>Ga0299907_10002809_pt1 | contig 10933 bp, 11 predicted proteins | sample RVTome_16_FD_198680 | JGI IMG/M metagenome (GOLD analysis project Ga0299907, IMG submission 198680) | Soil microbial communities from uranium-contaminated site in the Upper Colorado River Basin, Wyoming, United States - RVT152D67 (version 2) ... | reverse complement strand
CCGCCGGTAACACCCTGGGCGCGGTGGTAAACTGGGGCATCGGCCGCTATGCCTCGACCTGGCGCATGCGCCTGCTTTCGCTCGACGAGGCCAAGTTTCAGCGGGCCTGCCGCTGGTTCAATCGCTGGGGCATCTGGTGCCTGCTGCTCAGCTGGCTACCGGTGGTGGGCGATCCGCTGACGCTCGTCGCGGGTGCGCTGCGGACTGCATTCGTTCCCTTTGTGCTGCTCGTGCTGCTTGGCAAGGCCGCTCGATATCTCCGTCCTACTGATCGTGACCTGAGGGTCCCGGGATTCTGGGCCGCACGCCCGCCATCGCGGACGGGGATGCCTCATTTGATCTCGATCAAGGCTTGAGGGGTCGCGCCGGCTAGAGTAACTGAACTCAGCACCAGCCTCGCCCGACCGATGACCAGACGCAAAGGCAGGGGACATGCACTCCGCAGGCTGCTCCGGGTAGCGGTGGCCTGCCTGGTTCTCGTCGGGCATACGCCAGACGGTCAAGCCGGTGCGAGCGGCGATCCGGCAGGATTCTCAGGATCGCTCGTGCTATCTTCGTTTAAGCGTGGCCTCGAAGCCGATCGTCACCATGAGGCAGTAGGCCACGGCGGCGCAGTACACTGCTTGTCGGGTCCTGGCTGCATTTCGGCGGCCGTCTTACCCGAAGCTGCCGTCCTTCTGATTGGAAAATCAGCCCCGACGCTGATCCGGGCTGACCTCTCCCCACCTCATTGGGACACTCTCCCGCCACTCCATCCACCGAATTCAGCCAGCCTCGGCTGAAGGCGCCGCGGCGCCTTTTGGTTCTCGCGCGTGTGATCCGCACGCGGATCGGCCGCGGCGCATCTAACGGGCGCGGCCGAGACTGCAGCGTGGCGTGTTCTGCCGCGAAAAGTTCGCAACTCGCGACAGGGCACTTGCCGAGGGATCGGGGATGGACGGTGAGACTCCCATGCAGACAGTTGAAAGCGCACGCGGCGCATCCCGCGCTCCAAACGTCAGCAGAGTTCCGATCATGGCACTTGGGCTGAGCCTCAGCCTCTTCCTTGCGCTCAGCTTCGTGCTTTGTGTTCTGCTCGGTTTTGTTGTCCCCGACTTCGGGCTGCACCAACCCTGGCTGCAGTTCCTGCCGGGATTCACCTGGCTCACCTGGCCGAGCTTCTTCCTCGGCCTGGTCGAGAGCTTCGCCTACGGTTGGTACGTCGCCCTGATTTTCGGGCATCTTTACAACCTGTTCGCCGCCCGCGGCGGGTGAGGTTCTGATGACTCCCAAGCCCTCACTCGGTCCGACCCCGGCTCCATCCGAGGCAACGGCGCCGCGTCTTGCCGATTGCCTGCTTTGGCTCTGCGTCCCGATCGGGATCGTGGCCGTGGTCGTCATTCTCCTCCTGTTCGGGCTGTCGTTGTGGTCGGCGCTAGCCATCGTCTTCCTGATTGCGTGTCCGCTGGTGGTCGTCTGGGTGCTCGTCGCCGAGCGTGGCCTGCCGGGCTCGCAGCGGAGGAATCGATGAACATGAGCCCTGCGCACCATCGCACCCCCGCGCAAGGCCACTCGGGCGCATCCGGGGCCGCTGGCGGCCACGCAGGCCATGACGGCTACGATCACGAGGCGATGATCGTAGATTTCCGGCGCCGGTTCTGGGTATCGCTGGCGCTGACCGTCCCGATCCTCCTGCTCTCGCCGATGATTCAGCGCTTTCTGGGCGTCGACGAGACGCTCGCCTTCCCGGGCGACGTCTATGTTCTGTTCGGCCTCGCGAGCGTCGTCTACTTCTGGGGCGGCTGGCCGTTCCTCAAAGGCATCGCCCGGGAGCTGACGGCACGGCGGCCCGGCATGATGACCCTGATCGCGCTCGCGATCTCGGTGGCCTACTTCTACTCCAGCGCGGTCGTCTTCGGCCTGGCCGGCGAGCCGTTCTTCTGGGAGCTCGCCACCCTCATCGACGTCATGCTCCTCGGCCACTGGATCGAGATGCGCTCGGTCATGGGCGCCTCGCGCGCGCTCGAGAGCCTAGTGCGCCTGCTGCCGGCGACCGCGCTGCGCCTGCTGCCGGACGGCGGTACCGAGGAGGTGCCGGTGAGCGCGCTCGTGCCGGGCGATCGCGTGCTGGTGCGGCCGGGCGACAAGGTGCCGATCGATGGCGTGATCGTGAAGGGCCGATCGCATCTCAACGAGGCCATGCTGACCGGCGAGTCGCGCCCGGTCGAGCGCGGCGAGGGCGACGAGGCGATCGGCGGCGCGATCAACGGCGAGGGCGCGCTTACCCTGGAGGTGCGCAAGACCGGCGACCAGACCTATCTCGCTCAGGTCATCGCGCTCGTCCGCCAGGCCCAGGAAAGCCGTTCGCGGACTCAGGACGTGGCGAACCGCGCCGCGCAATGGCTCACCTGGATCGCGCTCTCGGTCGGCGGGGCGACGCTCCTCGTCTGGCTGGCGCTTGGCGCCGAGGCCCCGTTCGCGGTCGAGCGCATGGTGACGGTCATGGTCATTGCTTGTCCTCATGCGCTCGGACTCGCCGTGCCCCTGGTGGTTGCGGTCAGCACCAGCCTCACTGCCCAGAACGGACTCCTGATCCGCGACCGCGCCGCCTTCGAGCGCGCTCGAGGCCTCAACGCAGTCATCTTCGACAAGACCGGCACGCTCACCGAGGGCCGCTTCGGGGTCTCCGACGTCGTGCCTCTTGGCGCACATCAGCAGGACGAGATCCTCGCCTTTGCGGCAGCGCTCGAGAGCCAGTCCGAGCATCCGATCGCAGCGGGCATTGTGCGCGCGGCGCAGGAGCGTGGCCTCGAGGGGAAGCCAGTGAGCGACTTTCGTAACATCACCGGCGAGGGGGCTGAGGCAATCGTCGAGGCGCGCCAGGTTCGGGTGGTCAGCCCCGGCCATTTGCGACGGATGGGCATGGAGGTCGACAGCGCCGACGTCCGCCGGCTCGCTGAGCAGGGCAAGACGGTTGTGTTCGTGCTTGTCGATGGCGTGCTCGTCGGCGCGATCGCCCTCGCCGACATCGTACGGCCCGAGTCCCGCACCGCCATCGAGGGGCTTAAGGCTCTGGGCATCCGCTGTCTCATGCTGACTGGCGATGCGGAGGCCGTGGCGCGCTCTGTCGCGCAGGAGCTTGGCCTTGACGACTACTTCGCCGAGGTGCTGCCGCACGAGAAATCGGAGAAGGTGCGCGAGGTCAAGGCGGGCGGTCTGACCGTCGCCATGGTCGGCGACGGGGTCAATGACGCGCCGGCGCTGGTCGAATCGGACCTCGGCATCGCGATCGGCGCCGGCACCGACGTCGCCATCGAATCGGCGGACGTGGTGCTGGTGCGCAGCGATCCGCGCGACGTTTTCGCGATCCTGGCGCTCTCGCGCGCCACCTACGCCAAGATGGTGCAGAACCTGCTCTGGGCGACGGGTTACAACGCGGTCGCGATCCCGCTTGCAGCCGGCGTGGGCTACCCCTGGGGGCTGGTGCTGACCCCGGCGCTCGGCGCCGCCTTCATGTCGCTCAGCACGGTCATCGTCGCCATCAACGCCAAGCTGCTCGAGCGCGCCCGATCGCTCGTCAGTCGTGGAGAACGCTCGTGAGCACCCGACATCGGCCGGCTGGCCGCTTCCTCGCTACGCCTGTCGGCATCGCGCTGTGCGTGTTTCTGGCGATCGCCGCCTTCTTTCTCTGGGTCGAGCATCGGGCGCACGTGCTCGGGGTGCTGCCCTGGCTCCTGCTGGCCGCCTGTCCACTGCTGCACCTGTTCATGCACCGGGGCGGGCATGGCGGCCATCATGGGCCCGAGCAGGGTGGAGAAGGCCGGTGAGCGAGACGATGCCCGCCTACGGTCTCTGGACTCTGGTCGCCATCAACTCGGCCGTGTTCATCATCTTCGCCTTCAGCTTCTTCAAGCCTCGGACGAGGCGCGACTGGCGCGCGTTCAGCGCGTTCAGCGCGTTCATCGTCGCGCTGTTCACCGAGATGTACGGGTTCCCGCTCACGCTCTACTTGCTCTCCAGCTGGCTGCAGAGCCGGTACCCCGGGGTCTACTGGTTCTCGCACGACGCTGGACATCTTCTCGAAATGCTCTTTGGCTGGAAGGCCAATCCCCATTTCGGGCCATTCCACCTACTGAGCTTCGCGTTCATCGGCGGCGGCTTCGTGCTGATCGCGAACGCCTGGCGCGTGCTCTACGAGGCGCAGCGGCAGGTAGAGCTGGCGACAACCGGCCCCTACGCCTATGTCCGCCATCCTCAGTACGCGGGCTTCATCCTGGTTATGTTCGGCTTCCTGCTGCAGTGGCCGACGCTGCTGACGCTGGTCATGTTCCCCGTGCTCGTCTGGATGTACGTCCGCCTCGCCCGCAGTGAGGAGCGCGAGGTTGAAGCCGAGTTCGGCGAGACGTATCGCGACTATGCCCGGCGCGTACCCGCTTTCTTCCCCCGACTGTCGTCTGCTCGCGTACGCGGGGCCGCCTGATGACCCGCGGAGAATCACCCAGAGAAGGAGATCGATGATGACATCGAGATATTCACGTCTCACCGGCCTCGCAGCCGCCGTCCTGTTGGCAGCGACCACCCCGCTGCTGGCGCAGGAAGACGACGAGCACAGCGTCCATCATCCGGAGCCGGATGCGGCCGAAGGGGCATTACCTGCCACGGAGGTGGCGCCGCCTGCAGGCATGATGGGGCAGGGCATGATGATGGAACCGGGGATGATGCAGCCCGGCGAGGGCGAGCGCGAACCGATGACGGAGGGCATGATGCCGCGAGGCATGATGGGGCCCGGCATGATGCACAGCATGATGGAGGGCATGATGCGCGGCATGGCCGAGGGTCTCGCGCGCGGCCTCGTCGAGGGCATGGCCGCTGTCCATGGGATGGAACCGGAGATCGGGCCGTCCGGGGGCATGGGGCCGCGGGCGATGAGGCAACCCGGCACGATGCGCGGCCGGGGCATGGGGCCTGCGCGGCTCTTCGGCCCGCCGGCCGAGGGGATCACAGTCGAGCGCGCACGCACCATGCTCGAGGGCGCCCTCGCCTGGCACGGCAACCCGCGCCTCAAGCTCGGTACGGTCGAGCAGCAGAACGAAGACACCGTCGTCGCCGAGATCCTGACCGTCGACGACTCGCTTGTACAGAGGCTCGCGATTGATCGCGCCACGGGCGCAATCCGTCCCATCGAATGAATGCTGCCATGACCGGGCAAACGGTGATTGCGGGTACCTGGCGATGATCACGGCGCTTTGGCCTGAGGCGCGCGTTACGCGGCCGGCGCGCGCGGAGCCGGAAGCGCTGCTGCGTCAGGCCGAGACCCGTGGCGAGCGCATGGCCGCGCTGTTCCGGATCATCATCTTCGCCACGCTCTTCCTGGTGGTGGCGCTCACCGACGAAGGTTTGCACAGACTCGACATCTCGTTCTGGACCGCGCTCTACGGAGTTGGCACGCTCGTTGGCCTCCTGCTCGCCTGGCGGGGCGTGTTCCATCCTGCGATCCCCTACGGCTTTGCCACGTTCGACATCGTCTTGGTGGCGATCCAGCTGCTGCTCCTCACCCAGGCGATCGGCATGCCGCCGGCTCACAGCCTCGCCATGCCGGTGGCGGCCCTGGTGTTCGTGATCATGGTCCACGCCGCGATGCGGTATCGACCGTGGCTCGTGGTCTATGCCGCTGTACTCTTCGTACTGACGATCCAGGCGGCAGTGCCCTTCTTCGCCACTCACGGCAACCCGCCCGTCCCCGCCATGGCCATGCACCGCGTGGATGCTCCCGGCGAATTCCTGCTCTTCCAGGCTCTTCCGATCACGATCATCGGCCTGTGCGCCGCGATCCTGTTCGTGACTGTGCAGAGGACCCGCCGCCTCTTGTTGGAATCGATTCGCCACGCTGACCGCAGCGCGAAGCTGGCGCGTTATTTCTCGCCCGAACTCGCCGAGCGGCTCGCCGCCGGTTCCGACGAGCACCTCCTGGCCGGCAGCCGACAGCGTGCGGCCGTGCTGTTCGTCGACCTCCGCGGTTTCACAGCGCTCGCGGAGACCATGGACCCGAAGGAGCTCGGCGCCTTCCTGTCGCAGTTCCGCAGCCGCCTCTCGCAGCCGGTATTCGACCACGCGGGCACGATCGACAAGTTCATCGGCGACGCGATCATGGCGGTGTTCGGAGCGCCGCTGCAGCGCCCGGATGACGGCCTGCGGGCGGTCCGGTGCGCCCTCGAGATGATTGAGGCGGCCGCACGCTGGTCGGAGGAACGGCAGCGCGCGGGGCTGCCCGCGGTGGGGGTTGGCATTGGCGGGCACTACGGCGAGGTGTTTGCCGGCGTGCTCGGCGACGAGCGGCTGCTCGAGTACACGGTGATCGGCGACACGGTGAACGTCGCCGAACGCCTGGAGCGGCTGACCCGTCAGCTGGACAGTCCGCTTGTCGTGTCTGCGAGCCTGCTCGCCGCCGCAGGTGCTTCGGCCACGGCCGGCAGATGGCAGCGCCTGAACCCGCAAGCCCTGCCCGGTCACACAGAGGCGGTTGAGGCGTTCGCCCTGACGCGTTGGAGGCACCCTTGCCCGATGCCACGGGCTTCAAACGCGGCTCCTCGGGAGCCGGACCGGGCAACCCTGACCGGAAGAGCATAACCATGAACGCTTCATCGCACCCCCGTGACCTCGGCGATAATGGACCACGCGCTTTGACCACGCGCCGTAGCTTTGTCGCCGCGATGAGCTTGGCCGGGGTCAGCCTGTACGGGCTCTGGGCGGCCTATGGCGCAGCACCGCTGTCCTTCTGGGGGACGGGGGCGGAAAATGGGCACGGACCCGGAGACGACGCCGCGCCGCAGGGCGCCGGCCACGGCGGCCACGAGGCGGTCATGACCGGGCCTTCTCGCGAGGAGTTCCGACGCCTCGTGGACGAGTTCATCGCGCGGCATGAACTGCCGGACGGCAGCGTCGCCCCGGACGCCGCCGGAGGTCACGAGAGCGCGGCGAAGGATAATCCACAGGTCGCCCCGGCCCACAGCCCCGGCCACGGCGCTCATGGCGCGTCTCCGGCGACTGGCGAGGCGCATGGTGAGACCCACGAGATCCCCGAAGGGCCGGTCCAGAGCGGGGTTCCGGCAGCCACCGCGCCGGTCGAGGTCTACCTCGCGGTCCAGCAGTGGCTGTTCGAGCCGACGGTGCTGCGTTTGCGGCCAGGCGTCCCCTATCGCTTCCGCATGATGGCGCTGGATGTGAGCCACGGCGCCTCGCTCCAGCTCGGCCGCGGCAGCCACATCATCCGCCTGCGGCCGGGCGTCATGGCGGAACGCGAGCTCACCTTCACGCGGCCCGGCGAATACCTCGTCTATTGCACCGTCTACTGCGGTCTCGGTCACGACCACATGAGCGCCACCGTCATCGTCGCGTGAGGGGTCCCGTGAGCACGATCACCTTCGCCACCGCGTTACACCAGCTGCCTTCAAGCAACCGCGCGATGCTCGTCGCCTTCGTCGCGAGCGCCCTCGTGACCCTGGCGCTCGGCGTCATCTTCGGCGCCTCGACCGGCCTGGTGCGCGCCGGTCTCCTCGACGCCGATCCGGAGCGTGGTTATCGGCTCATGACGGCGCACGGCGTCACGGCCTTCTTTTACTGGCTTTACTTCGCTCAGGCAGCGCTGCTGCTCGCCTTCGCCGCCGTATATGGCCGGCCGGTGCCGCGGCTGGCGCTGGCTCCGGCAGGTTGGCTCGGGCTCCTTCTGATGCTCGCCGGCCTCGCTGCCAACCAGCTCGGGACCTGGCTCGGTGCGCCCCTCCTCTACGACGGCTCGCCGGAGCTTGTCGGCGCCGACGACCGCGTCATGGCCGGCGTGTTCTATCTCGGTTATCTGCTCCTCGGCGCTGGCCTGGTCCTGCTCGCCACTGCGGCGATCGCCACCGCGCTCGCCGGCAAGGCCGAGGATGGCGGCCGCGCCTGGTCGGCGATCACATTCGGCACGGTGGCTTGGGCGGGGCTGGTGATGGTGAGCGCGGTGGCCACGCTGAACGTCTTCCTGCCGGCCGCGCTCTGGGCGTTCGGGCTTGGCGGCGAGCCAACCGACCACACGACCGGCTGGCACCTGCTGTTCCACAACCTGCACTACCTGCCGCTCATGGGCACGGTGCTGGCTTGGTACGTGCTAATCCGCGAGATGACCGGCATCGGTTCGATCCTGGGCGAGCGCTTCTCCAAGGCCATCTTCACCGTCTATCTGGTCGTCGTACCGCCGACCTCGCTCTATCACATGTTCCTTGAGCCGGGCCTGGCCCCCTCCGTGCTCGCCTTGGGCTCGCTCCTATCGCTGTTCATCGGCGTGCCGACCATTGCCATGTTCCTGGTAATCGTCGCCTCGCTCGAGGCGCACGCCCGGGCGCGGGGGGCCATAGGGCTGTTCGGATGGCTTTGGCTCCTGCCCTGGCAGGAGCCCGCGATGGCCGCGCTCGGGATGGCGGTGCTCAACCTCGCGCTGGGCGGCACGCTTGCGTTCGTGCTGATCCAGGAGCAGCTCGCGAGCCTCTTGAGTGACACCTTCTTCGTGCCGGGCTACTTCCATTTCCTGACCGTCGGTACGGTCACGCTCACTCTACTGGCGGCTTTGACGCACCTGGTTCCTGGGCTGACCGGGCACGCACTCCGGACGCCGCGGCTGCTCTCGTCGCTGCCATACGTCATCACGGCCGGTCTGGTGCTGTTGGGGGTCGCGGGAGTCGCCGCCGGCTTGACAGGAATGCCCCGACGGATGCTCGACGTGGGCCTTGCGGGCGCCGCCCCGGCGACATGGCTTACTTTCTCCCGCCTCATCGCTACCGGCGGCCTGATCATGGCGGTGGGTCTGCTGCTGTATGCCTGCGCCCTAGGTGGCGCGCTGGTCGTCGGCCGCAGGCCTGCCGAAGGCGCGATCACAGCGCGGCCTGCGCTGACCGCGTCCGGGCCCGCCCCGGTGCGACAAGCAGCGCTGACCGGGCCGCTGTCGGTCGTGATCCTGGTCGGGGCGATGTACGTGATGACGGTGGTTGCCTTCGAACTGAGCCGCGCGCTGCCGTTGCTGGTATCGGGCGGTGGCGGACACTGAGGAGAGGCCCCCCATGACCGATGACACTTGGTTGATCGCATCCGTGGGCGTGGTCTGGGTCATGCTCGCCACGCTGTACGCCTTCGTGCCGCTGTTCCACATGCCAGGCAGTGCAAAGGTGTGGGGCGCCGGCGCGTTGCTCTTCGTCGCACTGGCGATCCTCACCGCAGCCGTAGAAGCCAGGGCCCGGCGCCACCTCGCAAACGAACGTGCCACCGGCGCCTCTCGCCGGAGGGACTAAAGGTCGCGGGGGCTGCCACCCGGCCGAGCAAATCTGGTCACCAGAATTGGGACCAGCCCCTATGAAGATGGCGAAAGCAATCACCGCGTCCGCCCTGCTCGCCGCCTTTTCCGGCGTCGTCTAGGCGAGCGAGTACGAACCGGACGAGCGGGTCCCGAAGAGGCCATCCACCGTGGCCGCCGGCGCCAGCGTGCGCCGGCAGTTCTGCGGCCAGTTGCCTCGCCTGCCTCGACTGACACCAGGCGCAGTGCGGCGGCAGCGCCCCGCAGGGCTACGCGCAGGCGCTGGGCGGTTGGCGCTTCGGCAACACGATCGACAGCTGCCAGGCAGAGTACGTCGGGGTCCCCCTATGGGATGGCCAACCTGACGCCGGTGCCGGACGGCCTGACCGACGAGCAGGTCCTGATGTGCCGAGCTGACGCAGCATCTCCAGGCGTTCGGGCACGGCGTCGATTGCAATGATCTGAGTCGCACCTTTGAGCTTGGGCCGACGGTCGCGCGTCTGCTGGATCCGCAGGGCCTCGATCGCCACGTCAACGCCGCGGCCGCCGGTCAACCGCATGATCTCGGCAACCGGGTCAACCTCGCAGAAGTTGATGGTCAGGTCTGCGCCCACAGACCAATCGGGCCTGGGCGAACACGGCCACCGTGTCACCGATCTTGATCTGACCGCTCTCGGCGCCGCCGAAGCCGGTGCTCATGATATCCGGGTGCGAAAGCTGTCTTCGCGTCCTTAAGCCGGGGTGGCGCGTCGTCCGGCCTTGGTGTCTACTTGGGCAAGCTCACGTTACCACTCGATGCTTTCGCGGCTGGCATCGGGGATCACTAGATCGTGATCACGCTGTGCTCCGGTGGCAAGGAACGGATGCGCCGGCTGATGAATGCCATCGCCTTCGACCGGGCTGATCTGCGCTCGCTGGTGACGCACCGCTTCAAGCTCGATCAGATCGAAGACGCGTATGACCTGTTCGCCAACCAGCGCGACGGCGTGCTCAAGGTCGCGATCACACCGTGAGCCCGCCGCCCCCTTCGGCACGCTGGCACCCCGATCTCCTCATGGTGACCGGATGGTGAGGCCGGAGCCGGTCGCGGCGAGGCGCGCGACATCAAGGCCGGAGGACGGCGTCCGTCCCCAAGCTGCGCATTCCCTGCCGGTCGGCCAACTCTACCGCGACCTGTCGAGTGCGCCGAGCGGGCTTACAGAGGAAGAGGCCCGCCGTCGCCTCGCCCGGAATGGCCCGAATCGCTTGCGGGTGGTTAGGGGGCCGGGGCGGCTGCGCCGTTTCCTCGCCCAGTTCGACAACGTGCTGATCTACATCCTGTTGGCTGCCGCTGCGGTGACCGCCGCGCTCGCGCACTGGGTCGACACCGCGGTGATCCTGGGCGTCGTCGTGATCAACGCGGTGCTCGGTTACATCCAGGAGGGCAAAGCCGAGCGGGCGCTCGACGCCATCCGGGACATGCTCTCGCCACAGGCCATAGCGATCCGGGGCGGCCAGCGCCTTGCTGTACCGGCCGAAGAGCTCGTTCGGGGCGACCTGGTGTTCCTGCAATCGGGCGACCGGGTCCCGGCGGATCTGCGCCTCGTCTATGTCCGGGGCCTGCAGGTCCAGGAGGCGGCGCTCACGGGCGAGTCG
>Ga0299907_10002808_pt1 | contig 10933 bp, 8 predicted proteins | sample RVTome_16_FD_198680 | JGI IMG/M metagenome (GOLD analysis project Ga0299907, IMG submission 198680) | Soil microbial communities from uranium-contaminated site in the Upper Colorado River Basin, Wyoming, United States - RVT152D67 (version 2) ... | reverse complement strand
CTCGACACCGGCGATCGACACGACGTCGCCCACGCTGTACTGGTTCTCGATCACGATGAAGATCCCGGACAGCCAGTCGCGCACGAGCGTCTGGGCGCCGAAGCCCACGGCGATCCCCACCACGCCCAGGCCGGCGATGGCTGGACCGATGTCCACGTTGAACCGCGACAGGATCATCAGGAGCGCGATGAGGCCGATGACGGCCGCCGCCAGGCGGTCGGCGAGGGTCTCCAGCGTCTTCATACGCCGCTCGAGGTCGGCCTGGGTGATCAGCGATTCCTCGTCGTCCAGGCGCTGGGCGATCACCGAGCGGGTGGCGATGCCGATGGCCCGTCGCGCGAGCCAGATGCCGACCAGCGCGGCCACGGCGATGACCGCCACGACGAACACATCGCCCCAGTGCACGGCCTCAACGAACGCATCCCAGTCGAAGCTCATGGTCGGATGGTAGCAACCGCTCGGCTGGTACGACCGGTGCAGGCACGGGGGTACTTGCGGCCAGCGGTCGGTTCGCCGACAAGGGGCTAGCATGCGGTGCGGCGGCGCACATGCCGTCCACACGGGCACAGGGGATTCGAACGAATGGGCCAGAACCAGCGACGACCCGGCTTCCTGCGCTGGGGCGAGGGTGCCCGCGGCGCCGATGCCGATGCCAGCGCGGAGTCCGCCATGCCCGTGACCCCGGACGCGGAGCCCGCCGTCGACCCCGCCGTCGACCCCGCCGCAGAGGCAGCTGCCGAGGACGCCGCCACCGGCGACGACGCGAGTACCGAAGGTCAGCCAACCGCCGAGGCTTCGGGCGGAGAAGGGGACGCGACCCCGGATGCCGCTCCATTCCTCCGCGACCTGGTGGGCGCCATGCGCGGCGTCGCCGAGTCGTCGCGTGAGACGACGGTGGCCGAGTTCCGCCAGTCGGTCGAGGCGCGCATGGAAGAGCTGACCGCCAGCGCCGCCGAGCGCGCCGGCGACCTGCGCCGCCGCTCCGAGCTCGACCTGGGCGGCATCGGCGATTGGGAACGCTCGGAGCTGGAGCGCGTCCGCGCCGAGGCCGAGCAGCGCCGCAAGGCACGCCGCGAGCTGCTCGAGAAGGAGCTCGCGGAGCACCAGTCCGCCAGCGACGGCGAGCTCGAAGCGCTCCGCGCGCGCCTGGCCGACTACGAGCGCGAGATGGACGGCTTCTTCGCCCAGCTTGGCGACATCACGGATCCGGCTGCTTTCGTCACCGCCGCGAAGCGGATGCCGCCACCGCCAGACATCAATGCTCCTGTCCCCCCGGCCAGCACCACCAGCACCACCCCCGCCGCCTCGGCAGCGGGATCTGCCGGTGACGCGACCGCCGCGGGCACCTCCGCCAGCGGGAATGGCGCGTCGGCGACCGGCGAGGACCGGCTGGCCCAGCGTCTCGCCCAGCTTGACGAACGGCTCGGGACCGCGAACGCGGCAGCCCCGGCCGAGACCACCGGCCACGTCGACGAGGCAGTCGACGCTCAGCCCAACGCCCCGGTCGCAGCCGGAGCCAGCGCCGCCACCTCGGCCACGGCCACCGCCGCCCCCGCGGCTGCGGCACCGGCCGCCACCGCCCCGCCCACGGCGGCGAACGCCCCGACCACCGTTGCCCCGGCCGGCGCCACCGAAACCTCGACCGCGATCGTGGTGAAGGGCCTCGGCAGCTTCGGCGCGATCACCTCCTTCAAGCAGGCCCTCGAGCGGGTCGACGGCGTCCGCGGCGTGACGCTGTCCCTTGGTCCGACCGGCGACTTCGTGTACCGGGCCAGCCATGCCGGCGACTTCGACCTCGCGACCGCGATCCGCAGCGTCGAGGGGCCGAACGCCGAGATCGAAGAGGTCGACGGCCAGCTGCGCGTCACCATCGAGCGCCCGCGCTGAGCCTCAGGACCCGGTGGGCGCGCGGCAAGTGCTAGACTCCGGCGCACGGCGCTGACCGTGAGGAGTACCCCTCCATCGGCCCCCAGAGAGGACGCCGCCGCAGGCTGAGAGCGGCTCCGGGACACGGGAGGGAGAAGGTCGCACGCGAGCCGGCCGGGATCCGCCCGATATCGCGGACACGAGGGCGCATCGGTCCAAGGCCGATCCGCCGAACGAAGGTGGTACCACGACGAGCCCGTTCGTCCTTCGACGAGCGGGCTTTGTGCATGCACGGAGATGGACCGATGACGACGACGAAACGCGAGCTGCCGCCGCGCTACGACGCCGCCGCCGTGGAGCCGCCGATCTACGAGCGCTGGTTGGCGAGCGGGGCGTTCGCACCCGCCGCGCACGCGCCGCCCGGCGCAGAGCGCTTCGTCATCATCATGCCGCCGCCGAACGTGACCGGCGCCCTGCACAACGGGCACGCGGTGTTCGTGACCCTCGAGGACACGATGATCCGCTATCACCGCATGCGCGGCGACGACACGCTCTGGCTGCCGGGGGTCGACCACGCCAGCATCGCCGCCCAGTTCGTCCTTGACGGGATCATTGGCGAGGAGGGCGAGACGCGCGCCTCGCTCGGCCGGGAACCCTATCTCGAGCGGATGTGGCAGTTCATGGACGAGACGCGCGGCGTCATCGGCCGCCAGATGCACCGCCTCGGCGCGAGCGCGGACTGGAGCCGCGAGCGTTTCACGATGGACCCCGTCACCGCGCGCGCGGTGCGCGTCGCCTTCAAGCGGCTATGGGACGCCGGCCTGGCGTATCGCGGCGAGGCACTGGTGAATTGGTGCCCGCGTTGCCGCACCACCATCAGCGACCTGGAGAATGAGCACCGCGACGAGACCGGGACCCTGTGGACGGTGCGGTACCACCTCATCGCTGCCGGCGACGAGCCGAGCCCCGATGAGACGATCAGCGTCGCCACCACGCGGCCGGAGACGATCCTGGGCGACACGGCGGTGGCGGTGCACCCCGATGACGAGCGCTACCGCGCCCTCGTCGGCCGCGAGGCGATCATCCCGTTCGTGAACCGGCGCGTCCCGATCATCGCCGACGACGCGGTCGACCGCGAGTTCGGGACCGGCGCGGTGAAGATCACGCCGGCGCACGATTTCGACGACTACCAGATCGGCAAGCGCCACCAGCTGCCCATGGTGAACGTGCTCGACGAGGAGGCCCGGCTCAACGAGGTCGGCGGCGACCTCGCCGGGCTCGACCGGTTTGACGCGCGGCGCCAGATCGTGGCGCGGCTCGAGGCGGCCGGCGATCTCGCGGGAAGTCGTGAGCACGCGATGGGGATTGGCCACTGCGACCGGTGCGGGACGGTGATCGAGCCGCGGCTGTCGGTGCAGTGGTTCATCCGAGCGAAGCCGCTCGCAGAGCGCGCGCTGGCATCGGTCCGGGAGGGACGGACGCGCATCATCCCCGACCACCAGGAGAAGGTCTACGCCCACTGGATGGAGAACATCCACGACTGGGCGGTTGGCCGTCAGCTGTGGTGGGGACACCGCATCCCGGCCTGGTACTGCCCGGACGGGCACATCACCGTCTCGGACGCCGAGGACGGGCCTGATGCCTGTGCGGCGTGCGGCCGGCCGGCGGCGGAGCTGGCCCGGGAGACGGACATCTTCGACACCTGGTTCAGCAGCGGGCTGTGGCCGTTCAGCACCATGGGCTGGCCGGACGACACCCCGGACCTGCGTCGCTTCTACCCGACCTCCGTGCTGGAGACCGGTCCGGACATCCTCTTCTTCTGGGTGGCCCGGATGATGATGCTCGGCCTGTTCTGCACCGGCGTCGAGCCGTTCCACACGGTCTACCTGCACGGCATCGTCCGGGGCGAGGGCGGCGTGAAGATGAGCAAGACGAAGGGGAACGTGGTCGATCCGCTCGAGGTGGTCGAGCAGATCGGGGCCGACGCGCTGCGCTTCGCGCTCGTGACCGGCACGGCACCGGGCATGGACCAGCGGCTGACCGCGGCGAAGCTCGACGGCGCCCGGAACTTCACGAACAAGCTCTGGAACGCCGCGCGCTTCGTGCTCGGCGCGCGTCCGCAGCCCATGGCCGAGCCCGAGGGCGAGCCGACCCTTGCGGAGCGCTGGATCGCCGCGCGCCTCGCCGGGGCGCAGGAACGGGCGACGCGGCAGCTCGACGCGCTCGACATGTCCGGGTACGCGGCCGGCGCGTATGAGTTCGCGTGGAGCGAGTACTGCGACTGGTTCATCGAGATGGCGAAGGTGGACCTGCGACGGGAGGACGTCACCCCCGGCGAGCGCGAGCGCGTCTGGCGGTCCGCCGCGCAGGGCCTGGCCGGGGTGCTCCGCATGCTCCATCCCATCATGCCGTTCGTGACCGAGCAGGCATGGAGCTTCCTCCACGAGGCGGACCCGGACTCCACCGACGGGGAGCCGCTGCTCGTCAGAGCCGCGTGGCACGCCGGGGGGCCGCGAGACTCGGCCGTCGAGGCGTCCGTCGGCGACCTCATCGAGCTCGTGCGCGGCCTGCGCAACCTGCGCACCGAGAGCGGCATGCCGCCGGGTGGCTGGCGCCACCTCGTCGTGGCCGCTGCCGACGAGACCTCGGCGACGACGCTCGCCACGGGTCGGCGCTACCTCGAGGCGCTGGCACGCGGTCGCCCCGTTGAGATCCTTTCGCCCGGCGCGGCGGGGCAGCGCCCAGCCGCGGTCGTGGCCTCGCCGCTCGGCGCGGCCTGGTACCCGACCGACGACGAGCGTCCCGACGCGCCCTCACGACGCGAGGCGCAGGCGGAGCACCTGCGACGTGGGGTCAGCCGCCTGCACGAGCTCCTGGCGAACCCGGCCTTCACGGAGCGCGCGCCGGCGGAGGTGGTTGGGCGGGAGCGCGATCGGCTTGCGGAGCTGGAGGCGCAGCTTCGCCAGCTCGACGACTGAGCGGGCGACAGAGGGTCCGCTGCTAGAATCGCCGCGCTGACCCACATGATTCCAGGGGAGCCCATGTCGTTCCTGAGGCGCAACAAGAAGGCGGAGGCACCGCCACCGCCACCGCCGCAGCCCGTGTACGAGGACGTTTCCGCACAGCAGTATTCGCTCAAGCTGGCGTACCTCGCCCGCTCGAGCGACGGACTACGGATGCAGCCCGATCCCGCGGTCCGCCAGGCGCTGCCCACCATCATCGAGCCGCTGGCCACGACACCGGTCGAGGTCATCGAGCCGCTGCCCATCGAGTACACCGACGCCGCCCCGAACATGGAGCGCTTCACCGAGATGCAGCAGTGGGTGCTCGCCCGGCGCGAGATCGGGCCCATCGGGCGGCATGCGCTCTACGTGCTCGAGATGACCGACGCCATCGACATGACGGTCGACACCTTCTACAGCGCCCTGCTCCACGGTGAGACGGACACGTCCGGCTACCCCGACTACAACGCGATCGTGGGCGGCCTGGCCAGCCACTGGGACGAGCTCTCCGGCGAGCTCATCGTGCGGGCCGTACTCGGCTGGGGCGGGAAGGGCCAGCGCGGAGACACCGAGCGAATCGGGCAGCGCATCCTCAGCTCACTGTATCAGCAGGTCATCGCCACCGGGTACAGCCTTGGGGCGGCCGACTCGGCGCGCGCTGCGATCGGCGGCGGGCCGGGCGGCGTGGTCTGCGCGCACTGCGGCTTCGAGGCGGGCAGCGCCGGCGCGTTCTACTGCCCGAAGTGCGGCATGCGCATGAGCCGGGCCTGATCCGGGCCTGATCCGCCTCCGGGCGGGCAGTACTTTCGGCGCCGGGGTACCGAATCCGAGTCCCATTGTCGTGCGGATGGGTGCGGCTGATAGTGGTGCGGTCTGGACCGATTGACGCACCTGAGGGACCCCATGCAGCGACCGACCGTCCTTCTCGCCGTGGGCGAGGACTTCGGCCCCCACGCCGACGCGCTGGCGCGCGCCGGGTTCGACCTCGTCACCGAGCTCAGCCCGAACGGTACCCGACCGAACCTGGCCGTGCTCGACTGCGACCTGCCAGCCGACCTGGGCGCCGCGACCTACGCCGCGCTCCACGCCGGCGAGCCGGTTCCGACCCTGCTCGTCTTTGGTGAGGACATCCCCGAGTTCGCCGCGAACGGCAGCGCGGCCCGCGACGAGTACGCCGTGAAGCCGATCCCGCCCGATGCGCTCGTCTACCGGCTCCAGGCGATCATGATCCGCGGCGGCCACCACCTCCCGAACGACTCGGGTGGCTGGACGGAGGGCGTCACCGAGGAAGGATCGACGATCGGGGAGGCACAGGTCATCAGCGTCTTCGCGCCGAAGGGTGGCGTGGGCAAGACGACCGTGGCCGTGAACCTGGCCGTTGCCCTCCGCGAGCAGACCCGCGGCACCGTCCTGCTCCTCGATGCGGACGTCGGCGTCGGGAACGTCACCGCGGTGCTGGCGGCGCCGTACCGCATGGGCCTGGCCGACCTGGCCGACTCGGCACCCGAGGAGTGGACCGATGCCGCCTTCGAGCACGCCACGACGCAGCATGAGGACAGCGGCGTGCGGGTGCTCACCTGGGGCACCGAAGCCGCCGAGTCACAGCGCGTGACGGTCGACCTGCTGCTGGCCGCCGTCCGCTGGGCGCGGACCCATCACGCGTACGTCGTGATCGACAACCACCCCGGCTACGACGACCGCACGATGGCCATGCTCAGCGTGTCGAACGACATCTTCCTCGTGGTGACCCCGGAGGTCGGCCCGCTGCGGAACAGCGCCCAGTTTCTGGAGCTCGCCCGCGAGATCGGCCTGGGTGACGTGGTGAGCGTCATCGTCAATCGCGCGAACCATGGCATCCGCCTCCCGGACATCGAAGAGGCGCTGAAGCTCAAGGTGAGCGCGACGATCGTCTCGAATGGTCCCAAGGCCGTCATCGCCTCGAACGAGGGGGCGCCGCTCATCACGCGCTTTCCGCGCGAGAAGATCACCACCGACCTGCACAACGTCGCTCGGCTCGTGACCGAGGGCGGTTCCACGAACCGCGTCGAGCCGGCTCGTCGGACGTGGTGGTCGGCGCTCGTATCCCGCGCTTCGAGCGCGTGATCACGCGCGCGCGCGGTCCGGCGGCTCATTGCGTCGGGGTTGCGCGCCTGCCATGATGCGCGGCGCGGGCTGACCCGACGCCGACATCCGATGGAGGGCCGAGCGGCGGCTCCGCTCCCGAACTCGGAAGAACCCCCGTGCCGACCTACGACTACCAGTGCCGCAGCTGCGGCCATATCATCGAAGTCATCCATCCCATGTCCGAGGATGGGCCCACGACCTGCGAGGTCTGTGGCGGCGTGCTTCGCCGCATCCTCCATCCGGCGGGCATCATCTTCAAGGGCGCCGGGTTCTACAAGACCGACTCACGCTCGTCGAGCTCCGCGTCGGTCCCGGCCGGGTCGAAGCGCGCGAAAGCGGATGATGCCGGTTCGGCGAAGTCTTCCGACGGGGGCGGGACCACGAGCGGCACCGAGCCGAAGCCAGCGCCGGGCGCCGGCAAGTCGGGCGGGACGTCAGCCGGCAGCGACTAGGTTCGGAGTTCGCGCCGAGCGTCAGGCAGAGCGCGCCTGAGGTGTGCCGCAGCGGCGGCAGAACCGGGCCGAAGCCGACAGCGACAGGCCGCACTCGCCGCAGGCCTGCACACCGATGTTCGTCATGGCGCCGGCCACCTCGCGCGCGGATGCCTCCCAGAACGAGCCGCCGAGCGCGCCCGGCATGCCGGCTGCCTGTCTCGCGGCCATCTCCGCAGGATGGACACCTGCGCCGCTGGACCGATACGGCAGCACGTTCTGCGCCCCGGCCCCAACCGGACCTTCGCCTGGATCGCCGAGACCGAGCAAGTCGAGCTGCGCGCGACGCGCTGCTAGCGCCGGGTCGTCCTGCTCTGCAGCGAGCGGCACCGCCTCTGGCTCCGGCTCGGCACTCGGGGCGGATCGTGGCATGTGGAGGATCGTCTCGCTGATCGGCATGATGGGCCGTGGGGCCGGCACAACCGGCTCTGGCTCGACTTCGGCGGCCACCGGCTCGGCCACAGGCTCCACTTCGGCGGCCACCGGCTCCGGCTCGGCCACGGGCTCCACTTCGGCGGCCACCGGCTCCGGCTCGACCTCGGGCTCCAGCGCGAACGGGGCGTCGCCTTCCCAGGCAGGCCCGGCGGGCGGCGCTTCGGCTGCCACAACTGGCACGTCAGGCCAGGTGGGCTCGGGTACCGCGGGGATGGTCGCGAGCGGCATCGGCTGCAGCTCCGGCTCCTGCGCCGGCTCGGCCTCGGCGCCCACCGGCTCCGGCTCAGGCTCCGGCTCGGCCGCCGCGGGCTCCACTTCCTCGCCGACGGGGCCCGCCTCGGGGAGCTCGGCCGGCCACTCCGGCGAGGTGCTCCCATTCGTTGCCGCCGCGGAGAGATCCTCCGTCGGCCAGGCCTCGACACCCAGGCGCCGGTTCAGGTCGGCGCCGTCGAGCTCGGCAACCCCCTCCGCCACCGCCGGGTGCTGCGCGCTGAAGGAGGCCTCGAAGCGCTCGATGAGGTCATCCGTGCCGGCGATCGGGACGCAGGTGCGGCAGCGACCGGCTTCGTCGTTCCAGCAGTTCACGCAGGTGTACTGGCGGCACTGGATGCAGAAGCTGAACGAGTCGTGGAAGGCATCGAGCTGCGCCGAGGCCAGGGTCTCCTCCTCGGAGCGTATGGCGTCGCCGACGGCGTCCGACAGGCTGTCCTGGCTCATGATGTAGTTGCGCAGGCCGGAGATCAGCCCACGCGTCTTTCGGAGCGTGTTCAGCTCGGTCGGAGCGGCGAACTCGTAACGAGTGCCGCAGCGTTCGCAAAAGGATTCGGTGAGCGCTTCGGGCATGTCGATTCCAGAGGGTCCCATGCAGGGGCAGCCGATCAGGGACGGCCAGTATAGCCACGCGCCTCAAGGGGACCCACACGCGCGTTGGTACTCCCCCGATCGTCGTGGGTACCGTGCCGATGCCCTCGACCGAGCGTGCGGGCGCTCCGTGCTAGCATCGGCCGGGTGGGCATCCTGGCCAGGCTGGAGGCCTTTTTCGAGCGCCTCTTCGAGGCCCCTGCCGGACGGCTCGGGGCCTCGCTTCAGCCCGTCTCCCTCGCGAAGCGCATCGAGCGAGCCATGGACACCAGCAAGTCCTTTCGCGAGGACGGCGTCATCGTCCCGAACCACTATGACCTCCACCTCAACCCCACGGATTATTCCGGGTTCGAGAGCTATCGCGGCTCGCTCGAGGACGACCTCGCGCATGGGGTGCTGACCCGGGCGCGCCATGAGCGCTACACCCTCGTCGCCCGCCCGCGGGTCCGGATCACCGCCGATCCATCGGTCCCGCGCGGGGACGTCCGCGTGGCGGCCAACGTCGTCGACGAGTCCGGTGATCGCCTTCGCGCCGACGAGCCGCTGCCGGCGTCGTCGGACACCATGGTCTTCTCCCGGCCCGGTGCGGAGCCCGCCTCCCCGTCATCGGCCACGCGCGCCTACCTGCTCGTCCAGACCGATGGCGCGGCGCCGGTGCAGTTCGACCTGGGCGGCCCGCTCATCAGCATCGGACGCGCGAGCGACAACGACGTCATCGTCGACGACGGGCTGGTGAGCCGGCACCATTGCCAGCTGAAGCTCCAGCACGGCGCATACAGCTTCGCCGACCTCGGCAGCCGGAACGGCTCGTTCGTGAACGGCCAGCCGGTAAGCGAGATCGCCCTCGGACCGGGCGATCGCATCCGCATCGGCTCAACCGAGATCGAGTTCCAGGTGCGCGGGTGACCGGCGAGATCCTTCGCGTCCTGCTGCTCGTCCTCCAGCTCGGCTTCGTGGCGCTGCTCTATCTCATCCTCCTTGGCTTCGCCCGCTCGCTGCTCCGGGACCTGCGCAGCGCCGAGCAGGCACAGCTCGCCAGCCAGGCCGGTCTCGGTCGCCTGGCGGTGCTCGAGTCGCCGGAGGACGTGCCGCCGCAGGGCCGCACCATCTCGCTGGGGCCGATCAACTCCATCGGCCGCAACGTGAACAACACCATCTTCGTGGAGGACGACTTCGTCAGCGCGAACCACGCCATGCTCACCTTCCGCGGCCGGAGCTGGTTCGTCGAGGACCAGGGCAGCACGAACGGCACGTACGTCAACGGGCATCGGATCGACCGTCCCGTGGCCCTGTCCTATGGCGACGAGCTGACGATCGGCCGGGTGCGGATGCGCCTTGAGCGCTGAGCCGCGCCTCCGGCGCCGGGCGCCGAGCGTCGCCTGGCGCTGGCCGGAGCTGCGCATGCTCTTGCCCCTGGCCCTGCTCGTCCCGCTGGGCTTCTCAGTGAGCCACATCGCGCAGAGCGGTGCGGCGGACCCGGGCCCGCTGGGCCTGGCCGCCATCTACGTGGTGATGATGCTCGCCGCGCACTTCGTCCTCGTCCTGGCCGGACACCGCGGGGACCCGCTCCTGCTCCCGCTGGTGGCGACCATCGGGGGCATCGGGCTGGTCATGCTGAACCGGCTGCCGCAGGGCCTGCGTGGGACGGGGCTGTTCGGGCTGGAGCTGGGCATGGCGGAGACGCAGCTGCTCTGGTTCGGCATCGGCCTGGCGGCCATGCTGGTGGTGGCCGTCGGCCTCCACGACGACGGTTTCCTGCGCCACTACAAGTACACCTGGGCGCTGGGTGGCGCCGCGCTCCTCGTGCTCACCTTCCTGTTCGGCGTGGAGGAGAACGGGGCACGGCTGTGGATCGCGGCCGGGCCGGTGCGCTTCCAGCCGGGCGAGGCGATCAAGATCGTGCTCGTCGTCTTCATCGCCGGCTACCTGGCCGAGAAGCGGGCGCTCCTCACCGGCGCGACGATGCGGATCGGTTTCCTGAAGATCCCGCCGGTGCCCTACCTGCTGCCGATGATCGCCATCTTCGTGATGGTCATGCTCATCGTCGTCGTCATGCGGGACCTCGGGACGGCGCTCCTGTTCCTGGGAATCTTCCTCACCATGCTGTTCGTGGCGACCGGGCGCCGATCGTATGTGCTTCTCGGGATCCTCCTC
>Ga0299907_10002807_pt1 | contig 10934 bp, 9 predicted proteins | sample RVTome_16_FD_198680 | JGI IMG/M metagenome (GOLD analysis project Ga0299907, IMG submission 198680) | Soil microbial communities from uranium-contaminated site in the Upper Colorado River Basin, Wyoming, United States - RVT152D67 (version 2) ... | reverse complement strand
CGATCGCGATCGGGACCGCTTTGGTATTCCGCAGCTACGTCTTGCTCGGACTGTCGGTGATGCTCATGGTCACTGGGTGGTGGTGGGCGAAGGCCGAGGAAAGACTGCTGGCTTCCACCGAGGGTTTCGGCGACGTCTACCGGACCTATGCCGCCCGCACTGGCCGCTTCTTTCCGAGGCTCAGACGCAGTGCGGGATGAGGATGATCTGAACCGGACCTGGTTCCGTGGACAGTTCTGATTTCTGTCACGTAGCTCCTCCTGCTGCCAGTGGGGGCGAATCTCAGAGGAGGTGGATGCTCAGGAGCACGATCCAACTCAAGTACACGAGGATGAGACCGCGTTGTATTGAGCCCTGTCTTCGCGGCGTCCCTCTGCCACGCGGCGGCGGTCGAGACGGTTAGAGCGAGGCCAGCAACTGCGGTGAACACCGTGTACAGCTGCCGGGGACCTTGGAGCCGGCCTGCCAGCGCAAGGCTTGCCCCGAAGATGGCGAGGAACGCGACCGGCCCGGCCGCGGTGTGGATCTGGGGGTGCCAGGTCAACTCGGCCGGAGTCCCGGTAGGGGCTCCAGGCGGGTAGCCGCGTATTGGGTCCGGAACGAACACGCCGGAGGCAATCAATCCGAGTCCGAAGATCGCCAGCAGTACAGCCCCGATGAGACTGCTCAGGGTTTGGTGAACGCCGACGGCGAAGGCGAACAGTCCCACGCCCGCCTGTAGGACGTTCGCTCTTTGAATCCAACCTCGCTGCCCGTGTGATAGGTGGGGTCGTAACCAGGCCGAAGGGCACCCTCGATAAGCAGAACAAGGAACACGACAGCCGCCGCCACCCCAACCAGCAGCTGAGTCGAGCCAACACCGAGGAAGGGCCGGCCCTTCCCGAGGCGCCCGACCGGCCGGCGGGGACGCCTACCGAGCCGCGGTCACGCGCCGACCGGAGTGCCGACCGAGACCCATCGCGACGCCGGACGAGTCGAGGTCGAGCCAGTCCCGCAGCCAGGCTGCCTGTCTGCGACGCTCCTCCAGATAGGCTCGCTCGGGGGCGAGCACGTCGTCCGCGGTCTGAGGGTCGACCATCACGTACACAGACGCCGCGGCCGCTCGGGCCGAGGCCGCGGCTGCGGCGTAGGCATCCGCCGGATGCGAGATGCCGAACGCATCCGCGGACAGGGCATCTCGCCAGATCGCCACCTGGCTCTCGACCTGCTCGAGGAGCATCAGCTCGCGCTCCACCGCCTGAGGATCCGCATTGAACATCAGGCGGGCGAGCGCGTCCGTGGACCCCGAATCTCTGGGGGAAAGGGCACGATCCGCGTCGTGCAGCGCGGCAAGGGCCCGCTCGCGGGCGGCGCGAGCGCAGTTTGCGGCGAACTCCTGTGCGACATCGGCCGTCCATGCCTCGATGCGTCGAATGAGCCGCCCTTGAGACGCGAGAACCCGCAGTTCCCGCTCCTTGAGGAACTCGGGCGACGCGTATGAGGTCTGTTCCGGGAACGGACTCGCGCCCAGCACGTCCGCGAGCTCAACTTCCCATAACTCGTCGTCGACCCGGTAAGGCAGCCCCTCGATCGACATCGCGAACAGCGTGTCCGGTCGCCCGCGGCGGGCCTCCGCCTCCGCCTCCGCCTCGGACCACGTCCAGGCGGCGTGATCCGGGTCGACGGCACCCTCTGCCAGCCACTTGTAGCCGCGGAACGTCGTGGAAGGGCTAGGTATCTCCAGTCTGCGTTCCGTGGTCGCCATCACGGACCTCCTCGGACCGAGGCATCGGTGGAGCTCGTCAACGCGGATCTCGCACGGCGAGTCGGTGCTTCCGGCGCAGCGTGGCCGTCCAGGGACGTCCATGCCCCGCAGCGCGTGCAACAGAACCACGCCCCTCTCGGGTCGCGGAGACCGGCCCGGTGCCCACAGCGCGAGCACTCGCTCTGGGCCATGTCGCTCCGGGCCACCGGGCCCGACTCCTCCTGAGTGGGGGCGAGAGGGGGGATCTCGGTTTGGCTGCTCACTCTGGATCGAGTCTCCGACGCCAGCATTGCAGTGCCTGGACGGCCGCGTTACGACTCAGTGACGATCCCGTCACCGAGTGGGGCCCACGGAGGCGAAGTCGGAGGGGTCGACGGGGCGATCCGGTGCGCTGCCGTCATCAATGGGCACGTCGATCGGTACGCCGTCCACTGAAAAGCGCACCGAGGCCCCGGGGCTCACGGCCAGCGTCCAGACGACCTGCGCAACCCTCGTCAGCACGACCTGGGGTTCGGCAGGGCTCTGAAACTCCGCCGACAGGTCCACCTCGACCACGTCCCCCGATACGGACAGTCCGACGAGCTGAGTGGCTGCGGGGACCGCGGTCTCGACCCCCGACGCCCGCTCCCTCGCGCTCGGACCCAGGAGCAGAGCACGCACCGACGCCTCCGCGGCGGGAAGGCCCCCCGCGACCAGGCGAGGCACGGGAACGAGCCGACCGTCGCGAACGAGGTAGATGGTCACAAGCCGCTCCGCCGGGGAGGTCAGCGATGGCGTGGGGGTACGCTCCAGTGAGAACGGCAGCCGTTCCGGCGGCACCTCGACGGCCCCCTGAGGACCGGAGCAACCCACCAGCGCAAGCCCGATGAGCGCCGAGGCCGGTCCGATGCGTCTCACGCGTCCACCTCTGGAGGCGCCGATCGGATCGGGAGACGCAGGGTGAACGAGGCCCCTTCACCGGAGCCGCTGACGACATCGATCGTCCCGCCCATGAGCCGGGCGTTCGCCAAGGCGACGGCGAGCCCGAGACCCACCCCGCCCTGCTCCCGGCTGCGGCTCGCGTCCGTCTTGTAGAACCGGTCGAACACGTGCGCCTGGTCCTTCGGCGCGATCCCGGGTCCCCGGTCACGCACGGTCACCAGATCCCACCCGTCGCCATGGCCGACCTCGATCCGGACGTCTCGACCTCGCCCGTGTGCGTACGCGTTGTCGACGAGATTGCCGACGACGCGCTCCAACCTCGCCTTGTCCGCGAATGTCGCGGCCGACGAACCCGTCACCGGTACGGTCAGCCGCCGCCTCCGGAGGACCGCCTCGGCGACCTCCCCGAGCTCCACCCGCTCCCAGGCAACCTTTGCCCGGCCGGCGTCGAGCTCAGAGACCTCAAGGAGCTCCTCCACGAGGCGACCCAGGCCCGACACGTCCTCGACGATCAGGTCGACCGCCTCGCGACCTGCGCTCGAGAGGTCCGCTCGATGCGCGTGGAGCAGCTCGCTCGTCGCCTGCAGGGTCGAGAGGGGCGTTCGAAGCTCGTGCGATACGTTCGCGACGAAGCGACGCTCGCGCACGATCATCTCCTGGAGGGCCGAAGCCATCTCGTTGAAGGACGCCGCCAGCGTCCCCAGCTCGTCCTCCGAGGGGGGTTCCACCCGGGTCTCGAGCAACCCTTCAGCCACCCGGCGAGCCGCCGCGCTCACCGCACCGAGCGGCAGCAGGATCCGGCGGCTCACCCGAAGCGCGATCAAGCTCGCCGCCACGACGCCGGCGGCGCTCACGATGATCAGCACGCGCGCGAGCAACGAGCTCGTCCTGTCGATGTCCGAGAGCGAATAGAACAGATACAGGTTCGCCGTTTGGGGCGGAAGCGGGGCGCCGAAGACGAGCATCCGCATGCCGTCGATCGTGTGGAACTGGTAGCCCAGCTTCTCCTGCGAGACGAGTTCGAGCAGTTCGGGAGGCACGACCTCGGACGTCAGCGGGATCGCGGAGGAGAACCAGGACTCTCCCTCCGTCACCATAGCTTCGATCCCCTCTCGGGTCTCCAGCAGGCTCACGACTCGCTGGAGCCGCTCGGGGTCGGTCCCGACGAACTCTCGCGCGAACAGCAGCGCGAAGGTCGTCTGCCGGGTCGCCGACGTGACGCGCTGATTCTCCAAGAGGGTCCGCAAGGCCAGGAACGTGGCCGCCGAGAGAACGAACGCGACACCGGCCGCGAGGGCGACGTAGGTGAGCGTGATCCGGACGCCGAGGGTCTGACGGCGCACGAACAATCGCGATCGGTTCACGCCTCGGTCGACACCTTGTACCCGAACCCACGCACGGTTCGGATCAGGGTCGGATGGCTCGGATCCTTTTCGATCTTGGCGCGGAGCCGGCGGACGTGGACGTCCACCAATCGCGAGTCGCCCAGATAGTCGTAGCTCCAGACGCGTTCGAGCAGCACGTCGCGCGTGAAGATCTGATTCGGCCGAGACGCGAGCGTGGTCAGAAGCTGGAACTCGGTCTTCGTGAGCGAGATCTCCCGTCCGCGCCTGCGCACGATGCCGGCGCCCGGATCGATCTCCAGATCGCCGAGGACGATGCGCGTCGAGTCTCGCGGTTCCACCTTGGCGCGGCGGAGCAACGCGCGCACACGGGCGACCAGCTCAGGGACCCTGAACGGCTTCGTCAGGAAGTCGTCGCCGCCCGACTCGAGCCCCACCACCACGTCGATGGTCTCGGTCCGCGCCGTCAGGAAGATGACGGGCATGTCGCTCGTCCGCCGGATCCTACGGCAGACCTCGAACCCGTCCTCGCCGGGGAGCATCACGTCGAGGATTGCGAGATCGGGCGTCCGCTCGACCAGCACCTTCGAGGCCCCCTCGCCGTCGGCGGCCTCGAGGACCTCGTACCCAGCCTCCTCAAGCGCGAGCGCCGTGGCCCGACGCACTCGCCGATCGTCTTCGACGAGCAGGATGCGTTCGTTCACTGGGCGCAGACTACTCGCGCCCCGGCGCCGGTTATGAGTCTGTGTCTCGCAGGCCCGGCATGGCGCGCGCGGGACCGGACCTCTCCCCTACCTGGACAGGTACCTGGACAGGCCCGGCTCCATCCGCGGGCGGTTGGGGATCCGGCTCGGAACGAGGTGACGCTCGCGCGTAGGACGCCACTCTCCAGTGGGCACGGGCGAGTTCCGCGGACGCTCGAAGCGACGCCCTCGGGGGCCACGCATCGACTCGTACCATCCCTCGGCTCCTTCACCGGATCCGACCTCATCGTGCCCCCCGACCTTTTCGATCGGAGGGCGAGGAGGTTACGGTTCGGTGACGGCGCGCGAGCGGCGGGTCGATGCTGACTTCACCACACCTCGCACCGGGGATCGGAGAACGGCGTCGGCGAAGGCGGGAGGACCGGGATTCGAACCCGGGAGCGAGTTGCCCCGCTAACGGTTTTCAAGACCGTCGCCTTCGTCCGCTCGGCCATCCTCCCGACGCAAGCGTAGCGGTCGACCGGACGACTCCGCGCGATTACGCTTCGGCCGTGACTCGCGACGCCGAGACAGATCCGGAGCTCTACCGGGAGCTGGTCGAGCAGGTTCCCGCCGTGGTGTACGTGGTCACGCCGGACGACCCTCCGCGAACCCTCTACATCAGCCCTCGAGCCCAGGATATCTACGGTGTGCCGCCCGAGGTCTGGCTCACGGATCCGACCACGGGGCTCCGGAACGTTCACCCGGACGACGTCGAGCGCATCCACCGGCAATGGCGGGAGGCGATCGTCGCCGGCGAGCCCTTCTCGTCGGAGTACCGATACATCCATCCCGACGGCAGGATCCGGTGTTTCATGGATAGAGCGACACCCGTCCTGGACCAGGACGGGACGACGCGGTTGGTCCATGGATTCGTCGAGGACGTGACCGCCTCGCGTCACGCGGAGCAGGAGCTCCGGGGGTCCGAGGCAAGGTACCGCGCGCTCGTGGAGAACATCCCTGCCGTCATCTACGAGATGGGCCCCGACGACGAACGCCGCACCATCTACGTGAGTCCGCACGTGGAAGACGTGCTCGGCTACAGCCGAGCGGAGTGGCTCGACCAGCCCGACATATGGACCGAGCTGCTGCACCCGGACGACCGCGAGATCGAGCTGGCCGCACACGACCTCCACAACGAGACGGGTGAGCCGTGGCTCCGGCTCTACCGCCTGATCGCCGACGATGGTCGCATCGTCTGGGTACGGGACCAGGCCGTGCTCGTGCAGGCGAGCGACGCCGAACCACCCCGCTGGCAGGGCGTCATGCTCGACATCACGGCCCAGAAAGAAGCCGAGGACCAGCTGAGGGATGCTCGCGATCAGCTCGAGTTCCGGGTTACTGAACGGACGACCGCGCTCGCGGACGCGAACGAGCTGATGGGCTTGGAGGTGGCCGAACGTCGCCGCGCCGAGGCCGAGGCGAGTCAGGCCGTGGCGCACCTTCGCCTGCTCGTCGAACACGTGCCGGCGGTGGTGTACACGTGGGACCTGGGACAGTATGCCGACGAACGCGTGGACTACACCAGTCCGCAGATCGAGGCCATGCTGGGCTACACCCCCGCGGAATGGAACGACCTGGAGCTGTGGACCAAGCGCCTGCACCCGCACGACAAGGAACGTGCCGTCGCCGCCTCCAAAGAGACGGAGACGACCGGACGACCACTGAACATCGAGTACCGCTATCTGCATCGTGACGGCCACGTCGTGTGGGTGCTCGACCAGGCCGCCCTGCTCCGTCGTGATCCCGACGGACGCCCCAGAGTCTTCCAGGGCGTGATGCTGGACATCACGGCCCGAAAGGAGGCGGAAGCGAAGGCGCGCGACGCCGAGGCACGCTTCCGGATCCTCGCGGAGCGCGGTCCGATGATCACCTATGTGTGGCAGCCCAACGTCGACGATGGCACGAGCCACTACGCCTACATCAGCCCTCAGATCGAGAGCCTGCTCGGCTATCCCCTCGAGCGATGGCACACGAGCCCGCAGCTATGGCCGGCGATCCTGCACCCCGATGACCGACCCGGAGCGGTCGCCGACTTCGATGTCGTCAAGGGGTCGGGCAAACCCTGGAGCCTGGACTACCGCGTGCTGGCCAAGGACGGACGGATCGTGTGGCTCCACGACGAGGGCTGGACCCTGGCCCGTGACGAACACGGGCGACCGTCGACGTTCCAGGGCGTCATCTTGGACGTCACACAACGCAAGGAGGCGGAGGAGCGGCTGCGGTCCGAGGAGTCCAGGTTCCGGTCGCTGGTGGAAACGATGCCGGCCGTGCCATGGACCGAAGTCGCCGAACCGGGCGGGCCTTCCCGCATCACCTATATCGGTCCGCAGGCTGAGCAGTTCTTCGGCTACACGGCCGAGGAGCTCCTCGGCGAGCCCGGGCACTTCGAACGGATGGTCCATCCGGAGGATCGCGAACGAGTGTTGGCGAGTTCGGTCGACTCCGACCTGACCGGGAAACCCTGGGACGCCGAATACCGGGTCGTGCGTCGCGACGGCTCCGTGATGCAGATCCGCAGCAAGGCGGTCCGGACCCACGATGAGGGTGGGCGACGGGTATGGCAGGGCCTCGCGTTCCAGGTGGGACCCGAGGCCTCCGGCCACCAGACGTCTTCGGACCGAGAGGTCCGCACTCCTGCCGATCGCTAGACGCGCGTCTTCGCCGGACGAAGCACCTGCGCCCGCTCCGGCAGGTAACGCCACAGATGCTCGGGGATCACCACCGAGCCGTCAGCCTCTTGATGGTTCTCCATGATGGCGATCATCGTGCGACCCATCGCCGTGGCCGTCCCGTTGAGTGTGTGCAAAGGCTCCAGTGTGCCGTCCTTCCGCCGTACGCGCGTCTGCATCCTGCGCGCCTGGTAGTCGGTGGTGTTGGAGCACGAGGTGAGCTCGCGGTAGCGGCCCTGGCCGGGGAGCCACGCCTCGATGTCGTACTTCTTGGCGGCTGAGCCGCCCAGGTCGCCCGCCGCGATGTTCACTACCCGATAGGGGATCTCGAGCTTTCGAACGATCTCTTCCTCGATCGAGAGCAGCCGCTCGTGCTCGTCCCACGAGTCCTCGGGTCGCGTGAACGCGAACATCTCGACCTTGTCGAACTGGTGCACGCGGAACATCCCGCCGAGGTCCTTGCCATAGGAGCCGGCCTCGCGCCGGAAGCACGTCGAGTACCCCGCGTAGCGAAGCGGAAGGTCGTCCTCATCGAGGATCTCACCGAGGTGGAAGGCCGCCAGCGAGACCTCGGAGGTGCCCACGAGGTAGAGCCCGTCCTCGTCGGTCCGGTAGATATTCACCTGGTCGGTCGGTAGGAACCCGCTGCCGTACATCGCTTCCTCGCGCACCATGACGGGTGGGATCACTGGGACGAAACCGTGTTCGATCAGCGTCTCGACGGCGTTTCGCATCAGCGCCAGCTGCACGAGCACGATGTCGCCGAGCAGATACACGAACCGTGAGCCGCTGGTCCGCGCGCCGCGCTCCGTGTCGAGCACGCCCAGCAGTTCCCCGATCTCCGTGTGGTCGCGCGGCTCGAAGTCGAACGAGCGTGGCACACCGACCCGGCGCACCTCCGCCGCATCCTCGTCGGTGAACCCGTCGGGACTGGACTCGTGCGGCACATTGGGGGTCTTCGCGAGGAGGTCCGCGAGGACGACCTCCGCCTCCATGAGCTGCGGCTCCAGCTCCTTCAGCTCGGCGGATACCGTGCCCACCGAGGCGATCAGTGCCTGCTTCTGGTCACCGGAAGCGCTTCCGATCAGCTTCGAGGCCTTGTTCTGCTCCGCGCGCAGTTCTTCGACGCGTTGGGTCAGCTCTCGGCGGCGCGCATCTGCGGCCAGCAGCTCGTCGACCGCGTGAGCCAGGTTGCGCCTGCCCAGGGCCGCGCGGAAAGGCTCCGGGTCCTCCCGGATCTGCCTGATGTCGAGCATCCGTTCACACCTTCACCTGGTCGGGCCTGTCCTCCTGCTTCTCCCCGTGCTTCGAGGCCGCGCCCTGCGATGCGACCTGTCCCGAGGACGAGCCGGACTGGGCTCCGGCGTCCATGATGCTCTGTCCGTGGAAAACCCCGCCCTCCTCGACGACGAGGGTCTTCGACGTGATGTTGCCGTCGATCCGCCCGCCGCGAGCGAGGTGCGCTTTGCCCTTGACCACGATCGTGCCCTTGAACCGGCCCGCGATGCTCACGTTCTGGGCGCGGATGTCCGCCTCCACCTGGCTCTGCGGCGACAGCGCGACGTCCCCGTCGGCGTTGATCTGCCCCTTGACGCTGCCGTCGATGCGCAGCGACCCGGCCGACACGACGTTGCCTTCCAGCTTCGCCGTCGCTCCGACAACCGTCACCTCACCGTTCTCCGCCATCGGCTCCTCCCGTCGCTCGTTCGATCGTTCCCTACGCTCATCCGTCGCCCCGTCTGCCTCCGCATCCTCTCGGCGCCAGATCATCGGGCCGTCACCGTCTCATGCGACACCGCCATCGCGCGGCGGATCGCCTCTTCTTCTTCGGCCGACAGGTTGTAGCCGCTGCGACGCCCCTCGATCGGCTTCGCGTACACCCGGGTCTCCTGCCGGCCGTTGATCGAGGTCAACACCACGCCGGTCCCGCGGTCGTCGAGGAGCGCGCACGAGAACGAGAGCCTCCCGCCGACGTCCTCGAACGCGTCGTAACGGAGCAGCGCCACCCGCCGCACGGTCGACGCTATCTCCTCCGCCTGACGCTTGTCGGTCTCGCTCAATGAACGGATCGCCTGCTCGAGCCTCTTCATGTTCCCTTGCTGGCTGTCGAGCACGCCGCGGAGGACGGGGTCCAGCGAGATCGGCGCGCCGGGCTCTCGACTGCGTCGACCGCGCGTGGCGGCCGTGAGCGCGAGCAAGAAGGCCAGCGCGGACAGCCCGACGGCGACCAGTGCCAGCGTGGAAAGCGTGCGCTCTGAGAAGGTCATCGCCTCGCGTCCTGTCGCCCGCGGAAGCCCCGGCGCGCAGCCGGCAGGCGAACCTGACGGACCCCCGAAGGAACTGCCGGAGAACGGGAGTATACGATGTGCCCTTCCGTGAACGAGGCGCCGTGATCCTGCCGCTCGCGTTCGTGGTCGTCGCGGTGCTGACAGGTCTCGTCGCCGGTCGGACGCTCCGAGGTTTTCCCGCCGTCACGATCCGATCATGGTGGCTGGCGCCGATCGGCTTGGCCTTGCAGGTGGTCCCGGGGCCCGGCGACCTCGATTACGTACCGCTCGTTCTCTCGTTCGCGGTGCTCCTGGTGTTCGTCGGTCTCAATCTTGGCACGCCCGGATTCATCCTCCTGTTGGTGGGTGTAGGCCTGAACCTGCTCGTGATCGCCTCGAACCTCGGGATGCCGGTCACGCGCGAGGCGCTCCGTGCCTCCGGTCAGCTCGACTCGATCGGGGCACTCGAAGCGGACACGAAGCATCGTCTGGCCACGGAGCACACAGTGCTCAGGCCTCTGGGGGATGCGATCGGCCTGCCCGCCCCGATCTCGCAGGTCGTGAGCGCGGGCGACCTGTGCATGTACGTCGGGCTCGCGTGGTTCTCGTTCGCCGCCATGCCGGCGAGGACCGTCCGCGCAGGTCGAACCGCACGCCTGCCGGCGGCTTAGGCCGCGCCGACGAACGTCACGGCGCCCGGCACCGGGCTGGGCACGATGCCGACGGTGGCGAGCGTGGTCGGTTCCAGCAACCCGATCCCGCCGTCCCATGAAGCGAACAACCGATCCCCATCCCCCGACAACGCGATCCCGGTCACCGGAGCAGGCGTCGGAGCGAACGGGAGCGGCTCGAACGTCTCGGTGTCGAGCGCGAGGATGCCTGCAGCACCGGCGATGAACAGGGACTCTCCATCCGAGCTCACCCGTGCCGAGACGGGTCCCCGTCCGAGCACCGACAGGTCCACACGGTGCTCCTCGACCGTGAACGTCCTGCCGATCATCGATACAACGGTTCCTCCCCTCGCATCGATCGCGTACACGGCCCTGCCCACCGGCGATGCTGCCAGGGCCGACGCAGCGCGCGACACGGTGCCGAAGGACTTCGGAAGCCCGATGCACACGGCCGTGCCGTTCCTCAGATCCAACGTGTGGATGAACGCGAGTGCATGCTCCGGATCGACGTCTGCGGAGTCGGCGAGGAAGTCGGGTGGCTGGTTCGTGTACAGCGTGTAGAGGACGTTCTCA
>Ga0299907_10002806_pt1 | contig 10935 bp, 11 predicted proteins | sample RVTome_16_FD_198680 | JGI IMG/M metagenome (GOLD analysis project Ga0299907, IMG submission 198680) | Soil microbial communities from uranium-contaminated site in the Upper Colorado River Basin, Wyoming, United States - RVT152D67 (version 2) ... | reverse complement strand
GACCTGGGATCGGAGATGCTGATCGGGCTCAACCAGTTCTTCGCCGGGACCTGATCAGCCGATCAACTCTCGGTAGAGCTTCTCCAACTCCTCGATCGAGCCGAACCGAATCTCGACCTTTCCCTTCTCGTTCCGGTAGCTGATCTTCACCCTGGTGCCGAGCTGATCGGTCAGCCGGTTCTCCAGTTCGATGATCTCCACCGGTCTCAGACGCCTGACGCCGGCTGGTCCCGCCGTCTCCAATGACTTTCGGGTCTTGACCGCGTCCTCCATCTGCCGGACACTCCATCCGTCGTCGACCGCCTTCTGGGCGAGATGGGCGGCATAGGCGGCGTCGTCCATGCCGACCAGTGGCCGGACATGGCCCGCGGACAGCAGCCCGTCGTCCACCATTGCCTGGATCTCATTCGGCAATTGGAGGAGACGGAGCGTGTTGGAGACCGCGGGCCGGGACTTGCCGACCCGGGTGGCGATCTCCTCCTGTTTCATACCATAATTTTCCAGGAGATGTCGATAGGCGACCGCCTCTTCTATCGGGGTCAGATCCTGACGTTGCACGTTCTCCACCAACGCCTCGACCAGGGTCGAGGTACCGGCCGACTCCCTGACGATGGCCGGGATATCGGTCATCCCCGCCTCCCGGGCGGCACGTAGTCGGCGCTCCCCTGCGATCAGTTGGTATCCATCGGCGACCGCGGTCACCACGATCGGCTGGAGGACACCGACCTCCCTCATCGAAGCACTCAACTCGGCAAGTGTCTCCTCGTCGAAATGATGTCGGGGCTGATCGGGGTTGGGTCTGATCTCGGCGATGGGAAGTTCGAAAAAACCGACTTCGGAATCATGGGTCGCCTCGGTGGGGATCAACGCCTCCAAACCTCTGCCCAAACCAGATCGTCTCCCGGTCATTTCGCCGACTCCTCGTCTAGTTGATGCTTCTCGATGAACTCGCGAGCCAGATGGCGGTAGGCGATGGCACCCCGGCTCATCGGGTCGAAGGCCTCGATGGGCTCGCCGTACGATGGCGCCTCGGACAACCGGACCGACCGGGGGATCAGGGTCCGGTAGGCGACATCTCCAAAATGTTCCCGGATCTGGGTGGCGACATCCTTGGATAGCTTGGTTCTGGCGTCGTACATGGTGAGGACCACCCCTCCAACCTTCAACTCTGGGTTGAGGTTTCCCCGGACCAAATCGACATTCTTCAGCAGCTGGCTGAGACCCTCGAGGGCGTAGTACTCGCATTGGATCGGGATCAGGACCTCGAAAGATGCGGCCAGGGCATTCACCGTGAGTAGGCCCAATGAGGGAGGACAGTCGATCAAGACCACGTCGAAGTCCTGGTCCGCCTCCTGAATTGCCGATTTCAACCTGGTTTCACGTGAAAACTGGGAGACCAGCTCGATCTCGGCCCCGGCGAGATCGATGGTGGCCGGCACCACGAACAGATTCCGCACCGAGGTCGGCTCGATGGCATCGTCGAGTCCGGACTCCTTGAGGAGGACGTCATAAATCGAGATGTCGATACTGCCCCGGTCGATGCCAAGCCCGCTGGTGGCATTGCCCTGGGGGTCGAGGTCGATGAGGAGGACCTTCTGTTCCTGAAAGGCCAGTGACGCCCCGAGATTGATTGCTGTGGTCGACTTGCCCACCCCACCCTTTTGGTTGGCGAGGGCGACGACACGGGGTTGTAGGTCACTCACTTCGCCCGCATCATAAGTAACCACACCTGTTGGTCAAGGATCGAAGCGGGCACCTCGACCGTGTCCCAGCCCGGTGACGACGGGGGCGACACCCAGGAACCACCGAGCACCACCACCCCACCGGGCTGAACCCGGGGCAGAAGCAGGTCCTCGGCGTCGTCGGGGCTCATCGTGGCCCGGGAGACGATGGCTCGCGCCAAACCGGGCACCGCGGTGATATCACCATGTGTCACCTGGACATTTGGTAAATCGAGGATCCGGGTCACCCGTCGCAGCAAGTCGGCGCGCCGACCCGATCGGTCGACCAGGACCAGATCCAGGTCAGGAAGGGCGACGGCCAGGGGAATACCGGGAAGACCGGCACCCGAACCGAGATCGACGACCTCTCCGGAATCGGGGAGACACCGGGCGAACAAGAGACTGTCACCGATATGACGACGCTCGATACGGTCCCCCTCGGCGGGCCCGAGGGCACCGGCGGGACTGGCCTCTTCGGTCAACCACCGCCGATAACGCACCAGAAGCCCGATCTGATCCGAATCGAGCTCGATCCCGCCCCATTGCGCACATCGTCGCCAGACATCGTCCGGTTTCACGTGAAACAAATTACCCGGACCGTTTCCGGCCCGGGTAACCAAAACACGGTATGGAACCGTCTATTCCTCTTCGCCCCCGTCATCGGCAGCGACATCGGCGGCGGCCGCCAAAACCACGTAACGTCGGGGCGCCTCGCCTTCACTGTAGGACTCCACCCCACCACGGGCGGCGGCGGCATCATGGATCACCTTGCGATCGGCCGAGCTCATCGGCTCCAACATGATCTCACCACCCTCGGCAGTGAGTTGATCGATCAGCTGGTCGGCATAAATCGTCAATGCCTGCCTGCGTCTTTCCGCATAGCCGGCCACATCGAGCCGGATTCGACCGGTGTCCTGACTGTACTTTTGCAGAACGGTCCGAGTCAGCTCGTGCAAGGCCGATCTCACCGAGCCCCTCACTCCAACCAGGGCCTCGGTTTGCTCTCCGTTGACGTCGATCACGATCACGTCGTCATCGATTCGGGTCTCCACCGACCCTTCCAGACCGTACGCATCGACCAGACCCTCGAGAAACTGGCGGGCCTGGTCGGCCTGCTCCTCGACACTCAAGGTCGGTCGGTCATCTTTTCTTGATTTTTCCTGCCCACTCACGGGTTTTCCCTTGCTCTGCTTTCCCCGGTCCGAGCCGCCGTTTGGCCGCCGACCGCTCCTGCTTCCGCTATTTCTAGTCGTCTGGCTCTTCTCCTGTCGCCCCGACTCACTGGAGCGTTGCCGATCGGACCGGCCTCGGCTTCGATCGCGTTGCTGTCTTCTCGGATCCTGACGTTTCACCTTGACGATGGCGTCCTTGCCCCCAATACCGAGAAAACCGCGTTCTGGTTCGCTGACCACCTCCACGGCGAGCTGCTCCCGGCTCTCGACACCCAACTCCTGCATGGCGGCCTCAACGGCGAGATCGACGGTCTTGGCCCGAATCTCGATTTCTACATAACTCACTCAGTTCCTCCTGCGACGACGACGTTTCTTGGCGGAGCCCGGTTGGCTCCTGGTCGGTGTGTCCGTCGTCGGCTCGTCCTCTTCTTGTTTCCCGGTCTCGTTTTCTTCCGTCGCGCCCGGCCGGGTTGGGCGCCCCTCCATCCTGAAGATCACGACCTGCTGGCCGAGTCGGAAAATGTTCGACGTCGACCAGTAGAGCAGCAGGCCGGCGGGGAAGTTGTAGGAGATGAAGCCAATGAACAAGGGCATGATCCGGGTGATCATCTGCTGTGATCCCGCTCCCGGGACGTCGGGCTTGGCCTGGCCATAGGTGGAATGCCATTGCTGGACGTATTGGGCGGCGACCATCAAAAGCATCAGGACCAGGTAGGGAAGGGCCTCGCCTATCCCCTGTGATACCGCCTGTGACGGCGTCATGTCCAGACTCATCCCGAGAAATGACTCGGGGTCGGCGTCGAGCAGCGACCGGCCCAGTGCCGAGTCCGGGTTGATGGCGTGGATCGCCCCCTCCACCAACTCCCCGGTGGAATCCCCGGTGTCGGGGTCGTTGACGAACTTGAACGGGGTCTGGAGTAGCCGGAACAGGGCGAACCAGATCGGCATCTGGACCAGCAGGGGGAGAAGACACCCTCCGGGGGTGGCCCCGGCTTCGCGTTGGGTCTCCATGAGACGACGTTGCATCTCCGGGGGATCGTCCTTGTACTCGGCCTGGATCTTCTTGATCTTCGGTTGGATCGCAGTGAATGCCCGGGTGGCGCGGGTTTGTTTGAGAGTCAGCGGAAATACGATGATGTTGATGGTGATGGTCAACAGGATGATCGCCAGCCCGTAGGCCAGGCCATCACTCATCAATCCGTCGAGAAGGCCGTAGTAAAACGAGAGAATCGTTCCCAGCAGTTGCTGGAGCCGGTCGAAAAGGTCACCAATCATCGGTTATTTCTCCAGGTATCCGGGACGGGGTCGAAACCACCTTCGTGCAATGGATGGCATCGGCCGATCCTCCGGATACCGAGCCAGCCTCCCCTGATCACCCCGAAGCGTTCGATGGCTTCGTAGGCATATTGGGAACAACTTGGCTGGTACCGACAGTTGGTGGAAAGTCGGGGACTTACCAGTTTTTGGTAAATCCTGATCGGTGCCAGGAAGAGATATCGGGGACGTAGTGAATCAACCACGGTCCAGTTCCTCCAGGGCGCGGGTCAGCCAGGACCGCAGGTCCTGCTGCGGAGCATCGGCGACCTTCTTCGAGGCGATGATCACGTAATCGTTTCCTGGTTTCAGTTGCAACATCGGCACGGTGTGACGGAGACGTCTCCTGATCCGATTCCGGGTGACCGCGTTACCCGAGCCCTTCGATACTACGAGACCAAACCGTGGTGGCCCGGAATGGCCTCCGTCACAGACCAGGACGATGGGCCCTGACCTTTGCCGTCGACCGTTCTCGAGGACCCTGGCAAAGTCACGCGGCGAGCGAAGACTTACCGGCTCAGGCCGCGAGACGTTTCCGGCCCTTCTGGCGCCGCGACTTGAGGATGGAGCGCCCGGCGCGGTCGCTCATCCGGTGGCGGAACCCGTGACGGCGTTTCCGACGTCGGACCTTGGGTTGATATGTCCGTTTCATGGCAAAACCTTTTGGTTTCGAGGGGAACCCGCTCAGGTTACGAAGGGACCGTTGCCTAGTCAAAGCGCCCCGATTCGCCTTGCCGCGGTCGGAAGCTTCGGGGCGGGCAAACCCGCAGCGGCCGCGAAGAATCGGTCTAGCTCGCGAAAAGAAGTTGAACGGCAAGTTACACCGAGAAAGACCGGCTGGGCCGCGCCATCATTTGGAAAATAGGGCCGTCACCTGGGATTACTCTGTGGAAAGACCGGCGTCGACCTATCCCCAACGGTGATTCTCGCGATCTTGACGAGTCGACGGACCGTGGCCAATACTCGCCTGCCTCGATCCATGGGTATCGGTGTGAGTTGACCGCCCCGAGCAGATCCCCGGTGACGAGGCACAGAAGAAGAGTCACGGGATGGATGTTCACAGTCATTTCCACAGATGTGGGTCTGTCTGTGGACAACGCCAGACCGTCGGGAGGAGAGGAATTGCCCGAGTCGAATCAGGCGCCGGACGACTGGAGTTCGTTCCGGGAGATCATCAGGGCCGGTGTGTCGGCGTCGAACTGGGAGACGTGGTTATCCCGCATCAAACCGGAGTTCGTCGCGGGGGTGCCCGTCCTGGTGGCACCCACGGAGTTCCACCTCCGGTGGGTCATCGACAAACACGGTGATCTGATCAGCGACGCATTCCGCAACGTCTACGGCACCGAAGTGCCCCTGGAGTACCGGGTCAGCGACGAGATCCAGCCCGAGACTCCCGACAGCGAGGCGACAGTCTCCCCGGCCGGCAGTGCCAAGCCGGAAGAGCCCGCATCTTCCCCGTCGACCGCACTGATCTCCAGGTACCGGTTCGAGAGCTTCGTCGTCGGCCAGTCCAATCGATTCGCCTGGGCGGCGGCGATGGCGGTGGCCGAACAACCCGGGGCCCACTACAACCCCCTGTTCATCTACGGCGGTGCCGGCCTGGGCAAGACCCACCTGCTCAATGCGGTGGGCCATCAGGCTCTCGAGATGTACCCGTCACTCGAGGTCAGGTATGTCTCCTCGGAGAACTTCCTCAACGACTTCATCGATTCGATCCGTCGCAAGCGGCCCGACGACTTCAAGCACCGCTACCGCAAAGTCGACATCCTCCTCCTCGACGACGTCCAGTTCTTCGAGGGCAAGGAACAGATCCTCGAAGAGTTCTTTCACACCTTCAACTCGCTCTACGAGTCCGGAAAACAGATGGTGATCAGCTCGGACCGTCATCCCAGGAATCTCTCCTCTCTCGAGGATCGGCTGCGGAGCAGGTTCGAATGGGGGCTCCTCACCGATATCCAACCGCCCGACGTCGAGACTCGGCTCGCGATCTTGAAGCGCAACGCCGAGTTCGCCCCCAAACCCGTGCCGATCGAGGTCCTCGAATACATCGCAGGTCTCGTGTCCGACAACATCCGCGAGTTGGAAGGAGCGCTCACCCGGGTGACGGCATGGTCGGCGCTGAACAGACGTGACATCGACCTCGACACCGCTGAGAGAGTGCTCCAGGACATCGTCACGACCGATGAGCCGGTCCCCTTGGGCCCGGAGACCATCATCCGAACCACGGCGGCCGCCTATGGGTTCTCTGTCGAGGACGTGCTCAGCCCGTCACGGCGCCAGCCCCTCGTCCTCTGTCGTCAGATCGCGATGTATCTCTGCCGGGAGCTGACCGACCTCTCACTGCCCAAGATCGGTGATCAGTTCCAACGCGACCACACCACGGTCCTCCACTCGGTGGAGAAGGTGAAGCGCATTCTCCGCTCCGATCGCGCCGTCTTCGATCGGGTCACCCAACTCACACAGGACCTGAGGAAAGGTGGTGGCCTATCCACAGCCTCATGAGTTCTCCCCAGATGACGTCGAGTTGTTCGCGATCGTTCCACAAGCCGTTCCACACCGATATCGTCAACACCAGACTGTCCAAACCATGCTTTTCGACATTTCCACAGCCCCCTACTACGACTAATACTCTTCATATCAAATCTCATAGCAATAGAGGAAGGAAGACACCCTTGTGAGAATCCGTGCGCAGCGGGACGACCTCGCCGATGTTCTGGCCCGGGCCAACCGGGCGGTGGGCACCCGCACCGCGTTACCGGTGCTGCAAGGTCTCCTCTGTGAAGTCGTCGGGTCGACGCTTCGTGTGACTGGAACCGATCTGGACATGACCGTGAGGACCTCGGCCGAGGTCGAGGTGATCGAAGAGGGCCGGGCCGTCATCCCGGGCCGTCTGCTGAGCGAGGCCGTGAGAAAGATGCCTGCCGGTCAGGTGACGATCGGCATGGAGGGGACCGACATCGAGATCCAGGGGAACGGGCCGCGTTTCACCCTGCGCCCTCTCTCTGTGGACGACTTCCCGGTCCAGGAGGACGTCGTGATCGACGGGGTCGAGGTGGACGGTGAGGCCCTCGCCGAGGCGGTCAACCAGGTCGCGATCGCGGCCTCCGGAGACGGTGCTCGCCCGATCCTGACTGGAGTCCTGTTCGAGAGCTCCGAGGAGGGTCTGCGCATGGTTGCCACCGATTCCTACCGGCTGGCCAAGCGAGACCTTGCCGGTGTGGGGCTGGAGGCAAACGGTCTCGTGCCCGCCCGGGGTCTGAGAGAGTTGCCCAAGACCATCGGCGCCTCGAAGGTGACCGCCCAGCTCGGGGACAGAGAGGCGGTGTTCACCTCGGACAAGGGGATGCTTCGGCTTCGCCTGATCGATGGCAACTTCCCCAAGTACGAGAGCCTGTTCCCCGATGCCTACCCCAACCAGGTCATCGTCGACAAGGAGGCCCTCCTCGAGGCCCTGGGACGGGTTACTCTGGTCGCCGAGGACCACATTCCGGTGAGGCTGAAGCTGGTGAGCGGTGGCGTCGAGATCTCGGTGAGCCGGCAGGATGTTGGTGGGGAGACCGAGCACCTCCCGGGTGAGTTCTCCGGCAGTGACGAGGAGGTCTCCATCGCTTTCAACCCCCGATACCTCCAGGATGGCGTCACCGCCATCACGGGTGATGTGGTTCGCATCCGGGTGATCGATTCCTTCAAGCCGAGCGTGCTCGACGACGGCACCGATGGGGAGTATCTCTATCTGTTGATGCCCGTCCGAGTCTGAATGAGGGCCGACTGGCTGCAATTGAGCGGCTTTCGGTCCTATCAGGAGTTGGAATGGAAGCCTGATCCGGGGGTCAACATCCTCATCGGGCAGAACGGGGCGGGGAAGACCAACTTGCTCGAGGCCATCGGCTACATGTCCTGGCTCCGCTCGTTCCGGTCGGTGACAGACCAGGACCTCATCGCCGACGACAGGGACAGCGCGGTCATCCGGGCCGGCGTCGTCGAGGCCGAACGCGATCGACGAGTCGAGATCGAATTGCGCCGGACCGGCCCGAGGCGAGCCCTTGTCGACGGGAATTCGATCAGACGCACGGCCGACATGCTGGAGGTGGCCCGGGTGGTCACCTTCCTCCCTGATGATCTCGACCTGGTCAAACGAGGCCCCGCCTATCGTCGGGATCTCATCGACGACCTGGCAGCACAACTCTGGCCGGCCTCGGTGCTGGACCGCAGCGAATACGAGCGCGCCCTCCGGCAGCGAAATGCATTTCTCAGAGCCGGGGAGCGTGACGAAGCGACCCTGTCGGTGTGGGACTCCCGACTCGCCCAATCCGGCGGCCGCGTCCTGGCCCGGAGGGCGCGCTCCCTCCAGACGGTGGCACCCCTTTTGGAGACCGCCTACGAGGAGATTTCGTCCAGTGGGCAGAAGGCGAGAATCACCTATCGACCGACATGGGGGAGCGGGGACCTCGACAATCGCGCCGCCGCCGAGTACACCGAGGAGATCATCACTGCTCTGGAATCCACCCGGCGCATCGATCGGGACCGACGGCTGACCACTGTTGGGCCCCATCGTGACGAGCCCGGCTTCTCCATCGACGACGTCGATGCCAGGACCCACGGCAGCCAGGGCGAGCAGAGGTCGGTATCCCTGGCGATCAGGCTGGCCTCTCACCGGGCGATCACCGAGACGACCGACCGGTCGCCGATACTCCTCCTTGACGATGTCTTCTCCGAGCTCGATCCCGGCCGCTCTGAGGCGTTGGCCGCTTCACTTCCGGATCGGACCCAGACGATGATCACCTCGGCGCGACCCGAAGACGTCCCGGTGGTCGGCGCCAAGTGGCAGGTCGAGGAAGGTGGTGTGCATGAGGGGTGACGAAGGTCTCACCTCGTTCGAGTCGTCTCTGGACGAGATGATGAGGCGGATGGGGCTGCCCGACCCCGCACTGATGGCACAGCTGTCCGCGGAGTGGGATTCGGTCGCCGGCGATCCCTGGAAGGGACGGTCCCGGCCGCTCACCGTCCAGAACAAGACACTCGTGGTCGAGGCCAGCGCGCCTTCGATGGTGGCATTCCTGCGCTACGGCCAACAAGGGCTGCTGGATGCCATCGCCGCCCGGTTCGGCGACGGCGTGATCGACACCGTGGACATCCGGTCCCCGGGGCGGTAGACAGGGAAAAAAGGCTGGCCACGATTCGGGTTTTGTCGGTCAGATCCGTTAAAATGACATACGTGAAACTCGCCCATATTCGTCGGGCGGGCACCCAGTTGAGACCAGGTCACCAAGGAGGGCTGTGACGGCCACGCGCGACTACAAAGCCAAAGACATCACGGTTCTGGAGGGGCTCGATGCGGTCAAGCGGCGTCCTGGGATGTACATCGGCTCCACCGGGCCCCGCGGCCTTCATCATCTCATCTGGGAGGTCGTCGACAACTCGGTCGACGAGGCGATGGCCGGCTACTGCTCCAAGGTCACTGTCACCCTGTTGGCCGACGGCGGTGTCGAGGTGGTCGATGACGGCCGGGGGATTCCCATCGACCGACATGTCAAGACGAAGCAGTCGGCGCTGACCACCGTCCTCACCACGTTGCACTCCGGAGGGAAGTTCGAGCAGGGTGCCTATACCGTGTCTGGCGGGCTTCATGGAGTCGGGGTGTCCGTGGTCAACGCACTGTCGACGCGGCTCGAGGCGGAAGTCCGTACCAACGGGTTCCTCTACACCCAGGAGTTCAGGGAGGGCAAGCCGAAGACCAAGGAGCCCAAGAAGGGCCGCGCGGTGAAGAAGACCGGGACCACCATCAGGTTCTGGCCCAGCGAGGAGACCTTCACCGAGACCCTCGAGTTCGACTACGACATCGTGGCGTCACGACTCCGGGAGACGGCGTTCCTCAACCGGGGGCTCCTGATCACCCTCATCGACGAGCGCGAGGAGGAGCCGCGGACCGAGACCTTCCATTACAGGGGTGGCCTCGTCGACTTCGTCACCCACCTCAACTCGAAGCGCGACCCCCTCCACGCGCACGTCATCGACATCGGCGACGAGGGCGAGGAGGCCGAGGTCGAGGTGGCGATGCAGTGGACCACCTCCTACACGGAGTCGGTCCTGACCTTCGCCAACAACATCAACACCCATGAGGGTGGTACCCACGAGGAGGGCTTCCGCAAGGCCCTGACCAAGTCGATCAACGATTTCGCCCGGTCGAAGGGCCTGCTCAAGGACAAGGACGTCAACCTCACCGGAGAGGACGTCCGGGAGGGGCTGACCGCGGTGGTGTCGGTCCGGGTCAAGGAGCCCCAGTTCGAGGGTCAGACCAAGACCAAGCTGGGCAACACCGAGATCCGCTCGTACGTGGAGAAGACCCTCAACCGCAAGTTGCCGGAATGGCTGGGCAAGTACTCGCCCGAGGCGAGGAGGATCGTCGAGAAGTGTGTCTCGGCCGCCAAGGCACGCGAGGCAGCCCGGAAGGCACGCGAGCTCACCCGCCGCAAGTCAGGTCTCGAGTCGGGTGGCCTCCCCGACAAGCTGGCCGACTGCTCGAGCCGGGACCCGGGCGAGTCGGAGTTGTTCATCGTCGAGGGGAAGTCGGCGGCCGGGCCCGCCAAGTCGGCGCGTGACTCGACGACCCAGGCGATCCTCCCGATCCGGGGGAAGATCCTCAACGTGGAGAAGGCTCGTCTCGCCAAGGCCCTACAGAACGCCGAGGTCCAGGACATCATTACCGCGATGGGGACCGGAATCGGCGA
>Ga0299907_10002805_pt1 | contig 10938 bp, 7 predicted proteins | sample RVTome_16_FD_198680 | JGI IMG/M metagenome (GOLD analysis project Ga0299907, IMG submission 198680) | Soil microbial communities from uranium-contaminated site in the Upper Colorado River Basin, Wyoming, United States - RVT152D67 (version 2) ... | reverse complement strand
ATGGAGAACGACCCGGACATCCTGGCCCTCAACGGCGCCTCCGCGGCGCTGTCGATCAGCCACATCCCGTTCATGGGGCCGGTCGGCGCCGTGCGCGTCGGACGGTTGAACGGCGAGTTCGTGACGAACCCGACGAACAGCCAGCTCGACGAGAGCGACCTCGACCTGGTCGTGGCCGGCACGCGCGAGGCGGTCATGATGGTCGAGGCCGGTGCCAAGATCCTGCCCGAGTCCGTCATGGCCGATGCGATCGCCTACGGACACGCCGACCTCCAGAAGTCGATCGACATCCAGGACCGGCTCGTCGCCTCGGCCGGCACCCCGAAGAAGATGCCGTTCGTCGGGCCGAAGGCCGACTCGGTCGCCAAGCTCGGCAAGCTCCTCGCCGATGGCAAGTCCGAGTTCGTGGTGTTCGACCTCGAGACGACGGCCATGAAGCCGGAGAACGGCTACATCGTCGATCTCGCCGCCCTGCGGGTGCGAGACGGGCAGGTCGTCGACCGCTTCGAGTCACTCGTAAACCCCGGGCGGCCGATCGTCGGCCACCAGGTGCACGGCATCAGCACCGATGACGTCGCCAACGCCCCGACCGCGTCCGAGGTCCTCGCGAACTTCGCGCAGTGGGTCGGCGAGACGCCGGTCGTCGCACACAACATCAGCTTCGACCTGCCGTTCGTCCTCCGCCACCTGCCGAACGACGTGAAGTGGCAGCCGACCGCGGTGTTCGACACCCTCGAGCTGGGCTACCAGCTCTACCCGGACGCCGGCGCCTACAAGCTCGCCGACCTGGTGCGCTTCATCTTCGGCCGCGACCACGCCACCGCGCACCGGGCGATGCCCGACGCCGAGGCGGCCGCCGAGCTGTTCATGCACTTCACACAGGGACTCGCCGAGCGCCTCGACGGCGTGCGGCAGGACATCGCCGAGGAGGTCCGCCGAGCGCGCGAGAGCTACAACCGCGCCGAGCAGGGCGACCGCCTGGAGGACGTCCGGCGGCGACACGGCATCGGCTCGGCGCTCATGGACGTGATCACCAAGCAGACCGTCCGCGAGCTCGTGCTCAGCGAGAACATCCGCATCGACGGCCGGGACACGAAGACGATCCGCCCGATCAGCGTCGAGGTCGGCTTCCTGCCGCGAACGCACGGCTCGGGCCTCTTCCAGCGCGGCCAGACCCAGGCGCTCAGCATCGCCACCCTCGGGCCGTCGAGCAACAAGCAGCGCATGGACACGATCTCCCCGGAGACGGAGAAGCGCTACCTCCACCACTACAACATGCCGCCCTACTCGGTGGGCGAGGCGCGCTTCATGCGTGGCCCCGGCCGTCGCGAGATCGGCCACGGCGCGCTCGCCGAGCGTGCCCTGCTGCCGGTCCTGCCGACCGAGGCGGAGTTCCCGTACGTCATCCGCGTCGTCAGCGAGGTCGTCAGCTCGAACGGGTCGACCTCGATGGCCTCGACCTGTGGCTCGACCCTGGCGCTCATGGATGCCGGTGTGCCGATCAAGGCGCCGGTCGCCGGCGCGGCGATGGGCCTGATCACCGACAAGGAGACGGGCCGCTACGCGGTCCTCACCGACATCACCGGCAAGGAAGACGCCTACGGCGACATGGACTTCAAGGTCACCGGCACGGCGGAGGGCGTCACCGCACTCCAGATGGACATCAAGGTGGCCGGCATCACGACCGAGATCATGCGGGATGCCCTGCAGCAGGCGTTCGACGCACGGATGCACATCCTCGGCAAGATGACCGAGGTCATCAGCGCCAGCCGTGAGGAGCTCAGCCCGTACGCGCCGCGCATCACGACCATCAAGATCCCGGTCGACAAGATCCGCGACGTCATCGGCGCCGGCGGCAAGATCATTCGCCAGATCACGGCCGAGACCGGGACGGAGATCAACATCGAGGACGACGGCACGATCCAGATCGCGGCCACGAGCGGCGAGGCCGCCCAGAAGGCGATCAAGTGGATCGAGGGCCTGACCAAGGAGGTCGAGGTCGGCAAGGAGTACCTCGGCAAGGTCACCCGGATCATGAACTTCGGCGCCTTCGTCGAGATCATGCCCGGCAAGGAGGGCCTGGTCCACATCAGCCAGCTCGCCGACTACCGGGTGCCGCGGGTCGAGGACGTCGTCAGCATCGGCGATGAGCTGATGGTGATCGTGACCGAGATCGACCGCATGGGTCGCGTCAACCTGAGCCGCCGCGCGGCGATGGAGCGGCACATGGCCAAGGCGGGCGACCGCAGCTGACCCGGGCCGGCCGCACGCGATGGATCACGCGAGCGGGCCGGCGGCACTGGAGCAGGTCGCGGACGAGGTCCGCGCCTGCACCCGCTGTCCGCTCGCCGCGCGCCGAACCCGCGCGGTTCCCGGCGAGGGGAACGTCGTGAGCGACGTGCTCCTCGTCGGCGAGGGGCCAGGAGCCCGCGAGGACGCCACCGGCCGGCCGTTCGTCGGACCGGCCGGGCAGCTCCTCGACGAGCTATTGCAGGCAATCGGCTGGCAGCGCGATGACGTGTTCATCACGAACGTCGTGAAGTGCCGTCCACCGGGCAACCGCGATCCCGAACCGATCGAGGTCACGACCTGCGCCGCCTACCTCGATCGCCAGGAGCGCGCACTCGACCCGGCCGTGGTGGTCACGCTCGGACGGCACTCGCTTCAGCGCTACCTGCCGGGCGCACGGATCGGCGCCGTCCACGGCGGTCTGCGTCGCTCCTACTCGGGGCAGCACGTCTTCCCGATGTACCATCCTGCTGCGGCGCTGCACCAGGCCTCGCTGCGCGACACGCTGTTCCGCGACATGCGTGGCCTCCCCGCGGCGCTGCTGGCGGCGCGTCGGGCACTCGGAGACGAGCGCGCGGCGACGGAGCAGGCGGAGGCGGCGGTGGCGCGGGTCGAGGACCCATCGGTGCCGAACGACGACGCCGAACAGATGACTCTCTTCTAGGAGCTCCCATGTCCGGACCACTGCGCATCATCCCGCTCGGCGGGGTAGGCGAGGTCGGCAAGAACATCACCGTCATCGAGGTCGACGGCGACATCCTGGTCGTCGACTGTGGCCTCGCGTTTCCCGAGCCGGAGATGCTCGGGATCGACCTCGTCATTCCCGATGCCACGTACCTGGCGGAACGCCGCGACCGGGTGCGTGCGATCATCCTCACCCACGGCCACGAGGACCACACCGGCGCGCTGCCGTACGTGCTCCCGCTGATTCCCGGCACGCCGATCTACGCCACGCGGCTGACGGAGGGCCTGGTCCAGGGCAAGCTGCGCGAGCACAAGCTCCTCGACTCGACGCCACTCCACGTCGTGGAGCCCGGCCGGGAGTTCGCCGTCGGCCCCTTCCGGATCACGCCGTTCCGGGTGAACCATTCCATTCCCGACGGGGTCGGCTATGCGATCCAGACGCCGGTCGGGATGGTCGTGCACACCGGCGACTTCAAGTTCGACCACACGCCGCCCGACGGCCGCCGCGCCGATCTCGGCCTGATCGCGGAGATCGGCAACCACGGCGTCGAGTTCCTCCTGTCGGATTCGACGCGTGCCGAGAAGGAGGGCTACACGCTGTCGGAGTCGACGGTCGGCGAGAGCCTGCATCGGCTGGTGGGCGAGGCGCCGGGGCGGGTCATCGTGGCCACCTTCGCGAGCAACATCGGCCGCGTCCAGCAGGTCATCGACGCCGCCTGGGCCCATGGCCGCAAGATGGTGGCCCTCGGGCGCAGCATGGAGCAGAACACCGCCATCGCCCTCGAGCGAGGCTACCTCGACGCTCGGGACGGCACGCTCGTCAAGAAGGAGCAGCTCCAGCGTCTGACGAAGGAGCAGCTGGTGGTCATGACCACCGGCTCGCAGGGTGAGCCGATGAGCGGCCTGACGCGCATGAGCAACCGCGATCATCGCAACATCAGCATCGAGCCCGGTGACACGGTGATCGTGTCGGCCAGCCCGATTCCCGGCAACGAGGAGGCGGTGGCCAAGACGATCGACAACCTCTTCAAGGAGGGCGCGATGGTCCACTACGAGCCGCTCGTCCACTGCCACGTCTCCGGCCACGGCTCGCGGGAGGAGCTGAAGCTCATGCTCGGCCTCGTCAAGCCCCGCCACTTCATCCCGGTCCACGGCGAGTACCGCATGCTCGTCCAGCACGCGCTGCTGGCGGAGGGCGCCGGCGTCGACGTCGACAAGATCTTCGTGCTCGAGAACGGCCAGGTCGTCGAATTCGACGGCGACCGCGCGCGGATGGCGGGCACCGTGGCGGCGGGCGCGGTGCTCGTCGACGGCATCGCCGCCATCGACGGGATCGACGGGGTGGTGCTGCGCGATCGCCGCATGCTCGCATCCGACGGCGTCGTCATGGTGGCCCTGACCATCGACAGCAAGACCGGGCAACCGGTCGGTCAGCCCGACCTCGTGAGCCGCGGGTTCCTATCGGATCCCGACGACCCGCTCATGGGCCAGGCTCGCGACCACCTGATGGAGGCGCTCAGCCAGCGTCGCGAGGATGAGCATGCCGCCGAGGCGGGGTACGTCAAGACGAAGATCCGCGACACGCTGAGCCGATTCTTTCACCAGCGCACGAAGCGCCGGCCGATGATTATGCCGATCGTGATGGAGGTCTGAGCGAGCCCGTGGCCACCCGACGACGATCCGCCCCTCGTCGCCGCAGCACGCGGCGCCGTCGTCAGACGACGCCGTTCACCGTCAGCGCCCGCTTCCTGCGGGAAGCGCTGGCGTTCGTGCTCCTCTTCCTGGCCATCATCAGCGTCATCGCCCTGTTCGCTCCGAATGCGGGTGCCATCATCCGGCCCTGGCACGATCTCCTGACCACGACGCTCGGCTGGGGCATCGCCTTCGCGGCGCCGTTGCTCGTCGGATTTGCGCTCATGCTGTGGATGAAGACGATGCCGGCAGAGCGATGGATGGCCGCCAGCGGGGCAGCGCTCGTCGCGCTGGCGCTGCTCGGCATGTTCCATCTCGCGGTCGGTGGGTCGGAGCAGGCGATCGAAATCGGTGAGGGTGGTGGCGCCATCGGATTCGGCGTCAGCGCCCTGCTGACCGCAGCCGTCGGTCCGGTCGGCGCATGGATCGTCCTCGCGCTGCTCGCCGTCGTCGGCCTGCTGCTGTACTTCAACATGACCGTCGGTGACCTCGTTGCCGGCTACCTGGCCGAGCGCGACGAACGGATCGACCGCGAGACGGCCGATGCCCGTCGTGCCGCCGCACGCAAGCCGCGCCCGGCCGGCGAGACCACGCGTGGCGAGGCAGCCGTGGCCGCGGACGAGCGTCCCGGGATCATCGATCGCGTGCGGGATCGGCTGTCCGGTGGACACGACCTCGACGACGAGCCACCGCTCATCGTGCGACGCGAGCGCCCGGCCACGAACGGCAACGGCAAGGCGCGGGCGATGGCCCCGCCGCCCCCGGTGGCGCCGCCCCCGGACGAAGGAGCCACCCAGGGCGTGGCACCCCCGTCGATCGATGATCTCGAGCACGAGGAGCAGGCCCACCTTGCGGTGGCGGCCGCCGGCGAGGTCGCCGATGCGGCCCTCGAGCCGGTCGAGCGATCGTGGGACCTGCCGCCGATCGATCTGCTGGCCGACGCGCCGGAGTCGTCGGCGGCGCAGCTCGACCTGAGCGCCAAGGGGCGCCGCATCCGGGAGACGCTGGCCCACTTCGGCATCGGCGTGAAGGTGGCGCGCATCCAGGAGGGACCGGTCGTCACCCAGTACGCGCTCGATGTCGATCCCGGCATCAAGCTCAGCCGCATCGAGGGCCTCGCCGACAACCTCGCACTTGCGCTCTCCGCCCGCAGCATCCGGATCGAGGCGCCGATCCCCGGGGAGCCCTTCGTCGGGGTCGAGATCCCGAACGCCGCATTCGACCTCGTCACGCTCAAGGAGGTGCTGGCCAGCCGGAACTTCGGCGAGATGAGCGAGCGATCGAAGCTCGCGTTCGCCCTCGGCCAGGACGTGGCCGGCCAGCCGTTCAGCGCCGACCTCTCGAAGATGCCCCACATGCTCATCGCCGGTGCGACCGGCTCCGGGAAGTCGGTCTGCGTCAACGGGATCATCGACTCGCTGCTCATGAACGCCACGCCCGCCGAGGTGAAACTCATCCTCATCGACCCGAAGCGCGTCGAGCTGGCGCAGTACAAGGGCATCCCGCACCTGCTGACCGAGGTCATCGTCGAGACCGACAAGGCGGTGAACGCCCTGAAGTGGACGGTCGGCACGATGGAGAGCCGATACGCCGAGTTCGCCTCCCGCGGGGTGCGCAACATCGGCGGCTACAACGAGGTGCTGCGGCCCGGCCAGGCGCGGATGCCGTACATCGTCATCGTCATCGACGAGCTCGCGGACCTCATGATGGTGAGCGCCTACGAGGTGGAGGCGACGATCACCCGCATCGCGCAGCTGGCACGCGCCACCGGCATCCACCTTGTCGTCGCCACCCAGCGCCCGAGCGTGCAGGTCATCACCGGGCTGATCAAGGCGAACATCCCGAGCCGCATCGCATTCGCCATGACCTCCGGGGTCGACTCGCGGACCATCCTCGATACGACCGGGGCGGAGGACCTCCTCGGCCGCGGCGACATGCTCTACCAGCCGATCGATGCACCGCGTGCCGTCCGGCTCCAGGGCGTGCTCGTCACCGACGCCGAGATCGACGCCGTGGCGCGCCACTGGCGCGGCCAGGGCGGCCCGCAGTACCGCCCCGAGATCACCGCGCCGAAACGGGATGGCAAGGCCGGTGGCCGCCCGGGCGAGGAGGAGGATGGCGACGACGCCGATGCGCTGCTCAGCCAGGCCGTCGACATCGTGAGACGCAGCGACAAGGCGTCGGCCTCCCTCCTTCAGCGGCGCCTGCGCATCGGCTACGCGCGCGCGGCCCGCATCCTCGACCAGATGGAGGATCGCGGGATCGTGGGTGCCGCGGACGGGAGTCGCTTCCGGGAGGTGCTGATCACCCCCGACGGCTGGGGTGGCGACGTGGAGCCCGAAGAGGACGAGGCGTGACGGACCAGGTCCACAAGCTCGGGGAGGTGCTGCGCGCCGCTCGCGAGGCGAAGGGCGTGGATCTGACCAGGGTCGAGCGCGAGACGAAGATCCGCGAGCGCTACCTGTCGGCCCTCGAGCGCGGCGAGTACCGCGAGCTGCCCGGCTCGGTGTACACGAAGGGCTTCCTCCGCAACTACGGCTCGTATCTCGGACTCGACCCCGAGTACCTCATCGACCTCTACCGGTTGGAGTCGTCATCACCGGCCGTCGAGCGGCCCTCAGCCCCGTCGCCCCCACGCCCGATCGCCGGCCGGCGCGCGCGGACGTTCGTCGTCACCCCGAATGCCGTGGTGGCGGCCATCCTGACCCTGCTGGTTGGCGGCTTTTTCGCCTACCTGGGCTACGAGTTCGTGAACTTCGCGCGCACGCCCGAGCTGCGGATCACCGATCCGGTCGGGAACGTCAACGGGTATGCCGAGCTCACCATGACCGTGCGCGGCGTCACGGCGCCGAATGCCACGGTCACGGTCAGCAACCTGCGCGAGAACCCGTCGGTCGAGGCGGATGCCGATGGCAGCTTCGAGATCGACGTCGAGCTCGTGCCCGGCTCGAACGTCATGCGGCTGATCGCCCGCGACCCGGTCACCGGCCGTGACTCGGAGATCGAGGAACGCACGGTCGTGGTGGTCACCGACGACGGCGAGAGCCCGACGCCGGAGGTCGTGGCGCTCACCGTTTCGGAGCCGGCCATGGACGCCACCTCCACCGGCACGGTGACGATCAGCGGGACGGCCTCGCCATCAGCGGCGGTCGCGGTCAGCGCGGTGCTGGCCACTCCGGCCACCCCGACCTTCCGGGTCACCGACCCGTCCGGCACCGCCGTGGCCATCGAGCCGGCGGACCCCACCGCCCCGGAGTCGCTCGCCTTGACCGCGGACCCGTCCGGCGCGTTCAGTGGCAGCATGTCGCTGGCGGCCGGTGGCTGGGACCTCACGATCGTGACCGACGGCGTCGAGCCGGTCGTGCGACGCGTGACCGTCGTCCCCGGGGAGGGTCTCCGTGGGACCATTCGAGTGACCGGGGGCGACTCCTACCTCGAGGTCGAGGAGGACGGCACGCCGATCGCGGGCGTGTCCGGGGGGATCGTGGCCGATGGCGAGACCGTCGAGCTGGCCGCGACCGACGACCTTCGCATCCGCGCTGGCAACGCCGGTGCGGTGCACATCACCCTCAACGGGATCGTCATCGGTGAGATGGGTGGAGACGGCGCCGTGGTCGAATGGCGCATTACTCGCGAGGACGGCTGACACGGCATCCGGCAGAGCAGCGAAGATAGGGGAGTCATGGCAGGCGAATCATCCTTCGACGTGGTGAGCGACTTCGACCAGCAGGAGCTGGTGAACGCGCTCGACCAGGCGCGCCGCGAGATCGCGACGCGCTACGACTTCAAGGGCAGCAAGGTGGCGTTCGAGCTCGGCAAGGACTCGATCACGCTCACGGCCGACGATGACTACCGCGCCGGATCGGCGAAGGACGTGCTCGAATCGAAGGCGGTCCGTCGCGGGCTGAGCCTCAAGATCTTCGAGTGGGGCAGGATCGAGCCGGCCGGCGGTGGCACGGTGCGCCAGGAGATCACACTGAGGCGCGGGCTGACCAGCGAGCAGGCCAAGGAGCTCTCGAAGCGCATCCGCGAATCGTTTCCGAAGACCAAGCCCTCCATCCAGGGCGACGCCGTTCGCGTCGCGGCCAAGTCGAAGGACGATCTGCAGGCGGTGATCGCCGATCTCAAGGCGCTCGACTACCCGGTCGCGCTCCAGTTCCAGAACTACCGATAGCAGCCGGCCCGTGCGCGCGCCGACCGATGACGAGCTCACTGCCGCGGCCCGACGGCTGGGGCGGGTGCTGGTCGACCGAGGCTGGCAGATGGCGACCGCCGAGTCGTGCACCGGCGGCCTCCTCGGCCACGCGATCACGGCGGTTCCGAAGTCGTCCGATCACTACCTGGGCGGGATCGTCAGCTATTCGGACGCGGTGAAGGAGGAGCTGCTGGGCGTCCCGGGCGATCTCATCGAGCAGGTCGGCGCGGTGTCGGCCGAGGTCGCTGAGGCGATGACGAGCGGCGCCCTGGCGCGCTTCGGGGTGGCACACCTCGCCGTGGCGGTCACCGGCATCGCCGGGCCGGATGGGGGATCGGACGACAAGCCGGTCGGGCTCACGTATGTCGCGGCAGCCATCCGGGACGGACGCGCCGTGGTCGAGCGCCACACCTGGCCGCACGACCGCGACGGCAACAAGCGCGCGTCGGCCTTGGCCGCACTCGAGCTCGCCGCCACGCTGGCGGCCGAGGGATAACGCGTGGTCGCGGCCGGCGAGCGGATCCACGTCGTCGGCATCGCCGGCTCGGGTGCGGCGGGCACGGCCCTCCTGCTCCAGCGGGCGGGCGCCGTCGTGGACGGTTGCGACCTCGACGCGCCGTCGCCGTACACGCCACCGCTCGACGCCGCCGGCATCCGGTACCACCTCGACCACCACCCGGCGCACCTGGCCGGCGTCCAGCGCGTTGCCATCAGCCCTGCACTGCGCGCGGTCCCGGACCACGCGGAGCTGGCCGCGGCGGCAGCACGCGGGCTGCCCGTGGTCACCTGGCAGGCGCTGCTCGGCGAGCTGATGCTCGGCACCGGGCGCATCGGCCTCGGAGTGACCGGCACGCATGGGAAGTCGAGCACCACCGCGCTGCTCGGGCACCTCCTGACCGCTGCCGGGCTCGACCCGACCGTCGAGGTCGGCGCCTTCATCGACGCGTGGGGCGCGTCCGTCCGCGCCGGCGACGGCGCACCGTTCCTCGTCGAGGCCGACGAATTCGGCGACAACTTCCTGAACTATCACCCCGCCGGGGTGATCGTCACGAACGTCGAGATGGACCACCCGGACTACTTCGCCGATGCATCGGCCGTGATGGACTCCTTCGAGCGCTTCGTGCGCGGCATGGGCGGTCATCCCGCCCTGAACGGACGCTTGCTCGTCGTCAGCGCGGATGATCCCGGCGCCACCGAGCTGATCGGCCGTCTGCGTGGCTGGGAGGGCCGCATCGTCCGCTACGGCCCAGGCGGAGAGGTCGAGGCCACCGACATCGTCCTCGAGCGGGCCGGGACGAGCTTCACGCTCTTCGACCACCGCTGGACCAGCGGCCTGGCCGGCATGCACAACGTCGGGAACGCCACCGCCGCCCTGGCCCTGGCCCGCACGCTCGGCGCGGACCTCGATCTCCTCGCCGACGGCATGCGAACGTTCGCCGGAGCCGGGCGGCGCATGGAGCTGATCGTCGATACTCCGCGGGTGACGATCTACGACGACTACGGACACCACCCGACCGAGGTCCGCGCCGCCCTCTCCGCCGCGCGCCAGAAGGTCGGGCCGGATCGACGCCTGTGGGCGGTGTTCGAGCCGCACATGTACTCGCGGACGGCGCTGTTGATGGACGCCTTCGCGACCGCCTTCGCCGATGCGAACGAGGTCATCGTGGCCGACATCTTCGCGTCACGCGATACACCGGAGGCGATGGCCTCGACCTCGGCCGAGGCGCTGGCCGATGCCATCGAGCGCGCCTCCGGCACCCCGGCCATGGCGACCGGCGACGTCGATGCCACGACGGACTACCTTGCCGCCCACCTGGCCGACGGCGACGCGGTCGTCGTCATGGGGGCCGGCAAGTCGTACCGCATCGCGCGCGGCCTCGCCGAGCGCCTGGTCGGGGAGCGAGGATCATGATCGGAGCTCGCTCGGCACTGCTCGGCGCGCTGCTGGCAGTGGCCGTCACCATCGCCTACCAGGCCATCGTGAGCCTCGTGAACGCCTCGGGGGCACGGGATCAACCCGCCCTCATCCTCATCCTCCTGCTGTCAGCCTTCCTCGGCGTCCTGGCCGCGGTCGCCAC
>Ga0299907_10002803_pt1 | contig 10941 bp, 10 predicted proteins | sample RVTome_16_FD_198680 | JGI IMG/M metagenome (GOLD analysis project Ga0299907, IMG submission 198680) | Soil microbial communities from uranium-contaminated site in the Upper Colorado River Basin, Wyoming, United States - RVT152D67 (version 2) ... | reverse complement strand
CAGGAGTACGGGGACGACCTGGAGGCCTACAAGCGGGCGGGCGCGCGGCTCGTCGATCTCCACCCGATGACGATCATGCAGAACGCCCTCCACTCCTTCGGCGGCGACTGGTCCTGGGTTCCGCCCAAGGCGAACACGATCGGCCCGCGCGAGATCCTGGGCGCGAAGCACCGCAGCTTTTGGCTCGACGGCGACCTGGGCGGTGGAGTCTCCTGGCAGCGCTTCATCGCCCGCCTCGTCGCCCACGGTCCGGTGTCGACGTACGTGCCGGGCTCGATCCTCCAGACCGCACCGACCGACTACACGATCCTCGGCGGCGTCGCGGACGACGTCGAGATCCACATGTCGTGACGCCGCGGCTGAACCGTCTCTTCGCCCCCGACGGAAAGTGCTTCGACGTCGCGGTCGACCACGGCTTCTTCGGCGAGGCCGAGTTTCTCGCCGGAATCGAGGACATGGAGCGCGCAGTCGCAACACTCGTAGACGCCGCGCCGGACGCGATCCAGCTCTCTCCGGGCCAGGCGCCCTTCCTCCAGCGGATCCGGGGACCGCGGAAGCCGGCTCTCGTCCTGCGCACGGATGTAGCGAACGTCTACGGGCGGGCGGGTGTCGGCCGCGAGTACCTCTACAGCGAAGTCGTCGAGGGCGCCGTCGAGAAGGCGGTCGCGCTGGACGCCGCGTGCGTGGTCGTCAACCTCCTGCTCCTCCCCGGCCAGCCGGAGCTCCAGCACGCATGCATCCAGAACATCTCGCGCCTGCGCGCCGAGTGCGACCCGCTGGGCATGCCGCTGATGGTGGAGCCGCTCGCGATGAAGGCGGGCGAGTCCGGCTACGGCGTCGACGGGGATCCGGAAAAGATCGTGCCGCTCGTGCGGCAGGCTGTCGAGCTCGGCGCGGACGTGATCAAGGCGGACCCGACCGACGACCTCGGCGACTATCCTCGCGTGATCGAGGCGGCCGGACCTGTTCCCGTCCTCGTCCGCGGAGGCGGTCGGGCGCCCGAGGAAGAGATCCTGCACCGCACGGAGGAAGTCATGCGCCTCGGAGCGGCAGGCATCGTCTACGGGCGCAACGTCATCCAGCATCCCGATCCGGCCGGGATGACCCGTCGATTGATGGCGATCGTCCACGGTGGCTGAGCGCGTCGTCCGCTTCGGCCTGGTCGGCGGCGGCCTCATGGGTCGCGAGTTCGCGAGCGCGGCGGCGCGCTGGGTCCACCTCACCGACATCGGCGTCCGTCCGGAGCTCGCCGTCGTCTGCGACGTCGACCCTGGCGTGCTGGCCTGGTACGAGCGTCTCGACCCGCGGCCGCACCTCGTTCGCGACTACCGTGAGCTACTGGCGGACGACGCCGTGGAGGCCGTCTACTGCGCGGTGCCCCACCACCTGCACGAGGAGATCTACGTCGCGACCCTGCGGGCCGGCAAGCACCTGCTGGGCGAGAAGCCCTTCGGGATCGACCTCGCCGCGAACAAGGCGATCAACGCCGAGATCTCCGCCCACCCCGATGCGCTCGTCCGCTGCTCCTCCGAGCTCCCCTTCTACCCCGGCGGACAGGAGGTCGCGCGCTGGATCCGCGATCGCCGGTTCGGGCGCGTCCTCGAGGCGCGCTCGCTCTTCCTCCACTCGAGCGACCTCGATCCGGGCAAGCCGATCAACTGGAAGCGGATCGCGAGCTTCAACGGCGAGTACGGCTGCATGGGCGACCTCGGCATGCATGCGCTCCACCTTCCGCTGCGAGCCGGCTGGATGCCGCGCAACCTGCGCGCAATCCTCTCGGACGTGTTTCCCGAGCGGCCGGACGGCCAGGGCGCCACCGTCGCCTGCGACACGTGGGACAACGCCGTCCTCCTCTGCGAGGTGGAGGTCGAGGGCTCGTCGTTCCCGCTCCGGATCGAGACCAAGCGAATCGCGCCGGGCGACACGAATACGTGGACGATCGAGATCGACGGCACGCAGGGCTCGATCGCCTACACGAGCAAGCTTCCGAAGACGCTCCGCTGGATGGAGTACGAGCCGGGCGCGCCGCAGGCCTGGCGTGTGCTGGACCTCGGCTCGCAGTCCGCCTACCCGACCGTCACCGGCGCGATCTTCGAGTTCGGCTTCTCGGACGCGATCCTCCAGATGTGGGCCGCGTTCCTGGACGAGCTCGCACACGGGAGGGAGGGCATGCGCCAGCCGTTCCACTGCGCCACGCCGGAAGAGGCGGCCGGGACGCATCGCATCTTCACCGCCGCCCTGGCCTCCCAGCGCGAGCGGTCGACGATCGCCGTCGCGGCGTCCTGAGCGTCCCTCCGCTCGATCGTTCCTCGTCGCGCCGGAGAGCGCCCGAGCGCGCTAGATCCGGCAGCTCGCGAGGCCGCGCTTCACCAGGTACTGCTGGTGGTAGTCCTCGGCGCGCCAGAAGTACGACGCGGGCTCGATGGCCGTAACGACCGGGCGGTCGAGGCGCTCCTGCGCCCGCTCCCTCGCCGCGACCGCTGCCTCCTCCTGCTCGGGCGAGTGCGTGAAGACGACGGAGCGGTACTGGCTCCCGACGTCGGGGCCCTGCCGGTTGAGCTGGGTGGGATCGTGCAGCTCGAAGAACCTGTCGAGCAGCTCGTCGTACGGGACCTCGTCCGGGTCGAACTCGACCTGCACGACCTCGGCGTGACCGGTGTCCTTCCGGCACACCTGCTCGTAGGTCGGGTTCTCGAGCGTCCCGCCCTCGTAGCCGACCGCGGCGTCCACCACCCCCGGCACGTTCCGAAACTCCACCTCGACGCCCCAGAAGCAGCCGGCCCCGAACGTCGCCTTCTCCGTCACTCCGTCGCTCCTTCCTCGCGCTCGAGCTCGAGCGCGCACGAGTTGATGCAGTAGCGCTGTCCGGTCGGGTGCGGCCCGTCTCCGAACACGTGGCCCAGATGCCCGCCGCACGAGGCGCAGAGCACCTCGGTGCGCGGTACGAGCATGCTCCAGTCGCGCTCCGTCTCGACCGCGTCCGGCGCCGCCGGCTCCCAGAAGCTCGGCCAGCCGGTGCCGGACTCGAACTTCGTGTCCGAACGGAACAGCTCCGCCCCGCAGCCCGCACAGCGGTACGTGCCAGGCTCCTTCGTCGCGTACAGCTCGCCGGTGAACGCCCGCTCCGTTCCCTTCTCCCGCAGCACGCGGTACTGCTCGGGCGTGAGCTCCCGGCGCCACTCCTGCTCGGTCTTCTGCACTTTCTCGGGCATGACCGGACCAAGGCTACCGATCGGCGACCTTCTCGCGGTCGAAGGCGTGCCGGGGAAGGCGTAAGCTCGACTCAGGTGAGTGTCGACCGCGCCCGTAGACCCCGGCATCGGCTCCGAGCCAGCCTATCCGAGGAGGAGGATGCCTTCGGACGCCTGCTCCTAGATCACCTGGCGGGCGAGGCGGGTCAGCCGATCCTCGAGCGCGACGACGACGCCGGCCCTGCGCTGTCGGCGGATGTCTTCTTCGCCGAGCACAGCGAGTGGCCCGCCGAGGAGCGGCGCGTGTTCGAGTTCGTGCGCGGGCGGATCCTCGATGTCGGTTGTGGAGCCGGCCGGCATAGCCTCGAAGCACAGCGACGAGGGTTTGGCGCTGTGGCGATCGATATCTCTCCGGGAGCCGTCGAGGTGTGCCGTCGGCGGGGCGTGCAGGACGTTCGCCTTCTTCCCCTCGCAGCCGTCGATGCCAGCCTCGGCGTTTTCGACACGGTCCTCATGATGTGCGGGAACTTCGGTCTCGTCGGGACGGCGAAGGATGCCGTCCTCGTGCTCCGAACGCTGCACAGCATCACGACGCCGACCGCCAGGATCGTGCTCGACTCGGTTGACCCCCACCAGGACAACGACCAAGCGGACATCGCCTACCAGGAGAGAAATCGTGCTCGCGGGCGCTTACCCGGGCAGGTGACCCTCCGGCTTCGCTATCGCGGGTGGGCCACGCCCTGGTTCGAGCTGCTCAACGTGTCGCCTTCCGAGCTCGATGACTTGCTCGCCGCGACCGGGTGGCATCTCGCTCACGTAGTCAGGGGGGAGCCGCCAGACTACTACGCGGTCTTGGAGAAGCGCGATGAAGAGGACACCGGAGGTCAGGGCAAGACCTGAGACTCGTTGCTCGACATGGCCTCGCGTCACGCGGCGCCAGCCCAGAAGGCCTCGACCGGGGCTCGATGCCGACGTCTCTTCCCGGGTAGACTTGATGTGCCCGGTATCCCCTATGGAACTGGAGCCTCATGGAGTTCATGACATCCGCCGTCGTGGGCGCAGGTCGCGTCGGCAGCGCCGTGTCCGCACGGCTGGGCGAGCGCGTCCCGACGCGCACGACCGGTCGCGATCTCGACGTCGCAGGCGCCGACCTCGTCCTTCTCTGCGTTCCCGACCGCGCGATCGCCGAGGCGGCCGCGGCTATCCCGCCTGGGCCCTGGATCGCCCACACGAGCGGCGCGTGCCGGCTCGATGCGCTCGACCCGCACGAGCGGCGCTTCAGCCTGCACCCTCTCCAGACCTTCACGCGCGAGCGCGGCCCGGAGCAGCTCGACGGCGCCTGGGCGGCGGTGAGCGGCGAGAGCGCCGAAGCCGTCGAGGCCGGCTTCGCGCTGGCGCGCCTGCTCGGGGTGCAGCCTTTCGAGCTCGACGACGAGGAGCGCCCCGCCTACCACGCCGGCGCCGCGTTTGCTTCGAACTACCTCGTCACGATCCACTGGGCTGCGGCGGAACTCTTCCGCGCGGCCGGGGCGCCGCCCGAGGCGCTCGAGCCGCTCATGCGCCGGACGATCGAGAACGGCTTCGAGCTCACCGGCCCAATCTCACGGGGCGACTGGGAGACGGTCGAGCGGCACCTGGCCGAGATCCGCGCCCGGTGCCCCCAGCTCGAGCCGATGTACCGGGCGCTCGCGGACGCGACGGCGACGGTCGCGGCTCTATGACGACGCACCGCACGATCGCCGAGCTCGCCGCGGCCCTCGACCCCCTGCGCCTCGGCTCCGAGATCGGGCTCGTGCCGACGATGGGCGCCCTCCATGTGGGTCACCGCGCCCTCGTCGAGGCCGCCAGGAGCGAGTGCGACGCCGTCGTCGCGAGCATCTTCGTCAACCCGGCGCAGTTCGGCCCTCGCGAGGACTTCGAGCGCTATCCCCGAGACGAGGCCCAGGATGCCCGGCTCGCTGCGGAGTGGGGCGTCGACCACCTTTTCGTCCCGCCCTTCGAGGAGCTGTATCCACAGGGCTTCCAGACCTGGGTCGAGGTCGAGGGGCTCAGCGGCGCCCTCGAGGGCGCCGCGAGGCCGGGCCACTTCCGCGCCGTCGCGACCGTCTGCCTCAAGCTCTTCAACATCGCTCGCCCCCGGCGAGCGTACTTCGGGCAGAAGGACGCGCAGCAGGCGGCGGTTGTCGAGCGCGCCGTCCGCGATCTCAATCTCTCGCTCGAGATCCGCGTCGTGCCGACGGTGCGGGACGAGGACGGTCTCGCGCTCTCCTCCCGCAACGCCTACCTCTCGGCGGAGGAACGGCAAGCCGCGCTCGCGCTCCCCCGCGCCCTCGCAGCCGGCGCCGAAGCGCACCGGCACGGTGAGGAGGCCGCACCGGCTGCGCGCTCTGTGCTCGCCGAGGAGCCGCTGCTCGATCCCGACTACGTCGAGGTCGCACGCCTGAACGGGCGCAAGTACCTGCTCGCCGCCGTCCGCGCGGGCGGGACGCGCCTCATCGACAACGTCGTTCTGGAAGGAGAGACATGAGTAGATACGGCGCCACGCCCGGCGGCACGGTCACGGTCCCGGAGCTCGGCGAGATGAAGCGCCGAGCCGAGCGCATCGTGATGGTCACCGCCTACGACTTCCCGAGCGCCAGGCTCGCGGACGCGGCCGGCGTCGACATCGTCCTCGTGGGCGACTCGGCCGCCATGACGGTCCTCGGCCACGACTCGACAGTCCCCGCGACCATGGACGAGATGGTCATGCTCACCCGCGCAGCCTCGCGGGGAGCGGAGCGGCCGCTCGTCGTCGCGGACATGCCCTTCGGGTCCTTCCAGGTCTCGGACGAGGAGGCCGTGCGAAACGCGGTCCGCTTCGTGAAGGAGGCGGGTGCGGACGCCGTCAAGGTGGAAGGCGCCGGCCCCACGGTCTCCCGCGTGCACGCACTCGTGGGCGCCGGCATCCCCGTCATGGGGCATGTCGGGCTGACGCCGCAGTCGGCGGCCATGCTGGGTGGCTTCCGGGCGCAGGGCCGGACGGCGGAGAAGGCGCTTCGCCTGCTCGAGGACGCGCTCGCGCTTGAACGAGCCGGCTGCTTCGCCGTCGTGCTGGAGGCGGTTCCGGCCCCCGTGGCGGGCCGCGTCACGCAGGCGCTGGGCGTGCCGACGATCGGCATCGGGTCGGGCGTCGACTGCGACGGGCAGGTCCTCGTCCTTCACGACGTGCTCGGACTCTACGAGGGCCGCGCGGCGCGCTTCGTGAAGCGATACGCCGACCTGGGGGCCGAGATCCGGGGCGCTCTGGAGCGCTTCGCCGCGGACGTGCGCTCGGGCGCTTTCCCCGAGGAGGCGCATACCTACTCGATCCCCGACGAGGAGTTGGCCGCGTTCGAGGCCGCCGTCAGCGGCTCGAGAGCGGGATCACGAACGGAAAGCTGAGGACGAGCAGCGCGAGGAGCACGAGCGCGAGCGAGACCGCCGCGCGGAGGACGGTCCAGCGCTCGACGACGCTGATCCCGTAGACGAGGAGCGCGAGCGACCAGAGCACGAACGCGGCCGCGAGCCCGTCGAGCACCAGGCCGCCGGCTCCCTCGTCCCCTCCTCCGGTGCGGAAGGAATCGGCCCCGTAGAGCACCAGGCGGACGGGCCAGACGAGGAGGAGCATGAGGGCGAACGGCGCCGCGGCGAAGGCGAGCACGTGGCGGGCGCGCCGGTAGCTTCCCCGCGCGCCGGCGGCGCGGAGCCCGAAGTGGAGGGCTCCGCCGCCGAGCCAGTACGTCGCGGCGCCGTAGATTCCGCCGGTGAGGAAGACGAGCACGACAACGAGCAGCGTGTCGATCTGCGGGTCGTCGAGAAACCGCTCCCGGGCCCCTGTGAGGAGGACGCCGGCGATTCCGGCGAGGAAGACGAGCGCGAGGACGGGCTCCTGGCGGGCGCTCGCGGCCTCGTCTGAGTCGTCTCGGAGGGCGGCGAACACGGCGCGCGGCGCCTGGAAGACGGCCAGCGCCCGTAACCACCATTGCCGCTCCGGGCTCGACTCGACGACCGGTGCCTCCGCGTTCACGCGTTCAGGCTAGCGGCCTGGAACGCTACGACCGTGTACCTACCTGAGGAGCTGAAACGGCGGTTGGAGAGCATCGCCGACCAAGAGGGTTGCTCCGAAGCCGACCTCATCCGTACGGCGATCGAGCACTACACGAGCGACCACCTACCCCCACGACCGACGCTGCCGCTCTTTCGAGGCGCTGCTCCACACGATCTCGCCGAGCGGGACGAGGACTATCTCCGAGGCCTCGGCGAGGATTGATAGTCCTCGACACGAGCGGCCTTCTGGCCGCGCTGCTCGACTCACACAGCAATCGCACGAAGCCGCTCGCAGGGTCCTCGAGTCGGGGCCGAGGCCTCTTCTTCTCTCCTCCTTCGTCTCGCGGAGGTTGACGACTTCCTCGCACGGTGGGCCGGAATCGAGGCCGAAGCCGCGCTCCTCGAGGTCGCAAGAGGCGCCTACACGCTCGTCTCCTTCGACGCAGGGGCCGTCGCCGAGGCGCGGGACGTGATCGCCTCCCACCGCGACTTGATGATCGGCCTCGCAAACGCCTCGGTCGTCGTGCTCGCGGCCGGTACGGGACGAATCGAGTCCTCACGCTCGACGAGCGCCACTTCCGGGTCGTGCGGACGCCCGGAGGCGAGCGCTTCACTCTGCTGCCGGCGGACGTCTGACCGTCAAGCCGCCGCGGCGGCCGCGCTCGGAAGCAGCTCGCGCAGGAACTCGCCCGTGTAGCTCCCCTCCACTTCTGCCACCTGCTCGGGCGTGCCGGTGGCGATTACCTCGCCGCCGGCCTCGCCGCCCTCGGGGCCGAGGTCGACGATCCAGTCGGCCTGCTTGATGACGTCGAGGTTGTGCTCGATCACGAGCACCGTGTTACCCGCGTCCACCAGCCGCTGGAGCACCTCGAGGAGCTTCTCGATGTCGGCGAAGTGGAGCCCGGTCGTCGGCTCGTCGAGGATGTAGAGCGTCTTCCCGGTCGCCACCTTGGAGAGCTCGGAGGAGAGCTTCACTCGCTGCGCCTCGCCCCCGGAAAGCGTCGTCGCCGGCTGCCCCAGCTTTATGTAGTCGAGCCCGACGTCGTGCAGCGTCTGGAGCCGCCGCCTGATCTTCGGGATCTTGGCGAAGAAGGCGAGCGCCTCCTCGACGGACATCTCGAGCACGTCGGCGATCGACTTGCCCTTGAAACGCACCTCCAGCGTCTCCCGGTTGTAGCGCTTGCCGCCGCACGTCTCGCAGGGGACGTAGACGTCGGGGAGGAAGTGCATCTCGATCTTGATAGTCCCGTCGCCCTTGCACGTCTCGCAGCGGCCGCCGCGGACGTTGAAGGAGAAGCGCCCGGGCTTGTAGCCGCGCACCTTCGCGTCCGGCGTCTGGGCGTAGAGCTCGCGGATGTGGTCGAAGAGCTTCGTGTAGGTGGCCGGGTTCGAGCGCGGCGTCCGTCCGATCGGAGACTGGTCGATGTCGATCACCTTGTCGAAGCACTCGATCCCCTCGCACGCGATGTGGTCGCCAGGCTTCACGCGCATGCGATGCAGACGGTTGGCGAGCGCCTTGTAGACGATCTCGTTCACGAGCGTGGACTTGCCCGAGCCGGAGACGCCGGTGACGGAGATGAGCTTCCCGACGGGGAACTCGACGTCGATTCCCTTGAGGTTGTGCATGCTCGCGCCTCGCACCACGAAGGAGCCGCTGTCGTCGGTCCGCCGCTCCGGCACGGCGATCGCGCGCGCGCCCGAGAGGAACTGCCCCGTGACCGAGGCCTCGTTCCGCGCAACCCCCTCGGCCGGCCCCTCGGCAACGACGTGGCCGCCGTGCTCGCCGGCGCCCGGGCCCATGTCCACCAGCCAGTCGGCCGCCCGCATCATCTGCTCGTCGTGCTCGACGACGAGCACCGTGTTCCCGAGGTCGCGGAGCCGGTCGAGCGTCGTGATGAGCTTGCCGTTGTCCCGCTGGTGGAGGCCGATGGACGGCTCGTCGAGGATGTAGAGCACGCCGACGAGCTGGGAGCCGATCTGCGTCGCCAGGCGCAGGCGCTGCGCCTCGCCTCCGGAGAGCGTCGAGGCCGCCCGGTCGAGCTGGAGGTAGCCGACGCCGACGTTGTCGAGGAAGGTCAGGCGCTCGCGGATTTCCTTGATGATCCGCGTCCCGATGAGCTGCTCGGTCTCGGTGAGCTCGAGCCCGTCCAGGAACTCGATCGCCCGCGTCACCGACATGGCCGTGAACTCGTGGATCGCCCGATCGCCGACGGTGACCGCGAGCACCTCCGGCTTGAGCCGGGCGCCCTTGCACACCGGGCAAGGGCGGAAGCTCATGTACTCCTCGATCCGCTCCCGCTGCTGGGACGAGTCCGTGTCCTTGTAGCGCCGCTGGAGACTGGGAACGATGCCCTCGAAGGCGAGCATGTACGCCCGCCGGCGGCCCATCCGGTTGCGGTAGGTGACGTAGATCTTATCGCCGTTCGTGCCGTAGAGGAACAGGTTCTGCTGCTCCTCCGGCAGCTCGTTCCACGGCGTGTCGAGATCGATCTCGTAGCGGTCGGCGATCGCCTGCACTATCGACTCGTAGTAGCTCGTGTTGCCCACCGACCACGGCACGAGCGCGCCCTCGCCGATCGAGAGCGTCGGGTCGGGGACGAGGAGGTCGGGGTCGATCTCCTGCTGAGCGCCGAGGCCCGTGCAGCGCGGGCACGCGCCGTGCGGGGAGTTGAACGAGAAGATCCGCGGCTGGAGCTCGGGGAGGCCGACGCCGTGCTCGGGGCAGGCAAAGCGCTCGGAGAACGTCTGCGGCTCGCCGTCCACGACGTCGATGGTGACGAGCCCGTCCGCGAGGGCGAGCGCGGTCTCGATCGAGTCGGTGAGCCGGTGACGGAGGTCGGGCTTCATCACCAGCCGGTCGACGACGACCTCGATCGTGTGCTTGAACTTCTTGTCCAGCTCGATGGGCTCGTCGAGCTCCCGCTGCACGCCGTCGACCTTCACTCGCGTGAAGCCCTCGCCGCGAAGCTGCTCGAGCAGGTCTTTGTACTCGCCCTTGCGGTCGCGGACGACGGGCGCGTTGACCGTGAACTTCGTCCGCTCCGGGAGGCGCAGGACCGCGTCCACGATCGTCTCGATCGACTGGCCCGCGATCGGCCGCCCGCAGACCGGGCAGTGCGGCCGACCGACGCGCGCGTAGAGGAGGCGGAGGTAGTCGTAGATCTCGGTCACCGTCCCGACGGTCGAGCGCGGGTTCCGAGAGGTCGTCTTCTGGTCGATCGAGATGGCCGGCGAGAGCCCGTCGATCGAGTCCACGTCGGGCTTCTCCATCATCTGGAGGAACTGGCGCGCGTAGGCGGAGAGGGACTCGACGTAGCGGCGCTGGCCCTCGGCGTAGATCGTGTCGAAGGCAAGGGAGGACTTGCCGGAGCCGGAGAGCCCGGTCACGCAGATGAGGGCGTTCCGCGGCAGGCGGACGGTGATGTCCTTGAGGTTGTGCTCGCGGGCGCCGTGAACGATGAGCTCGTCGGACGCCATCTCGATCCAGTCTAGCCCGCGGCCCGGATGGAACACGTGTTCGATCGAGGCGACTCGAGCGCCCTCGGGAACATTCGGCGGCCGAGGTCGGTCTACGACATGAGCATGCGCAAGATCGCGCTCCTCCCCGTCGTCGTCGCGCTCGCGGTCTCCGGCTGCCAGGCCTGGACGGGCGTTTCGGCCCGGGCGCGGCCGGACGAAGCGGGAA
>Ga0299907_10002802_pt1 | contig 10944 bp, 10 predicted proteins | sample RVTome_16_FD_198680 | JGI IMG/M metagenome (GOLD analysis project Ga0299907, IMG submission 198680) | Soil microbial communities from uranium-contaminated site in the Upper Colorado River Basin, Wyoming, United States - RVT152D67 (version 2) ... | reverse complement strand
AGTTCTTCGAACCGATCACGAGGACGACGTCCGCCAGCGGGGCGATCTCCTTCACGGCATCCTGCCGGTTCTGGGTCGCGTAGCAGATGTCCTCCCGGGGAGGGCCCTCGAGATGGGGGAACCGCTCTTGGAGGATGGCAACGATCTGGCTGGTCTCATCGACCGACAACGTCGTCTGGGTGAGGTAGGCAAGCTCCCCGGCGGGGAGCTGGACGGTCCGAGCCTCATCGACGGTCTGAACGAGCACGGTCCTCTCCGGGGCCTGCCCGCTCGTGCCCTCGACCTCCTCGTGACCCTCGTGGCCGATCAGCACGATCGTTCGGCCCTGCGAGGCGAACCGCCGCGCTTCCACGTGCACCTTGGTCACCAGGGGACATGTGGCGTCGATGAGCCCGAGCCCGCGCTCACTGGCCTCCTCGTAGACGGCGGGTGGAGAGCCGTGAGCCGAGAGCACCGCCACCGATCCGTGGGGGATCTCCGCCACGTCGTCGACGAACACGGCACCTTTCGTCTCCAGGTCGCGGACGACGTGGAGGTTGTGGACGATCTGCTTTCGGACGTAGACGGGAGCGCGGTGCTCGGCGAGAGTGCGCTCGACTGCCTCGACCGCGCGTTCCACGCCGGCGCAGTAGCCACGTGGCCCTGCAAGCAGGACGGTACCCGTCATCCCACTATCGTAGCGGCGGAGGCCCGATGCCCAGGCCCCCGCGCGCCAGCAGCGTCGGATCAGCACGCTTGACCCGAGGTCGGCGTCGGTTGTCGCAGAGCGTGGTCGGTGGATATGGTCGAACCACCTTCCTCGGACGTCCCGTCCGAACCTTCCCGGCACGTACGTGCGCTACCCGCCTTCCCAGGGTGTGGTAGGCGTGCGTCTGCGTTGCCGTGGGATGGCTCGGGACGGCCGGGGAGGCCAAGGTCGCACTCATATCGGAAGCCACCCAGGAGGTGATGCACACACCCACGACCTACCGCGGGTCGATCGGCGCCGGCGAACCGTTCGCCGCGTCCGGTCCCCGGGACGCAGCAGCCGGCTCCGTCCACCGCGGGGGTGATATGCCTTATGAGCCATCGTCCGTGGAGCCGCCACCTTGGCGTGGCGCTCGTCCTTGCCGCGGTCCTCACGCTGTTCCCGATGGCCGCGGCCCAGGCAGAGAACACCGGACCATCGGGTCCATCATCTATCTGCCGGATCGACTGGCGGCGAGGCACCTGGCACGTCAGGAAGCTGATCCGATGCGCCGCCAACCACCACGACATCGGCGTTCGCAGGTCGCTTCGCGTCGCGTTCCGCGAGTCCCGATACGAGCCTCGGGCCTTCAACGCATCGACATGTGCAAAGGGGATCTACCAGCACCTGTGCCGGTACTGGCGTGATCGCGCCGATGCATTCGGGTTCGACGACCGCTCCGCATTCAACGCGCGAGCGAACATCATCGTCACGATGCGCATGGTCAGGCGGTTCGGCTGGGCTCCCTGGGGAGCTTGATCGCTACCGGACCGGCCCGCGAGGGGGGGACGTCGTGCGCACGATGTCCCGGAGCTGCGGGAGCGACGCCGTTACGGCGTCCGATCCGGGCAGCTCCCGGTCCGTGACGATCCTCAGAGCCGGGAACCGCTTCCGCGCACTCGCGACGAGCTCGTCGAAAGGCCCAAGGGCGATGAGCACGTGCGGCCGTTCGGCATCGAGCTGATCGGCCGCCTCCGTCGTGGTCGTGGCGCCCTCGCACAGCTCCCAATCAGCGGCCACCACTGCTCGCTTGACCTCGGCGAGGCGTTCGCGTCCATCTGTCACGCAGAGGACCTTGAGGGCTCGACACACGGCTAGAGCCAGCCCCGCTTCCTGAACCCTCGGTACAGCAGGAAAGCCGAGATCGCCATCGAGCCGAGCGCCAGGGGATACCCGACGACCCAATCCAACTCGGGCATGTGTCGGAAGTTCATCCCGTAGATCCCCGCGATCAGCGTGGGTACGAGGATGATGCCGGCCCATCCGGAGAGCTTTTTCGCGACGTCGCTCAGTCGGTTGGCGATCTGACCCGAGCGGAGCTCCAGCAGCGAGGTCAGGACGTCTCGCACGTTGTCGGCGAGCTCGACGCAGCGCAGGATGTGGTCCACCACGTCGCGGTAGTACGGGGCGAGCTCGCGAGCGACGAACCGTTCGTCCTCGTGCAGCAGGTCCACTCCCTGTCGGAGAGGCATGACCAGTCGCCGCATCCGGATGGCCGACCGCTTGACCCGGAAGATGCGCTCCAGCAGGTCCTCACTGCCCTCGGCTCGATCCTCGAACACGTCGTCTTCGATCCGGTCGGCTTCGTCTTCGAGCCGCTCGATCGCGTCCAGGTACCCATCCACCACCTCGTCGACCAAGACGTACAGGGCGCTCCCCCGATACTGCAGGAGGTCGGGCTGTCGCTCCCATCGCTTCACAAGGTCGTCGACGTCGACTCCGCCACCGAAGCGGAGCAACGCGAGATACCGCCGCCCTGCGAAGGCGTGCACCTCGGCCGTTCGGTCGAGCGACCTGTCCTTCGACACCGTGAGAGGCCGGAGCACTACGAACACGTGGTCGTCGTACAGCTCGACCTTCGATCGCTGGCCGCGGTGCCGGACGTCCTCCGCGGCAAGGGGGTGCAATCCCAGCACCTCCTGCAGTGCCGAGACCTCCTCGTCCGTCGGCTCCGAAGCATCGATGCAGACGAAGACCTCTTCGTCCTCGAGGAGACGGGCGACGCCCTCGAGGTCGGGGGCCTCGCCGGTCGGCTTGCCCGCACGGATCACTCGGATGTCAGCCACCGAGGGCGAGGCTATCGCACCGGTGACTACGGAAGAGCCAGCGAGCCGAGCGGCACTATCTCGAACCGGATCTTCGTACCAAGCGCTTTCGCGAGCACGTCTGCGCGTTCCTCGGCTTCGGCCACGGCGCCTTCCGGGTTGGACGCTCCCGCCACGCTTATCACGAGCTCCTTGCGGCGCACCTCGACCCTGCTCTCCACGACGTCGCTCTCACCCCCCCGCCCGAGTCCGTGGGCGATCCGCAGGATGCCCGTGAGGACCCGGCACACGAGCCGCTCGTCTTCCGTGAGCCCCGCGTACGGTGGGTAGCTCGGCTTCGGCCCGTTCCCCCGATGGAAACGAACCATCGAGGCCATCGTTGCGACTTCGACCGGAGTGAACCCACGAAGACCACCGTGCTCGACCAGGTAGGCGCCGTGCCTGTGGTGCTTGTCGGGTGAGATACGGGTACCGATGTCGTGGATCGTCGAGGTCTGTTCCAGCAGCTCGCGCTCCACGTCGGAGAGCCCGTGGAGCTCGCGGGTGTGCTGGAACAGCCAGAGGGCGTGCTTGCGGACCCACTCGATGTGCGGCCCTCCCACCCCCCACTGGGTGGCCAGCCGCGCGACCGATCGTCGTCGAAGCTCGGCAGGAGAGGCCGGTGCCTCGAACCCGAGCTCCTGGAGGATGACGCCTTCGCGAAGACCCCACTCGGAGTGCACTGCTGAGCCGGCGCCCAGGACCTGCAGAGCGGCGGCGAGGACCACGGCTCCCGAGGGAAGCAGGTCGACCCGGCGCTCGTCGATCGCCGGCATCTGGAGCCTGGTTTCCAGGTCAGCGGCGCCGAGGGCCCGCGCAAGATCGTTCAGATCGTCGATCCGGAGCTCGAACTGGTTGAGAGACGAGGGCGGGCTCGGCCAGCGTTCGGCGGCCAGGAGCCGGGCCAGGGCTCCCGCGGTGCCGCCGGCCGCCACGCACAGTGGCGCCCGCGGCACGTCGGCGTCGGCGAGCGCCGGCTCGAGGAGGTCGCGAACCGCGCGGCGGATCTCACGGCGCTCGCCGCGAGTCATGGGGTCGCCCGCGACCATCATGCGAGCCACGCGCGCGGCACCCAGCGGGAACGTGTCCGTCCAACGGACGGAGCCGCTCTCGACCACGGCCACCTCCAGGCTGCCGCCCCCCAGGTCGAGGGCGACCCACGGCTCGTCCGGCAGGGCGACGCTGGCGCGAACACCGGCGACGGTGGCGCGCGCCTCGCGATCCCCCGAGAGGATCCGAACCTGCTCCCCGATCGCTGCCTCGAGCGCCCGCACGAGCTCCGGGCGGTTGGCAGCCTCGCGGAAGGCGGCGGTCGCAACTGGGATGACCTGACCGGCAGCGGCGCGCTCGGCCAGGTCCCTGAACCGGCGGACGACCATGATGGCGCGATCGAGCAGGGCGGGGGCGACCTCACCGGTGGCGGCCACCTCAGCCCCGAGGTTGAGCATCACTCGATCCCGCAGGATGGGCGTGAGGCCCCCGTCCGTGTCGGCCTCGCTCACCAGCAACTGGAAAGACGTGCTGCCGAGGTCGAACACCGCCAGCCGCATCGCGGCCAATGCTACGTTCGCGGGGCCCGGTCGCGTGGCGGCGGTTCGTAACGGAGCAGGGAGGGGAGCCCGACGTCCCTCTCGACGACCCAGGTCGACCCCTTCTTCCACGCCCGCTGGCCATCGACGGGAACGCCCCGGGCGATCAGCAACTCGACCACCAACGCGATCACATCTCCGTGCGAGCTGAGGACCGCGGGGCCGGGGAAGCCCAGCAGCGCGTCCAGCGCCTGTGCCGGCGGCGTTCCCTCCTCGAGCCACGACGCCCGCTCGACGGTGAGACCGCGCGCGTCCGCGAGCGGCATCACGGACTGCAGGCAGCGCTCGTAGCCGCTCGAACCCACTCGAGCGATCGGTCTCCCCTCCATGGCTCCAACCAACCCTTCCGCTTGACGGCGACCTTTCTCTGTCAGGGGTCGCGCACGATCGTCGCCTTGCCACTGCGCGCGGGAGCCGGCCTTGCCATGACGGAGCAGGTACAGGGGCTCGGTCAGGACTCCGGCCGCCGCCAGCACCAACCGGTCACGGCGATAGCTGAGCATGCTTTCGGCTTCGGGGAGCTCCAGCCAGCGGATCGTGTCGATCTCGCTGCCGCCCTCGAACGGGGCGTCGCCGGTGGGCAGCATGAGCCAGTACCGGACCACCTTGTTGCGGCCCGCCGAGTCCACATAACCGGTGCTGGGCAGCTCTGGCCCCACATCGCACCGCAGGCCCGTCTCTTCCTCCACCTCACGTCGTGCGGTGTCGACATCGAGTTCCTCGCCGACGGCCTTCCCTTTGGGAAGGGACCAGTCGTCGTACCGGGGCCGATGCACGAGCAGGACCTGTAGCTTTCCATCGAGCCGGCGGAGCACCGCTCCGCCGGCGGCGCGTACCAGGGGGGTCACCAGAACCGGCGCTTCCTCTTCGCCAGGCGACGCCAGGCCCGAGGGATGTCGGCGGCCGCGCGATCACGCTCGGCCGCGCACATGGCGGCGAGGATACCCGCGGCGTACGCGCCGCGGGTATCCATCGTGGCTGCCGGTTCAGCCAGGAGCTCCACGGCCACGACGGCGTCGCGGCGGGCCCCCAAGGCGTCCTGCAGATCCGCGGCCTTCCGAGCGAACCCTGTCGCCCGCGCGCCGACGACGGGCTCCAAGGCCTCCGCGACATACCGGACGCGTTTGGCGGCGATCCGCACTCGGTGAAGTGCCTGCTCGGACGGATGGGCCGCCGCGGCCTTCACCGCTCGTCGGAGCCTCCGCCAGGCAGGGCGCATCAGATCGGCTGAGGTGACCCGAACGCGGGCTCGGAATGGCGGCGATGTGGCAAGTCCTTCGAGCTCCGCTCGGAGCTGCCTGCACCGAGCCCCGATCAGGTGTCCGAGCGCCACCGCCCACGCGGTCCGTCGCTCCGAACGGAGCCGATCGGACACCCGCCGTGCGTCGGCGGCGAGATCCTCGGGTAGGCCGGCCACCGCTCTCTCGATCTGTTCGAGGAGGACGTCGAGCTCCCGGACGCGCGACAGGATTCCTCCGGCCCAGCGCAGCTCGCTGCGCAAGGATCGGACGGGGCGGCGCAGCAGCGCGGGACGGAACGAGCGGAGATCGGCGCGGAGCCGCCGGATGGCCGTGCGAGCGCGGTGCACGTCCTCCGGTCCTGAGGCCTCCTGCACGCCCGGCGCCCACGACAGGAGCCGCTCCGCCGACGACGCGAGCGCTCCGCCGATCGCCGAGCGGGGTACCTCGACCGAGCTCACGCGCCCCGGGACCGCTGGGTGGCGCGACTCATCAGGGTCTCGTGCGTGTCGATGCCACGCTCGGTCGGAACCTTGGTCCACGCGCCCGCGGGAGCGAGCTCCCACGCCAGCATGTCATCGGTGAAGCTCACGTCCAGCACCTCGTCAAGCCGGGCGCGCAGGACCGGATCGTCCACGGGAGCGAGCGCCTCGACCCGACCGTCGAGGTTGCGGCCCATGAGGTCGGCCGAGCCGATGTAGTAGCGGCGTTCCCGCACCCGGTTCCCGAACCGGAAGATCCGGGAGTGCTCGAGGAACCGACCGACGATCGAGCGAACCCGGATCCGCTCCGACATGCCGGGCACGCCCGGTCGAAGGCAACAGATGCCGCGCACGTCGAGATCGATCTGCGCCCCCGCCTGCGAAGCCGCGTAGAGCTCGTCGATCATCTCCGGATCGGCGAGGCTGTTCATCTTCATCGCGATCTCGCCGTCGGGCTCAGCCTCGGCGCGGATCAGCTGCGTCAACGCCGCCCTGAGCGTCAGCGGCGCGACCAGGAGCTTCCCGTACGATCGCTGCCGACTGTACCCGGTCAGGAAGTTGAACAGGTCGCTCACGTCGGCGCCCAGTTCCTGGTCCGCGGTCAGCAGCCCGAGATCCTCGTAGATCCGAGCGGTGATCGAGTTGTAGTTGCCGGTGCCGACGTGGGCGTACCGACGGATCCCCTTGCCCTCGCGTCGCACGACGAGGCTCGCTTTGGCGTGGGTCTTCAGCCCCACCACCCCGTACACCACGTGCACCCCCGCCTGCTCGAGCGCCCGCGCCCAGGTGATGTTCGCCAACTCGTCGAAACGAGCCTTCAGCTCCACCAGCGCCACGACCTGCTTGCCGGCCTCCGCTGCGCGGATAAGGGCGCGCACGATGGGGCTGTCGGCGGACGTCCGATACAGGGCCTGCTTGATCGCCAGCACGGAGGGATCGCGGGCGGCCGACTCGATGAAGGCACCGACCGACGAGGAGAACGAGTCGTAGGGATGGTGCAGGAGCACGTCGCCCTCCCGCAGGACCCCGAACACGTCCACGGGCTTCCCGTCCCCCGAGACGAGGCGTGAAGGCGTCACGGGGGTCCAGGGAGCGTCCCGGAGATCGGGCCGATCCATCGACGCGAACGTCCAGAGCTCGCTCAGGTCAAGCAGCCCTTCCGAGACGTACACCTGGTCGGGGTCGACGTCCAGCTCCCGCATCAGCAGCTCTCGGACCTCGTCGGTCATCGTGCCCGCCGTCTCAAGCCGGACCGTTGTCGCGCCCCGACGGCGGCGCGAGAGGACCGATTCGATCGTCGCGAGCAGGTCCTCCGCCTCGTCCTCCTCCACCTCGAGGTCGGCATCGCGGGTCACGCGGAAGACGTCGTGCGCGACGATCTCCATGCCGGGGAACAGGCGCTCCAGGTTGGCGGCGATGACCTGTTCCAGCGCGATGAAGCGCTCGCCGTCGGGCAGCGGCAGGAACCGAGGGAGGATCGGCGGCACCTTGACGCGCGCGAAACGCCGAACCCCGGTCATCGGATCGCGTACCAGCGCCGCCAGGTTGAGCGAAAGGTCCGAGATGTACGGGAAGGGGTGGGATGGATCCACGGACAGCGGCGTCAGCACCGGGGAGATCCGCTCGGCGAATTCAGCGTCCAGCTCGCGCCGGTCGCCCTCCTCCAGCTCGGTCCAGTCCACCAGGCGGATGCCCGACTTGTCGAGGGCGGGCCGCAGATCGTTCACGAAGACCGCGTCGACGCGCCCCTGCAACCCCTCCGTACGGAGGCGGATCTCGGCGAGCTGCTGGTCCGGTCCGGCTCCATCGGGAGTCGTCGCCGACACGCCCGCGTCGCGTTGCTCCAGCAGCCCGGAGACGCGGATCTGGAAGAACTCGTCCAGGTTCTGGGCGTAGATCGCGAGGAACTTCACCCGCTCCAGCAGCGGTCGCGCCGGATCCTCCACGAGCGCCAGCACCCGCTCGTTGAAGGCGAGCCAGGAGAGCTCACGGTTGAGGTACCGGGGTTCCAGCTCGGTGGACACGTCCGGAGAGGGCTCCATGGGGACCGCCATGGTACCGAGCGGACCATCCAGCGCTGAACGCGGCGGAGGTGAACGATGCGTGAACGGGATACGTCAGGCCACGTACTTGTAGCCCAGACCTCGCACGGTCACGAGATGCGCCGGCTGGTGCGGGTCGGCCTCGATCTTGTGGCGGATCCGCTTCACGTGCACATCGAGCGTCTTGGTGTCCCCGAAGTAGTCGGGACCCCAGACCTCCTCGATCAGGTACTCGCGGGTGAGCAACCGTCCCTTCCGCCGAAGGAACGTCTCCAGCAGCTCGAACTCCTTGGGTGGGAACGCCACCAGCGAGCCTGCGATCCGCACCTCGTGGCTTCCCACGTCCATCTGCACCGGCCCGGCCTCCAGGATCTCCACTGGGCCGTTGGAGCTCATCCGGCTGCGGCGCAGGTGCGCGCGCACGCGGGATGTCAGCTCTCGCACGGAGAACGGCTTGGTGACGTAGTCGTCGGCTCCCAGCTCGAGGCCCGTGACCTTGTCGGCCTCGGAGTCCTTCGCCGTCACCATGATGATCGGTACCTCGGACTCGGCGCGGATCATGCGGCACACGTCCAGCCCCGACAGCTCCGGCAGCATCAGGTCGAGGATCACGAGCGCCGGGCGGTCGGTGCGGAACCGCTCGACCGCCCGCCGACCGTCACCGGCCACGAGCACGGTGAAGCCCTCTCGCTCGAGGTTGTAGCGGACCGAGTCGGCGAGCGATTCCTCGTCTTCCACCAGCAGGATCCGGGTCTCGGCCTCCACTCAGGCCTCCACCGAGTGCGAGGCATCGGTGAACTCCCGGAACTCGCCGGTGATCAGGAAGCCGGCCTGCTCGGCGATGTCGACGGCGTTGTCGCCCACCCGCTCGAGCGCGCGGGCCACGAGGTTCATGTGGAGGCCCCAGTCGAGTGCTCGAGGATCGTCTGCGAGCTTCAGCGCTTCGAGGTGCGTCGCGCGATTCAGCCGGTCGACGGGGTCGTCCATCTTCGGCAGGCGCAGGCACAGCTCCAGGTCGCGCTTGGCGAACGCCTCCATCACGGCGCGGAGCATCTGCACGACGAGCGTCCCCATCTCGTCGATCTGCTGGGACATCGAGGCGCTCCCCGGCTGATCCTTCGTTGCCAGGAACAGCTTCGCGATATTGACGGCCTGGTCCCCGATCCGCTCCAGGTGCAGGCAGCTGTGCAGGATGGCCGAGACCAATCGAAGGTCGGCCGCCACCGGCGACTGCAGGGCGAGCAGCTCCAGGATCCCGCTGTCGATCCGCAGGTACAGCTCGTCGATCGGATCGTCATCCGCGATCACCTTGACGGCCTTCTCCTCGTCCCGCTGGACGACCGCCTCGACCGAGCGCTGGACCGCCGTTCCGGCAAGCTCACCGAGCGTGAGGAGCTCGAGCTCCATCCGCTCGAGCTGCTCGTGGAATCCCTTTCGCGTCATCCGAACCGCCCCGTCACGTAGTCCTCGGTGCGCTGATCCGAGGGATTGGTGAACATCGTCTCGGTGAGATCGAACTCCACGACCATGCCCGTCCGCGCGCCGCCGTCCCCGACCTCGACGGTGAAGAACGCGGTCCGGTCCGAGACACGAGCAGCCTGCTGCATGTTATGGGTCACGATCACGATCGTGTAGTCCGAGACCAACTCGCGCATCAGATCCTCGATCTTCTGGGTGGCGATCGGGTCCAGCGCCGAGCACGGCTCGTCCATCAGGATCACGTCGGGTCGCGTCGCGATGGCGCGAGCGATGCACAGGCGCTGCTGCTGCCCACCGGAGAGCTCCATCCCCGACTGCTTCAGCTTGTCCTTGACCTCGTCCCAGAGGGCGGCGCGCCGCAGGCTCTCCTCGACCAGGTCGTCCATGACCCCCTTGTACCCGGCGATCCGCGGCCCGAACGCGACGTTGTCGTAGATCGACTTCGGGAACGGGTTGGGCTTCTGGAACACCATCCCGATGCGCCGGCGCACCTCAACCGGGTCGACGCGTTCGTCGTACAGGTCCACCCCGTGGTAGAGGATCGTCCCCTCGACACGGGCGCCCTCGATCAGGTCGTTCATCCGGTTCAGGCACCGGAGCACCGTCGTCTTCCCACATCCGGAGGGGCCGATCAACGCGGTGATCTCGTTGCGGCCGATCGGCAGCGACACGTCCCGGACCGCGCGGAACGACCCGTAGAACACCGAGACGTTATGCACGTCGAGGACGAGCTCGACCGCCTCACTCGCACGCGCACGCTGGCCCGTCTCCACGGTGACGACGGTATCAGCGGTCGCCGGGCGTTCGGGAGCGCTCACGCGGTCCATCGGGACATCACCACTTCCGCTCATATCGGTTCCTCAAGAGGATCGCCGTCAGGTTGACGACGAAGATCAGGACCATCAGCACCAGGATCGCGGCTGCGGCCAGTTCCTGGAACTCCGCCTGGGGCTTCTTCACGTAGACGAAGACCAGTGTCGGCAACGAGGTGAACCGCTCTTGGAGCTGCACCAGGAACCCTTCTCGGGTCGCGAGGAACCCCGTGACCGCTCCCACCATGATGAGCGGCGCCGTCTCGCCGAGGGCCCGCGCCATCGAGAGCACCGATCCGGTGAGGATCCCCGGGGCCGCGTTCGGCAGCACGTGGCTGCGGATCACCTCCCATCGCGTGGCGCCAACGCCGAAGCCCGCCTCCCGGATCGAGCGCGGCACGGCCCGCAGCGCCTCGGCCGTCGTGATGATGACGATCGGCAGGACCATGACGGCGATCGTGAGCCCACCGGCGATCAGGCTCTTGCCCTCA
>Ga0299907_10002801_pt1 | contig 10945 bp, 12 predicted proteins | sample RVTome_16_FD_198680 | JGI IMG/M metagenome (GOLD analysis project Ga0299907, IMG submission 198680) | Soil microbial communities from uranium-contaminated site in the Upper Colorado River Basin, Wyoming, United States - RVT152D67 (version 2) ... | reverse complement strand
GAGAGCGCGGGCTCGGTCGTGCAGTTCGCGGACTGCGGCGACTGGCGCCGCGGCAGCCGCGCGGCGCGGATGGTCACCGTCGAGCGCCTGCGCGGCCAGCTCACGCCGCAACGCTCCGCCACCGCCGCCTCGCCGCTGCGCGACGAGCGCGCCTACGCGCTCCTGGACCGGGCCTGCACGCCCGCCTACGCCGAGAGCCTGCGGCTCTACAAGCTCTACGTGCGGATGCAGGGCTTCGCGCCGCTGAGCCAGTGACGCCCCACGCGAACGCGGCCGAGGCGGTGCCGCGGACGCGGCTTCCGCGCCTGCTTCAGTCGTGGCTGGGGGTGGTGCGTCCCGTGGAGGCGCGGCTGGTCATGCGCAAGCGCTACGGCCCGGTCTTCCGCACCGACGACGCGCTGGCGGGCCGGCTCTTCCACATCGCCGACCCCGCGCTGATCGAGCAGATGTTCAAGTGGAAGCCGGCGCAGTACAACGTGTCCGAGCCCCGCCAGGTCATGGAGCCGGTCACCGGGCCGTCCTCGATCCTCCTGCTCGACGGGGACCACCACCTGCGGATGCGCAAGCTGATGCTGCCGCCCTTCCACGGCGACGCGATCGCCCACTACGCCGAGGTGATCGAGGAGATCGCGGCGCGCGAGATCGACGGCTGGCGCGCCGGGGACACGATCCGCATGCGCACGGTCGCCCAGGCGATCACCATGGAGGTGATCGTCCGCGCGGTCTTCGGCATCACCGACGCCGCGCGGGTGGCGGAGCTCAAGCGCCTGCTGCCCGGGCTGTCGTCGCCGAGCCCGTTCCTGCTCCTCATGCAGAGGGACCTCGGGCCGCGCAGCCCGTGGGGCCGCTTCGTGCGCCGGCGCGATCGCGTGGACGCGCTGCTCTACGACGAGATCGAGCAGCGCCGTCGCGATCCGGAGGGGGCCGGGAAGCGCGACATCCTCACGCTGCTGCTGTCCGCCCGCGACGAGGACGGCCAGCCGCTCACCGACCGCGAGCTGCGCGACGAGCTGATCACCCTCCTGCTGGCCGGGCACGAGACCACCGCCACCTCGATCGGGTGGGGGTTCGAGCGCCTGCTGCGCACCCCGCACGCGCTCGCGCGCCTGACCGCCGAGGTCGAGGCGGGGGAGGACGGCGAGTACCTGGACGCGGTGGTCAAGGAGACGCTGCGCGTCCGTCCCGTGGTCACCGAGGTCTTCCGGGCGGCGGCGGAGTCGATCGAGCTCGGCGGCTACCGCTTCGAGGCGGGCACGCAGCTGGCGGCGGCGATCTTCCTCGTCCACCACGACCCCGAGCTCTACCCGCCCGACCCGGAGGCCTTCCGCCCCGAGCGCTTCCTGGAGGGCGCCCCGGAGCCGTACACGTGGATCCCCTTCGGCGGGGGCGTGCGGCGCTGCCTGGGAGCCGCCTTCGCCCAGCTCGAGATGAAGGTCGTGACTTCGACGGTCCTGAGGCGCCGGCGCCTGCGCGCGCCGCGCGCCGCCGCCGAGAAGGCGCGCTTCCGCGGCGTCACGCTGCTGCCGAGCCGCGGCGGGGAGGCGGTCGTCGAGGCCTAGGCGCGACGCCCGGCGGCCGGCCGCCCGGTCGCGGTGGGCGCCGGAGCGCTCGCCTTCCTCCCGGACACGGCGGAGGTCCACGAATGAGGCTGCCGAGCACCGCGCACACCTCCCGCCCCTGGCGGATCCACGAGCTCACCCGCGACTTCCGGCTCGAGGACGTGTGGGCGCTCCCCACGCCGGGCGGCCCGGACGACTTCCCCGCGCTGGTGGAGCTGGCGAGCTCGCTCGACCCGGCGCAGGGATCCTCCCTCGCCGTCCGCGCGCTCTTCGAGATCCGGTGGAGGCTCGGGGGGCTGCTGGGCTGGGACGACCCGGACGCCGGGCTGGGCTCCCGGGTGCCGTCGCTGCGCGACCGGCTGCCGGCGGACCTGCGCGACGGCCCGTCCGGCCCCACCCCCGACCCGCTCCCCTTCGCCCCGCTCTACCTCACCGAGGACGAATGGGCGGCGGAGGTCGCCAACCGGACGGTCCACGGGATCCTGCACCTGGGCTGGGTCCCCGACGGGGCGGGCGGCCACCGCGGCCAGATGGCCGTCCTGGTCAAGCCGAACGGCCTGCTCGGGAGCGCCTACATGGCCGCCATCGGGCCGTTCCGGCACCTGCTCGTCTACCCGCCGATGCTGCGGGAGATCGGGCGGGCGTGGAGCGCGAGCCCGGGCTGAGCTCGTCAGGCGGGCTTGGTCGCGCGGATGGTGGAGCCCATCGCCCCGAACTTGGCCGCCTTGCGGCGGGTGTCCTCGAACGACGAGCGGGCGTAGGTGTCGACGAGGTCGCCCTGGCTGATGTCGGTGTAGGCCCGCTGGACCAGCAGGCGGGCGTGCTCGCCTTCGAGCAGCGCCCCGGCGATTCAGCCGGTCCAGAGGTCGATGCGCTGGCGCGCGTCCTCTGAGACTTCCTCGTGGACGACGACGTCGGCGACCTGGAGGCGGCCGCCGGGCCGCAGGACGCGGTCGATCTCGTCGAGCACGGCGTCCTTGTCGGGCACGAGGTCGATGACCCCGTTGGATATGACGACGTCGATGCTGGCGTCGTCGAGCGGCAGCGACTCGATCAGCGACTCGTGCAGCTCGACGTCGTCGATGCCCATCTCGCGGGCGCTGGACCGGGCCTGGTCGAGCATCGAGGAGGTCATGTCGACGCCGATCGCGCGGCCGGTGGGCCCGGTCATCTGGGCGGCGATCAGCAGGTCGGTGCCGGCTCCGCATCCGAGGTCGACCACGACCGAGCCCGGGTCGATGCGCCCCAGGGCCCAGTGGTTGGCGACGCCGGCGAAGCTCTCCACCGTGGCGTCCGGGACGCGGGACAGCTCGGGCTCGGGGTAGCCGAGGTCCTGCGCCCAGGCGCGGCCGGTGGGGAAGACGAACCCCTGGTCCGGGGTGGTGGAGACGTCGGTGTAGGTCTTGCGGATCTCCTCGCGCAGGACGTCGACGTCGACGGGGATCTCGGCGGGGCTCATGCGGGGATCGCCTCCTTGCGCGCGGTGCGGCGCTGCCACCACGCGAGCGTTTCGGACGGTATGCAGAGGTTGGTCGCGGTGACCGTGGCGCAGGCTGCGACCAGCAGGCCGCCGAGGACCACCGCGGCGGTGGTCAGGCCCAGCGCCAGCAGCGCGCCCACCGCGGCCAGCCAGACCGTCGCCACCTTGAAGGCGTGACGGCGGCGTTTGGGGCTGGGCGGAAGCTCCGGCGCGCCCACCAGGTGGCGGACGCCGTGGTTCCAGAGGTGGTCGAACGGATGACGGGCGGCGACGCTCGCGATCACGCCGATCCCCGACAGGGCGAAGACCATCACGGGCGACGCGAGCGCCAGGGCCACGAGCACGAGGGCCAGGCACAGGCCGGTCGAGAAGCGCAGCCCGACGGCGAGCCGCCGGCGTTCGGAGTCGCCGAGGCAGTACCCCTGGGTGGCGAGGTTGGAGCCCATCCATGCGTCGATCGATCTCATCCCGTCCTCGTCTCGACCTGTGCGGCGCCGATCGCGCCGTGGGCGAGCCGCCATTCGGGCCAGCCGTCCTCCAGGCGCCGCGCCGGCCGTCCCGCGGCCTGCAGCCGGCGCACCGCCTCGTGGGCGTAGGCGCAGAACGGGCCGCGGCAGTAGGCGACGACCTCGCGGTCGGCGGGCAGCTCGGACAGGCGCCGCTCGAGCTCGGCGAGCGGGATCGACCGCGCGCCCTCGATGTGGCCGGCCGCGAATTCCTCCTCGGGGCGCACGTCCACGACCACCACGTCGCCGCGGCGCAGGCGCTCCAGCAGCTCGTCGCGGGGGATCGCCTCGACGTCGTCGCCCAGGTAGTCGTGCGCGGCGCGCTCGACCTCCGCCAGACGTGCCGCGGAGGCGTCGCGCAGCGCGAGCCACAGCCGCAGCGCCTCGTCGCCGGCCATCGCGTAGCGCACGCGGGTGCCCTCGCGCTCGCGCGTGACCATGCCCGCGGCGTGCAGCGCCTGGAGGTGCTGGGAGGTGTTGGCCCGCGACTGGCCGCTGGCGCGCGCCAGTCCGTCGACGGTGCGGGGCGCCTGCGCGAGCAGGTCCAGCAGCTCCAGGCGCGTCGGGCTGGCGAACGCCTTTCCCATCAGCGCGATCGCGTCGAACAGCGCGTCCTTCGGTCCGTGAGCATCCATCCGTTGCTATTCAAGCGATCACTTGATAGCTTGTCAAGTATGTACTTCAGGCAGCTCCTCAACGACGAGACCGCGTGCGCGTCCTACCTGCTGGGCTGCAAGAGCCAGCGCCGGTTCGCGGTCGTGGACCCCCACGCCGACCTGGTCGACGACTACATCGCCCTCGCCGAGGCCCAGGGCATCCCGATCGTCGCGGCCTTCGAGACCCACCTGCAGGCCGACCACGTCTCGGGCCTGCCCGAGCTGGTGGCGCGCACCGGCGCGACGGCCTACCTGCCCGAGGGCGCCGGCGTCGACTTCGAGCATCGAGCGCTGGCCGACGGCGAGGTCGTCAAGCTCGGCAACACCGAGCTTCGAGCGATCGCCACGCCCGGTCACGCGACGGCGCACCACGCCTACCTGGTCACCGACCGCAAGCGCGGCGAGGACCCGTGGCTCGTCCTCACCGGGGACGCCCTGCTCGTCGGCGACGTCGGGCGCCCCGATCTGCACGCGAGCGGCGAGCGCACCGCCGAGGACATGGCCCGCGCGCTGCATCGCTCGATCGAGGACAGGCTCCTGACCCTCCCGGACCATCTGCTGCTGTATCCGGCCCACTACTCCGGGTCGGTGTGCGGGCGCGGCCTCTCGGCCCACCCGGCGTCCACGATCGGCTTCGAGCGCCGCCACAACCCGGCGCTCGCGCTCGACTCCGAGGACGCGTTCGTGGAGGCGCTCATGCGCGACATCCCGCCCGCGCCGCCTCGGCAGGCCGAGATCGTCGCCGCCAACCGCGCCGGCCGGCCGCTGTCCAGCCAGGTCGGATAGCGACGAAGAAGAAGCGCCACGAGGGCGAGGCCACGGTGCGCGGGTCGCAGGAAGTCCGGCTGGGGCTCGGCGAGAACCTCCGCCAGTTCTCGCTGCTGGTCGCGATCACCGCCTTCGTCGGCGCGATGGTCGGCCTGGAGCGCTCGACGCTGCCGCTGATCGGTCGCAGCGACTTCGGCCTGGAGTCCAGCGCGACGCTGCTCTCGTTCCTGGTCGCCTTCGGCCTGGCCAAGTCGTTCACCAACCTCGGGGCGGGCGCCTTCGCCGCTCGCCTCGGCCGGCGGCGGCTGCTGATCGCCGGGTGGGCCGCCGCGCTGCCCGTCCCGCTGCTCATCGCCGCCGCCCCCAGCTGGGCCTGGATCGTGGCCGCCAACGCCCTGCTCGGGGTCAACCAGGGGCTGACCTGGTCGATGGCCGTGGTCATGAAGATCGACCTCGTCGGACCGAGGCGCCGCGGCTTCGCCCTGGGCCTCAACGAGGCGGCCGGATACGCCGGGGTCGCGGTCGCCGCCGCGGCCAGCGGCTGGCTGGCCTCCGAGCTGGCCGCCCGCGACGTGCTCGTGGTCGCCGGGGCGGCCGTCGCGGCGATCGGGCTCGCGCTGTCGGTCCTGTTCGTCCGCGACACCGCCGGTCACGTGGAGCTCGAGCAGGCGCAGGCCGCCGAGCACGAGACCGACGAGCCCGCGCCGCGGCTGCGCGACGCGTTCCCGCAGGGCACCTACCGGCAGCCCGCGCTGCGCTCCTGCTCGCAGGCCGGCCTGGTGAACAACCTCAACGACGCCCTCGCCTGGGGCCTCGTCCCCCTGTACCTCGCCGCCCACGGCGCCGGAGCCGCGCAGATCGGTCTCGTCGCCGGTCTCTACCCGGCGGTGTGGGGCATCGGGCAGATATGGACCGGCCACTGGTCCGACCGCGCCGGGCGCAAGCCGCTGATCGTCGCCGGCATGCTGCTCCAGGCCGCCGCGCTCGCGGTCCTCGCGGCATCCGGGGGCAGCGTCGGCGCGGCCGTCGTCTCGGCGGTCGCGCTGGGCGCCGGGACCGCGCTCGTCTACCCGACCCTGATCGCGGCGATCTCCGACGCCGTGTCGCCCGTGGCGCGCGCGTCGATGGTCGGCGTGTACCGCTTCTGGCGCGACATGGGCTACGTCGCCGGCGGGCTGATCGCCGGACTGGCGGCCGACGCGCTGGGCTTCGGCGGCGCCATCGCCATCGTCGCCGGACTCACCGCCGCGTCCGGTCTGTGGGTCCTCGCCGACATGCCCGGCGACCGCCGCGGCCGCAGCACGAGGGGCCGCCGGGGCTACTCCCGCAGCCCCGCGGCATCGAGGGCGGCCTCGCGGTCGCGGTAGAAGCGAAGCCCCGACGCCCTGCCGTCGCGCAGCGTCCAGATCATCGCCGCCTCGCGATCGACCTCGAGACCGCTTCCCCGTCCCAGGCCCCGGGCCCGCACGAGCGCCACGACCGCGTCTCCCCGGTCGCGGAGCTCCTCCGCTTCCCAGACGTAGCGCTCCCAGGGACCGTGGACCTCCGCGTAGAACCGCCGTATCCCGTCATGTCCCCGATACGTCTCCGGGTTCAGGACCCGGTCGGACATGTCGAGCTCGAAGTCCTCGTGGCAGAGGGCCACGAGCCCGTCGATGTCGCCGGCGTTCAGCGCCTCGTGCGCCCGCCGGACCACCTCCACGTTCTGGTGAGACATCGCCGGGCCAGTATCCCCCAGGCGACCGCTACTCCCGCAGCTCCACGGCGCCGGGGGCCTTCAAGGCGCTAGCCCGGAGTCCCGGCCGCCTCCAGGGCATCCGCTTCCCTGGGATAGAAGCTGAGCCGAGTGACCTTTCCCTCGCGCAGCCGGAACACGAACCAGAAGTGGCTGTCGACCTCGACGCCGCTCGCCTTCCCGCGGGCGGTCTGATGCGTGCGCACGACCACGCTCTCGCCGGCGTCGAGGAATTCCTGCGGTGTAAGGGTCCAGTCCTCGAAGTCCTCGACCCAATCGGCCACGACCTGGAAGAACCCCTCCTTGCCGTGGAAGGTGGCGCCGTCGGGCTCCACCCGGTAGGTGATCAGGTCATCGCTCATCGCCGCGAGCAGCTTGTCGATCTCGTTCTGCCCGAACGCGCTGAGGACGGAGCGCACGATCTCCACGTTCTCCTGCGACATCGCCCGCCCAGTATCCCCGGACGGGGACGTTCGGTGCGAGATGGGTGCGACGCCCGCCCTCGGCGTCCCTGCCACGAAGCACGAAACCCCCGCGTTTGCAGGGGCTTCGGAAATGCCGGAGGAGGGACTCGAACCCCGACACGCGGATTGTGATCCCGGGCTGCGGTACGGCGTTTCCCGAGATCGAGCGGCCGCGGTCGTATCCTGATCCGATGGCAGACCAGCCCCGGATCGAGTTGATCTTCGCTCCTGAGGAAGCGGGTGGATACCACGTGTACGTTCCGGACCTTCCTGGCCTCCACACGCAGGGCGACACTCTCGAGGAGGCGCTCGCCAATGCTGAGGAAGCGCTGGAGCTCTACGTCGAAGGCATTCTCTAGGGCGGCGAGTTCGGCGCTCTCAGCCCGTCGCTGCTTTGCGTTTCCGTCTGACCGGTCTACGATCCAACCGTTGTGAGCCGCAAGCGAGTCCAACACCTCGATCCAGCCGAGCGGCGCTCGCAAAAGGACGCGTCGCGACTCGCTGACTCGCAAGCCTTGGCTTCAGGGCGCAAGCACGCCGCCCGGTTGCGCGCGGAGAACGAGGTTCTCGTTAGCCGTGGGCGTCCAGCCCGGATCGAGCTTCCCGCCGCCCGATCCCTCGCGTAAAGAGCAGTGCCGCCGCCAGCGCTCTCCTTCGAGGAGGCGTGCAGGATCTTGCGAGAGCTCCAAGAGCTCATGGACGAGCCTCGCATCATCGTCATTGGTGGGCAGGCCGTCGCCTTTTGGTATCGCGAGCTGTCTCGGAGGGGCTATCTCTCCGGCGAACGGCTGGAGCCGCTGACCAGCAAGGACATCGACTTCCGCGGTGCTCGACGCAGTGTCGAGCGAGCCGCCGCGCTTCTGGGTGGCGAGGCGAAGCTGCCAACGATGGACGACCACACGCCGTCGACGGGGATCGTGCTCTTCACTGACAGCCGAGGACACCGGCGTCAGATCGACTTCGTTGATGCGCCCTACGGACTGAGTGCCCGCGACATCGCGGACACTGCCCAACACGTGGTGCTGCCGGGAGGGCGGGGCAAGGAGACATCCGCGCTACTCATCCACCCGGAGCGACTGATGGAGAGCCGCGTCCATAACGTGATCGGCTTGGGCCAGGACCGCGCCCAGGCGATCGAACAACTGCGCGCGGCGATCGAGTGCGCCGGGGCGTTCACGCGCCTGGTCCTCGATGCCGATGAGCCTGGTCCAGTGGTCCGACGCCGAGCCGTCCTCAAGCTGAACGAGCGGATATATCGATTCTCTCGCCGCCCGCCTGCGCGGCGGCTCTTTCGCGAGCGGGGCATCGATACTTTCGATGCTGTCGTATCCGACCATCCTGGACTGCCGAGGAAGTTCCGGGAGGTTCGCTACCCACAGATGCGAGCGCAGATCGGAGAGCTTCCGGAGCGACGGAAGCGAGGGTGGACCCCGTAAGGGCTCTTTCTACGGCGGGTCCCGCCGCGATTCGGCGACCACCCGGCCCCAACAGACAGCCCATTGGCGCCGGCGTGGTAAGCGTGCCGGCGGAGGTATAGCCTGAGCCGAGAGGGCGGATTACCAGCACCGGAGCATCTGAATGCGCTCGCTTGCCGAGTCTCTTAGGAACGGCCGTTTTGCAGGCTCTTCCATGCCGGAGGAGGGACTCGAACCCCCGACACGCGGATTATGATTCCGCGCTGCGGTTCGGCGTTTCCCCGATAACTACGGGGCTTTTCGGACCCCCAGGGGGCCCGGGGGTCATGCGGGGGGTCATGAATGTCAGCGCGAATGTCGTTCAGCGCTGACGCGGGATCGGGCCGTATGGGCAAGGCGTCGTGATCGGCGACTCCCAGCGTCGGCGCCTTGCTTCGTCCGAAGCGGTAGTTGGCGATTGCCGCGCGCGCCATTGGCGGCCGGCGATACAGGCATGGAGAGGAGTTACCGGCCTTGCGCCGCCATGCCGAGCACGGCGTGCTACGCAGTAGTGCGGATAGCTGGCCGTACCGAATGAGTCTTCCCGATCTTGAAGAGCTTCGCGCGGCATACCGGGCAAGTCCCCCTCGCGGCCGGCCGCCTGTTACTCATCGTCAGCTCGACGACCCCAACCACATTAACCCTTGCCCGGCACTTCACGCAATAGGCGGAAAACGCGTGCGTGATCTCCTCCGGAGCTACAAGGTCAACGAAGGCGCCGCGAATGCCCCCAATGCGTCGCTCGGCGGCGGCCGTGCACCCTTTCGACGTAACGAGGAGCGCGAGTGGAACGCCCAGGTCTTCGACAAACCCTGCAAAGCGATCAGCTTCGGGAAGCGAAACCCGACGGTTCCAACACTTGCAGTCGACCACCATCGTCACAACCTCTCCCCCGCGTAGGCCGGGAGAGAGTCCAGGAAACCCTCCCCGGACCACAACGTCTACCTGGCGATCGGTCGCACTCACGCGTCCCATTAGACGTCGGTCAAAGGCAACGTCGGCGTCCACACCGGCCAACTCCTTGAGCCGGTCGTGGATCACGGTTTCATACACCCGCCAGTTCTGCGGAGTCGCCATGACACGACTGTAATCGCCCGAAGCTACCGGGCGCCTGCGCCGGGCGCAGCGCGTCGGCGGGAGCGACGCGGGCATCGCGCCCACTGGCTGCCGCCCGATGGGCCGCCCCCCTCGCTCGTGCTTGCGATTGGACTCGACGAAGTACCCACGGGCGAACGATGGAGCGTCGCCCGCCTCCGTCTCGATGTCCTTGGCCTCGGGGTGCTGTCCAGGACCCAGAGGTCGGCAAAGCTCTTACCGAGTGGCACGGCTCCTACGGGCCTGGCCTGCCAAGGAGCGGCAGGCGCTTGTCACGATCGGTGTCGCCGGGAACGCCGGCACCCGGGAGCTACGCCGCTCGCGCCCGCCTGAACTCCGCCAGTGCTTGTCGGGCAGTTTGGGGCCGCGCCTCGCGGTCGTAGCTCCGCATCCCCTCGATGACCGACGCAACATCGCCCGGTACGTCCGGAAACCCGACGAGGGGCGGAGGATTCCCGATCGGGGCGAGTCCGGTCAAGAGTTGGTACGCGACTTGGCCAGCCGCAAATACGTCGGCCGCCGAGGTGACGGTGTGTGGGGTGGCTCGCTGCTCATGCGGGATATACACGAGGGACCCCAGATGGGCCTTCTCCAAGTCTGTCGTGAAGTCCGGGTCGGACTCCGACCTCACGGTCCCGAAGTCGCCGACCTTCAGACGGCCGTTGACAAACATTAGATTGCGAGGCGACACGTCACGATGCACCAGACCGTGGTCATGTAGGTGCGCGAGGCCACTGAGAGCGTCGTCGACCCAATCGAGGGCGACGTCAAGCGCGACAGGTCCCGAGTCGAGGCGGTCGATCAACGCGCTCTCTGCTAGCTCAATAACGAGCACGGTGTCGCCATCGATCGTCGCGGAGTCGACAAAGCGAACGACGTGTGGATGCTCAGGCAGCTCACGCAGATGGCGTACCTCTCGCTGGAACCGCGGGATGAGCTCGGACGCCGCGAACCGTCCTGGGCTTAGGCACTTGGCGGCGTAGTCGCACGTAGGGCTTCGAACCCGGTAGACCACCGCCGTGCCGCCACGTCCGATTTGATCCAAGGCTATGTAGGGCCCTCCGTCGCTGCCCAAGAACACGGCCCCGGCCCGAAGGCTCGGTTGGCCGTTACGGAGTCCGCGGGCTCCCGCTTGCCAATTGATGAACAGGTACGTGAGGTCGTAAAACCGGATCAAGACCCGACCGTCGTATGTGACAAACGCCCAGACAGGCCAATCTCGTCCCTC
>Ga0299907_10002800_pt1 | contig 10945 bp, 12 predicted proteins | sample RVTome_16_FD_198680 | JGI IMG/M metagenome (GOLD analysis project Ga0299907, IMG submission 198680) | Soil microbial communities from uranium-contaminated site in the Upper Colorado River Basin, Wyoming, United States - RVT152D67 (version 2) ... | reverse complement strand
CCTCCTCGAAGAGTGGTCGATTTCCCAGCCGGCGCTGGAAAAGAAGTGTGACCGGGCGGCCGCGGTTGCGGTCCCCAAGGCGTGGCGCTACATCGGTGAGATGCAGGAAATTGCCGAGGCGTTCGAGAGCGCCGGTCTGCCGACCGGGTTTCACGAAGCCGCCGCCGAAGTTTGCCAACGCTTTGCCTGTTTTAAAGATCATACCGAGCCGACTCTCACGGTCGCCGCAGTCGTTCGGGCGTTGCGCGACTAAAGCGGCGATCGACGCGGTCGATTTCTTATTAAAGAAGCCCGCGGCAGACTGGCTACGGTTCAGGAAAAATTCAGGAAGGCTAGGTTGCATCGCGAACAACAGATGAATTTCACTCTCAAGGCTTTGACTTGCGGTTGGCGCTCCTATATTAACATCCGCCGGGGAAGCCTCGTGCTGAAAAAATACGACAGCAAAGGATAAGCTCGTAAAAGAGCCGTTTAGTTTCATGCTCATGGATCAACTCGGATACATCCTATCGGAAGTTCCGGTTTTAATTCTCATGATATGGTTTGCGGTCAGATTTGTTCAGTTGCGCCGAGCCCGTGAAAAGCGGCCGGCCTTCTCGGAAAACGACCGCCGCATCCTATTCCATGCCGGCCGGCACCAACCGCGTACGTGGCGGTTTTATTCGCGGTTCGCGCTGGCTATCCTGGCTCTTATGACAATCGGCTTCCTGGAAATCATGGCCTTTGCGCCGTTCGGCGCTGCGATCGTAAGCGGCGTACTTCTACTCACCGCCGCCGACATCGTGCGGCGAATACTATTACGCGGCCAATGACTCACGCCGCGCCGGTGTTCTGCAAGGGTCCCGCGAATCCCGGGTGCGGAAGGGGCGGTCGATGGCCGGCTTATTCTTTGACCTGCACCGTGATTTCGTTTTCCACCGGTGAGTCCTGGCTAAGCGAAGCGACACCTATGGCGGCCCGCGTATGCTGGCCGCGCTCCCCCCACAGCCGGACCAGCAAATCCGACTCGCCATTGACGACCTTCGGCATATCCGTGAATCCCGGCGCGACATTGACGTAACCGAGCACTTTGACAATGCGCTCGACCTTGTCGAGATCGCCGAGCGCCGCTTTCATAATCGCGAGATGATTGAGCGCGCAGTTGCGCGCCGTCTCATAGCCCTGCTCGAGTGTCACGGCATCGCCCACTTTACCGCGATATTTGAGCACCCCATTGATGCGGCCGATATTGCCGCCGATAAATAACAAGTTTCCGACGCGCACGTAGCCAATGTAGTTCGCCGCCGGCACCGGCGGGCTGGGAAGCGCATATCCCAGTTCCTCGATCTTTTTTTCGATTTCCATAATTTTCTCCCCGCCTTTGTTTGAATCGTGCGAGCGAGTTTAGTAGAGGGTTCCCGGCGACGCAAGTAGATTCAGCTGAAATGCGATTCAGCTGAAATGCGTTGACACGGTTTCTCGCTCTGGTGGGAGAATGCCCGCCGTGAGGAGGATACACCCATGACGAAATCATTCATCGGGCTCTCTTTGCTTCTCTTATCGTTCTTCAGCTCCGGCGTCGAGGCACAAGTCAAGATGACGGTCGGCCAGGCAGGCATCAACCCCGGCACCAGTCTCTACTTCATCGCGCAAAAAGAAAAACTTTTCGAAAAACACGGACTCGACGTGAAGATCGTGAGCACGACCACCACCGCGGCGGTCCAGGGTATGCTCGGCGGCAGCCTGCACCTCACGCTCGGCGCCGGTCCCGCTTTCGTCAGCGCGACCCTCGAAGGTTCGCCGCCGTTCGCGGTCGTTTCTTCCTGGGTCAACGTTTTTCCCTACTACATCGTGGCGCGGAAGGAGATCGGCAAGATTCAGGACTTAAAAGGCCGCACCGGTCAGGTGGGCGCGACATTCGGCTCCGCACCCGACGTCGCCTTGCGCTTTGGCCTGTCCAAGCTCGGCATCAATCCAGAGAAGGACGTAAAGCTGGTCCAGATGCCTCGCCCCGACTGGATCAACGTGATCGCGCAGATCGAGAAAGGCGACGTGCAGTTTTCGGTTCTGCCGCCGCCTTATGACCGCATGGGCCAGAAACGCGGCTTCCATACGCTTTACGCGCTACCGGAACTCGGCATTCACTGGCAGCAAAACGGCGAGTGGGTGCTGAAATCTTACGCGGCGAGCAACCGGGACGCGGTCCTTCGCTTCGAGCGCGCCTTGGCGGATGCGATCAAGGTTTATTTCACCCAGAAAGACAAGACCGTCGGTTATCTGATGGAATTTCTCGGAAGCAACAAGGAAGATACCGAATACGCGTATCATGCCTTCGCCAAGTGGGCCGACAAGAATCCGCGGCCAAAGGCCGAATCGATCAGGAACACGCTCCAAGCGATTGCCGCCACAACGCCGGCCGCCGCCAAAGCCGACCCGGCGGCGTTTATTGACACCAGCTTCGTCGATCAGCTGCTTAAGGAAGGATACTTCCGCTAGGGCGCGGCCGATCGAAAATTTTTATTCAATCAATCGGCGAGCTTAAACCGCGGCGGTGCGACTTGTGCAAGCGCCGTAAACTTTTCCGCGCGGCACTCGTCTAATCTTCAAAATTTACTGCCCTTAAGGAGGGTCTATGAACCAGTTTCGTAAAATTGTCTTAGGCGGTGTAGCGCTCGCCCTGGCGGCGGTCGTCGTCGGCCATGTCCCGATGGCGTCGGGCCAGGACGGCGCTGAAAAGCGCAAAAAGCATTTCAGCCGCGGCGAACGGATGCATCGGGGATTCGGCGGAGCCCCGCTCATCAGCATCGCGCTCAAGCACCAGAGCGAGCTAAACTTGACCGGCGATCAAGTCACCAACTTGGAGAAGATCAAAAACCACTACCGAAGCCAGGTTACGCCGGTGCTCGAGCAATTGACCGCCATTGAAAAAGAGATCCGCGCGTTGATGCAGCAATCGCCCGCCGACTTGATCCAAATCAAAGACAAGATCCAGGAGGCGGAGAAATATCGCTCGGAGCTGCGTTATCTGCGGGTCGAAGCGCTCGAGAACGGCCGCTCCGTGCTGACCTCCGCGCAACAGGAACAGTTAAAGACTCTGCTGCGCTCGCGCCGCGGTCATTTCCGCAAGCCCCAAGGCCAAGCTTCCTAAAAAATCCAACCGTGAAAACCGCAAAAGCCCGGCTCGAAAGAGCCGGGCTTTTTTTGTTTCTTTCCAGGGCACTGCACGGCGGATGAAATGACCGCCAAAGTCGCGTAAAATTGGCTCGGACTGCGAGGCACGCTCCATCATGATCAGGGCGCTGATATTCGATCTCGACGGGCTCTTGGCCGACACTGAATGCCTGCACTGCCGCGCCTATCAAATGGCGCTGCTGGAGCACGACATCGAGCTTCGCGAGGCGGACTATGCGGAGCATTGGGTGCGCTTCGGCAAGGGCATCACCGACTGGTTGACCCTGCAAGGGTTGGAATTGGATCCGCACGCGCTGCGCTTGCGCAAGTCGAAGCACTATCTCGATCTTCTCGCGTCATCGTTGCGCCCTATGGATGGCGCCCTGGAGCTTCTCAATGCCTGGCACGGCAAAAGCAAATTCGCGCTCGCGTCCTCGTCGTACCGCGACGCCATCGACGGCGTATTGGCCGGCCTCGGCATCGCGCGTTTTTTCGAAGTCATCGTCAGCGGACTCGACGTGCCGCAAGTGAAACCGGCTCCCGATATTTTTCTCAGGGCAGCGCGCGATCTCGGCGTCGGGCCGGCCGAGTGTTTGGTCTTGGAAGATGCCGAGAAAGGGGTCATGGCCGCCCACCGCGCAGGCATGCGCTGCGTCGCCGTGCCCAATCCATACACGCGCCACCACGATTTTTCCAAGGCGACCCGAGTGTGCGCTTCTTTGACTGAGATTACAGACGACCTTCTGCAAAACCTGGTTGCGGCACCGCTCGAGCTCCCGTCATGATCACGTTTTTGCAGCGCTATTTTTCCTTTGTGCTCATACTGTCGCTCGTGGCGCCGCTTTGGCTGGCAGGTGCTTACCAGGATGCCCCTAGTTTTCAAGAGCGATTTCGTGACGCCCTGATTTGGTCCGCGGTCTTGTTAGGGTTATGGATCCTGATTACGCAGCGGCGCGGCTTTCATGTCAGAGGCGCATGGCGCAGGCCGGAGCGGCATGAAGCAAGAATCTACGTGCGCCTGCTTCTCGCCGCGTTGCTGATCGATTTGGGCTCTAAAGCGCTTTTTTTTCGCTGGGACCGGACGCACCAGGTCGAACTGATCAAGAACTTCGGACTCCATTCGGTTTTTCACGAGACTGCTTTCGAGCCGTTTCATTTAGTTTTATTGATCTACTTTGGCTACTTATTTGTTCTCGGCGGTTTGTTCTTTCGCTTTCATAATCCCGTGATCGATCGGGTCTGGTTGGTGTCGTGCACGTTTGCGCTCGGAGGCGGACTGGCGCTCTTCGGCGAGCGCTATCTTTTCGGCGGCGTGCACAATTCTTTTTATTTTGCCGGAGCGCTGATGTGGATCTGCCCGCCGTGCGCCTCGCCGCATTTTTCCAGTTACGCCTGGACGCCGGCTGATTTGTTCGTCCACGCGGCTTTTATGCCGTTGATCGTTTTGATCGTCTCGTATTGTGTGCCGTCCCGTGCTCCCGCCGATATCGCCCGTTAATCGGCCGCGCCGCTCTCTCTTGCAGTCCCATGCCCCGTCACGTAGGTTGAGGCGACAAAATCCACGACAAGGAGTGCCACGAGCATGGCCGCAGCAGAGCTTATCGTCGATGTCCACCACCACTTTATGCCCCCGATGCTGTTCGACCGGCTCGCCAAACAGTCGGGCGGCAAGCGCATCGTGACCAACGAGATCAGCTTGACCCTCCATCCCTCGCGTAAAGACCTCGAGGCGCATATCCAGTGCATGGACGAAGCCGGCATCACGGTCTCGATCCTCACCGACCAGGTGCAAGTCATGGGAGCCGAAGTCGCCAAGACGCTCAACGACGGCATCGCCGAAGTCGAGAAAAAATATCCGGAGCGCTTTCGCGGCTGCATCCATTTGCCGGTGCACGAACCCGAAGCGGCGAAACGCGAGCTGGAACGCGGCATCCACGAGCTCGGCTTGCGCGCTATGGCGCTGCTCGCGTGCCATCTCGACGTTCAGCTCGATAACCCGATCATGAATCCGCTGTTCGAGATCATTCAGAAAAATAATCTGCCCATCGTCATTCATCCGCAATCGAAACCCGCGGGCTCGGAGACGCTTTACAATCTCGACCGCTGCGTGTTTCGCCCGCTGGAAACGACTCAAGCGATCGTCCGCGTGATGAACAGCGTGCTGCCGCGCTACCCGGAGCTGCGCTTTATCATGCCGCACCTGGGCGGCGGCACGTCTTCGTTGAAAGGCCGGATGATGGCTTTTTTCGAAACCGAAGATGCCGACGTGCCAGGCGATATGAGGGGCTATTTGAAAACCCAATCCGAGCAGAAAAAGTTCGGCCTCACGGAACGCTTCGAGAAACTTTTCCAGCGTCTGTACTTCGATACCGCCGGCACCGGCGCCTGGCTGCCGGCGATGGCGGCGGCCTTCAACATCACGACTCCCGACCGCATCATGTTCGGCAGCGACTACCCGCTCGAATGCAAAACGGCGGCGAATCTTGTTGAATCGCTCAACATGGTGCGCCAAGCTCCCTGTTCCGACCGCGAAAAAACGGCGATCCTCGGCCAAACCGCGGCGGGACTTTTTAAGATATAGGTCGAGTCCAACCGCACGACCCACATGCTCATACGTTGGCTTTTCGTCGTTCTATGGCTCGCGACCGCGCCAGCGGGCGCGGCCGAAAAGCCGTCGCAGCACAGCACCGATGCGATCCCGTTCCCCTTCGAGGAAAAATCCACGACCCCAGCGCCGGTGGTGCTGTGCATCGACGACAAACCGAGCGCCGGCGGCCAGCCTTCGAGCTCGGCCTATGCCAGGGCCGCGGCCAACGGTTTCCGCTCGATATTGACTTTGAGATCCCCTGGGGATGGCGTCGATCTCCTTCGCGAGCGTTTTATGGTCGAGCAGAGCAAAATGCGCTACTACAATATTTCAGCCGCCAAAACCCTACCGCGGCGCGAACAAGTCGAGGAGTTCCTGCGCCTTGTCCGCGACAAAGCCAATCAGCCGATGCTGATCAACTGCGCTTTTGCCGAGCGCGTCGCGCCGTTGATGATGATCTTCCGCATCGTCGAACAGGGTTGGACCCGGAATAGAGCAATCGAAGAAGCCGGCCGGGCCGGCTTGAACACCGATTCGCTGAGGAAGTTTGTCGACGAGTATCTGGCTCCGCGGAAGCATAAAACCGCGTCCAGCTAGCCTAGTTTGACGATATGCTACATCCGCTTTCGCACGCGGCAACGGGTGTCAGATACTGACACTATTGGTGAATTTGTACTTTCTATGATTTTAAATTGATTCGAAATTCGGATTTCGGATCTTGCTGCCTTACGTCAATAACCGTTGCGCGCGACCACGCGATCGACGCGGTCGCGCAAGTTTTCAAAAACTTCTTCGATGGAGCCCGAGGCATCGACGATCTCGAATCCGTGGCTTTCGACCATCTTGTCGAACTCGGCGAGCAGCCATTTTTGATAGCGGACGAAACTCTCGTACATGTCCTCCCCCATGTGCATATCCATGCCGGATTCCCAGTAATCGAATCCGGTGCTCTGCAGGACCCGCGTGACCAGATCATCGATCTTGACACGCAGGTATAAAATCGCATCGGGACGCAAGGCGAAACCGTAAACCTCGCGCAACCATTCCGGATCGGCGCCGCGCACGATGGCGCGCGCCATCAGCGAATAGATGTAACGGTCGGTCAGGACGATAAAGCCGGCGCGCAGCGCCGGAATGATTGCGTTTTCGAGCCGGTCGGCGAAATCCGTGGCGTAGAACAGGCTCATGGTGACACCGCCGAGGGTATGTCCTTCCTTGGCGCGCTTGAGTCTTTTGCCCGCCAACGCCGAGCGGGTCATGCCGGTGTCGAGAACGGCGTGGCCGTGGTTCTCCAACCATTGTTTGAGCAAACCGATGTGCGTCGAACGGCCGACGCCGTCGGTTCCTTCGAGGACGATCAGCTTGCCCTTGAGCTCGGCCAGATCTATGGCTGGGAGCCCGTCGCCAAAGAAGCTAAATCCACCCATCTTCGAATCCTGGTTCTCTTGGTTCCGGTCAAAGCATCGGTCACGATACGGCGGACCTCGGCTTGCTGCTCTTCGATGGAGCGGGTCGCGTCGATCGGCACCAAATCAAATTCACTGACCATTTTTTCATACTCATCGATGATGCGGCCCTGGAAGAGCCTGAAGCTCTCCTCGATGTCGTCGCTCAAAGCGAGATCCATCCCCGCCTCGTAATATTTGATCGCGTCTCGCCCGCCGAGGATGCGCTTCATGGCGACATCGAGCGGCGTGCGAAAATAAAAGGCGACCGTCGGCTTGACCGCGAAGGCGTAAAGCTCGCGCACCCATCTCGGGCTCACGCCGCGCACCACGTCGCGCGCGAAGGCGGTGTAGATATAACGATCGGCCAGCACCACCGCGCCCGCTTTCATCGGCGGGATGATGTCGTGCTCCGTGCGATCGGCGAAGTCGGTCGCATGGATCAGGCTGAAGGTCATCGGCGTCAGCATTTTCTTTTTTTTGCCGCGCTTGGTGACGTCGCGCACCAGGGGCGAAGAATTCCACTCGCTGAAATAGACAACGTAGCCTTCGGCTTCGAGCCATTTTTGCAGCAGCGAAAGCTGGGTGCTTTTGCCCGACCCGTCGATCCCCTCGACGATGAACAATCGCCCCGGGAAGCGGTGCTTGCCGTACATTTTCATTCCGCCTGCCATATTCGTTCTTCCCCACAATCATCGCCGCCTTTGAACTGAAACCGCCGGCAGCTTAGCAAAGGAGCCGTTAACTTGCCTAGCACGAAGTCACAATAGCATATTAAATCTTTGTTAAGACGGTCTCTATATCGCGGAAAATAGTTTCCAATTAATCATTTCTTCACACTCGCGTAACCATGGCTTCACCGGAGAAACTTAGACATAGCGTCGAAGGATCAGATGAAAGTGTCAGGCCAACCACGCAAAGAACTTTCACGGTGCCGCAGTCCGTGCCCAATTCATCTAACCTTAATCTGTTCGTAACATTGCCGTAACATTGGGAATTTCAAATGCTTAAAAGAGGAGAAAATAGCATGAAAAACGCAATACTGGCGTTATCATTCGGCGCCTTCTTGGGGCTCGCGCCGAACATCGTAAGGGCTCAGATCGTCGAGATCGATGGGTCCAGCACGGTCTTCCCGGTCACGGAGGCCGTCGCCGAGGAGTTCCAGAAAGCGAAGAAGGGCAAAATCAAAGTAACCGTAGGCATCTCGGGGACCGGCGGCGGTTTCAAAAAATTCTGCCGCGGCGAGACCGACATCCAAGATGCATCCCGGCCTATTCTAAAGTCAGAAATGGCAGACTGTAAGAAGATCGGCGTAGATTATATTGAACTGCCGGTGGCCTTCGATGCGCTGACGGTTATCGTCAATCCCAAAAACAACTGGTCGCCTTCGATGACCGTTCCCGAGCTAAAGAAAATCTGGGAACCGGCCGCCCAAGGAAAAATCACCAATTGGAACCAGGTTCGTAGCAGTTGGCCCAATGCTCCTTTGAAGCTGTTCGGAGCCGGTGCAGACTCCGGAACCTTCGACTATTTCACCGAAGCCATTACTGGTAAAGCGAAATCCAGCCGAGGCGACTTTACGGCGAGCGAGGACGATAACGTGTTAGTTCAGGGTGTCGCCAATGACGTCAACGCGCTCGGCTTCTTCGGCTACGCCTACTACGCAGAAAACACTAAAAAGCTCAAAGCCGTGGCAGTTGACAATGGCAAGGGCGGCGTCGCGCCGTCAGAAAAGACCGTGCTCGACGGCACCTATCAGCCGCTTTCCCGCCCGATCTACATCTACGTAAACAAAAAGTCGCTGGCAAAGCCTGAGGTCAAGGAGTTTGCAGACTTCTATCTCAAGCACGCTCCCAAACTCGTCAAGGAAGTCAAATACGTGCCGCTCCCGGATAAGGTCTACACTCTCGGGGCCGGCCGTCTGAAAAGCGGCAAGGTGGGAACGGCATTCGGCGGTAGCGCGGAAGTCGGAGTTACCATCGACGATCTGATGAAGCGAGAACCGAAACTATAGTCACCAAACGCTCGAAATATGTGATCAGGGAGGGGCGCTCTCAAGCGCCCCTCCCTTTCGAGCGGAGATCCAACGAAATGAGGAGCGCATGGCAAATATTCCCGCCAAGACTGAAACGAGCTTTCCCAGCGTCAGAGAACTGTCCACACAAAGTAAGTTTGGCGGGCTGAGCCTCCAACGGATCAGGGAACGCATCATCGAGTTTTTCTTGTTTCTGGCGGCCCTGTCTTCAATCGTGATCACCGTCGGCATCGTCGGAGTCCTACTCTATGAATCGGAGCAGTTCTTCGCTCACGTTTCGATCGTCGAATTCCTTACCGACACACAGTGGACCGTCCTTTTTACCAACCCACGTTACGGCATCTTGCCACTGGTCACCGGTACCTTGGTCACATCGATGATTGCGTTGATCGTGGCGCTGCCGCTCGGCACGATCATCGCCATCTATCTGAGCGAATACGCCAGTCATCGAGTCCGCGAGATTCTCAAACCGATCTTGGAATTACTCAGCGCCGTCCCCACGGTTGTTTTCGGTTATTTCGCGCTGCTTTTTCTCACACCGATATTGCAAAAGCTCTTGCCCGGGTTACCGGGCTTCAACATGCTCAGCGCCGGCATGATCATCGGCGTCATGATTATCCCCTACATCAGCTCGCTGAGCGAAGACGCGATCAAAGCCGTGCCCGTGACCATTCGTGAAGGCTCCTATGCGATGGGGGCCACACGGCTTCAAACCGCACTGAGGGTGCTCGTTCCGTCCGCTTTTTCCGGCATCGCATCAGCTTATGTTCTCGGCTTTTCTCGGGCCGTGGGCGAAACGATGATTGTCGCTGTGGCGGCAGGGACACAGCCCAATCTCACCCTCAATCCCATGGAAGGTGCGGCAACCATTACCGCCTATATCGTTCAAGTCAGTTTGGGGGATCTCCCTCACGGCAGTATCGCGTACCAGAGTATTTTTGCCGCGGGGTTGATGCTCATGTTGATGACTCTGGTGTTTAATATCGGCGGTCACTTTCTACGGAAAAAATTCCGGGAGATTTACGAATGATCAAAGACTTGGAAAAAAACACTGCTCGCCGCAAGCGCAGGGACGCTCTGTTCGCTGTCATCGGCTTGTTGGCGACGTTCGTCGGCATGATCACGCTCGGCGCTCTGCTGCTGGATCTTGCAATGGACGGCGCGGGGCGGTTGTCCTATAACTTCTTTACTTCCTATCCTTCGCGCTTCGCAGGGCAAGCCGGGATTCTTTCGGCCTGGGTAGGAACAACAGCGGTGATGGTGGTGACCGCAGCGACCGCCGTTCCTATGGGCGTAGCGGCCGGTGTTTACCTTGAAGAGTATGCGCCGAAAAACTGGATCACCGCGATTATCGAGATCAATATCGCCAACTTGGCCGGCGTGCCGTCGATTATTTACGGCCTGATGGCCCTCGGGTTATTCGTCTATCTGTTCAATTTGGGGCAAAGCATTTTGACCGCCGGCCTGACGCTGGCTCTGTTGATATTACCGATCGTCATCGTCGCCACGCGCGAATCGATTCGGGCAGTTCCCAACAGCATACGCGAAGCCGCGTACGCTTTGGGAGCGACGAAATGGCGGACGATTCGGGACCATGTTCTTCCCTATTCCACCGGCGGTATCCTGACCGGCGTGATTATCGCGCTCTCACGGGCGATCGGGGAAACCGCGCCGCTGATCACCATCGGCGCATTGACGTTTATCGCATTTTTACCGGATCCGCCGATC
>Ga0299907_10002799_pt1 | contig 10947 bp, 6 predicted proteins | sample RVTome_16_FD_198680 | JGI IMG/M metagenome (GOLD analysis project Ga0299907, IMG submission 198680) | Soil microbial communities from uranium-contaminated site in the Upper Colorado River Basin, Wyoming, United States - RVT152D67 (version 2) ... | reverse complement strand
TGACGTCGTGTACGTCCAGAACCTGACCGATGTCGACGACGACATGCTGCGCAAGGCGCGCGAGACGGGCGAGGACTACCTGGAGCTCGGGAACCGATGGGTCACCACCTTCCTGACCGAGATGGCGGCGCTCAACTGGCTGCCGCCGGACCACTACCCGCGCGCGTCGCAGCACATCCCGCAGATGATCGCCCTGATCGAGAAGCTCGTGGCGAACGGGCTCGCGTACGCGGCCGAGGGGCACGTGTACTTCAGCGTCGACGCCGACCGCCACTACGGCGAGGTCTCGCACCTGCCACGCGAGGAGATGCTGCCGCTGGCCAACGAGCGCGGCAACGTGCCGGACATGCCCGGCAAGCGCGACCCGCTCGACTTCGTCCTCTGGCAGCGATCGCTGCCCGACGAGCCGACGTGGCCGTCGCCCTGGGGACCGGGGCGCCCGGGATGGCACATCGAGTGCTCGGCCATGTCGATGACCTACCTCGGCACCCGGTTCGAGATCCATGGCGGCGGCGACGACCTCCTGTTCCCGCACCACGAGTCGGAGCGCGCGCAGGCCGAGGGCGCCACCGGCGAGCGGCCGTTCGTCGAGTTCTGGACGCACGCCGGCATGCTCTACAGCGACGACGAGAAGATGAGCAAGTCGTTGGGCAACCTCGTCCTCGTCCGGGACCTGCTGCGCGACTACTCCGGCGACGCCATCCGCCACTACCTCGTCTCGCACCACTACCGCTCCGAGGTCCACTTCGACCAGGCCGATCTCGAGCGCTCCGCACGGGCGGCGGCCGTGCTGCGTGCGGCCTGCGTGCGTGCCGAGGAGCTCGCTCCGGGCGATCCGGCGCTCGCCGATGCCGACGGCCTCGAGCCGGCGATCGGCGACCACCGCGCCGGCTTCCTGGCCGCCATGGACGACGACCTCGACACGCCGGCCGCGCTGGGCCACCTCGAGGCGCTGGCGGCCCTCGCGCTTGAGGGCGGCGACCCGCGGCTGGCGGCGCAGGCGGGCTGGATGGTTCGCGAGCTCGGCGCGCGCATCCTCGGCTTCCGCCTGGCGGCCGTGCCGGAGCGCACTCCGGTGGCGGCGTGAGCGACGCGGACGACGACCACGTCCCGGTCAGCGTCCGCCTCGGCGCGGTGGTCCCGCCGGAGGACCCCGAGGACTGGACGCGGCCGCTCACCTGGGTCGCCGCGGCCGGCATGCTGGCCGCCCCGCTCGTGACCCTCGCCTGGTTCGTCGCCGCGCCGCCCGCGCAGTCGGAGCAGGCGCTGCCGGCGACCTACCTGGTGGCCGCGTCCCTGGCGGCCGGCGCGGCCGCCACCGGCACCACGCAGCAGGGCCGATCGCGTGCCTGGACCGCCACGCTCGGGGCCGGGCTGTTCGGGGCGCTCGTCGTCGTGATGATCGGCGTCGTCATGGCCGGCGAGCGACAGGTCGGGGCGGCTTCACCGACCCTCGCGCATGCCTTCGCCGCATCGCTCTCCGGGCTCATCGGCGCCGGTGCCGCGGCCGCCGTCGCGACCATCGTGGCGCGGGCTCGCTCGCGGGCCGTCCGCTTCGCGCCGGCACTCCTGGTCGGGATCATCGGTGCCGTGGCCGCGGTGGGCAGTCTCCTGGCTTAGGCGCCGGGCTCAGGCCGCGGGTGACTTGCGGCTCAGCCGCTCCGCCAGCCCGCCGATGGTGAGCGCCAGGCCCAGGGCCAGGATCCCGATTGCCGCGATCAGGCGGAAGGCCTCACCGCCGAAGGCGGTGCCGAAGACGACGTAGGCCACGACACCGCCGACCGCCATGCCGGAGCCGATCCACTTGAAGGCGGGGGCATCGGCGATCCATCCGGCGGCGTACATCCCGAGCCCGAAGCTGAACGGGATGACGCTCCACAGGTAGAACCAGGCCTGCCATCGGTCATTCAGGCTGGTGTACAGCAGCGCGCTGCCCACGCCGGCCAGCAGGGCGCCCGGAATGACCATGCCGGCCCGCAGCCGGCGGCTCGGTCCGCCGAGGAGCCCGGGGACGAGGAAGAAGAGCGAGAGGCCGATGATGAGGACCGGCCACCAGCGCAGGACGTCGTCGCCGATGCCGAGCCCGCGGATGAAGTCGGCCAGCGGTGCGCTGGCCAGCAGCACCACGCCGATGACGAGCAGCGACAGGCCGGCCAGCAGCTCGAAGGTGCGACTCACGGCGCCGAGTATACGGTGGCATGATGCCGCCGATGCCCGAGCGCGCCGGCCTCCGATCGCTGCTCCGTGCGCTCGGCCGGCGCGCGCCTCGCACGCGCGGCACCTTCCGCGTCGCCGGGCTCCATGCCGAGGTCGTGGTGGGCCGCGACCGATGGGGAATCCCGCACGTCGACGCGGGGACCGATGCCGACGCCTGGTTCGGGCTCGGCTTCTGCCAGGGGCAGGATCGTGGCTTCCAGCTCGAGCTGCTCGCGCGCGCCGGGCGCGGCACGCTGGCCGAGATCCTCGGCGCGCCCGCGCTCCCCGTCGACCGGCTCTCGCGCACGCTCGGGTTCGCCCGCGTGGCGGCAGCGCAGATCGGTGAGCTGGACGACGACGTGGTCGCCACGCTCGAGGCGTACGTCGGCGGCGTCAACGCGGCGGTGGAAACCTCCCCGCCGCCGCACGAGCTCGTGATCCTGCGGGCGCGTCGTTCGCGCTGGCGCGCCGAAGACGTCCTGGCCTTCCTCGGCCTCCAGTCGCTGTCGCTGGCCGGCAACTGGGACGCCGAGCTCGCCCGCCTGAAGATCCTGCTGACCGATGGCGCCGAGGCCCTCGGGGCGGTCGACCAGGAGTACGCCCCGTGGCTGCCGGTCACCACCCCCGTCGGCGCGCCGGCCGGCCTCGCGCTCGACCGCCTGGCGGCGGACATCGGCGCCCTGCGCGACCTCGTCGGGGGCGCCGGGGCCTCGAACGCCTGGGCCATCGCGGGATCGCGGACGGCCTCGGGCGCGCCGATCCTCGCCAACGACCCGCACCTGGCCCCATCCCTGCCGGCGCCGTGGTACCTCGCCCACCTGCGCACGCCCGACTGGGAGGTGGCCGGCGCCGCGTTCGTCGGCGGCCCGGCCTTCCCCAGCGGGCACAACGGCCATGCCGCGTGGGGCATCACCGCGGCCTGCACCGACTCGTCCGACCTGGCGTGGGAGCGCATCGACCTTGGGGCGGGCACGGCGCTCGGGCCGTCCGGCCCGGAGCCGATCGAGCGCATCCGCGAGGAGATCGGGGTCCGCGGCGGCCCTCCCGTCGTCGAGGAGGTCGTCGTCACCCGACGCGGGCCCCTCATCACGCCGCTGCTCGACGGCGTCGACGTGGCGCTCTCGCTGCGCGCCACGTGGCTTGAGCCGGTCCCGGTGCGCGGCCTGCTCGACGTCGGGCACGCCCGCGACTTCGCGTCCTTCCGCGAGCCGTTCCGGGCGTGGCCGGGACCCTCGCTCAACGTCGTATACGCCGACGCCGACGGCCACATCGGCTGGCAGCTCGTCGGCACGCTCCCGCGCCGCCGGACCGGAAACGGGATGCTGCCGTCGCCGGCCTGGGAGCCCGGATGGGAGGACGAGCACCTGCCCTTCGACGACATGCCCTGGGCGCTCGACCCGCCCGAGGGGTTCGTCGCCTGCGCGAACAACGCGCCCCGCCCGGACGCGCCCGACGCGCCGTTCCTGGGCGTCGATTGGCTCGACGGCCACCGAGCCGCACGCGTCGTCGAGTGCCTCGCCGCACGCGACGGATGGGACGTCGCCGCCAGCGCCCGCCTCCAGGTCGACGTTGCCTCGATCCCGTGGCGCGAGATGCGCGATCTCGTCCTCGCCACGCCGGCGCAGGGCGGCGAGGATCGCCTGGCGCTCGAGCTGCTGCGCGGCTGGGACGGCGAGGTGGCCGCGGGCTCGGCGGCGGCATCGGTCTTCGAGCTCTTCGTGGCCGAGCTGGCCGCGACGATCGCGCGGGAGGCGGCACCGGGCTCGTGGCGCTGGGCCATGGGAGCCGGCTTCGGCGACGCCATCCGACGCACCGAGTTCGGCGCGCGGACCGTGAGCCGCCTGGTGACCGACCTGCAGGCCGACCCGGACCGCGCCACGCAGATCCGGTCGGCGCTGCGCGCGGCCGTTGCACGCCTCGTCGCCGACCGCGGGCCGCATCCGGCGCAGTGGGCGTGGGGCAGCCTCCGGCCATTGCGGCTGCTCCACCCGCTCGGCGTGGCCTCGCCGCTCGGCCGGATGCTCAACCTCGGACCCGTGCCGCTCGGCGGCGATACGAACACGGTCGCACAGGCCGGGGTGCGGCCGCTCGAGCCGACCTCGAACCCGGCGGCGATCGCGAACCACCGCATGGTGGTCGACCTCGGCGCGCCGGACGAGTCCCGCTTCGTGCTCGCCGGCGGCCAGTCCGGCAACCCGCTGTCGTCGCACTACGGCGACCTCTTCGCGCTCTGGCAGCGCGGCGAGCGCGTTCCCATCGCCTGGTCGCCCGAGGCCGTCGCCGCCGCCGCAACGGATCGCCTCGTGCTCCAGCGAAACGTCTCCGACTGATCGAACGCATCACGTCGCCGGCACAGGGCCGACGAAACCGCTGCTCGAGAGCCCCAACGCCACGGATTTCGCACGGCGCCTGGGCCACCTCCCGGCGGTTTCGTGAGCGTGGCGACGAGTGCTCGGCGGGCCGAACCGGCGGCAATGAACGTCTGACCTGTTGAATCCGTATTGGTTGGGCAAGGCCCACGTAGGGCAGCCGCGATCGCGTCATCGGAACCCATGACTCGCAAGAAAGCGAGGGTGCAACCATGGCGCGAACACGCCTGTGCGTCATCGCGGCGATCGTGGCCGCGCTTCTCCTCGGGGCCTGCTCGGCGAGCAGCGACGACGGTCGCGTCGCGGCTCCCGAGGCGCCGCCGAACGAGCCGCCCAGGGCGGACCCACCGCCCGGCCAGGGCGGAGAGGCACCACCCAATGACGAGCCGTATCCCGACGTGTTCTTCGACAACCCGGGCGTCAATCCGTTCATCGACACCGAGGACGACGCGCTCTCGACCTTCGCCCTCGACGTCGACACCGGCTCGTACACCGTCGCCCGCCGCTTCCTGTCCGACGGCAACCTGCCCGACCGCGACAGCGTGCGCGTGGAGGAGTATGTGAACTTCTTCCCCACCGGCTTCGACGCGCCGCCTGACGCTGCGTTCGCCATCCGGATCGACGGTGGGCCGACGCCGTTCGTCCTCAACGACCGCTACCAGGTGGCGCGCGTCGCCATCCAGAGTCGCGGCCTGCCCGAGGGCACGAGACCGCCGCTGTCGCTGACCTTCGTCATCGACGTGTCCGGCTCGATGGAGCTCGAGACCCGCCTCGAGCTCGTCAAGGAGGCGCTGCTCCTGCTCGTGGCGCAGATGGCGCCGACCGACACGCTCGCCATCGCGGTGTACGGCAGCGAGGCGAGGACGGTGCTCGAGCCGACCGCGATCGGCGAGAGCGAATCGATCCGCGACGCGATCACGTCGCTCCAGCCGGAAGGCTCGACGAATGCGGAGGCCGGCCTGCTTCTCGGCTACGAGCTCGCACGGCGCGGGTTCCGCGAGAGCGGCGTCAACCGCGTCATCCTCGCCTCCGACGGCGTGGCCAACGTCGGCAACACCGGGCCGGAGTCGATCCTCGAGCGCATCCGGACCGAGGCGCGCGACGGCATCCAGCTCACCACACTCGGGTTCGGGATGGGCAACTACAACGACGTCCTGATGGAACAGCTCGCGAACGACGGCGACGGGATGTATGCCTACGTCGACTCGATCGACGAGGCCCAACGGCTGTTCGTGGATGAGCTGAACGCGACGCTGGTGACGGTCGCGCTCGACGCGAAGGTCCAGGTCGCGTGGGACCCGGCCAGCGTCGAGCGCTATCGGCTCATCGGCTTCGAGAATCGCAACGTGGCCGACGAGGACTTCCGCGACGACGCGGTCGAAGCCGGCGCCATCGGTGCCGGGCACACGGTCACCGCGCTGTACGAACTGCGCCTCACGGAGTCGGCCAACGGACCGCTGGGCACGGTGCATCTGCGCTGGACAGACCCGGAGAGCGGTGAGCCGGTCGAGATGGCGACGGAGCTGAGCACCGAGGACCTCGCTTCCGGCTTCGAGGCCACCGACCGCCACTTCCGCCTGGCGACGACCGTCGCCGCCTTCGCCGAGGTGCTGCGCGAGAGCTATTGGTCCGAGCAGGTGTCGCTGGCGACGGTCGCCGCCGAGGCCGCGCGGCGGGCATCAGAGTTCCCGGATGACCCGGCCGTGCGCGAGCTGGCCGACCTCGTCAACCGGGCGGCGTCGCTCGTCGGAGACTGATCCCGGATCCTGGACGCCCGGTCCCCGCAAGGCGGCCGGGCGTTCCATCTCGCAAATCCGGGAACATGAGGCGTCACCCGTACGTCGAGATGCCGTGCACACCATCGCCAGGCGCGCCGACCTCCTGATGTGGTTCGGGCTGGCCGGCATCGGCCTCGGCCTTTCGGTCCTCCTCGTCTACGCCTGGGTCGAGGTCATCAACAACCCCGGCTACACGCTCGTCGACGGCTACTGGATCGGGCGCGCGCCGTGGACGCCGCTCGGCGTCGTGCTCGTGCTGGCCGGCAGCGCGATCGCGGTCCTGGCCGGCGCGGCCGCCATCCTCGCGACCGGCGACTGGCTGCGGCGCCTCCTGGCCATCCTCGTCGCGCTTGCCCCGGCCGTGTGGTGGGCGATGGCCCTTGGGATCAACCCCGTCCCGCGATTCCAGCCGCCCGACCCGGTCACGTTGGCCTACTCGCTACCGGAGATGGCGGCCCTGCTGCTCGCCCTGCCCGCCATCGCCATGGTCGGGCTCCGTCTCGCGGCGATCCGCCCCGGACCGGTCCGCCTGCGCCCGGTCCACCCCGAGGAGTAAGCCCCACATCTCGCCTTCGAAGGCGGGACGCGGAAGGCGGGATCGGCGCGCTACATCTCCTCGCACAACAGCCCGAAGGCGATGTAGTCCATGCCCGCGCCGCCGTACTGCTCGGGGATCGGGAGGCCAAGGCACGGCGTGCCACCGCCCACGCCACGATGCCATGCGCCGTCATTGACGGCGGGCGGTGGCACCGACAGGATGCGCCGGTGACCACCTGCACGACCTGCGCCGCGGAGAACGCCCCCGACGCCCGCTTCTGCTCGCAGTGCGGAACCGCGATCGGCACGCGCGTGTCGGTCGAGGAGCGGCGCGTCGTGACCGTCCTCTTCGCGGACCTGGTCGGCTCGACCTCGCTCGGTGAGCGGACCGATCCGGAGGTCATGCGCGGCGTGATCGGGACCTTCTTCGAGCTCTGTGCTCAGACGGTCCGACGCCACGGCGGGACGGTGGAGCAGTTCAGCGGAGACGCGGTCCTCGGGATCTTCGGCATGAGGGTGGCCCACGAGGACGATGCCGAGCGCGCCGTCAGGGCCGCCGTGGCCATCCGCGCCGGGCTGGAGGGCCTCGCCGATGACGCGCGGACGCGGCATGGCCTGGTGCTCGACGCCCGCTTCGGGATCGAGTCGGGCGAGGTGGTCGTCGGCGATCCGTTCGGCGGGCGCACGATGGCAACGGGCGACCCAATGAACGTCGCCGCGCGCCTCGAGCAGCACGCCGGCGCCGGAGAGATCCTCATCGGGCCGAACGCCGAGCGCGCGGCGAGGCAGGCGATCGAGGTCGAGCCGGCGGGTGCGCTCGAGCTCAAGGGCAAGGCGCAGGCGATTCCGGCGTGGCGTGTCCTGGCAGCCTCAACCGAGATCGGCGGGGTCCGCGGCGTCCCAGGGCTCAGCGCACCGCTCCTCGGCCGGGATGACGAGCTCACGTTGCTCCTCGACGCCGCGCGTCGCTCCCGTGCTCAGCGCAAGGCCGTCCTCTTCACGGTGCTGGGCGTTCCCGGCGTCGGCAAAAGCCGCCTCGCCCGCGAGCTGGCCGATCGGCTGGCCTCGGAGGGCACCCGCGTGCTGCGGGGTCGCTGCCTCCCGTACGGCGAGGGGATCACGTACTGGCCCCTCGACGAGATGGTCCGTGCCTGGGCGGAGATCACGCCGGCGATGACGGCCGCAGGGGCCCGTGCCAGGCTCGACGCCATGGCGGGCGACCCGGCGGTCGCCGAGCGACTTGCCTTTGCCGGGGGCATTGTCTCCGAGGTCGCGTGGGTCGAGGCGATCGATCGCGAGATCGCATGGGCGTTCAGGAAGCTGTTCGGTTCGCTCGCGTCGGACGCACCGCTCCTCCTCGTCTTCGAGGACATCCACTGGGCCGAGCCGGCGCTGCTCGATCTCATTGAGTACCTCGCCACCTGGCTGCGCGAGCATCCCGTCCTCATCGTCTGCCTCTCGCGACCCGAGGTCCTCGACCACCGTCCCGCCTGGGGCGCGACCGGACGCATCGAGTCGAGCCGCATCCATCTCGAGCCGCTGGGGCCGGCCGAGTCGCACGCGCTGCTCGGCGCCCTGCTCAACGTCGACGAGCTCCCATCCGCGCTCCGGCAGCGCGTGCTGGATCGGGCCGAGGGAAATCCGCTCTACGTCGAGGAGGTCGTCCGGATGCTCATCGACCGGGGAGCCGTCGTCCGGTCAGGCGGCACGTGGGTGGCCGCGTCATCGGCCGGCGACGTGGCGGTCCCCGAATCGATCGAGGCACTGATCCGTGCACGCCTCGACACGCTGCCGAGCGGCGACCGGGCCATGATCCAGACCGCCTCGGTGGTGGGTCGGGTCTTCCAGCGGTCGGCGGTGGCCGCCCTCGCGGACAGCGCTGACCTGGACCATCACCTGGAGGAGGCGATCCTCCGCGACCTCATCGTGCCGGAACGGAGCACTGACGAGGACCCGACCTATCGCTTCAAGCACATCCTCATCCGGGACGTTGCCTACGCCGCGCTGCCGAAAGCGCGGCGCGCGGGCCTGCACCTGGGCGTGGCCGATTGGCTCGAGCGATGGGCCGGAGAGCGGCGCGACGAATTCATCGAGATCCTCGGGTACCACCTCGAGCAGGCAGCGAACCTCCGCCGTGAGGTCGAAGGCGCGGCCGACGACAGGATCGTGACGAGAGCGGTGGCCACCCTCACCCGCTGCGCAACGCTGAGCCTGGCGCGACACGACCTTCGCGTGGCCGAGCGATTCGCGCGGCGCGCCCTTGCCCTCGAGCCCCCTGATCCGATGGCCCGGCTCGAGGCGGGATCGACCCTGGCCGAGGTGCTGTTCACCAGCGGCGAGGTCATCGAGAGTGGAACCCTCGGGACCGAGATCGCCGCGCAGGCGTCGGCCCTCGGGCGCAGGGACCTCGAGGGGCGCGGGCTCCTGGCCGCAGGCAGCATGGCGTGGATCTCGCCGACCGGCCTCGGGGCAATGGCGGCGCTCGAGATGCTCGCTCGCGCCAGGCGCCTGCTCGAGGAGGCGGGCGACCTCACCCACCTGTTCGACGTTGTCCACATCATCGGATTCGGGGCCTGGGCGGACGGCCGGCTCGACGACGCGATCGCCGACTGGGAGGAGGCCGTACCCATCGCGAGGGCGATCCCCGATGCCGCGAGGGAGGCGCGCATTCACCTCCAGATCGCTCGAGCGCACGCGGCCGGCGGACGGCTGCCGGCCGCCATCGAGCGGCTTCGGGACGCAGAGCGGCTCAGCGCCGAGGCCGGCGACCGGCGAACGCGCCTGGACACCGCACGCAGCCGCGCGGTGTGGATCGTCGCCCCCGAGTCGGCCGAGGCGGCCGTTGCTTCGCTGTCCGCACTCCTGCCCGAGGTCGAGGAGACGGGCGACAACGAGCTGTTGGAAGCTCTCTTCAGCCAGATCGGCGCCCAGCAATTTCTCGCCGGCGACCTGGAGGGATCGCGCTCGAGCGTCGAGCGCGCCCTCGAGATCAGCGAGGCCAGCGGCCACACCGGGCGCATCCCGGAGAACGCCGCCGACCTGGCGGCCCTGATGCTCGAGCTCGGCGACGTCGCAGAGGCGAAACGGTATGCCCAGCGCGCCATCGAATCGGCGGCCGAGTGGGACGTGACGGCTCGCGCCGCGGCCGCGGTGGCGATGGGGACGGTCCGTCGAGCCCAGGGCCGGCTCGACGAGGCGGAGGCGCTCATGCGCGAGGGCGTCGCCCGTCTGGCGGACACCGAGTATGTCGCCGCGCATCACGACGTCATGACTCCGCTCGCCTGCCTCCTGCTGGAGACCGGCCAGACCGAAGAGGGCGAGGTGTGGGCGCAGCGCGCGATCGCCTCGGCCCGGACTTGGGGCACCGAAGCGCCGGTCGCCAGGATCGTCGAGCGCCAGATCGCCGAGGCTCGTCGCCGCGGAGCCGACGGCGGCTACATCTCGCCCTCGTAGGCCGGCTGCGGCATGCGCAGCGGCTTGTCCTTCCGGTAGCCGAGCAGGTAGTCGGCCTGGATCAGGGTGTGGATCTGCGAGGTGCCCTCGTAGATGACCGATCCCTTCGAGTTGCGCAGGTAGCGCTCGACCGGGTACTCGTTGCTGTAGCCGTACGCGCCGTGGATCTGGATCGCGTCGAGGGCCGAGGCAACCGCGTGATCGGTCGTGAACCACTTCGCCAGGCTCGTCTCGCGGGTGTTGCGCTCGCCCCGGTTCTTCTTCCAGCCGGCCTTCCAGACGAGCAGGCGCCCGGCCTGGATGCCCGCCTCCATCTTCGCCAGCATCTCCTTGACCAGCTGATGCTCGCCAATCTCGGACCCGAAGGTCTTGCGCTCGTGCGCGTACTTGACCGATGCGTCGAGGCAGGCCTGCGCCAGCCCGACCGACCCCGCGGCGACGGTGTAGCGTCCCTGGTCGATGGCGCTCATGGCGATCGTGAAGCCCTCCCCCTCCTCGCCGACGCGGTTGGCGGCCGGCACCTCGCAGTCGCCGAAGGTGAGGATGCCGGTGTTCCCGGCCCGCACCCCGAGCTTGCCGTGCAGGGACTCGCTGCTGAAGCCGGGGAACGATCG
>Ga0299907_10002798_pt1 | contig 10947 bp, 7 predicted proteins | sample RVTome_16_FD_198680 | JGI IMG/M metagenome (GOLD analysis project Ga0299907, IMG submission 198680) | Soil microbial communities from uranium-contaminated site in the Upper Colorado River Basin, Wyoming, United States - RVT152D67 (version 2) ... | reverse complement strand
GCCGTCCGGGCCGGAGCTGGGACGACGACTGAGCCCGGGCGCTCGGAGCGCATGGGCGCCTGATCGAAAATCGAGGCGTGGACATCGGGCGCCGGACGCGGGGATGAGCGTCCGGCGCCCTTTTTTGTCCGCGGCCCGGCCACATCGGCCGACGCTCTCGGACCGGGTGCTCAGGTTGACGGAGACGGTGCGTTTCGCTATCCTCCCAAGCTCGCCACGTTTCAGGGCGAGGCAGGCTAATTGACAACAGGGGTGTGAGAGGAGAGAGAGGGTCCTCGACCCGGGGGTGTACCTTCCTCCGGGGTCGGCGCCGGGAGCAGCAGGCGTCGGGGATGGACAAAGGTAAGAGAGCAACACACAACAGAATGAGCCTGACAAGGGCTCTTCATGGTTTTTTATGGAGAGTTTGATCCTGGCTCAGGACGAACGCTGGCGGCGTGCTTAACACATGCAAGTCGTGGGAGGGCGGGGGAGCTTGCTTCCCCGACCCGACCGGCGGACGGGTGCGTAACACGTGAGCAATCTGGCCCTGTGCGGGGGACAACCAGGGGAAACCCTGGCTAATACCGCATACGCCATCGGGGCGCGTGCCCCGAGGGTGAAAGGTGGCCTCTACATGAAAGCCACCGCGCAGGGGGGAGCTCGCGTCCTATCAGCTAGTTGGTGAGGTAGCGGCTCACCAAGGCGACGACGGGTAGCGGGTCTGAGAGGATGGCCCGCCACATTGGGACTGAGATACGGCCCAGACTCCTACGGGAGGCAGCAGTGGGGAATATTGGGCAATGGCCGCAAGGCTGACCCAGCGACGCCGCGTGCGGGAGGAAGCCCTTCGGGGTGTAAACCGCTGTCAGGAGGGACGAACCGCCCTGTGGTGAACAGCCATGGGGTCTGACGGTACCTCCAGAGGAAGCGCCGGCTAACTCCGTGCCAGCAGCCGCGGTAAGACGGAGGGCGCAAGCGTTGTTCGGAATTACTGGGCGTAAAGCGCGCGCAGGCGGGTTGGTGAGTCGGGGGTGAAAGGCCGGGGCTCAACCCCGGAAGGTCTCCCGATACTGCGAGCCTAGGGACCGGTAGGGGCAGGTGGAATTCCCGGTGTAGCGGTGGAATGCGTAGAGATCGGGAAGAACACCGGTGGCGAAGGCGGCCTGCTGGGCCGGATCCGACGCTGAGGCGCGAAAGCGTGGGGAGCAAACAGGATTAGATACCCTGGTAGTCCACGCCGTAAACGATGGGTGCTAGGTGCTGGGGGGAACGACCCCTTCGGTGCCGCAGCTAACGCGTTAAGCACCCCGCCTGGGGAGTACGGCCGCAAGGCTGAAACTCAAAGGAATTGACGGGGGCCCGCACAAGCGGTGGAGCATGTGGTTTAATTCGAAGCAACGCGAAGAACCTTACCTGGGTTTGACATACACGTGAAACCCCTGTGAAAGCAGGGGCCTCCTTCGGGACACGTGTACAGGTGCTGCATGGCTGTCGTCAGCTCGTGTCGTGAGATGTTGGGTTAAGTCCCGCAACGAGCGCAACCCTTACCCGTAGTTGCCAGCGAGTAGAGTCGGGGACTCTACGGGGACTGCCGGCGCCAAGCCGGAGGAAGGTGGGGACGACGTCAAGTCATCATGGCCCTTACGCCCAGGGCGACACACGTGCTACAATGGCCGGTACAGAGGGCAGCAATGCCGCGAGGCGGAGCGAATCCCAGAAAGCCGGTCCAAGTTCGGATCGCAGTCTGAAACTCGACTGCGTGAAGCCGGAATCGCTAGTAATCGCGGATCAGCCATGCCGCGGTGAATACGTTCCCGGGCCTTGTACACACCGCCCGTCACGCCATGGAAGCCGGGAGCGCCCGAAGTCCGTGGCCCAACCCAGCGCAAGTTGGGAGGGAGCGGCCGAAGGCGAGTTCGGTGACTGGGGCGAAGTCGTAACAAGGTAGCCGTAGGGGAACCTGCGGCTGGATCACCTCCTTTCTCGAGTACGGGGAGTAGGTCCCTGGGGGGCAACCCCCACACCGAAACCTCTCGATGGTCGTCCCTCTCCTCTTCTCACGCTGCTGTTTCGCAAGTAACGGCCCCGGCGCGCTCGCGTGCGCCCGGGGCCGTTACTCGTTTGCGGCGTTTGCGGCGCCCGGATTGACCGGCCCGGGAGGGCGCCCGTACACTGCCCGAGGACGCAGGCCGCTCTCGCCTCGGCTCGCCCCCATCCTCAAACGAATCGACCGTGTCTTCGATCGCCCTTCGTCCCCGGTCCATCGGGGAGATCCTCGACGCCGCGTTCCAGCTCTACCGATCGCGCTTCGTGGGACTGGTCCTCATCGCGGTCGTGGGGATGGCTCCGGTCTCGCTGGTCAGCTCCTGGTTCTGGCTGGCCGTCCTGTCGCCCGAGGGGACTAGCACCGCGGCGGACATCGGCCTCGGGCTCGCCGGCCTCCTCGCGCTCATCCCGCTCGCGCTCGTCTACGGCGCGCTGACCCACGCCGCCGCGCGCGTCGCCGACGGGCGCGATGTCCGCATCGGGGAAGCCTACGCGTCCTCCGCGCGCAGGTTTCCGGCGCTTCTCGGGGCCGGGTTCGTGTCGTTTCTGTTGGCTGCGGTGACGGTGGTCGGGCTGTCCATCGCGACCTTCCTCGTGGTCACGGTCGTCGCGCTGCTGGCGGGCAGCGTCGGCGGCGAGCTGGGCGCGGGCGTGGGCGCGCTGGGTGGCGGTCTGGCCGCGGTCCTCCTCTTCCTGCTGGGTCTCGCGCTCCTGGCCGCCTCGCTGTTCGCGGTGCTGCCCCTGGTCGTGCTCGACGGGCAGGGGCCGATCGCCTCGGTCCGGCGGTCGTTCGTACTGTCCCGGGGCGGCAGGCTCAAGATCGCGGCGGTGCTGCTCGTCGCCTGGCTCATCATCATCCTTCCCACGATGGGCCTGCCGATGATGCTCGCCGGGCCGGCCGCCATGTTCGATCCCGCGGCGGGGGCCAACATGACCGGCGCGCAACTGGTGCTCCAGGGGATGGCCAGCTTCCTGGCTTCGATCCTGACCACCCCGTTCCTGGTGGCGTGCCTGGTCCTTCTCTACTACGACCGCCGGGTCGCCACCGAAGCCCTCGACCTGGAGCGCGCGGTCGACTCGCTCGACGGCCGGGCGTGAGCGACGCCCTCCGTAGCGCATGCTCGCCTCGCCGCCGCGACAGATAGCGCGGCCCTCCGCCGAGGAGGTGGCGGACGCGTTGCTCGAGGTGCTCGCTCGCCCGGAGTTCCAGCCCGCCCGCGCGGAGCCCGCCCGAGGACTCCTCGCGCGCGCCGTCCGGTGGATCGTCGAAGCGCTGGGTCGATTGATCCCCGAGGTCCCGACTCTGCCGGGAGGTCCGATCCTCAACGCGATCGCGATCGCCGCGCTGGCCGTCGGCGCGGCTCTGGTGGCCCATCGCCTCGTTTCGGGTCGCCGGGGACGGCGGAGACCCGCCGGCGCGTCCGCGCCCGGCGACCAGCCAGCGACGACGGGCACGGCCATCGAGCGCACCGCCGAGGAGTGGGAGGCCCGCGCGCGCCAGCACCTGGCCTCGGGGCAAGCGCGCGAGGCCGCGCTCGCGCTCTACCAGGCGGTCCTGCGCCGATTCGCCGACGCGGGCCTGATCCGGTACCACACGTCCAAGACACCGGGCGACTACCGGCGCGAGATCACCGGCGCCCCCGTGGCCGGTCCCTACGCCGCGTTTCTTCGGGGCTTCGAGCCGCTGGCCTTCGGGCGCGTGCCACAGGCGGAGGGCGCGCTGCCGGGCCTCTTCTCGCTCGCTCGCGACGCGGCGCCGTCCCATGGCTGAACCCGGCAATCGCCAGCTCACCGCGCTGGTGGTCATTCTCCTCGCGTTCACGGCGGCGTCGCTGCTGGTGATTCCACGTCGGGGACGGAGCATGGACCCGCGCGCGAGCACGCTCCTCACGACGGAGATGGGCGCGGGAGCGCTGTATGAGACCATGCGGACGCTGGGTGTCCCCACCGCCCGCCGCTATTCGCCGTTCGTCGAGGCGGATCCGCTGCGCGGTCCGCTGGTCATGCTCGCGGTGGGCACCGTCGGCCTCTCGACCTCCGAGCGGAACGGCCTGGTGGCCTGGGTGAGGTCGGGGGGGACTCTCGTATTCGCCCCAGGCTACGATGCCGCGCTCTTCGGATGGCTCACCCGGTCGCTGGACCTGGGCGACCACACGCCCGTCGTGCCGGCCGCCTTCCTCCGGATCCCACGCTTCCCGTCGGCCCCGGCCGACCACGAGTGGGCGTCCGGCGTCGATTCCGTCCCCCCCGCCGCCTCGGCGTTCCGGTCGCTTCCCCCCGAGCTCGAGTACGAGGCGCTGATCGAGACCGAAGCGGGCGATCCCGTGGCCATCGTCTACGTGTTCGGACGGGGCAGGGTGGTCGCGCTCGCCGACCAGACGCTGGTGTCGAACGAAACCGCGCGCGCGCACCCGGGCGCGGTGCAGATAATGGTGCGGGCGGCCGCTAACCTGGCGGAGCCAGGCGATACCGTATGGTTCGACGAGTTCCATCACGGTTTTACCGGCGGCGGCCATCCGGTCCGGGCGCTCTGGGACTTCGCCCGCGAGCGGCCGGCCGGTCGGGCGCTGGCGCAGCTCGGGCTCGCGGCGCTGGGTCTGCTGCTCCTGCTCGGCAGGAGACTTGGCGCGCCCCGCGCCGCGGCCCCGGCGCGCCGCCGTTCGCCGCTCGAGCACGTGGACGCCCTCGCGCGCGTCTACCACGGGGCGGAGGCGCGTCCGACCGCGCGGCGCCTGTTGATGGCGGGGCTGGCGCGCCGGCTGCGCGACCCCGCCGCCGGCGGCGAGACGGAAGCGGACGCCCTGCTGGACCGGCTCCGCTCCCACCCGACCAGGGCGGAGCCGGCGCGCCGGCTCGCCGCCGCCCTGGCCGCCGACGCGGCCCCGGCCGCGATAGCGAACGCGATAGACGACGTCATCCATCCTGAGAGGAACGAGTGACCGAAGCCCAACCGCTCCACTCCCGGATCGAGGTCCTGCTCGAGCGGGTCGGACGCGTCGTCATCGGCCAGGACGACGTCCTCCGGCATATGCTCGTCGCGCTGCTGGCCGGCGGCCATGCGCTGCTGGAGGGCGTCCCCGGCACCGCCAAGACGCTCGCCGTGAGGGCGCTCGCGCGCACCCTCGACCTGCGCTTCGGCCGCATCCAGTTCACGCCTGACCTCATGCCGTCCGACCTCGTCGGCGTGAGCGTGCTGAACCGCACCGAGGGCACCTTCCAGTACCGCCAGGGGCCGGTGTTCACGGACCTGCTGCTGGCGGACGAGATCAACCGCGCCCCGGCCAAGACGCAGTCCGCGCTGCTCGAGGCGATGGAGGAGCGCCACGTCACGGTGGACGGAACGACCCGGCCGTTGCCCGCGCCGTTCACCGTGTACGCGACGCAGAACCCGGTGGAGTACGAGGGCACCTACCCGCTGCCCGAGGCGCAGCTCGACCGATTCCTCCTGAAGATCGACGTGGGCTACCCCGCCGAGGCCGCTGAGCGCGCGGTGCTGGACCTGTACGCCGACGGCTTCGACGCGCAGGACCTCGCCGAGTCGGGCCTGGTCCCGGTCTTCTCGGGCGCCGAGCTGGGCGAGCTGCGCGTGCGCACGGCCGCGGTGCACGTGGAGCCCAGGATCCGCGACTACATCACCCAGATCGTGCGCGTGACGCGCGCCGAGCCGGTGTTCTCGCTGGGCGCCAGCCCGCGCGCCGGCGTGGCGCTTTTCCTCGCCGCGCGCGCCGAGGCGCTGCTCAACGGGCGGGACTTCGTCACGCCGGACGACGTCAAGGCGCTGTCCTTTCCGGTGCTCCGGCACCGCGTGCTCCTCACGCCCGAAGCGGAGGTGGAGGGTATCGCGCCCGACGATCGGCTGCGCTCCCTCCTGGAGTCGCTCGAGGCGCCTCGCTGAGGGGGCCGGAGGGGCGGAGCGATGGCCTCGTGACCTGGCGCGAATTCGCCGAACCGGTCCCGGTTCCGAGCCGGAGATTCCTGGCGGCGGTCGCGCTCGTGGCTCCGGTGTTCCTCGCGCGGGCGCCCGTGGCGCTCGCGCTGGACGCGGCCCTGCTCGCGGCGTTCCTGCTCGACTGGTATCGCGCCCGCGCGCCCTCCGTGAGCCGCGAAACGCCGAAGCGCCTGTCGCTCAGGGGCGCGGCCGACGTGCGCTACGAGATCCGCAACCTGCAGCTGCGCGCGACAGACATCCTGCTGACCGACGACCTGTCGCCCGGGCTCGAGCGCGCGGGGCCGTGGCGGGAGGCGAGCAAGACGCCGAACAGGCCGCTGCTGGGCCTGGAGTCCGGCCGCGCCCCGCCCAGCGCCGGAGCCGGCGAGGGGCGCGACCTGGAGACCCCGGAGGACTCCATCCGGCTCTCGGTGCCGCCGCGCTCCTACGCCGACGCGGCCTACCGGGTGCGCGCCGTGGACCGCGGCGTCCACGAGTTCGGCGACGTGCACACGCGGGTGCTCGGCCCCTGGGGCCTCGCCTGGCGGCAGTTCCGGGTTCGCGCGTCGGCGTCGGTGACGGTCCAGCCCGGGGCGGAGGAGCTGCGCAAACAGCGGCTGGGCGGCCTGCGCAGCCGGCTCGCTCGGGAGGGCCTGCGCCGCCAGCGCCAGTGGGGCGAGGGCAGCGCGTTCGAGAGCCTGCGGGAGTACAGCGAGGGCGACGACCCGCGCTCCATCGACTGGAAGGCGACGGCACGGCGCGAGGAGGTCATCGCGCGCCGCTACCGGACCGAGCGCAGCCAGAACGTCATGATCGTGATCGACGGCGGCCGCCTCATGACCGAGCAGATCGACGACCGGGAGCGCATCGACCACGCGCTGTCCGCGGCGCTGCTACTGACGGAGGCCGCGCGGGCGCACGGCGACCGGGTGGGCGTCATGGTGTTCGACGAGCAGGTGCGCTCGTTCCTGCCGCCCGCGACTCCCCGGCTGTCGCGCATCGCAGATCTGCTGGCCGGGGTGCAGCCCCGCTTCGTCGAGCCCAACTACCCGTTCGCGTTCACCTACCTCGCGCGGCACCTGAAACGCCGGTCGCTGATCGTCGTGTTCACCGACATCATCGACGCGCGCGCCTCGTCGGCGCTGCTGGCGCAGCTCGCCCGCTCGGCGGTCTCCCACCTGCCGCTCATCGTCGCGCTGCGCAACCCGGGCCTGGAGCTGGCGGCGGGGGCTCCCGTGGCGAGCGACGCGGACGCCTTCCGGCGCGCCGCCGCGGAGGAGATGCTGCGCGCCAGGGCGGTGGCGCTCGGGGGCATGAAGCGCGCGGGCGTGCTGGTCGTGGACGCGGAGCCGGGTCAGGCGATCCCGGACACGCTGTCGCGCTACCTCGAGGTGAAGCGGCGCGGGATGTTGTAGGCTACGCGGGCGGCGCGCCCGGCGACGGCGCGGAACGCTCGGGGATCCCGCGGGCGAGCTCGCGATCCTCGGCGGTCCGCCCCGACGCCGTCAGGTAGGCGAACATCGTGAGCGCGAACAGCGCCGCGAAGCCGAACTTCACGGCCGGCGGCAGGGGCGCGGGGGACAGGAACCCCTCCACGAGCCCCGCGAGGATCAGCAGCAGGGTGGTGCCCGCGAGCAGTCCGACGGCCTCCCGGCCGCGCCGCCTGAGCGCCTCGCCGCGCGTCCGCCTGCCCGGCGCGAGCAGAGCCGACCCCAGCCAGAGGCCCGCCGCCCCCGAGACCACGATCGCCGTCAGCTCGAGCACCCCGTGCGGGGCCACGAACCCCCAGACCAGGGCGCTCGCCTCGTGGTGCGCGTACAGGCCGAAGACCGCGCCGATGTGCATGCCGTTCAGGATGAGCACCGCCGCCGTCCCCAACCCCGCGAGGATGCCGCCGGCGAACGCGAGGAAGGTAACGCGCACGTTGTTCGAGATGAGCAGCGTCGAGAACATCGGCATCAAGCCCGACGGGACGTCCACGTAGCCCCGGCCGCTGGCGGCGCGGTCCGCCGCGTTCTCGGCGCGGCTGATCATCTCGACCGGCAGGTATGTGCGCGCCACGTCCGGATCGGTGCGGACGTGCGCATACGTCGCGAACATGGGCCCGAACAGGAGCAGGCCCGCGAGCGCGACGACGGGCAGGAGGCGCCGCACCAGCGCGGGGAACCCCCCCGACACCCATGCGCGCAGCGCCTCCCAGGAACGGCCGAGCGGCCGGTACAGGAGGTTGTGCCCGGCGCCCACGAGTCGCTCCAGCGACTCCTGCAGCTCGATGGACCCGTGGTAGGTGCGCGCCCGCGCCAGGTCGGCCGCGACCTCCCGGTACATCCCCGCGAAGCGCGGCAGATCCTCTTCCGGGAGCCGCCTCAGCCCGCGCTTCGCGCGTTCCAGGAGCAGCTCGTAATCGTGCCAGCGCTGCGACTGCGTGCGCACCAGCGCGACCGCCTGCGCGCTGCGCGAGGTTGGGCCCTCGCCGCGCGCGTGCCAGCGCGGCCGCTCCGCCTCCAGCAGCGCCACCAGGCGCCCGTCGTGGCGCAGATCCTCGCCTCCCCTCCAGCCGCCCGGCGGCCTGGCCGCCGGCACCGGGGCGCGCTCCTCCAGGTGATCGGCCAGCGAGGCCGCCAGCGACGTCGCGACGCGCGCGCGCGCTTCCGGCAGCAGCTCGGTTCGCCGCGAGACGTAGCTCGAGAGCACCTCGAATTGACGGTACGTGAGGACCGGTGGCCCGGCGGCGGAGCCGGACAGCGCCGCGCGCTCGGGCAACGTGCTCTTGGCGCGGTCGCGCACGACCAGGGTGCCCGCCGCGAGGTCGCCGAGTCGCTGCGTGCGCGGCGTCATGAGCATCGCCGCGCCGCCCACCATCCAGGTCCCGAGCGGTTGCAGGTCGATGAGCCGGATCAGGTTGCGGACCACGGAGCCGCGGAACGTCAGCGGGTAGCCGCCGTCGTGGATCACGCGCAGGCCCACGAGGCGCTTGCCGGGTGTGCGGCCGCCGGCGAGCCCCTCGAAGAGGCTGAAGTACAGCCAGAGGCCCAGCATGAACCCGATCAGCAGGACCGCGATTCCCCACGTGAGGAGCGTCCGCGACACCTCGAAGCTGGACAGGACGAAGGGGAGTACGAGCCCCAGCACGAACAGCGCGAGGCCGAAGAGCAGGAGGTCCAGCACGAGGGCCAGGAAGCGGGACCCGAGGTCGGCCAGCTCGTATCCGATCCGGACGTGCTCGGGGGTCTCGATCTGGACCCGGCGCGCGCCCGGCGCCGCGGCGGTGCTCATGCGCGCAGGATAGCGGCGGAGAGGGCCGGGCGCACCGCGAACAGGTTGAACCCCCCCGCCGTCGTCGTTATCATCCGAGCCCCGCGCGGTCCGCTCCGGCAACGCCGGCGGCCGCGCGGGTCGGGTTTTCGTCCCCGTCCGGCGCGCCGTGTACGCCGTATTCCGCGGCGGACGATCCGAGTCGGGGCCTGTAGCTCAGCCTGGTTAGAGCGCACGCCTGATAAGCGTGAGGTCGGTGGTTCAAGTCCACCCAGGCCCATACGCTGAAAGACGTTGCCCCGTCCGGTTTTCCAGGGACCGGGATGGGGCAACTCGGTCCGCTGGGGATCCCGCTCCGCGCCCTGGACCACCTCATGTTCCGGCTGGCCCGCCCGCGGCTTCCCCGCGTGGTGCGCCTCGACGGCGCCTACGGCTCGGACCACTACCCGCTGGTGGGCTGGGTCGAGTAGGAGGCCTGCGGCGCGACCCTCGCCGGGCTCACGCTCCGCCTGTGGTCGGCCGTGCGCTCGCCGGCCGCTCCGCGTCCCGCTCGCTCAGGCGACGCGCGGGCCTCGTCTCGAATGGTCGGTTGTGGTACCGGTGGCAGTTGAGGCAGCTCTCCGTGGCCATCTTCGGCATGTGACACGAGGTGCACGTGTCCCTCGTGATGGGCTCGAAGCCGGCCTCCGTCCCGAACGCGTGACAGCTCTGACATTCCTTCACCAGGTGCGGCGCGTGGTCGAACACCGTGAGCGAGTGCATCGAGGTGCCGCCCTCGGCGGCCAGCCAGAAGCCGCCGCTCACGTCCCCCGCCGTCGCGGCGTCCGCTTCATCCGGAGCGAGCGTGTGGCACGCGGCGCAATGACCCGCAGCGCTCTCATCCGACAGCATCGCCAGCAGCGCGTCGGCGCCGCTACCCTCGCCCCGGGCGCTGGCCTCGGCCAGCCGACGCAGGAAGACGTCGCCGTGTCCGGACGGCAGGTAGCGGATCGTCATGTCGAAGCCCACCGTCCAACCCGGCGCGGCCTCGGGCTCGGCGTGGTCGAATCGCTCGTCCAGGGGAACAGCCCGGCCCGCACGGTGCCGCGCGAGCTCCGACGCAAGGTCCGGCAGCCATTCCTCCTGCGCGGCACGCAGCGTTCTCAGCCAGCCCGGCTCCGTTGAGCGCGGCTGGTTCGCGTCCCGCTGGTCCACCAGGGCGAGGACCTCGACTCCTGTGAGCTCCGTCCCCAGCGCCTGCTCGAGCCGCCGGGCCAGGGCCTCACGGCCGCCGGTCGACAGCTCTTGGAGCAGCGCCTTCAGTCCCCAGACGACGCGGCCCGCCGCCTCCAGCGTCGCGTCATCCTCTCCCACGAGGTAGGACAGCTCCGCGCCCTCGAGTCGGTCCAGCGCTTCCGCCACGTCGGGGTCCGTCGACAGCAGCATGCGCATGAGCGGCGACAGCGGCGCATCCAAGTCGATGCCGGCGTTGAACGGCCATTCCCCCACGGAGATCCCGGCCTCCGCCAGGATCTCGTAGTCCACCCCCGGGAGCTGGAGCACGACCATGCCGTCGCGCCGGATCTCGTCCTCGTGGCAGTCGGCGCACATGCTCTCGAAGCTCGATATTCCCATGGCCAGGCCGGAGGACGAGGCCGTGTGGCAGCTCGCGCAGCTGAACTCGGCTCCCTCGTCGGGGAAGTGCTCCACCTCGTGCCCGGCATGGTCGAAACGGTAGGGGAGGTCGTCGCTTCCCT
>Ga0299907_10002796_pt1 | contig 10952 bp, 13 predicted proteins | sample RVTome_16_FD_198680 | JGI IMG/M metagenome (GOLD analysis project Ga0299907, IMG submission 198680) | Soil microbial communities from uranium-contaminated site in the Upper Colorado River Basin, Wyoming, United States - RVT152D67 (version 2) ... | reverse complement strand
TCGGCGTGTACGGCCTGTGCGCGGCTTGCGGCTCCGCCATCACGTACGAACGGCTCGAAGCCGTCCCCGCCGCCCGGCGCTGCGTTCCCTGCCAGTCCGGGCGAGACCGGGTCCTGCGCTGACGTTCAGTCCCACCGGCGGAGCCCTTCACGCTCGATGATCCGGAAGAGGGTATGAGTGAGTCCATGCAGCGCTCGATCGTCGGGTTTCATCAGGACGACGACGGCGACTGGGTCGCCGAGTTGTCATGTCTGCACAACCAGCACGTCCGGCACCGGCCCCCGTTCCAGGACCGACCGTGGGTGCTGGACGAGTCCGAACGCGCCGCCCGGGTCGGAGCGGAGCTGGACTGTCCGCTGTGCGACCGGGCCGAGATGCCCGATGGGCTCGTGCTGGCCCGGACCGCCGGGCCATTTGATGCCGACACGCTGCCGGCCGGCCTGCGTCGCCGCCACCGAGTGGCCGAGCGAACGTGGGGGTGCCTCAGGGTGCTCGAAGGATCGCTCGGGTTCTCCATGGACAGCGACCCGCTCATCGAGCTTCACCTCGCGGCGGGTAGCCGGCAGCCCATCCCCCCGGGTGTCGAGCACGCCGTGACGGTGGAAGGGCCCGTGCGCTTCGTCGTCGAGTTCTACACGGCGCCCGACCCCGTCAGTCTCGGGTGATTCTCGGCACGCCGAGTACGCTCAGCGCATCTGATGACTGACCTGCTGACAGAGGTGCTGGACGCCCACGGTGGGCTCGACCGGTGGCATCGGTTCTCGCGTGTCCGGGCATCCATCGTCTCGGGCGGCCAGCTGTGGGGAATCAAGGGTCTGGATCAGGATGCCTCACCCCGGCAGATGACCGTGGCCCTCCATCAGGAGTGGGCCTCGGTGCAGCCCTTCGGGTCGCCCGACCAGAAAACAGACTTCACGCCCGACCGGATCGCCATCGAGACGCTCGACGGCCGGGTCGTGACCGAGCGGGCCAACCCGCGGGAGTCCTTCGCGGGTCACGAGCTGGCCACCCCCTGGGACCCGCTGCACCGGGCGTACTTCAACGGCTACGCGATGTGGACCTACCTCACCACTCCCTTCCTCCTCGCCCGGCCCGGCGTCACGGTCTCAGAAATCGAACCGGTGGAAGGGAACGGAGAGAAGTGGGCCGGCCTCCAGGCGCACTTCCCGCCCGACATCGCCAGCCACGGCCCGGTCCAGGAGTTCTACTTCGGCGACGACCACCTGTTGCGTCGTCACGACTATCGCGTCGAAGTCGCCGGCGGCTTCGCCGCTATCCAGTACGTCTCCGAAGTCGTGGAGGCCGACGGCATTCGGCTTCCGACGAAACGAAGGGCATACCTCCGCGACAGCGACGGGCGACCGATGCTCGACCACCTCATGGTTTCGATCGACCTGAGCGACATCCACTTCGACTGACCAGAGCCTTGAACTTCAAGACCATCATCTGCGATGTGCGGCCGCCGGTCGCCGAGCTCGTCCTCAACCGACCGGAGAACGGCAACACATTCACGGCCCAGTTGTTGGCCGAGCTCGCGGAGGCCGCCATCCGGCTGACCACCGAGCCCGGCATCCGGGCCGTCGTCCTGCGGGGCAATGGTCAGCACTTCTGCTTCGGGGCCAGCGTCGACATGTTCTGCGACCATCCGCAGGAAGAGCGGCCCGCCCTCATCCGGGATCTGGTCACGAAGCTCCACGTGGTCATCACACGGCTGACCCGCCTTGAGGTGCCGGTCCTCGGCGTCGGGCATGGAACGGTCGTCGGCGGCGGGCTGTCGCTGCTGGCCGCCTGCGACGTCGTCCTCGCCGGCGAGTCCACCCGCTTCCGAATGGGCTGGACCGGCATCGGGATCACCATGGACGGGGGCTCCACCTGGCTGCTGCCCAGGATCATCGGGGTGCACCGCACGCTCGAGCTGGCCCACACCAACCGGATCTTCACCGCCGCTGAAGCGCACGCCTGGGGGCTGGTGAACTGGCTCGCCCCCGACGGCGAGGTCGAGCAACGGACCAAGGAGCTGGCCGACAGGCTGGCCGCCGGCCCGACCCAGGCGCTCGGTTGGTGCAAACGGCTCGTTTACGACGGGCTGAGCCAGTCCCTCGACACCCAGATGGAGAACGAAGCCGTCACCCTCGTCCGCTCCTTCACCACCGCCGACTCCGACGAAGGCTTCCGGGCCTTCCGCGAGCACCGCCCCCCGAAGTTCCAGGGAGGCTGAGTCAGCCGCTGCCGGAGTCCCCAACGCCTTGCGAGGAGAGCAGAAATAGAGGTGGGAGGGGTCAGGATGACGAAGCAGGGACTGACGGGCAGAAGGACGCATGCCAGGTCCCGGCGGTTCGTTGTAGCGGCCTTGCCGCTTGAACCGCGAAGACGGGGGAATCAGGACGATGTCCAGTGCCTATGTGGAGATCCTGCGGGACGAGACCTTGCGGATCGAGATCGGGCAGGCTGCGGCCGCCGACCTCGCCGTTGAAAACGTCGAGCTCTCGACCGGGGAACGCTCCCGGGCTGTCCGGAGCTCGGTCATCGTCCGGCGCGCCGCCTGACGACGGAGGCAACACGATGACGAGAGCACATCTCCCGGAATTCGCCACTCTCGAGGGTCGCCAGGTCAGCGTGTCTCTTCGCAACGGCGACCGCATCGACGACGCTCAACTTGTCTCGGCCGGTCATAACCGCGCCGCGACCGTCTGGCTCTTCACCAACGGAGCCGACCGGTTCTTCGCTGTCGGTGACGTCATTGACGTGTGGGAAGCGCACACCGGTCGGCCGGCCGCCGCCTGACCCCTTCTCCTCAATCGAAGCGAGGCTGGGTCATCTGGGCCAGGCTTTCGTTCTTGTGCACGCGTTCGTCGTAGCCGATCTGGCGGAACAGGTCGCCCAGGGTGGCGAAAGAGCCGTGCTCATCGGTGAACTCCGAGTCATAGGGAGCAGCGTCGAATTCCGGGTTCTCGGCGACGTACTCCATGTACTCGTGTTCGGCGTGGTCCTCGAAGTCGGCGTTGAGGCGGTAGCTCCAGGCCGGCCGGACGACGTACAGCGCCCAGGTGAGGTGGTAGTACATCAGGGCGATGAGTTGGGGGAGGATCCGATGACGGATGAGCCCCTGTCGTTCGCCGCGGCGTTCGATCAGCTCAGTCAGGATGAGGAGATGCCACTGCTCGTTGTCCTGCTGGGCGCGCGTCTCCATCACCCGATCGTGGATCCGGCGGGCGAAGTCCGGCTGGGCGCCGGTGTGGGTGATGGCGACGTAGGCCACCTGCTCCCAGGCCTGGTACGGAACCCGGGCGATGAGTTCCAGGACGCGGAACTTGGGGAGATCCCTGCGCTTGCCGTAGATGAGGTCCATGGCGACGAACAGGGCCTTCGCCGGGAAGCTGTAGCGCCGCCGCCGAGCGGCCCGGGTCTCGGCCTGCGCCTTGGTCAGGTCCTCAGCCGACAACCGCGCCGGGGGGGCCGCCGTCCCGGCGGGGACCGCCTCGGGTGCCGCTGACAAGGGCTGCCCGTTCACATATTGCGGATACGGCGATAGTGCCTGATGTCGGGGATGGACTTGATGGCCACCAGCGCGACCCCCAAGGCGGCCACGGTCGCCGATCCCAAGGTGATAAGGCCAATGATGCGCATGAAGTTCCTTTCTTCAAGGCGTTCTCGCCAGAGCCCGGCGCTTCGGAGCGCCGCTTCTCGGCGGACGCTCGGGAACTGATCCCTGAGGGTGCAGGTCCGACTCTCTGGATCGGGCAACGCGGCGAAAGGCGCGGCCGGGGTCTGGAGCGGCACCGTGGTCATCGGACACTGACCGTGACCACAGACGGTATCACGGTCCCATCCCCGGACGGCTGTGAATCGGCCGGCCCCGTGTTTCGGCCGGTCTTACGGGCCGCTGGGCTCCGGGGGCGCGGCGGCGCCGGCGCCTGATCAGCGTCACCGACCCGAGGCCCGTTCCACGGCCGCGTCCAGCTTGGCGTGGAAGTCCCCGACCGCAATCCAGAGGGCGGCGACGCCCGTCCGGTGGCACATCTCGATCCAGCGGTCATCGGCGGTGTGGGACACCGTGTCATCGAAGATCCGGGTGGCGGTGGAAAGGTGCGCCGAGAACCGGTCGAGCAGTCGGCGCAGGTCGACGACCACACCTTGGGCGGCAGCCACTTCGGCGGCGAGGGAATCAACCGCCAGAGTGGCGGCGCATAGGCGCTTGGAATCGAGGTCGAGTGTCACCGGCGGTCATCCTCCCGGCCGCAAATCGACGGCCTGCTGATGCTGGCATGGTGCCGCCGGGGTCCGGAGCGACGCGGATCTGACTACCCAGGTTTCGAGCCGCCAAATCGACCGGTGTGATCGTACCCCAAGCCCTGAGTCACCGGAGTTCGTCAACGAGCTTCTGAGTAACCGGCGTCGAGATCCCGGTCCGGTCGCCCGCCCGCAGGACGGCCCCGCCGATCGCATCGATTTCGATGTCCTTCCCGGCGGCAGCATCATGCTGCATCGAGGACTGCATCGTCGGGGGCACCGAATCGAAGAAGTCCAGCGCCGCTTCTGGGCTCAGCTTCGCACCGACCGCCTGGCCGACATGGGCGACCTCGTTGATCAACGCGACCAGCTCGTCCCGGTGCGCGGTGCGCGCCTCTCCCGCAGTGATGCCGTACCTCGTCGTGAGGAGCGCAAGAGGGCAGAGGAAGATCAGCTTCCCCCAGAGCATCGAGAGCTCATCGTCACGGATGTCGACCTCCAGACCGGCTGCGACAAGCCGGCGCTCGAAGCGCAGCGCTCTCTCACGGTGTTGATCGTCGAGGTCGTCGGCGAGAGCGAGTTCCACCTGCCCGAAAGGACTCGAGTGCTCAATAACACCGGGCGCGGTTCGCGTCGAGGCAACCCGGACGGTGCCCGCAACCACACACCTGCCGTAGGTGCGTCGCAGCATGTCGACATGGTCGACACCGTTCAGAAAGGGTACGACAACCGCCTCATCCAAGACGTGCTTCGGCACCCGTTCCATGGCCGCCTCGAGTTGCATCGCCTTGACGGCGAAGACGCACACGTCGACGGGACCCGTCAACGCGGTCACCGCGTGCGCCGCAACGGCAAAGCTCCCGTACCGAGTGCTGTCCACCTGGAGCCCCTGAGCGTTGAGGATCGACGCGGTGGGATCACGCGCTACGAACGTGATGCCGCCACCCTGGCGGATCAACAGAGCACCCAGAAGGCCGCCGACGCCGCCCGCGCCGACGACTGCTACTTCCATTCGTTCTGAACCCGCGACCACGCGGGTCTTTCTACACGGCGCATTCGAGGATGTCGACGACGCCAGAAGACTCCTACCACACGGTCTGGTGGCACTTCCACGAGGACCTGCTGACCGCCCTCGCCATCGCCCGCCGCGAAGACCCGAACCCGTAGGCGTCGTGGTGGGCCGGTGCCCGGTCCGGGGGGTCAGGGGCCGGTGATGCGCTGCCGGGCGGCGTCGCTCATCGCCGGGTAGGCGGGGCGTAGCAGCTCGGTGAGGGAGTGGCCCCGGATGTCGACGGGCGGGTCCTCGAGTTCGAGCAGGATGTCGTCGGGGTGCGATCCCGGCTGGGCCGGGATCAGCCGGGGCAGCGAGCCCGGGTTGTCGTAGAAGGAATCGAGGCAGTCGGCCAGGTCGGGTACCGGCACCGCCGGGACGATCCACACCTCCTCGTCCTCCGAGCGTGAGCGGGGCATCGGGGTCAGGCCTCCGCCACGGCGTCTTCGGAAAGGGCGACGAGCTCCCGCAGTTGGGCCAGGGAGAGGTCGGTGAGGCGGGCCTCGCCCGTCCCCACGATGCGCTCGGCGAGTTCCCGCTTCGACTCGATCATGGCGTCGATCCGTTCCTCCACCGTCCCGACACACACGAACTTCCGGACCTGCACGTTGCGTTGCTGGCCGATCCGGAAGGCTCGATCGGTCGCCTGGTCCTCGACCGCCGGGTTCCACCACCGATCGTAGTGGACCACGTGATTGGCGGCGGTGAGGTTGAGACCGACGCCGCCGGCCTTGAGAGACAGGATGAGGACGGGCGGCCCGCCGTCGGCCTGGAAGGCGTCGACCATCTCCTCCCGCCGCTTCCTCGCTACTCCGCCGGAGAGGAAAGGGAGCTCGACGCCGAGCTGCTCGCTCAAGTGGGTTTGGAGGAGGATGCCCATCTCGGCGAACTGGGTGAAGACCAACGCCCGTTCCCCGGCGGCGGTGATCTCCTCGAGGATCTCCTCGAGCCGGGCCAGCTTCCCGGAGCGGGCGGCGTCGAGTCGCGACCCGTCCCGGAGAAAGTGGGCGGGGTGGTTGCAGACCTGCTTGAGCTTCATCATCGAGCCGGAGATGACGCCCATGCGCTCGATTCCGGTCTTGGCCCGCTCGATCCGGTCGAGCATGTCGTCGACCACCGCCTGGTAGAGGCTGGCCTGCTCCCGGGTCAGGTTGCAGAGCACGTGCATCTCGATCTTCTCGGGCAGGTCGGCGATGATCGAGCGGTCGGTCTTGAGCCGCCGGAGCACGAACGGCCCGGTGAGCCGCTGGAGGGTGGCCGCGGCGGTCTCGTCGCCGTAGCGCTCGATCGGTACGGCGAAGCGCTCCCGGAACGTGTGCTCCGAACCGAGCAGGCCGGGGTTGAGGATGTCCATGAGTGACCACAGCTCGAGGAGGCGGTTCTCGACCGGGGTGCCGGTGAGGGCCACCCGGCCGGCGGTGGGCAGGACGCGGGCGGCCCGTCCGGCCAGGGAGTTCGGGTTCTTCACGTTCTGGGCCTCGTCGAGCGCGAGGCGGCCCCAGGTGAACTTGGCCAGGAGGTCGCGGTCCCGGGCGAGAAGGGAGTAGGTGGTGATGACGAGGTCGGCCCGACCGACGGCGCCGGCGAGGGCGGCCTTGCTGCGGTTCGTGCCGTGGTGGACGTAGACCACGAGACCAGGGGCGAAGCGGGCCGTCTCCCGCTGCCAGTTGCCGACCAGTGACATCGGGCAGACGAGCAGGGTCGGGCCCGGCCGTGGGTCGCCGTCGCTGCTGTCGCTGTCGCCGTTTTCTCGTTCGGCCACCATGAGGGCGAGGAGCTGGGCGGTCTTGCCCAGGCCCATGTCGTCGGCCAGGCAGGCGCCGAGGCCGTGGCTATGGAGGAACCAAAGCCAGCTCAGTCCACGCTCCTGGTAGGGGCGGAGGGTGCCGTCGAATCCGGCCGGGGTCTTGCGGGGTTCGATGCCCCGGTCGTCGCCGTCGCCGTCGGTGCCGAGGAGGGCTCCGAGCCATCCTTCCCCCACGACCTCGACCACGGGGAGCTCGGCGCTGGGCGGGAGAGCCAGCCCGAGGCCGATCCGCAGTACCTCGCCGGCGGTCATCGCTCCGGCGGCACCGTCTTCCTCAGCGCCAACAGTGGCGTCAACGGCGCCGGCCCGTGTGGCGCGGCGAGGTCCGGTGAGAACGGCCAGGGCGCGCTCGACGTCGCCGGCCCGCAGCTCCACCCACTGGCCCCGGACCCGGACCAGGGGAGCTTTCAGTTCGGCCAGGTGCCGGAGCTCCTTGACCGTGAGGGTGGCGTCGCCTACGGCGATCTCGAAGCGGTAGTCGCACAGTCCGGCCAGCCCGATGCCTGGCCCATCGGAGCTGGCGGTGACGGGCCGGGGCCGGGCCCGCAGCCTCAGGCCGAGCCGGGTCCGTTGCTTCCACCATGGCGGAACGAGGATGCCGAACCCGGCCTGTTCGAGGAGCGGCGCGGCGTCGCCGAGGAAGCGTTGCCCGCCGGAGGCGTCGAGGATCACCTCGGACGGGTGGGGGTCGGCCAACGCCGCTTCGAGGCCGGGCCAGAGGCGCGTCGCCCGGCCGAGGTCGGCGAGGAGGTGCGCCTGGGGGTTTTCCACCGAGTCGCGCAGCGATCGGAGCGCCGGGCCGTCGTGCCAGACGTCCTCGGCGGGGACGAGGAGGCTCGGGTCCTCGGTCGACTGGAGGAGGATCTCGACCCGCCACGGCTCGTCGCCGGCCTCCTCGTCGACGGGTTCCGTGGGAGGAACGAGCCGGAAGCAGGTGCGCAGCGGCCCGGCGGTCGGGAGCCCGCTGCGCCGCCATTCCCGCAGGACGGTCTGGAGTTCCTCGAGGTGACCGCCGTCGTCGGGGTCGACCGAAATCGTGGCGTCGTCGGCGGTGAGGGCGGTCAGAAACGCCTCAGCGGCGGCGAGCTTCCTTGACCGCCGGCCCCGGGGACCCGGAGCGAGCCGGCGGCTGGCCAAGGACGATCGCACGGCGGCGTCGAGTAGGTCGCCGAGGGCCCCGGTGAGGAGTTCCTCGGGCGTCGCAACTGGTTGCTCGGAGCGGCGGGCGATCTCCGCTCGGCACACCGGCGGGATGCCGGCGACCAGAGCCCGGAGGCGGTCGCCGTCGACCGCGGCCGGGGCCGGCAGCCACCGGGCCTCCGTTCGCCCGTCGGCCACCCGGAGGACTGCCGGAACGGCCCGGCCCCGGGCAGTGAGCTCGAGCGCCTCGTCGGCCACCGCCATACACCAGGCCCAGCTCCCGCCGGTCACGAAGGGATCGCCGTTGCGCTCCGGCGGACCGGCGAAGCGCCGCCGGGTGAGGAGCGCTTCGAGGGCGTCGCCCGGAGGAACCCGCAGGGCCGGCACCGCCCACGGCCGCAGACCCGGAGCGGCGCGGGAGATCCGGGTGGTGGCCGCCGCCCTGACCGCCCCCGACGGGAGGGGTCGCCCGCCGGCGGTCGGGAGGAGGAGCGTCAGCCGGACTGCTGTCGCCCGGGCGACCGTGTCGGCCCCGAGGCCCAGGAACGCCCCCAGACCGCCGGCGGCCACGGCGAAGCTGTGCCGGCGCAGCCCGAATGCTTCGTCGTGGTCGTCGTCCCGTCGGGCCCGGCCCACAAGCCGGCTGTCCTCCGCCCAAAAGCAGAACCCGCGACCGGGTGACCAGAGGGCATGGGCGACGAGCACCGCAACGATGGTAGGGGTTCTCGTTCACCCTGAGGCATGCGATGTGTTCTGGCGCTCGCGCCCCGTTCCGTCTCGCGGTGGACGTCGTTCGCCGGTCAGGGCCGGGCGGTGAGGATCGCTCGGGCGCCTTCTCCCATCTCGACAACGATGTCGGCCGCCTTCCGGACGCTCTTCACCAACGGCGAGCTCTCAGCGCCGGCCAGGTGGGCCATCTCCTCGAAGTCGCCGGTGGTATCGCGGGTCGGCAGCATGAGGCTGAACTTCGGCATCTCGTAGGGGAGGCCGCCGGGGAAGGTGTAGATGCCAAGCCGGTGCTCGCCGATGTGGTCCGGGGGCGGCGGGCTGGTCTGGGCGTCCTCCTTTCCCTGCCATTCCCGCATGACCCGGTTCACGATGGCCCGGGTGTAGCCGCCGGGCCACTCCGGGCCGAACAGCTGGTTCTCTCTCGTCTCCACCCAGCCGTTCTTCACCTCGACGACCCGGCGCTTGTAGTCGTCATGGGCGTAGGACTCCTCGCAAGCGGCGAAGATCGTCCCGACCCAGGCGGCCTCAGCGCCTTCCCGCAGGGAGGAGGCGAGGGTGCGGCCGTCGGCGACGCCGCCGGCGCCGAGGACGATCACCTCGGGCGGGACGGCGTCGCGCACCCGGGGGACGAGTTCCTGGCGCAGGCTCGGCTCCCCGTCCATGTAACCCCGGTTGTGGCCGCCGGCCTGCATGCCCTGGGCGATGATGACGTCGGCGCCCCAGTCGACCGCTTCCTTGGCGCCCCGCAGCGAGCCGATCTGGGCCCAGACCTCGACGCCGGACTCCTTGAGCCGCTTCACCCAGCGGGCCTCGGGCGGCGTCCAGAAGAAGACCACGTAGGCGATCTTCTCCTCGATGCAGGCGTCGATGTGGGCGTCGGTGCAGCTCCAGTTGACCTCCCGGGTGCGGTGCTCCTTATCGTTTTCGTAGCCGGGGCTCCATACCGTGACGCCCCCCATGGGGAAATACACGAAGTCCATCCCGAACGGCCGCGAGGTCAACGCCTTTGTCCGGCGAATGAGGTTGCGGACCCCCGCAGCCGGTTCGGGCGCAGCCCCCAGGCAGCCGAGGCCACCGGCGTTGCTCACCGCCGCCGCCAGTTCCGGCGTCACGTAGAGAGCGGAGAAGCCCGCCTGCACGATCGGGTACGTCATTTCGTAGCGCTCGGTGAGCCGGGTGCGGAACTCGGCCGGGTCCTGCGACGGTTCGGCGCCGACAGCGGGAGCGGCGCCGGCGAACTGAGCGCCGACGAACCCGGCGGCGCCGGCCCCCATCATTCCGAGCATGCGGCGGCGGCTGACGTGTTCCATGTCGATCTCCTGTCGGTCGCGGACGGGCAGCAGGTTCGGTACCAGCGTCCTCGGCGGCGTCGCGGCGGAGCTTCTAAAAGAAAAACGTGCTTAGTTTATGTTTAGCCGCGGCCGTGGACGGCCCACAAGTCCGGCCTCCTCACCTGGGACTCCACAGTCCTACGAGCCCAGCGGTTCCCAGTGGTCCCGGCCGAAATGGGCCATGCCGTGGGCGCCGTGGGCGCCGAGGACGCGGGCGGCAGACGACTTCCGGTCCTCGTCGGCGGGCACGCTCAGGACGAGACCACCGGCCTCGAGATGGTCCCGGGCCCGGAACAGGATGCCCTTCTCGTCGCTCATCCACTCGACCAAGCGGTAGACCCGACCCCGTAGGCCGTGATGACTGCCGTCGACATCGAGCCGCTCCGCCCCCTTGGGGCCACAGAGAACCCAGATCCGGTCGCGCTCGAAGCCCTGCTCGACGAGTTCCTCCATCGCGGCCACGACCTGGTCAGGCGCGTCCAGGAAGGCCACCACGCTGTCCACCTGCGGCTTGACGAGCCCTTCGGAAGGCTCGGGAAAGGTGAGCTCCTCGTCAGACTGTCCCACCGTCTGCCTCCTTCATCCGGGTTGGGGAGACTCTAGGCCGGAAGGGCGGTTCTTGCTCTCGCCCGGCTCGAACGAGCGGAGCAGCGGGGGGCCCGGG
>Ga0299907_10002795_pt1 | contig 10952 bp, 14 predicted proteins | sample RVTome_16_FD_198680 | JGI IMG/M metagenome (GOLD analysis project Ga0299907, IMG submission 198680) | Soil microbial communities from uranium-contaminated site in the Upper Colorado River Basin, Wyoming, United States - RVT152D67 (version 2) ... | reverse complement strand
TGCATCCCCGGGATGGACACGAACCCGCCGAGCGGGATCGCGCCGATCCCGTACTCGATTCCCTTCCGCTTCGTCTTCACGAGCGCGGGCGGGAAGCCGACGTAGAACCTCCGCGGCCGGAGCCCGACCGCCAGCGAGGCGAAGAAGTGCCCCGCTTCGTGGACGAGGATGAGGAACGCGAGCCCGAGGATCGAGATGGTGAGGCTCACGAGGCCCTCCGGGTGCGCCGGAGATCGGTCATTGCCGGTGCCAGTCTTCCCGCTGCGAGCCGTCGAACCTCCGCGTCCGCCTCGACGAGCTCGGTCAGGTCGCGTGCCGGAGCGCCGTCCACGGCGGCGAGAGCATCTTCCACCAGCGCGGCGATGTCCAGGAACCCGATCCGGCCGAGCATGAACGCTGCGACCGCGACCTCGTTCGCGGCGTTGAAGGCGCACGGGTGGGTGCCGCCGCGCTCGCCGGCCTCGCGGGCCAGCTGCAGGAGCGGGAAGCGGTCGGTGTCCGGCGGCTCGAACTCGAGCGTGAGGCCGGCGGACAGGTCGAGACCCGACACGCCCGTCGCGTGGCGCTCGGGGTACGTGAGAGCGAAGGAGATCGGCACCCGCATGTCGGGGTGCCCGAGGTGGGCGAGCGCGGCACCGTCGCGGAGCCGGACGAGCGCGTGCACGATCGAGCTCGGATGGACGACGACCTCGATCCGCTCGTAGTCGAGGTCGAACAGGAAGTGCGCCTCGATCAGCTCGAGCCCCTTGTTCGCGAGGGTCGCGGAGTCGATCGTGATCTTCGGCCCCATCGACCAGGTCGGGTGCACGAGCGCCTCCTCCACGCTCACGGATTCGAGGTCGGCGCGCGATCGGTTTCGAAACGGGCCCCCCGACGCCGTCAGCACGAGCGAGTCGACCGTCTCGGGAGCACGCCCCTCCAGGCACTGGAACGCCGCGGAGTGCTCGCTGTCGACCGGCACGAGCAGCCCTCCCCCACGCTTCCACGCCTCGAGCGCGAGGTCGCCGGCGGCAACGAGGCTCTCCTTGTTCGCGAGCGCGAGCGTGACGCCGCGCTCGAGCGACCAGAGCGTGGCCCCGACGCCCGCGAAGCCGACGATCGCGTTCAGGACGAGGTCGGGCTCGGCCCGATCGAGGAGCTCGGTGACGTCGCCTCCCACCTGCACGTGCTCGGCGCCGTGCTCGGCCGCGAGCTCGTCGAGCTCCTTCGAGCCGGAGGCGAGCGCGCAGACGGAGAGGTCGGGATCCGCCGCGATGACCTCCAGTGCCTGCCGCCCGATCGAGCCGGTCGCGCCGAGGAGCGCGATCCGCTTGCCGCCGTCACGCATCGTCGAAGGCTACCCCGGGATCGTGTTCAGATCGCGCTAAAGCTCACGCCTGCCCGAATGCGAGCACGACGAAATACGCAGCTGGCCCGGCCCACAGCGGCGCGTCCAGGCGGTCGAGCATGCCTCCGTGCCCGGCCAGGATGCGCCCCGAGTCCTTCACCTCGAGGTCGCGCTTGACCGAGGACTCGAAGAGGTCGCCGAAGACGGACGCGACGGCCACGGCTGCGCCGAAGGCGAGGATCTCGGGGATCGAGAGGAACTCCTCTCGATCCCTGTACAGGAGGACGAAGGCGGCGCCCATCGCCGCCGCCGTGCCCGCGACGAACCCCTCCCACGACTTCCCGGGTGAGATCGCCGGCGCCATCTTGTGGCGCCCGATCGCCCGCCCCACGAAGAACGCGGCCGTGTCCGCTGCGAAGACCGTGAAGAGCACGGCGATCAGGGCCCAGAAGCCGAATTCCGGGATGTCGCGGACGAGCAGGAGGAAGCCGATCCCCGCGCCGACCCAGACAACACCCAGGACTGTGACGCCAAACGACGCGCTCGCCGACGGCCTCGCGTCGGAGAGCCCGAAGACGACGAAGGAGAAGAGGAGCGTCGAGACGATGCCGCCGAGCATCCACGGGATCCCACCAAGCTGGAGCCCGACGAGCGTCAGCACGAAGCCGAGGTAGCCCGCCAGCAGCAGCGGACGCAGCTCGCGCGCCATCGTGTACAGCTCGTGGAGCGCCAGTATGCCGCCGGCGAGCGCGAGGGCGACGAGCCACCAGCCGCCCAGGTACACGAGCCCGACCACGGCCGGGAGCAGCACCGCGGCGACCGCGACCCGCGAGAGGAGAGGGCTCATCGGGGAGAGATCATCTCGCGCCGAACCGGCGCGCGCGGCGTGCATACTCGTCGAGCGCGGCGCGGAGGTCGTCCTCGCCGAAATCCGGCCAGAGCGTCTCCGTGAACACGAGCTCTGCGTACGCCGACTGCCAGAGCAGGAAGTTGGAGAGCCGCTGCTCGCCGGAGGTGCGGATGACGAGGTCGGGATCGGGGAGCTCCGGGGCGTACAGCCGGGCGGCGATCGCCTCGTCGTCGACGTCACCGGGCTCGACGCCCTCCTCGACGAGACGTCGAGCAGCCTCCACGACCTCGGCGCGACCCCCGTAGTCGAACGCGATCCACAGGTGGAGCCGGTCGTTCGCAGACGTCTCGCGCTCGAGCGTCGCCATCTTCCCCTGCAGAGCCGCCGGAACGCGATCGCGCCGCCCGAAGAAGCGTGTCCGCACGCCCTGCTTGGCGAGATCCGGGAGCTCGCGTTCGATCGTCTCGTCCATCAGCTCGAGGATCGACTCGACCTCGTCGGCGGGGCGGGCCCAGTTCTCCGTCGAGAACGCGTACACCGCGAGCGACGTGACCTCGAGGTCGATCGCGGCCTCGACCGTCCTCCGCAGGGCACGTGCGCCCTCGCGATGGCCGTCGGCGACGGGCACGCGGCGCGCGGCGGCCCAGCGCCCGTTCCCGTCCATGATGATGGCCACGCTCGCCGCTCGCTGCGGCTCGTCGCCGGCCTCCTCGCGCAGCGCTCAGACCTCCATGATCTCGGCTTCCTTCACCTTCAGGAGCTCGTCGATCGTCTTCGTGTGCTCGTCCGTGATCTTCTGGACCTGCTGCTCGGCACGCCGCTCCTCGTCGTCTCCCACCTCGCCCTTCACGACGAGGTCGCGCAGGTGTTGCATCACGTCGCGACGGACGTTCCGGATCGCCACCTTGCCGTCCTCGGCGACCCGGCGGACGACTTTCACGAGCTCCTTGCGACGCTCCTCGGTGAGCGACGGGATCGGGAGGCGGACGATCTTGCCGTCGTTCGAGGGCGTGAGGCCGAGGTCGGACTCCTGGATCGCGCGCTCGATCGACTTGAGCGAGCTGGGATCGAACGGCTGCACGGTCAGCATCCGCGCCTCGGGCGCGGAGATCGTGGCCAGGGTCTTGAGCGGCGTGGGCGTCCCGTAGTAGTCGATCGAGATGCGGTCGAGGAGCGCCGGAGAGGCGCGGCCGGTGCGGATCGAGTTGAACTCGGTGTGCGTCGCCTCGATCGAACGGTCCATGCGCCGCTTCGCATCCGCCAGGAATTCCTCGATCGCCGCCATGCGCGCCTCCTCGGTCGTTACGGGGTCGAGATGATCGTTCCGACGCGCTCGCCCGCCGCCACCCGTCGGATGTTCCCCTCTGCGAGCTCGAACACGTGGATCGGGAGCTTGTTGTCCATGCACAGCGAGAGCGCCGTCGTGTCCATCACCCGGAGGCCGCGCTCGATCGCCTCGAGGTGGGTCAGCTCCGGGAGAAACCGCGCGTCGGGGTCCGTGCGCGGGTCGCCGTCGTACACGCCCTGAACGGCGTTCTTCGCCATGAGGATCGCCTCGGCCCCGATCTCGAGCGCGCGGAGCGCCGCAGCCGTGTCCGTCGTGAAGAACGGGTTGCCGGTGCCTGCGGCGAAGATGACCACGCGACCCTTCTCGAGGTGGCGGATCGCGCGACGCCGGATGTATGGCTCGGCGACCTCCGAGACCGTGATCGCGGACTGGACGCGTGTCGCGACGTCGAGCCGCTCGAGCGCGTCCTGGAGCGTGAGGGCGTTCAGGAGCGTTGCGAGCATTCCCGCGTAGTCGGCGGTCGCACGGTCCATCCCCTCCCCCGCGGCGGACACGCCGCGGTAGATGTTCCCGGCGCCTACCACGATCGCAAGCTCCGTTCCGCGCTCGTGGACTGCGACGACCTCGCGGCTGATCGCCTGCACGGTGCCCGGGTCGATGCCGTACTCGCGGTCACCGAGCAGCGCCTCCCCGGAGAGCTTGAGGAGCGCGCGATGGAAGGCCTTGCCGCTCCCGGTCGGAGCTTGTTCGACGGTCTGCTCCGCCTGTGTGGTCACCCCGCGACCGAGATCCGGACGAACCGAACCGGAGCGGCTCCGGCCCCCTCGAGCGCCTGGCCGACTGTCTTCGACGCGTCGTGGATCCACGCCTGGTCGACGAGGACGCCGCCCGGGGTCCCCGCGTAGAAGCGCTTCGCGAGCATGCCGTCCACGATCTTGTCACGTGCTGCCTCGGGCTTCGACTGCACCTCGTCCGAGTTCGCGTAGATCGACCGCTCCGCTTCGAGGACCTCCGCCGGTACGTCGTCGCGCGTAGCCCACTCGGGCGCGGCGAACGCGATGTGCATGGCGAGCTGGCGAGCGACCGCCTGCGAGCCGCCGTGGAGCTCCACGAGGACGCCGATCTTGTTCGCGGGCGGATGTGCATACGCTCCGAGGACGTTGCCCTCGGGCGCGTCGAAACGCTCTAGACCGACGATCACGATGTTCTCGCCGAGCTTGCCGATGAGCTCGAGGCGCTCCTCCTCGAAGCGCTCAGCAGCCTCGAGCCCGTCGGCGTGCACGGCCCGCAGGACGCGTTCGGCGAACGACTGGAAAGCCTCGTTGTTCGAGACCGGCTCGGTCTCGCAGCCGATGCCCATGATCGAGCCGAGCTGGCCGTCGAGCACGTAGCCGACGAGGCCCTCGGTCGTCGTGCGCCCCGCCCGCTTGCCGGCGGACGCCATCCCCCGCTCGCGGAGAAGCGTCCGGGCGGCGTCGATGTCGCCGTCGGTCTCCTCGAGCGCGCGCTTGCAGTCCATCATCCCCGCGCCCGTCAGGTCGCGGAGCTCCTTCACCAGCGATGCATTGATGGTCGTGCTCACTCGCTCACCCCTCCCTCGGCCGGCTGACTCTGGGCGGCGACGGCGGCCGGCTCCGGCGTCGGCTCCTCGGCTGCGGCTCCCTCCGGCTCGGTCGCGGGCGCCTCGGCGGCCCGCTCCGCGTCGGTCTCCGGCGCCCGGGCCGCGAGCTCGCTCGGCGAGACCTTCATCCGGCCGGCCTCGAGCCCGTCCGCGAGCACTCGTGCGACGAGGCTGCACGAGCGGATCGCGTCGTCGTTCCCGGGGATGACGAAGTCCGCGTCGTCGGGATCGGCGTTCGTGTCGACGAGGCCGACCACCGGGATTCCGAGGCGCCTCGCCTCGCGGATCGCGAGCTGCTCCTTCTTCAGGTCGACCACGAAGACGGCGTCGGGCGGCCGCTTCAGGTCGGCGACGCCGCCGAGGTTCGCCTCGAGCTTCTCGAGCTCTGCCTCCATCGCGATGCGCTCCTTCGGCGGCAGCAGCTCGAGCTGCCCGTCTCGCTTCAGCCGGCGAAGATCGTGGAGGTAGGCGATCCGCTCGGAGATCGTCCGCCAGTTCGTGAGCAGCCCGCCGAGCCAGCGGTGGTTCACGAACGGCATGCCGACCCGCTTCGCCTGCTCGGAGACGGCGTCCTGCGCCTGCTTCTTCGTGCCCACGAAGAGGACGGTGCCCCCGCGCTCGGCGATGTTGCGGACGAAGTCGTGCGCCTCCTGCAGCAGCTCGATCGTCTGCGTGAGATCGATGATGTAGATGCCGCCGCGCTCGCCGAAGATGAAGCGGCGCATCTTGGGATTCCAGCGGCGCGTCTGGTGACCGAAGTGCACTCCGGCCTCCAGGAGCTCCCGCATGCTGACGACTGACACGTTGATCAGCCCCTTTCCTCGGGTTCGTTTGGTTCGCCGGCGGGCCGGGCGGAACCGAGCTCACGGCTTCGGCACCCCCGCCACGGCTGGTCGCCGGGTCGGTGGTCTGGAAGCCGGAAGTGTAGCCGCAGGGGGCTGAGCGTCGATGATGCAGAGAGGATGGACGGTCTCCGGAAGGATCAGCTCAGGCTCCTCGACGAGCACCGTACGCGCTCGCTCGAGGTGCTTCTCACCACGTCTGCCCGGTACACAGCACAGGGACGTCTCCGCGAGTCGCCCGAAGGCTCAGCGCTCCTGTCGTCGCCGCGCGCGCTGCTCGTCTCCGCATGCGTGTCCGCAGCGGCCGCAGCGGTGGAGGTGAGGCGAAGACAGCAGGAGCGAGCAGACGAGTCCGGCCTGATCCGGATCGAGGCGTCGGATCTCTTTCCCCTCGAGGTGCTCGAAACGCTCAAACGGCGACGGCTGCCCTTCGCGCCAGAGGACGTGGAGCTCATGCTCGATCTCGGCGCGTCGACGATGCGAGCAGACGACGCGTTCGCACGATCCTTCGAGACTCTCTCGTTCGCTGTCTCTGCAGCCTCGCCGCTCCTCCGCGAGCATCCGGGATCGCCGCCGATCTTGGCTGCTCTCGAGCGTGCCGTGCGAGCCGTCGACGCCCTCGGCCTCGTACACACGAGCGACCCGGCCAAGCTCGTCCGGCGGATGCGCGCGCTCATCGCCGCACACGTTCCCGGTGGCCTCCTCGACCTCTCGGTGGTCGATCTCGGCGACGCGTGGGGTAAGAGAGCGGCTGACGCGCTTCGACGTCACGCAGAGCACTGGGTAGGCGTTCCCGGGCTGGTCGCTCTGCTGGCTCAGGCCCGGGGCACTCGACCGACGCAGGCGTGGCTGAAGCAGGCGGACGACCTGGCAGCGAGCTACGACGGGTACGGCGGGCTCGTGCGCGAGCTGCTCGAGCCGATCCTCGAGATCGAGCTGGTGGGATCGGGTGTCCCCTGGCCTCCTGTCTGGCTCCTCACCCCAGCCAACGAAGTTCTCGCCCGTGGAGCCACGTGGGCGACCGCGGACGTACACGCGCGCTGGGTCGTGCCGCTCCTGGGACAGCTCGCGCTTCGGTGCGCGGCCTCGTCACCGCACCCTGCCGTGACGACTGCGCTCTCCCACGCGGTCGCGAGCGGCTCCGTCGAGGCGCTCGCGCTGATCGGCACCGACGAGGCCCATACCGAGCTGCGCGTGCTCCTCGGCGAGATTCGGCGGCGGGACCTGCTGAAGCGCGTCGCGGTGCTCGTCGAGGAGGCGCCGGAGGACACCGCCGCGCGAGACGAGCGGATCCGGCGCGAGAAGCGACTGGAGGTTCAGCGGAAGGCGAGCCCCGAGCCGAAGGAGGGGCAGCGTCTCGCCAGAGCATACGTCCGCCGCGAGCTCGCCCCGGTGCTGCGAGCTGCGGGCTTCGACGACTCTGCTGGCCGCACGTTCTGGCGGGCGCTCGAGGATCGCGTCGAGCGGGTCCACTGCAAAGCACATGCCGGCGGGCTCACCCTCGAGCTCGGCATCTGGTTCCAGTTCGTCCCTCGCTGGTACGCGACTCCGGAGAAGAACGGCCGCCTGCGACCGAGCGAGTACGCGTGTGACCTCCGCGGGAACGTCCACGCGTGGCACGGCGACTGCGCCTCGGCCGCCGCTGAGGCAGAAGCGTGGTTCGGCCGCTGGCGGCCGCTTCCCGTCGTGCTGAGGTGGCTGCTCGACGGCGCATCGTCCGAAGATGCGTTCCACTGGGGTGCTCCCGGCTCGCCGGTGCACGCGACGCTCGTCGGGTACCTCGCGAAGCAGCTCGGCGAGGACATGCTCACACGGCAGCACCTCGCGCTGGTCGTGGCTCACTACGCCGGAAACGATCCCACCGAGAGATCGCCGGAGTGGGACGCGTGGCTCGCGCGCGTCCGGGAGGATGCACGCTCCTAGCTCGCGCGGGCCAGGCGGAGAGTCTCCTCGAGGTCTCGCGGAAGCGGCGACTCGAGGTCGAACCTCTGGCCCGTCAGCGGATGCACGAAGGCAAGCCGGTGGGCGTGCAGGAATTGCCGCTCGAGGCCCAGGTCGCCGGCGGCGCCGTAGAGCGGGTCGCCCGACACCGGGAGCTGGATCGCCGCGAGGTGGACGCGAATCTGGTGCGTTCGCCCGGTCTCGAGCCGCACGCCGAGAAGCGTGTGCCTCGGCAGGGTCTCCTCGGTCTCGAAGAGGGTCACCGCCTCGCGCGGCTCGTCGGTGTCGAGCGAGCGGCGGGTCGGGTCGCGACGGTCGCGCCCGACTGGCGCGTCGATCCGCCCGGTCCTCGAGCGGGCGTGCCCGAGGACGAGCGCGAGGTAGCGGCGCTCGACCTCGCGCCGCCGGATCGCGTCCTGGAGCGCGGCGTACGCGTCGTCCGAGCGCGCGACCACGAGGAGGCCTGACGTGTCGCGGTCGAGGCGGTGCACGATGCCGGGACGCGCGGGGTCGTCGCCTCCTCGAGCACCAAGCGTCAGCAGCTGGCTTGCGAGCGTGCCCGTCCTCGTCCCCGCTCCCGGGTGGACGGCGATGCCGGTCGGCTTGTCCACGACGAGGACGTGCTCGTCCTCGAAGACCACTGGGACGACGGCCTCGGCGGCCTCCAGAACTGGGACCGGCGCCGGCAGCGCCACGTCTACGACGGAGCCCGCCTCGAGCCGGTGGCTCTTTGGCAGTGCAGAGCCGTCGACGCGTACCGCGCCGTCACGTAGCAGCCGCTCCGCGACCGAGCGCGACCCGATCTCCTCCCGCCGCGCAAGGACGGCGTCGAGACGGGCGCCGGCGTCCGCCTCAGCGACGCTGAAGCGAAGGGCGCGCATCGCGGGGGCCGTGCATGCGAGGCCGATCCGCGAGCACGAGCGTCGCGAACACGAGGGCGACGCCTACGACGATGAACGTGTCGGCGAGGTTGAAGGCCGGCCAGGCCGAGAGGTCGAGGAAGTCCGTGACGTGACCGAGGCGGATCCGATCGACGAGGTTCGAGAGGCTGCCGCCGAGCACCAGGCCGAGCGCGACGGGGAGCAGCGGGTGCCGTCGCCCCGAGCGCGCGAAGAACCAGACCATCAAGCCGACTGCGACCGCGGTCACCGCGATCACGAGCGTCGTCCGGCTCGCGAAAAGCCCGAAGGCGATGCCCGAGTTCTCGACGTGGTGGATCGAGAATGGCCCCATCAGCCCGACCGACTCGCCGATCGCGAGCGTCCGGGCGATGACCTGCTTCGTGAGCTGGTCGGCGACGATCGCGGCAGCGGCGACGGCACCGAGTGCCAGCCACTGCGCCGGGCCTGCCCCGAGCGACCGCTCGGCCGATGAGATGGGCTGCAGGGCGTTCGCGGTCGAGCCGACGCGAACGTCGACCTGCGCCACGTCCGTGCGGGCCGACTCGCTCAGGACCGCTCCCGCGCGCGCTTGTCGTCGATGCAGAGCGTGGCGTACGGAACCGCCCGGAGCCGCTCCTCGTCGATCGCGCGGCCACACACGACACACGTGCCGTACGTGCCCTCCTCGATCCGGCCGAGGGCGCCCTCGATCTCCATGAGGAGATGCTCCACGTTCTCCTCGAGGCCCTCGTCGAGCTCCCGCATGAACGTCTCGGTCGCGTGGTCGGCGAGATGGTCGCCCGGGCCGGAGGCGAGGTCGCCCGTCTCGTCGTCGAGCGAGCTGTCGTGGTCGACGCTCTCGCGGGCGGAGCGGAGGCGCGAGCGCTCGTGCTCGAGCACCTGCCGGAACAGATCGAGGTCGAGGGTCATCGGCCGGCTCCCGCCGCCGAGGCGAGCGTCGTCTCGACGTCCTCCTCGCTCAGGCCGTCGACGAGCACGACCTTGTCGCGGCTGCGTCCCCCGGCGACGAGCTCGAGTCGCCGCCGCGGGAGGCCGAGCACGTCGGACAGGACCTCGAGGACCGCGGCGTTCGCTCGGGCGCGCTCGGGCGGAGCCGTGACGTGCACCTTCCACGCGTCCCCGTGGCGCCCGACGATGCCCTGTCGCCTCGCGCCGGGCGTGACGCGCAACCGTAGACGGACGCTCGGGCGGCTCACGGGCCGAAGGATATCCGCGCCTCTCGTGACGGGCGCAGCCTGCTGTCGCGCCCGCGCTACCCGGCGATCTTGCGGATGCCGCCGTCCGAGACGTCCTCGAGCGGTGCGGGCGCCTCCTCGTCCTGCTCGCCCTTCGGCGCCTCCGCCTCGGGCGCGTCGCCCTGGAGCATGTCCAGCGCAGTGCGGAGCGACGAGCGGATCGCGCGCATGTCCTCCTCGAGCCGCCACTTCTCGGCGGCCGCCTCGCGCGTGATCCGCCGGCCCTCCGCGTGCGCCTCCTGGACGATGAGGTCGGACTCCCGCCGCGCCTGCTCCTTCATGTCTTGCGCCGCGCGCTCGGCTGAGACGAGCGTGGCGCGGAGGAGCGCTTCGAGCTCGCGGTGCTTCGCGGCTTCCGCTTCGAGCTCCTCGAGACGGTCGGAGAGATCGGCGCGCTCGCGCCAGACCTCCTCGAAGCTGTCGGCGATCTCGTCGAGCAGCCGCTCGACGCCCGGACGGCGGTAGCCACGAAGCCAGGCGCGCTGGAGCTGGACGTGTCGGATCTCGACTGGGGTAAGCGGCATGTGCTTCCTCCTTACAGGAGCGCCCCGATCAGGCGTTTGACGAGCTCGGCCGCAACGAGCAGCACGACCATCGCCACGAGCGGCGAGAGGTCGAGCGGCCCCAGCGTGGGGATGCGCCCACGAAACAAGCCCAAGTACGGACGGGAGACTTCGTCCAGGAAGCGTTGCACACCCGCCGTCACGCTGGAATACGGGAGCCGAACCCAGGAGAGGATGACGTACGCGAAGATGAGCAGGATGTAGATCGACACGAAGACGTCGACGAACCGCTGCAGCGACGACGCCGCGTCGGCGAGCACAACCATGGCGAGAACGCCCATCCGGACAGGCGTTCGCCGCGCAGCCGGCGGTTCCTACGCAACGATCGGCTCGATCGGGCTCGCCACCGCGCGTCGGACGACACGGTGTGCGTCGTAAAACCA
>Ga0299907_10002794_pt1 | contig 10953 bp, 11 predicted proteins | sample RVTome_16_FD_198680 | JGI IMG/M metagenome (GOLD analysis project Ga0299907, IMG submission 198680) | Soil microbial communities from uranium-contaminated site in the Upper Colorado River Basin, Wyoming, United States - RVT152D67 (version 2) ... | reverse complement strand
GGACGCCGCGGACGAGCAGGTCATCTCGGCGCGGCTCCTCCCGGCGCAGGCGCCTGCGGAGTCGGTCGCGGAGGTCGCGGTCGAAGAGGCGGTTCCCGTCGAGAGCTGAGTCATCGCCAGATGCAGGCGGAGACGCCGTCGAGACGGCGCTCCGAGCGCTGCGCCATCGCGAGCGAAGCGCCGCGCAGATCGACGCTTATCTCGCGGCGCGCGGGATCTCGGAGAGCGAGCGAGCCGAGACGCTCGCGACACTCGCTCGCACCGGGCTCGTCGATGACCGTCGCTTCGCCGCGATCCGCGCGGCGGGCCTCGCGGATCGCGGGTCAGGCGACGCGTTGATCCGGCACGAGCTGGTGCTGGCGGGGGTCGACGAGGGCGTCGTCGAGGAAGCTCTGGCGGCTCTCGACCGCGAGCTCGTCCGCGCAGAGCGGATCGTCGCGCGCCGAGGGGCGCACGCGAAGACGGCGCGCTATCTGGCCGGGAAGGGCTTCTCGGACGACGTCGTGCACGCCGTCGTTGCGCGCGTTGGGGACGACGGGCTAGGATGACCGTGCTTTCACTCGACGTTTTTCCTGCACGAACGCGCTTTCTGAATCCTTGACTGCGAATCCGTCCACGACGAGCCACCACAGTCGGTCGACGACCGACCGACGGCAGAGGATGCACCACCACCAGACGTAGACGTCCGGGCACAATCCGGCAGCGACCGTGCAGGTCGGAGGCCGGGTGAGAGCACCCGCGGCGAGCCCGCGGAAAACGACATCCTCCCAGTGGAGGCTTCATGCTCTCGGCCGGCGCAGCACTCATCGGAATCCTCGTAGGGGCTGCCGGCGCAGCGATCGTCCTTCTCGCCTGGTCGCGCTCGCGCGTGAGCACGGCGCGAGGGGAGCGGGAGCGGCTTCTCGGCGACGCGGAGCGCGAGGCCGAGGCGGTGAGGCGAGAGGCGCAAGTCGACGCACGCGAGCAGGCCGTCGCGCTCCGGAGCGAGATCGAGCACGAGGTTCAGGACCGACGAGTCGAGATGGCGAAGATCGAGGAACGTGTGCTCGCCAAGGAGCTCGAGGTCGACGCGCGACTCACCGATCTCGAGCGCAAGGAGCAGGGGCTCGGCGATCGCGAGGTTCACGTCAAGGCCCTTCAAGAGGAGCTCCGTGATGCACATCGAGCCGCGCTCGGAGCGCTCGAGAAGATCTCGGGTCTGACGGTGCACGAGGCGCGCGTGCAGCTGATCGAGCGGTCGAAGGACCTCGTGCGACACGAGCTCGCACGCGAGGTCAGGCAGATGGAGGAGGAGGCGCGATCGGATGCACGCCGGCGCGCCCGTGCGCTGGTGGCGGACGCGCTCCAGCGCGTGGCCGCGAGCCACACCGCCGAGGCGACCGTGACCGTCGTGGAGCTGGCGTCGGACGACCTCAAGGGGCGCATCATCGGCCGCGAGGGGCGGAACATCCGCGCGCTCGAGCATCTGACCGGAGTCGACTTCATCATCGACGACACGCCGCACGCCGTCGTCCTGTCGTCCTTCGACCCGCTCCGGCGCGAGGTCGCGCGACTGACACTCGACAAGCTCATCGAGGACGGACGCATCCATCCGGCGCGCATCGAGGAGATGTACTACCAGGCGAAGGCTGAGCTCGAGGAGCACGTCCTGCAAGCCGGTGAGCAGGCCGTCTTCGAGGCGAACTGCGGCGAGTTCCACGAGGAGCTCGTGCGCATGCTCGGTCGCCTGCGCTATCGGACGAGCTACGGACAGAACGTCCTCAAGCACACGCTCGAGGTCGTCCATCTGAGCGGGATCATGGCGGCGGAGCTGAAGGCAGGCGTGAAGACGACGAAGCGCGCCGCCCTGCTGCACGACATCGGGAAGGCCGTCAGCCACGAGGTCGACGGCTCGCACGCCTTGATCTCGGCGCAGCTCGCGCGCAGGTGCGGCGAGTCCGAGGGCGTCGTCCACGCGATCGAGGCGCACCACTACGAGGTGCAGCCGCAGACCGTCGAAGCCGTCCTGCTCATCTCCGCCGATGCCATCTCCGCGTCTCGGCCCGGAGCGCGGGGCGAGAACCTCGAGAACTACATCCGCCGGCTCGAGGCGCTCGAGGAGATCGCAACCACGAAGCCGGGCGTCGCGAAGGCGTACGCGCTGCAGGCAGGACGCGAGATCCGCGTGATCGTCGAGCCGACCGAGGTCGACGACGACGCAGCTGTGCTGCTCTCGCACGAGATCGCCCGCGCGATCGAGGACCAGCTCGAGTATCCGGGCCAGGTGAAGGTCATCGTCATCCGCGAGAGTCGCGCGATCGAGGTGGCGAAGTAGACACCCGAGCGGCCGCTCGGCGCTGGGCCGCGACCTGGGCGCGAGCATGGCCGGCTGCGGACGTGGACGCCATTGCTGCGTTGTACGCCGCGGACGCGATGTTCTACTCGCACCCGTTCCGGCCTCGGCAGAGTCCGGTCGAGTACGTCGCGTGGGCATTCGCCGACCAGGAGGCTGCGGAGTGCCGATTCGGGGAGCCGGTCGTCGACGGAGCACGAGCCGCCGTGGACTGGTGGGCCGTGGTGACATCGAAGGACGGCTCGACGCAGTCTCTGGCCGGGACGTCGCTCCTGCGCTTCGATGCCGAGGGGCTCGTGGTGGAGCAACGCGACGCATGGGGCGAGACGGACGGGCGCGACGAGCTCCCCGCCTGGGCACCATAGAGGAACGGGCTACGCTTCTCGCGCGATGAGGCGTTATCACGTGACCACCTTCGGGTGCCAGATGAACGCGCACGACTCGGAGCGGATCAAGGGCATGCTCGAGTCGCTCGGGCTCGGCGAGGCGACCGCTCCCGAACGGGCCGACGTCCTCGTCTTCAACACGTGCACGATTCGCGAGAAGCCGGACACGCGCCTCGCGGCCTACCTGGGTAACGCCGGCGCCATGAAGCGCGAGCGCCCCGATCTCGTCGTCGCCGTCGGCGGATGCTATGCCGAGGCGCAGCGGGAGCGCATCTTCGAGCTGTACCCGTACGTGGACGTCGCCTTCGGTCCCGGCTCGATCCCGCATCTGGGCGACTGGATCGCGGCCGGAGGGTTCGCGATCGACAGAGGTCGCTTCGGAACCCACGAGCACTTCGCGGCCGATCTCCCGATTCACGGTGAGCGTCGCTTCCAGGCGTGGGTTCAGGTCTCGATGGGCTGCAACTCGGCGTGTGCGTACTGCATCGTCCCCGCTGTTCGCGGCCGCGAGCAGAGCCGTCGGCCGGGCGAGATCCTCGCCGAGGTCACGGGCCTCGCACAAGCCGGCGTTCGGGAGATCACGCTGCTCGGACAGAACGTGAACTCGTGGGGCCGTGATCTCCGCCCCGATGTCGACACCGAGTTCGGCGAGCTTCTGCGGGCGTGCGATGCGGTACCGGGTATCGAGCGCATTCGGTTCACGAGCCCGCATCCGAAGGACTTCCGCCAGCCCGTCGTCGAGGCGATCGCCGAGTGTCAGAGCGTGTGCGAGCACGTCCACCTGCCTGCGCAATCGGGCTCGTCCCGAGTGCTCAAGGCGATGCGGCGCACGTACGACCGCGCGCGGTACCTGCGGCTCGTAGAGACGCTCCGGGACGCAGTGCCCGATCTCGCTCTCGGCACGGATCTCATCGTGGGCTTCCCCGGCGAGACGGATACCGACTTCGAGCAGACGCTCTCGCTCGTCGAGGACGTTCGGTTCGACAGCGCGTTCACGTTCATCTACTCCCCGCGGGCCGGGACCGAGGCGGCGGCGCTGCCGAACCCCGTGCCCGACGACGTCAAGCACGAGCGGCTCGAGGCTCTCGTCGACCACGTCCAGGGCATCGCAGCCGGGCGGAACGCGGAGCGAATCGGTCGCGTCGAGGAGGTGCTCGTCGAGGGCCCGAGCCGGACCGATCCCGCGCAGCAACGCGGACGAACACGGCGGAACACGACGGTCAACTTCGCAGGGTCTGCGACGCCGGGAGATCTCATCGAGGTCCTGATCGAGGACTCGACCTCGACGACGCTGCGCGGCCGCGTCGCGTCGCTCGTCGCGGCCTGAGGGTCAGGCCCTTGCACACTTTCGGCACGATTCGTGACACACGCGTGCGAATTTCCTCGTTATGCTCGCAGTGGGTGGTGGGCCGGGGTGCCCCACAGGACCTGACCACTTTGGCCCCCGACGTGATCGCCATCTTCGGGCCGACAGCGTCCGGCAAGTCAGCCGTTGCGCAGCATGTCGCGGACGTGTTGCGGACCGAGGTCGTCTCCTCCGACGCGTTCCAGGTGTATCGGCGACTCTCGATCCTGACGAACCAGCCCACCGAGCCCACGCGCCTGGTGGCGATCCGTGATCCTGCAGAGACGATGTCCGTCGGCGAGTACGCGACGCTCGCGCACCTCGCGATCGACGAGCTCGTGCGCACGCACGGCACGGCGGTCGTCGCCGGCGGCACGGGCCTCTACTTCCGCGCTGCACTCGCCGACCTCGAGGTTCCACCCACAGTCGACGGCTCTACGCGAGCGCGACTCGAGCGGCTCTACGACGACGATCCGGCCGAGGCTCACGCCCGGCTCAGCGCGGTCGATCCCGCGGCGGCGGCGGCGGTTCACGTGAACGACCGCCGCCGTGTCGTACGTGCGCTCGAGCTCGCGGCGGTCGGCTCGTCGTTGTCGCCGGCGAACGATCGCCTGTGGTCGGAGACCACCCGCAGGCCGACCGTCGCAGTCGGCCTGGAGCTGCCGAAGGACGAGCTCGACCGGCGGATCGCAGAACGGACTGACGCGATGATCAGCCGCGGCGTGCTCGAGGAGGTGCGCAGCGTGCTCCGCGGGCCCGTCTCGCAGACGGCCCGGAAGACACTGGGGCTCGACGAGCTGGCGGCGCTGCCTCTCGCTGAGGCGCGCGAGCGCATCGTCGTACGGACGCGACAGTATGCCGCGTACCAGCGCAAGTGGATGAGACGGATTCCGGGGATCGTGATGATCGACGCCAACCGCCCGGTCGAGCAGGTGGGTGATGCAGTCCTCGACGTGGCGCGCGCTCGGTAACGCGTACGTCGTCGCGGAGCCGCGCGACGTTCGGCTGGAGGCCGCTGATGCGGCGGTTCTCGCACGCGGCGCGGACGGCGTCGTCGAGATCGTCGCCGTCTCGGAGGATCGCGTCGAGATCGTGATCTGGAACCCGGACGGCTCTCGAGCCGAGCTCTCGGGCAACGGAACGCGGATCGCAGCCGCCTGGCTGGCGGCTCGCTCGGGCGCCGCGCGGATGGAGGTCGTCGTCGGCGATCGGTCGGTGACCACGCGCATCCTCGATCACGGAGTCATCGAGCAAGACCTGGGCGAGGTCGCGGTCGAGCCTCCGGAGACCATCGAGGGGTTCTCGGTCATCCCGGTCTCCGTCGGAAACCCGCACGCCGTCGTGATCGGTGATCCCGACAGGATCAGGGAGATCGGGCCTCTCCTCGAACGACACCCGCGTTTCCCGAGCCGCACGAACGTCCAGGTCGCCCGAGTCGACGCGCCGGGAAGGGTCACGGCGCGCGTCTGGGAGCGCGGGGTGGGGGAGACCGCGTCGTCCGGGACGAGCGCCGTCGCGATTGCAGCGGCGACTCATGGAGAAGGCGACGTCCTCGTACGCTTTCCCGGCGGGGAGCTGCGCGTACGCCTCGAGAACGGACGGGCTCTGCTCTACGGCTCGGCCGAGCTCGTATCGTGAGCGAGCGCGCGGTGGCCCTTCACGTTGCGATCTCGAACTCCCGGAGGACGTCGTTGAGAGATGTCTTGAGATCGGTCGACGCACTCCGCGTTCCGACGATGAGGGCGCAGGGAAGCTCGTAGCGACCGGCCGGGTAGTCCTTCGGACGCGTCCCGGGGAGCACGACCGACCGCGGTGGCACGTAGCCGCGATGCTCCACGGGCTCCGGCCCCGTGACGTCGATCACCGGGATCGACGCCGAGAGCACGACGTTGGGTGCGATGACAGCGCCCTCGCCGATGATCACGCCCTCGACGATCACGGCACGGGAACCGAGGAAGGCGCCGTCCTCCACGATCACGGGCCGAGCCTGCGGCGGCTCGAGCACACCGCCGATCCCGACGCCGCCGGACAGGTGCACATCAGCACCGATCTGCGCGCACGAGCCGACGGTCGCCCACGTGTCCACCATCGTTCGCGGCCCGACCCAGGCGCCTATGTTGACGAACCCCGGCATCAGCACAACGCCCTCGCCGAGGTACGAGCCGTATCGCGCCACGCCGGGAGGTACCACGCGGACGCCGCGAGCGGCGTAGTCCGCCTTGACCGGGATCTTGTCGAGGAAGTGGAGCCCACCCGCGTCCAGCGGCTCGACCTTGCGCAGGCGGAAGTAGAGGAGGATCGCCTTCTTCGTCCACTCGTTGACCGCCCAGCCGTCCGCTGTCCGCTCGGCTACGCGCACGTCGCCGCGGTCGAGCGCCGCGATCGCTTCCTCGACCACCGGAGCGTCGATCTCGTTCGCTTCCCAGAGCTCGTCGATGCGTCGCGCGAGGTCCATCAGGCGCCATCCTCTCCGATCGGGCTCGTCAGGAAGCGTTGGAGCACCTCGTAGGCCGTTACGAGTGCAGCGATCGCCACGCGCTCCTCTGGGTGATGCGCGAACGCAGTGTGGCCCGGGCCGAAGTTGACCGCGTCGAGCCCTCGGGTCGTGAAGTCGGCGACGTTCGTCCACGCCTGCTTCGGCCCGATCTCGAGGTCGCCGGCCCGCTGGAGCGCGCGAACGGCGGGAGAGTCGACGACACGGGCCGGGGGCGCGCTGCTCACGACCTCGAGCGTCGCGCCGTCCGGGACGAAGCCCGAGAGGAACGCCTCGGCGTCCGCCGGCTCGCGGTCGGGCGGATAGCGGAGGTTGAGCGTCGCAACCGCTTCGCCGGGAATGACGTTGTCCGCGATCCCGGCGTGGAGCTGCGTGACCGAGATGACCTCTCGAAACTCGAGCCCGTTCACGACGGCGACACGAGAGTCGAGGTCGAAGAGCGGATCGAGGCCGCGGACGGCACGTTCGAGCGCGCTGTCCGCCAGCCAGGGGCGAGCCGCGTGCCCGCTCGTGCCGTGGAAGGTGAGCCTGGCGACGACGTTCCCGAGGCAGCCCGCCTGAATCGTCAGGTCGGTCGGCTCGAGGACTACGGCGAGCGTGGCCTCGTGCACGAGCGCCGACCCGTCGAACAGGGCGGGGAGAGGGTTGTGCTCCGCCGGCAGCTCCTCGCGGCCGAACAGCAGGAGGGCGACGTCACACGACGCCGACGTGAGGTCGAGATCGCGCACCAGCTCCAGCGCGACGGCGAGCCCGCCCTTCATGTCGCTGGCGCCGAGGCCGTGAACGGCACCGTCGGCGATGCGGCCGGGGATGTTGTCCTGCGCGGGCACGGTGTCGTAGTGCGCCGCGAGCACGATCAAGGGGAGCTCTGGCCTGCGGAGTGCGGCGAGCAGGAACGCTTCGTCACCCGCGAACTCGGCGACCCAGGCCTGCGGTACGAGCTCCAGAAGACGTTCCCGGATCCCATCCTCGTGCCCACTCTGCGATGGAATGTCCACGAGCTCGAGCGTCCGCGCGGCGAGTCGATCGGCGAGCGCGGTCACCGCGGGAGCGTACCGCGGCATAATCTCGCGGTGACTGCGCGCCAGCCCGATCCCGCACCTGGGGCGGAGCCGGAGCGCGCTTTCCTCGTCGGCGTGTATCCGAAGGGCTCGAACGGAGCCGACGAGCTCGCCGAGCTCAGCGAGCTCGCGCGAACGTCGGGCGCCTTGCCCGTCGGCGAGGTCGTCCAGCATCGCGCGCGCTCCGATCCGCGGTCGTTCGTCGGCAAGGGCAAGCTCACCGAGCTGAAGGCGGCGTACGCCGGCGCTGAGGCTGAGGTGCTCCTGGCCGACGACGAGCTCAGCCCGACGCAGCAGCGCGCGCTCGAAGATGCACTCGGCACGCGAGTCGTCGATCGCACGCAGCTGATCCTCGACATCTTCGCCCAGCACGCGCGCAGCTCCGAGGGAAAGCTTCAGGTCGAGCTCGCGCAGCTCGAGTACAACCTCCCGCGCATGCGCGGCATGTGGAAGCACCTCGAGCGCCTCGGCGGCGGCGTCGGAACGCGAGGGCCGGGCGAGAGCCAGCTCGAGACCGACCGACGGCTCGCCCGAACGCGTGTCTCGCTGCTGAAGCGGCGCCTCCGCACGCTGCGGAGTCAACGATCGACCCGGCGCAAGGAGCGGTTGCGCGCGGCGAGTCCCACCGTCGCGCTCGCCGGGTACACGAACGTCGGGAAGTCCACGCTCCTGAACGCGTTGACCGGCGCCCACGCAGCGGTCGACGATCGCCTGTTCGAGACCCTCGATCCGACTACTCGGGTCTTCGAGCACGACGGCAAGCGCTATCTCGTGACCGACACCGTCGGCTTCATCCGGCGTCTTCCGACGCAGCTAGTGGAGGGCTTCGCGGCGACCCTCGAGGAGACGCTCGTCGCCGATTTGATCCTTCACGTCGCCGACGCGTCGCTCTCCGAGGAGCGCCTGGTGGAAACCATCGGCGCCGTCACCACGGTGCTCGCCGCGCTCGGTGCCGACGACATTCCGGTCGAGCTCGTCCTGAACAAGGCGGACGCGCTCGACGCGCTCACGAGACGGCGGATCGCGCATGCCTATCCCCGCGCGCTTCTCATCTCCGCGCAGACGGGCGAGGGCATCGATGCGCTGAAGGAACGGATCGCCGAGCTCTTCTCCGATCGCTTCGAGGACGTGCGTCTGCTCGTCCCGTACTCGGACGGCCGCGCGCTGACCGCGCTCTACGATCTCGGCGCGCCGATCGCGGAGCGCCGGGACACCGCGGAGGGTGTGCGCGTGCGTGCGCGGCTGCCTCGGGCCGAGGCTGCCCGCTTTGCGCGCTACCTCGTCGCCGACGAAGCGCACGAGGTCGAGGCGTCGGCGCGGTGATCGATGTCGCCGTGCGACGGCTGCGGCCGGACGCGCACGTTCCCGAGCCCGCGTACGACGGCGACGCCGGGCTCGATCTCGCCGCGTGCGATCAGATCGTCCTCGGGCCGGGAGAGCGAGCCGTCGTCTCGACAGGCCTCGCGGTCGAGATCCCCGAGGGCTACGCAGGCTTCGTCCAGCCCCGGTCGGGCCTCGCCGCGCGGCACGGGATCGGCATCGTCAACTCGCCGGGGCTGATCGACTCCGGCTATCGAGGCGAGATCCGCGTGGTGCTCCTGAACACCGGCGGGGAGACGTTCTCGGTCGAGCCCGGGATGCGGATCGCGCAGCTCGTCGTGATGCCCGTCGTGGCCGTTCGGCTCGTCGTCGTCGACGAGCTCGCCGCCAGCGAGCGCGGTGTCCGGGGGTTCGGCTCCTCGTCGAGCTGACACGATGACGGAACCGAGGATTCGAGTGTCCGCGATCCTGCGCTGGCGGGGGCGCATTCTGCTCCTTCGGCACGAGAAGCCGACCGGCGAGGTCTGGCTCCTCCCCGGCGGAGGCGTGCGGCTGGGTGAGAGCCTCGTCGACGCGCTGCGCCGCGAGCTCTGGGAGGAGACAGGGCTCTTCGACGACGGCATGGAGGTCCCGCTCGAAGGGCCTGTCGCGATCGTCGACTCGATCTCGCCTCAGGGCGCCCCGTACCGCAAGCACGTCGTGCACGTCGTCTTTGCAGCCGACGTGACCGGTTCGCTCGAGGACGTCGCGTCGCAGGACGACGCCGTGCGCGGCCACCGTGCGTTCCTCATGCGGGAGCTCGAGTCGGTCACTCTCCATCCGCCCATCCATCGCTTCCTGCAGCGCTGGCAGCCGGGAGACCCGGCGACGTATCTCGGAGAGATGTGGGCGCCGTGACCGTGGGGAGAGATCGTGACGCTCTCGGCATGGTCCGATCACCATCCGTGACGCTTTTCTCGTTACGATCGCAGCGGGTGGTGGGATGGGGTGCCCCACGAGAAACCCGCATTTAGCGCCGGCCGCCGCGGCTCCGCGCCCGCTCCGCCGCCACCCGAAACGCCTCGAGCTCGAGCTCGTCGGGCAGCGGATCGAGCTCGGGAGGACCGCCGCCTGTGGCGTGGGCGAGCGCCTGCGACAGCAGCCAGTCGGCGAGCCACGGGTTCCGGGGCAGGAGAGGGCCGTGGAGGTACGTGCCGATCGTGCGACCGAGCCGACACCCTTCGAATCCCGATGCGCCGTCGTTGCCGAATCCGTGCACGACGCGCCCGAGGGGCTCGGCGCCGGCGTCGAGCACCGTCCGTCCGGCGTGGTTCTCGAAGCCCGCGAGCCGCCGCTTCCGGTCCGGCTCGAGCTCGCACTCGAGCAGTACGTCCCCGATCATCCGCACGTCGCCAGCAACCGTCTCGTGGGCGAAGAGTCCGACCCCTGACATCCACGAGCCGTCCCGGCCGCGGTAGCCGCGCCCGAGCAGCTGGTATCCGCCACAGACGGCGAGCATCGCCACACCACGATCCTGTGCCGAGTGGATCGCCTCGCCCTTCGCGGCGAGGTCGGGTGCGATGAGCCCCTGCTCGCGATCCTGGCCGCCTCCGATGTACAGGAGATCGTGCGCGGTCGGATCGAGAGATTCTCCGATGCTCACCGGCCGCACCTCGAGCTCGTGACCACGGAGCGCCGCGCGCCGCGTGAGGACGGCGATGTTGCCGCGATCGGCGTAGATGTTGAGGTACTCAGGATAGAGGTGGCCGACGCGGATCCTCACACGGCTCGGTCCTCCCAGTACGGCCGCACGACTCCACGGTCCGCGAGGATCCCCCGCAGCGAGAGCATCGCCGTGTAGGTGGGGAGAACGACGAGCTCGGTTCCCGCCTCTACGCGGCTCAATCCTCGATCGAGTGCATCTTCGAGCGACGGAACGACCTCGAGGCGCTCCGCCGGGAGCCCGCCGTACGCCATCCTCAGGCCGAGCTCCGCGGCACGCGTACCTGTGGCGATGACCAGCCCGGCGTGCTCGA
>Ga0299907_10002792_pt1 | contig 10957 bp, 10 predicted proteins | sample RVTome_16_FD_198680 | JGI IMG/M metagenome (GOLD analysis project Ga0299907, IMG submission 198680) | Soil microbial communities from uranium-contaminated site in the Upper Colorado River Basin, Wyoming, United States - RVT152D67 (version 2) ... | reverse complement strand
GCAGAAGAGGAGACTGCTGGGGTCCGACTGATGCACATGCAGGACGACTTCCCGCTCAATCTCTCCACTCTCTACGACCGGGCCGTTTGGCTCTATCCCGATCAGCAGATCGTCTCCGTCGAAGCCGACGGCAGCCGGAGCCCTAAATCATTCGCCGAGACGGACACCCGGATCAGGAAACTGGCCACCGCCCTCGACGCCTTGGGAGTGGGCAGGGGCGACGTCGTCGGCACCTTTGCCTGGAACAACCAGCGGCATCACGAGCTGTACTGGGCGACGGCCAACACGGGAAAGATCTGCCACACCCTCAACATCCGGTTGTACGAGGATCAACTGGCCTACATCGTCAACCATGCGGCCGACAAGGTCGTCTTCGTCGATCCCAGCCTGGTCCCGGTCCTGGCCCCGGTGGCCGGCCGTCTCGAGACGGTCGAGCAGTTCGTGGTCATGGGGGACAAGGGAGACGAGCGGCTCCCCGGGTCGATCTCATATGAGGACCTCATCGCCGAGGCTGCCGAGCACGGGACCTGGGACGAGCTCGACGAGAGGTCGCCGATGATGTTCTGCTACACGTCGGGAACCACCGGCGACCCCAAAGGCGTGGCGTACACCCAGCGCTCCACCTACCTGCACACCATCTCCAACCTGGCCCATCTCCCCATCCACCCCGATGACAATGTGCTGCCGGTGGTCCCGATGTTCCACGCCGCCGCCTGGGGGTATCCGTTCATGGCCGTAACCGCCGGGGCCCGGATCACCTATCCCGGGCCCGACCTCTCGCCACAGGGCCTGGTCCCTTTGATGGAAGAGGAGAGAGTGACCTACAGCACGGGGGTCCCCACGGTGTGGCTGGGGATCAGGCAGTACCTGATCGCCAACCCCGACGCCGATCTCTCGGCGATCCGGGCATTTCTCTGCGGGGGCTCCGCCGTGCCCCGGTCGATGATCGAATGGTTCAAGACCGAGCGCGACATCGACGTCATTCAAGGCTGGGGCATGACCGAGACCAACCCGGTGGCGTCGATGGCCCTGCTCAAGCCGGAGATGGCGCAGTGGGACCTGCAACGGAAGCTCGACGTCCAGGAGACAGCCGGCATGATCCTCCCCGGTTTGAAGGTGAAGATCGTCGACGACGCCGGGACCGAACTGCCCCACGACGGGGTTGCCTTCGGCGAGCTGTTGGTCAGGGGGCCCTGGATCGCAGCCGAGTACTACCAAGACCCCAGGTCGGCTGATTCCTTCGTCGATGGTTGGCTGCGCACCGGTGACGTCTGCTCGATTACGCCGGACGGCTACATCCGGATCACCGACCGGGCCAAGGACGTCATCAAGTCGGGTGGGGAGTGGATCAGCTCCCTCGTGTTGGAGAACCAGATCATGGCCCATCCTGACGTGACCGAGGCCACGGTCGTCGGGTTGAAGCACTTGAAGTGGCAGGAGCGACCGGTGGCATTCGTAGTCCCGGTCGAAGGGGCCGAGATCGACGAATCCGACATTCTCGACCATCTCAGCGGGCGCATCGCCAAGTGGTGGCTCCCCGACAAGGTGATCTTCATAGACGCCATCCCCAAGACCGGCACCGGGAAGTTCGACAAGAAGGTGGTCAGGGACGAGTACGCCGAGTTGCTGATGAACCGCGAGTAGTCCGCCTCGTCCGAACCCTCATCCCAGCCAGCGCCGGGTCTGCTCTTCGGTGAGGTTGGCCCCGGTGAGAATGGTGGCGACCTGCCTGCGGGCGAAGCGTTGAGGCTCGTCCCCGAGTGCCGCGACGCCCACGGCCGCGGCCGGCTCGACAGCCAGGCCGGTGTGCCGGTGAATCAGGCGCATGGCGTCGATGGTCGAGTCGTCGCCGACCAGAATCACCTCGTCGACCAGCCCGGCCATGTCGGAGACCGCCGCCGGCACCGGGACCCTCACCGCGATCCCTTCGGAGATTGTGCTGACCGTGTCTCGAATCACTATCTCACCCTCGCGCCAAGATCGAGCCATGGCATCGGCGCCCGATGCTGACACTCCGATCACCTCGGTGTCCGGCGCGACCTCCTTGATCCATCTGGCGTTGCCGTTGAGGAGTGCCCCGTTGCCGAGTGGGATGAGCACCGCGTCGAACCGATTCCGCTCCAGGAGCTCGAAGGCGATGGTCCCGGCCCCCTCGCTGATCTCCGGCTCGTGGCCGTCCTCCACCATCCACGAGCCCGTTCGATCGGAGAACCCTCGGGCCCGGGCCTTGGCCGAGTCGAAGTCGGCGCCTTCGAGACGGACCTCGGCGCCCATCTCGGCGATCCGGCCCACCTTGACCGGGTTGGCCCCCTCGTCGGCGAATACCACGAGGGGCCGATCGTGCTTCCGGCAGGCGTATGCCATGGCCTGGCCGAAGTTCCCGGTGCTGGCACATACCAGTTGCCGCTCGTCCCCTCGCTCGACGACCTTGGCCAGGAAGTAGTCGGCGCCCCTTCCCTTGAAGCACCGAATCGGATTGGCCGTCTCGTCCTTGAAGGTGATGTCACACCCAAGAGCGGACGACACCGATTCAGACTGGAACTGGCGGCCGGCGAGGAACACCGGGTCGATGAGGCGAGATGCCTCCTCGATCGCCGCTGCTGAAAGTCGGTGCTCCACGATCTAGCGCAACAGCGCAGACGCCAGCTCGGCGAGGCTGAAGAAGACCATCGAGGGGGTCGGTGGGTCCGCGACCACGGCGGTAGCGCCCCAGTCTCCTCCCTCCGACAATCGTTGCCTGTCGATCCACGCCGTCGACAGCCCGGCACCCATCGCCGGGACATGGTCGTGGTAGAGGCTCTGGGCCACATGGAGGATCCCGGCCTTGCCGACGCCGAGATCGTCGCCAACGTGATCGATGAGGTATTTGAAGTTCGCCGGGTGGGGTTTGTAGCTGCCGATGTCCTCGGCGGTGTAGACCGCGTCGAAATCCACTCCGAGACGCCGTTGCGATGTGGCAAAGCCGGCCCGGTCGACGTTGGACAGGATCACCAGCTTGAACCGTTGCCCCAGGGCGGTCAGGGCCCGGTTGCTGTCGGGGAACGCCGGCCAGTCACCGATCGATGCCGAGAACGCCTCGTTCAAGGTGTCGGTCGTGGTCATCCCGAGCCGCCCGGCGAGGTGGTGGTGGACAGACCGGAGGATGCTTCGATAGCCCGCACCCGGATTGGAGGCTTCCGCCGCCGTCTCCGTCTCGGCGTAGACCGCCAGGGCGTGGGCCCGGTCGGGCGGTTGTCGCGGGTTGTGACCGAACAGCGGTTGCAGTGCGTCCCAGATGCCGGTCTCCCAGTCGATGAGGGTGCCGTAGCAGTCGAACGAGAGCACCTCGAACCGGCCCGGGAAGTCACTCATCACCGGCTGGGTCAGACTTCGACCAGCTGTCCGGTGGTGAGATCGAGGACGAACTCCTTGTCGCTCTTCGAATCTGCGATGAACTGAGCGAGACTCGCGCCGCTCTTGCGGACCATCCACCAGGCGTACTCATTGGACCCGGCGTCCATGAAATCCGCCTTGGCCGCCCGCGCCGCCTCCACTGCCGTCATCTCGTCCTGGAACTCCCCGACGAGACGCTCGGTCGGCTTCGGCTGCCCTCGCAATTCGATGAACTCGACAGCCTCAAACATCAGGCCTCCTGGACAGGATTGTAGATCAGCCGGTGGGATCGTCGTGGACTTCCCTAAGCTCCGATTCGGTGAGCGGATTCCATCAGTTCTGGGGGTATTTCTCGATCGCTCTCAGCGGGGTGGTGGGTCTGTGGGGAGTGCTGATGGCGAAGCGAGCCGACACCCCACGCGTGTACCTCTTTGCGGTGTATGCGGCCATCGCCGCGCTTGTGCTCCAGGTGGTGGTCGGTGTCTACGTCGCCAACACCGGGATCGACCCCGGTAACCAACATGTGTTCTACGGTGTGGTGATCGCAGTCACCTTCACCTTCGTCTACATCTATCGGGCTCAATTCCGGAAGCGGCCGACCCTCTACTACGGGTTGCTGATGCTGTTCTCGATGGGCCTCGGCGTCCGCGGGGTCATGACGTTCGGACAGAGCTTCTAGGAGGACCAATGTTGCTCGAAGGCAAGAAACTTCTCATCACCGGCGTCCTGACCGACGACTCGATCGCCTGGCATGCCGCTCGGGTCGCCCAGGAGGAGGGCGCCGACATCGTCGCCACCGGGTTCGGTCGCGGCCTCCGCCTGACCGAGCGGGTGGTCAGGCGCCTGCCCGCGGACTGCCCGGTCCTCGAGCTCGACATCAACGACCCGGCACACGTCGAGGCGCTCACCGCAGACCTCGACGCCAGATGGGGCAGGATCGACGGTGCTCTTCACGCCATCGCCTTCGCTCCGGACGACGCTTTGGGGGGCAGGTTCTTGGAGACACCGGTCGAGTCGGCCCAGACCGCCTTCGTGACCTCCGCCTTCTCCTACAAGACCCTCGCCGTCGCCTTGTTGCCGTTGATGAAGGAGGCCGGTGGGGGAGCACTGGTCGCCATGGATTTCGACAACAGCCAGGCATGGCCGGCGTATGACTGGATGGGAGTGGCGAAGTCGGCGCTTCAGTCGGTCACCAGATATTTGGCGCGGGACCTGGGGCCTCACAACATCAGGGTAAACGCCGTCTCCGCAGGCCCGCTCAGCACGGTTGCCGCCAAATCGATCCCAGGATTCGAGGCGTTCGATCGGGTCTGGGCCGAGAGATCACCGTTGCGGTGGGACACCGGGGACCCCGATCCGGTCGCCCGCATGGTTTGTGTGCTGCTCAGCGATTGGGCCCGGATGACCAGCGGTGAGATCGTCCATGTGGACGGTGGCTTCCACGCCGTGGCCGCCGGTATCGGAGACGGCGGGGACTAGGCCGAATCGATCACACGGGCGACCGGCAGCTCCACGACGAAGGTCGCCCCGCCGCCCTCGGTGTCTTCGACACGCGCCGAGCCCTTCATCACCTCCGCCAGGCTCTTGACGATGTTTAGGCCCAGTCCGGTGCCGCCCTTGGATCGGGTGTCGGACTGGTCGACCTGGGTGAACCGCTCGAAGACTCGATCTCTCATCTCGAAGGGGATCCCGGGGCCGTGGTCGACGACGGCGACGTAGCCGCGGCTTCCCCGCTCCCAACCGTAGATCTCCACCGGAGAGCCATGGGCGTACTTGGCGGCATTCTCGATGAGATTGATCAGGATCCGGCTCAGGTGGTCCCGATCCGCGTCGAGAGTGAGTGTGGCCGGCTCGATGAGGATTTTGGGATCCACGGACACGACCTGTGCCAGCTCCTCACAGAGCTCGCTGACGTTGACCGGGGCCAGGTGCACCGGGATGGCACTCCGGTCGATCCTGGAGACGACCAACAGATCGTCGATCATCCGCTGCAATCGACCGGCCGAGGCCCGAGCCGTCGACAGCAGCTGCTGGGCGGTCTCGGCCTCGGGAGCCAGCTCCGGTCGGCTGACCGTGTCCAAGGATCCGATGATCGAGGTCAGAGGCGTGCGCAGCTCGTGGCTGACGGTGGAGACGAAATCGGTCTTCATTTGGGCCACCTCCTCGAGCTTCTTCGTCATCTCGGCCTGGGCCTCATAACGCCCGATCTGGGAGAGCACGAGCCCGGCGGGGGCGGACAACGATCCGAGCTGCTCCAACTGGCTCTCGTCGAACGATCCTTCGTACGGATCGCCGATGATGATCGCCCCGACCCGCAACGACTCCACCTTGAGGGGGGAGACCAGCGCCTGGCTGAGCCCGAGGTCGCGGAGGAGAAAATGGGCGTCGCTGCCGTGGTCGACCTCCTTGACGAACAGAGGCTTCGCCGCCCGGAAGGTCTGACTGACCACCCCGGGAGCGGCGACGTCGACGACGATGGGGTCGGTGTCGAGTGGATACCCGTTGACCCAGATCGGGCTCATCACCTCCAGCCGGTTCTGGTCGGCGTTATAGAGGAGAACTGCCCCGACCTGGGCGTCGAGATACTTGCAAATGGTGCCGACCAGGTGGGGGACGATCTCGGCCAGGGACTCGGCGCGGGCGAGAGTCGCACTCACCGCGTACAGACGCTCGAAGTCGCGACGTTGCTCGTCGATCTGCAACTCGCGATCGGTGGAGCGAAGCGCCTCCCGCTCGAACTCCAGCCCAACCAGGGCGGTGGCGGCGGCCACGGTGAACATTGCTATCAACGGAGCGAGGACGTCCGGGATCGCGTCGACGATGGCGTCGACCTCGTTGATCCTCGAGCCGATGAACACGATCGCCATCCCGACCAATACGGTCATGAAAGCGTGAGCCCACCAGATGAGGAGCAAACCCGAGACGGCGGCGATTCCGAAAAGGACGGGCTCGGCCGTGGTGTCGAGACCGGGCACGAGGGCGAGAGCGGTTATTCCGGCGACCAGGATGGTCAGCCAGGCCGACGCGAGCCACGGCGCCGCCGCGGTCGCCATCAGCTTCTCCCATGGGGCGACCGTGGAGAAGATGAGAAGGGCTCCCAGCACCGATATCGGGACGAGGAACTCGGGGTTGTCGAACTCTTCGATGCGAACCGCCTGGGCGCCGGTGATGATCAGAACGGCCCAGGCCACCACCGCGGCGCGTCGAATCAGAGAGCCGCGAAAGCGCGCCATCGCAAAATCGGTGGTCAGACGTCTTCGTTCCATGTCCTCAGATCAGAGCCTTTCCTCTGTATTCTCGGCATTTCTTCCGGCATGATCGAGGATTGACTTTGGCTCTGCGCGCGTTCGCCGATGGCACCATCTTCGGCGAGGTCTGGGGAGAATCCCCGCCCGACATCCTCGCACTCCACGGTTGGGGGCGGCGCGGGGCCGATTTCTCCGCGGTTCTCGAGGGATTCAACGCCATCGCACCAGACCTTCCCGGCTTCGGTGCCTCACCGGCACCACCCACCCCCATGGGGGCGGAAGGCTACGCCGAGATGATCACCCCGTTGCTCCGAGAGTTCGACCGTCCCCCTCTCGTCCTCGGCCATTCGTTCGGCGGGCGGGTGGGTCTCTGTCTTGCGGCGGACTCCCCGGCGGACGTGGCCGGCCTGGTCCTCACCGGGGTCCCGCTCATCCGGCTGCACCCGGTCGCCCGGCCCGGTCCTGGCTATCGGGCGATCCGATTTCTCAACCGGATCGGCATTGTGTCGGACCAGAGAATGGAGGCCGAGAGGAAGAGCCGTGGCTCGGCCGACTATCGGGCGGTCTCCGGCGTGATGAGGGACATCCTGGTCACGGTGGTGAACGAGTCTTATGAAGACCAACTCGCCAGGGTCAAGACGCCAATCTCCCTGGTGTGGGGTGGCGATGATGCAGAGGTCCCGGTGGCCGTCGCTCGGGCCGCGGTGGAGATCCTCGAGGACCACGGGGGAGAGGCCAAGCTGATCGTCGTCGACGGGGCCGGGCACCATACCCCGAGGGACGCCGTGTCCGAGCTGCGCAAGGTGATCGGCGAGGCAGTCTCCCGATGATCTGGGCCCTGGTAGCAGCCTGTGCAGCGGCCTCGGTCCCTGCCGGGCTCCGCTGGCTCCGGGTCGCCCAGCGCGAGCACTATCTGGCGGCGTCGACCACTCGATTCGCGATCAGATGGTGGTCTGCAGGGCCTCTCAACCTGGCGCTGGCCGTGATCGCGGTCGCGGGGATGGTCGGCTCATTGTGGCATCCCCTGATCGGGCTCCTGGTGGTCGCGGCCCAGCTCGGCCCGGTGGGCCTGAGCCTGAAAGGCACCACTTCGCCTCTCGCCTGGACCGGGCGGTTGCGACGTCTGGCAGGCGGCGCCGGAGCCCTGGTGGCTTTGGTCTACCTGTTGGGCGCGCTGTCGGGCTCGGCGCTCACGGTGACCCTCGGGCTGTTCGCGCTGCCGGTCCTCGTCGACCTCGCCCTGACCATCCTCGGTCCGATCGAAAGGCGAATCGGCGACCGCTGGGTGGAGCAGGCGGCTGCGCGCCTCCGATCCAGCGGAGCTCGGGTGGTGGCGATAACCGGTTCCTACGGCAAGACCACTACCAAGGGCTACGCCGCTCATCTCCTCGCCGGGACCAAGCGTGTCGTGGCCAGCCCGGCCTCGTTCAACAACCGGCTCGGCCTCGCCCGGGCGGTCAACGAGCAGCTGCTTCCGGGGACCGAGGTCTTCATCGCCGAGATGGGCACCTACGGCCCGGGGGAGATCGCGGCGCTGTGTGAATGGATCCAGCCGGAGGTGGCTGCGATCGTGGCGATCGGGCCGGTCCATCTCGAGAGGTTCCGGACTGAGGAACGGATCGTGACGGCCAAGTCTGAGATCCTCGATAGCGCCCGGGTCGGGGTGATCGCGGTGGACAACCCACTCCTCGCCAATCTCGCCAATCAGCGCCGAGGGGATTTGGAACTCATCACGGTGGGGTCCGAGATGGAACGGGTAACGATCCGCGATGCGTCGTTGGTTGTCGACGGAGCAGTGGTCGGGCAGGTACCGAGGAGTGTGATGGCGATCGACCTCTGCGTCGCCGTCGGCATCTGCCTCGCGCTCGGCGTCGAAACGGCCGCCATCGCACCGCGGCTGGAAGGTCTCCCTCGTCCTGAGCACCGCCTCACCGTGGAGGAGAGTGGCTCCGGCGTCAGGATCATCGACGACACCTACAACTCCAACCCGGCAGGAGCCAATGCCGCCCTGGACAGGCTCGCCGAGTTTTCGGACGCGGGCAGGACGGTTGTGGTGACCCCGGGAATGGTGGAGCTGGGGAGCAGGCAGGATTCCGAGAATGAGGCGTTGGCCCGTCGTGCCGCCGACGAGGTCGACTATTTGCTGATCGTGGGAAGCACCAACCGCAAGTCCCTCCTCCGAGGTTCGGCCAACGGATCGGCCTCAGTTACCGTCGTGGCGACTCGGGACGACGCCGTCACCTGGGTCAGGGAGAACCTGGCAGAGGGTGACACCGTTCTCTACGAGAACGACCTGCCCGACCACTACCCGTGAGGACTCGATGCCCAAGCCAGCGGTGATCTTCGGAGGCCCCTCCGACGAGCACGACATCTCGATACTGACCGGTCTCCAGGTAACCCGGGCCCTCCGAGACGTCTATGGGGTTTACTGGTCGAAGTCGGGTAATTGGTATCTGGTCGACCCCGACCTCGAGGCGGCCGCGTTCTTGGACGGCCCGCCCCGGGGAGGGCGGGAGCTCAGCTTTCTAGCCACCCCAGGGCAGGGCCTCTCCCTGAAACGGAAACCGCTCGACATCGCCGCGGTCGTGATCGCCTGTCACGGTGGGCCTGGCGAGGACGGAACTCTCCAGGGGCTCCTCGACCTGGCCGGTCTCAGATACAGCGGTCCGGGTCAGGCAACGTCGGCGCTGGGCATGGACAAGCTGGCCTTCGGGGCGGCGATGTCGGCTGCGGGTCTCCCCACTCTTCCCCGCACCCTCGTGGCCGGCGGCGATGAACCGGCTCCTGATTTCGGTGGCCCATTCATCGTCAAGCCCCGGTTCGGGGGCTCGTCGATCGGAATCGAGGTGGCAGAGGACTGGGAAACCGTGCTGGCCCTCAAACGCGGATCGTCGTTCTTCGATCAGGGCGCCGTGGTCGAGCCGTTCTTGACCGGCAGCCGCGACCTCCAGGTAGGGGTGAGGACCTTTCCCGAGTGGCAGCTCTCGGCGGTAGAGGCCCCCATGCGGGCGGCCGAGGGGATCTACTCGTATGACCAGAAGTATCTGGCGTGGGGCGGTGAGGTGAGCGGTGGCAGGGAGCTGCCCGCGTCAATGACAGAATCCGTTGCCCGCTCGGTCGCCGACCTGTCACGGCGGGTGGCGGATGTGGCCGGGTTGCGTGGCATCGCCAGGATCGACTTCCTGGAGAAGGACGGCGAGGTGGTGGTGAACGAGGTCAACACCATTCCCGGTTCGATGGCGGCCTACCTGTGGATCGACCCCCCGTTGAGCAGGGAAGAGTTGTTCACCGACCTGGTCGCCGAGGCGGAGGGCCCGCCGGCTCGTGTGTTCTCGGTGGCCGGGTCCGACGGCACTGCCCTGCGAAGTGCGGGCACGATCGCGTCGAAATTGGGTTGAGCGTGTGCACGGAGGACCGGAATACGTCCGTATTTGCACACGCATACCAAGAAGGACCGGCGCACGGCCGGTCCCCTGGATCCGATCAGGCCGGCTAGTTCAGAGGTGCACTACCGGGCAGGTGAGGGTGCGGGTGATCCCCTCGATAGCCTGGATACGGGCGACGACGAGCTTGCCCAGCGAGTCCACGTCTTCGGCGCTCGCCTTCACCACGACGTCGTAGGGGCCGGTGACGTCGTCGGCGGCTTCAACGCCGGGGATCTCACGGACTGCCTCGGCGACCAGGGCCGCCTTGCCGACCTCGGTCTGGATCAGGACGTAGGCCTGGACCAATTGGTTTCCTCCTGCGGTTGGGGGCCGGAACCCTAGTCGGATGTCGCGAGGACCGTTCTGAGCGGCGATCTTCGAAATTGCCGGGCAGATCTCTTGGCGGAGATCGGGCTCGACCGGGACCATCCGGCGGGTATGATCTCCCACACAGCTCTGGGGGGCACCGATGGGGATCAAGCCACGCGCTAAGCGTCCGACGCCGGCGATACTCGCCGCCCTCGCCCTGCTCGTTGGGACCATCACCTGGCTGGCGCCGGCCGCCGGGGCCGCCGGACCGGGCAGTCCCTACACGTGGGGATCAAACGGCACCGGCCAGCTGGGCGACGGCTCATTCTCCAATCATTTCCTTCCGGAGGAGTTGGACCTCGACAACGTGGTCGGCCTTCACGGGGGTCGGGAGCATGTGATCGCCCTGCTCGGCGATGGGACCGTTCGAACCTGGGGCCGCAACAACCAGGGTCAGCTCGGCGACGGCACCCTCATCAACCGGAACAGCCCACTGCAGGTGTCGGGCCTCTCCGGCATCGTGGCTGTCTCCACCGGCCACTACCACTCGCTGGCCCTGCGCGGTGACGGCACCGTTTGGACCTGGGGGTACAACGCCTTCGG
>Ga0299907_10002791_pt1 | contig 10960 bp, 10 predicted proteins | sample RVTome_16_FD_198680 | JGI IMG/M metagenome (GOLD analysis project Ga0299907, IMG submission 198680) | Soil microbial communities from uranium-contaminated site in the Upper Colorado River Basin, Wyoming, United States - RVT152D67 (version 2) ... | reverse complement strand
CTCGATCTCGACCAGCCCCTCGCGCTCGGTGGCGTTCTCCTGCAGCGCGATAGCGTCGGCGCCGGCCGGCAAGGGCCCGCCGGTGAAGATGCGCACGGCCTCGCCCGGGCCGACCTCGCCCTCGAAACTGCCGCCAGCGGGTGCCGCGCCGACCAGCCGCAGCCGACCCCCACCGCCGGCGAGATCCAATGCCCGGACCGCGTAGCCGTCCATCGCCGAGACGCCCCTGGGCGGTTGGTTCCGGTCGGCGACGAGATCGCTGGTCAGCACGCGACCATGCGCCGCACCCAGATGCACCCATTCGACCGCAAGCGGCTGGAAGGCGGCGGTGATGCGGGCGAGCGCCTCGTCGACCGGGATCATCAGTCGGCCGTGAAGGTGCCGGACTTGCCGCCGGCCTTGTGGCGCACGCGGACGTCGGTGATCCGCATGGCGCGATCGACCGCCTTACACATGTCGTAGACCGTCAGCGCCGCGGCGCTGACCGCGCACAACGCCTCCATCTCTACCCCGGTCCGGCCGCGGACCCGACAGGTCGCGGTGATCTCGACCGAAGGCGGCTGGCGCCGGCAGGCGAGCTCGACCCGAACCGAGGACAGCGGCAGGGGATGGCACAGAGGGATCAGCTCGGAGGTCCGCTTGGCGGCCATGATGCCGGCCAGCTGCGCGACCGCGAGCACGTCGCCCTTCTCGAGCCGGCCTCCTTCGATCAGGCGCAGCGTCTCCGGCCGCATCAGCACCCGGCCGGCGGCCGTCGCCACGCGCTCGCTCGCTTCCTTGGCCGTGACGTCGACCATCACGGCATTGCCTTCGGCATCGAAATGGCTGAGCTCGCTCATCGCGCCGGAACCAGGCCGAGCAGGCCGGCGGTGGCGGCCCGCACGTCCGCCTGGCGCATCAGGCTCTCGCCGACCAGGAAGCAGCGCGCGCCGGCGGCCGCCATGCGCTCCAGATCGCCGTGGCCGTGCAGCCCGCTTTCCGAGACCAGAAGGCGAACGTCCGGCACCAGCCTGGCCAGCCGTTCGGTCGTCGCGAGATCGACCTGGAGCGTCCTGAGGTCGCGGTTGTTGATGCCGATGAGGCGGGCGTCGAGATCGAGCGCGCGCCCCAGCTCCGTCTCGTCGTGCACCTCGACCAGCACGTCGAGGCCGAGCTCGCCCGCGAGGCGCATGAGGTCGCGCGTCGCGCGGTCGTCGAGGGCGGCGATAATAAGAAGAACACAGTCGGCGCCGATCACCCGCGCCTCGACCACCTGATAAGGCTCGAGCATGAAGTCCTTGCGCAGGCAGGGCAAAGGGGCCGCCGCTGCGCGTGCCGCGATAAGGTGTTCGTCCGCGCCCTGGAAATGGTCCTCCTCGGTCAGAACCGAAAGGCAGGTGGCGCCGCCCGCGGCGTAGGCCCGGGCCAGGGCCGCCGGCTCGAAATCGGCGCGAATAAGCCCCTGGCTCGGCGAGGCCCGCTTGATCTCGGCGATCAGCGCCAGCCTGCCCTGGTCGACCTCGGCCTGGAGCGCCCGGCAAAAGCCGCGCGGCGGCTCGTCGGGAAGCCGCCTCTCGAGCTCGGCGAGCGGCAGCTCGGCGCGCCGCCTCTCGACCGCGGCGCGCTTGATCGCGCAGATCCGGGCGAGCATCTCACTCACCGGCGGGCTTCCGATTGGTGATCGCGACCAGGGCAGCGAGCACCGCCTTGGCGGCGCCGCTGTTGATCGCTTCGGCGGCGCGCGCAACGCCCGCCTTCATGTCCGCCGTCTGTCCGGCGACCACCAGGGCGGCCGCGCTGTTGAGCACCACGATGTCGCGGTAGGGGCCGCGGATCCCGTCCAGCAGGGCATGCAGGGCGGCGGCGTTCGTCTCGGCATCGGCGCCGCGCAGATCCTCCGGGCACGCCCGGGCGATCCCGACCTGCTCGGGCGCGATCTCGAAGGTCGTGACCCGACCGTTACGCAGCTCGGCAACGTGCGACGGCCCGGTGGTCGTGATCTCGTCCAGGCCATCCGAGCCGTGCACCACCCAGGCGCGCTCCGCCCCGAGCCGGCCCAGGACATGGGCGATCGGCTCGACCCATTGCCTGGCGAACACGCCGATCAGCTGGCGGCGCGCCCCGGCCGGGTTGGCGAGCGGCCCGAGCAGATTGAAGATCGTGCGGGTGCCGAGCTCGACCCTGGGCCCGGCGACGTGGCGCATGGCGCCGTGGTGGCGCGGTGCCATCATGAAGCCGATGCCGGCGTCCCGGATCGCCCGCTCGATCAGGCCCACGTCGGCCTCGATGTTGACCCCGAGCGCGGCCAGGATGTCGGCCGAGCCCGCCTGCGACGACAAGGCGCGGTTGCCGTGCTTGGCGACCGGCACGCCACACGCGGCGACCACCAGCGCGCTTGCGGTCGAGACGTTGAAGGTGCCCGAGGCGTCGCCCCCGGTGCCGCAGGTGTCGATCGCGTTCTCGGGGGCTACGACCTTGACCATGCGCTCGCGCAGCGCAAGCGCGCCCCCGGTCAGCTCGTCGACCGTCTCGCCGCGTACCCGCAGCCCGATCAGGAGCCCGCCCATCTGTGCCGGGGTCGCGTCGCCCGACATCATGATCTCGAAGGTGTCGTGCGCCTCGTCGCGCGTCAGCGTGGCGCCCGATGCCACCTTTGCGATCAGCTCCCGGATCCCGCCCGCTCCGCTCATGCCGCGATCCGGATCGGAACGAGGGCCAGGAAGTTGCCGAGCAGCCGGTGGCCGTGCTCGGTCTCGATGCTCTCGGGATGAAACTGCACGCCGAACACGGGCAGCTCCCGATGGGCGAGGCCCATGATCACGCCGTCGGCGGTCCGGGCGGTGACCTCGAGACAGTCCGGCAGGCCGTCGCGCTCGGCGATCAGCGAGTGATAGCGGGTCGCCCGGAACGGGCTCGGCAGGCCCTCGAACAGGCCGCGGCCATCGTGCTCAATCTCCGAGAGCTTGCCGTGCATGACCACCGGCGCGCGCACGACCCGGCCGCCGAACGCCTGGGCGATCGCCTGATGGCCGAGGCACACGCCGAGCACCGGGCAGACCTCGGCGGCGGCGCGCACCAGCTCGAGCGAGATACCGGCGCGGTCGGGATCGCAGGGTCCGGGGGAAATGACGATCGCGTCCGGCCGCATCGCCAGCGCATCTCGGGCGCTCAGCGCGTCGTTGCGCCGGACCACGATCTTGGCGCCGAGCTCGCCCAGATAGTGGTACAGGTTGTAGGTGAAGCTGTCGTAGTTATCGAGCAGGAACAGCATGGCGAACGCAGATGTCCGGGCCGGCGCCGCCGCCGGCGTCTCCGCAACACAAGCTCAGCCCGGCGCGCATCGTCAAGGACAAAGCGCGCCGCCGGGATCGCGGTGGGACCAGCGGAAAGGCTCCCGACCGCCAACCTGCCCGGCGGCGGCCTTGATCTCGCCGGTCGGCGGCTCATGTGGTTTACCTTAGTTGTCCATTAACCGTCAGGCGAGCGTCTCGCGGGCGCTCGCCAAAGCACCGTGGTACCGCCTAGCCGCTTTTTCCGCTGCCCAAAGGGACAATTTGCGTTAGTGTTCCGTTAAAGATACGGGCCGCGGAAGCGGAACCGTCGAGAGTGCCGAGGCCTTGGTTCGTCAGGCTACGCCACGTTTTTGCCCCCGGAGTCGTCCCGTATGGCATCTGGCAGGCTCGGAACGTTGAGGTTCGAACCCGTTCGGGGCACAGAAAGCCTGCCTGCCCGGCCCGGGCAGGGGCCAGCGCGTCCCCAGAACGAGGAGAACGTCCGTCCCGTGCGCGTCATGCGTCGACCGGGTCGCGCGCGCAGGCGCTGGGGGCGCAGGCTTCGCCGTCTCCTCTTCGAGCGACGCTTCGCCACCACCCAGCTGTTGTTCGGCGTCGTCGGCGTGCTGGCCGGGATCTGGTTGCTGTGGCCGCAGGGCGATCTACACGTCCGCCAGCAGCAGGAGCTGTGGCAGCGTAGCCTGCAGAGCACCTCGCTCGGCGAGGCCGACCAGGTCGCGCTCGACAGCCGCCCTTCGAGCGAGGCCGCCCGCACCTCGCGCGACATCGCCCCGGCGCGCGTCCGGAGCGACGGGCTCGCGCCCGCCATCGCCGCCGGGTTGGCGATCTCGGCCAAGGAGCAGGTGGCGGGCTCGAGCGCGCTGGCCGAGGCCTCGCCCCAGCGGACCCGTGCGGAGCGCGTGGCGGCCGCCACGCCGGAGGTCAACCTGCCGGATGGCGCGCTGCCGGAGGTCGGCGCGACGTCTCAGATCGAGAAACTTCAGACCCCGCCCGCGGCGCTCGCCATGGAGCTGCCCGATCGCCTCAAGCCTCTGGAGCCGGCTTTCGCCAAGGCGCCCGAGATCGAGCTTGAACCCAAGCCGCGCACCGAGCTCGCGGCGCTCCCGGTGCTGCGTCCGCACGCTTTGCCCCTGGCACGGGACCGCACGCCGACCTGGCTGCGCAACGCCGTCCCGCACCCGCTGCTCGACGATCGCCCGGCGATCGCCGTGGTGCTCGACGATCTAGGCATGAACCGGGCCAACACGGCTGCGATCAACCAGCTCGAGGGGCCGCTCACGCTCGCCTTCCTGCCCTACGCCGGGGCGCTCGAGCGGCAGACCGCGGCGGCGCGCGCCGCCGGCCACGAGCTGCTGGTGCACGTGCCCATGGAGCCGACCGGCAAGGAATGGCCCGGCCCTGGCGCGCTGGTCAGCTCGCTCGACGACCAGGAGATCCTGCGCCGGCTGCGCACCCAGCTGGGGAGCTTCGAGGGCTTCGTCGGCATCAACAACCACATGGGATCGCGGCTCACCGCCGACCGCGAGCGCATGGGGCTGGTCATGGCCGAGCTGCGCCGGCACGGGCTCCTGTTCCTGGACTCGCGCACCAGCGGCGGCTCGGTCGCCGCGGCCGAGGCGCAACGCCAAGGCGTGCCCCATGCGGTGCGGGACGTGTTCCTCGACAACGACCTCGACGCCCCGTACATCGATCGCCGTCTGGCGGAGGTCGAGCGGATCGCCCGGCGTCACGGCATGGCCACCGCCATCGGTCACCCGCACAAGGCGACTCTCGCGGCGCTGCGCCGCTGGCTGCCGACGCTCGAGGCCAAAGGCTTCGCGCTGGTGCCGATCAGCACGATCGTGGCACGCCACGCCTGCGCCGACAGGCCGGTGGCCGACTTCTGCGGCAGCCTGCATCTCGCCGCCCGCGAGGTCGAGCCGGGGGGCCCGGAGAAGGCTGCGACGCCGGCACGGTTCGAGCGCCACTGATCCGGCCATCGCGCCGACCGAGCGCGGTGGGGGCGAGCCTGAACGCGTGACAGGCGCGGCCGGTCGGGTAGGATCGGGCCATGATCCTCGTCGGTCAGTACGACTCGCCCTATGTGCGCCGGGTGGCGGTGTCTCTCCGCGTGCTAGGCTTCGAGTACGAGCACGACACCCGGTCGGTGTTCGTCGATTTCGACGCGATCCGCGAGATCAATCCGCTCGGCCTCATCCCCTCGCTGGTGCTCCCCGACGGCGAGGCGCTGATCGACTCGGGGGCGATCCTGGACTGGCTCGATCAGACCGTCGGCGCCGGGCGGGCGCTGGTTCCGCCTGCCGGGCCTAATCGGCGCTGCGCGCTCCGCCTGATCGCGCTCGCCACCGGCGCCATCGATAAGGTCGGAGCCGCTGCCTACGAGCGCATCATCCGGCCGGCCGCGTTCCGCTGGCCGGAGTGGACCCTGCGCTGCCGGACGCAAGGAGCTGGCGCGATCGCCGCGCTCGGGGCGCAGTCATGGCCGGACGGCGCGCCCCTCGATCAGGCGCAGATCACGACCGCCTGCATGATCCGCTACGTGCGGATGGCCGATCCCGAGCTCCTGCCGCCCGGCCGCCATCCCACCCTCGATGCCCTCTCGGAGCGTTGCGAGTCGCTCTCCGAATTCCGGGCGACCTGGCCCGCCGACTACGTGCTGCCCAGGAGCGACTGAGGAATCACTGGCGGGCACGGGCGAAGCGCACCGCCTCCTCGGCGGCGCGGATCAGGGCGCGGGCCTTGTTGCAGCTCTCCTGATACTCGGCCTCGGGATCGCTGTCGGCAACCACCCCGCCGCCGGCCTGGACGAACACCTGCCGGTCCTTGACCAGGGCGGTGCGCAGGGCGATGCAGGTGTCCATACTGCCGTCGGCGCCGAAATAGCCGGCCGCGCCGGCATAGAAGCTTCGCCGCTCGGGCTCGAGCTCGTCGATGATCTCCATCGCCCGCACCTTGGGGGCGCCGCTCACCGTGCCGGCCGGGAAGCCGCCGATCAGCGCGTCCAGGGCGTCGGCGTCCGGCCGGATCTCGCCTTCCACGTTCGAGACGATGTGCATGACGTGGCTGTAGTACTCCACGACCATCTTCTCGGTGACGCGCACGGTGCCGACCTTGGCGACCCGGCCGACGTCGTTGCGGCCGAGGTCGAGCAGCATGAGGTGCTCGGCCAGCTCCTTGGGATCGCCGAGCAGGTCGGCCGCCAGCGCGGCGTCCTCGGTACGATCGGCACCGCGCCGCCGGGTGCCGGCGAGCGGCCGCACCGTCACGGTCGATTCGCGCAGCCGGACGAGGATCTCCGGGCTCGAGCCGACCAGCGCGAAGCCGTCGAAATCGAGGAAGAACAGGAACGGCGACGGATTGAGCCGGCGCAGCGCCCGGTAGAGCGCGAACGGCGGCAGCTCGAACGGCAAGGTGAACCGCTGCGAGGGCACCACCTGGAAGATGTCGCCGGCGCGGATGTACTCCTTCGAGTGCTCGACCATCTCGTGATAGCGCTCGCGGGTGACGTTGGAGCGCGCCTCGGGCGTAGTCCCCGGCCCGCGGTCCAGCGGGCGATGCGGCAACGCGCGGTCGAAGTCGGCGACCACGTCGGCCAGGCGCTCGCAGGCGAGGTCGTAGGCCGAGCGAGCCGCAAGCCCGGCCGAAGGCCAGACCGGCGTGACGATCGTCACCTGATCGGCGATATTGTCGAAAACCGCGACCACCGTCGGGCGCATGAACACCGCATCCGGGATGCCGAGCGTGTCCGGATTGGCGTCCGGCAGACGCTCCATCAGCCGCACCGCATCGTAGCCCATGTAGCCGAACAGGCCGGCGGCGATCGGCGGCAGGCCGTCGGGCATGGTGATCCGTGAGGCGTGGATCAGCGCCCGCAAGTCGGCGAGCGCATCGTCCGACGACGGCTCGAAGGCGGCGAGGTCATGGCGGGCGCTGCGGTTGATCTCGGCCCGGTTGCCGGAGCAGCGCCAGATCAGATCGGGCTTGAGGCCGATCGCCGAATAGCGGCCGCGCACCGCACCGCCCTCGACCGATTCGAGCAGGAAGCTGTAGGGCCGGCCTTCCGCCAGCTTGAGCATCGCCGAGACCGGCGTCTCCAGGTCGGCGACCAGCGAGGTCCAGACCACCTGGGGGTGTCCGGCCTCGTAGCTCGCGACGAACTCGGCCAGCTCCGGGCGCGGCGGCATGGCCGCTCAGAACCCGTCCTGGCCGATCACGCGATTGAGCGCCGCGGCGTGGATCTCGACCGGATAGTCCTCGCGCAGCTTGGCTTCGAGCTGGGCCAGCACGTCGCCCTGCATGTCGGTCCGAAGCTCGGCCCGCAGCCGCTCGACGGCGTCCGGGTCGGCCACCGGATCGGCGGCGATCACCTCGTCGAGGGCGACCAGAGCGGAGCCGTCGCCGGCCGGCACCACCTCGTCCGCGACCTTGCCCGGCTCGGCCGCGAACAGCGCCCGGACCAGCGCCCGGTCGATGCCCTGGCCGGCGCCCTCGCCGGTGCGCTTGACCGGGCCGATCGGCTGGACCGAGACGCCCTGCTCGCCCGCCAGCTGGTCGAGCGATGCGCTTTCCTGCGCCCGGCCGAGCAGCGCCTCGGCGCGCTCGCGGGCGAGCTGCTGGCGCTGCTCGGCGCGCCGCGCCTCGGCCACCTGGTCCCTCGCCTCGTCGAGCGACTTGACCCGATGCGGCGTGATCTCGTCCACCTGGACGACGAAGTAGCTGCCGGTGGCGGTCTCCTCGAGCAGGCTGGTCTCGCCGGCCGGGGTCTCGAACACCACGGGAAGGAACTCCGGCAAGGACGGCAGAGCGTCCGGTCGCGTCCCTTCGGGGTTCTGGCCCTGCGCATCGATCGCCGCCAGGGTCCCTGCCTCCAGGCCGACCGCGCGGGCCGCCTCCTCGAGCTCGGTTCCGGCCGCAAGCTCGTCGTCCAGCTGGTTGGCGAGCGAGGGCAGCCGTTCGCTCGCCTCGGCCAGCGCCAGCTCCCGTTGCAGCTCGTCCCGCACCTCGGCGAGCGGGGTGGTGGTCTCGGGCTGGACGTCGCTCACCCTGAACAGGTGCCAGCCGAATGCGCTCTCGACCGGCCGGCCGATCTCGCCCTCGCCGAGCGCGAACACGGCCTCCTCCAGACCGGCCGGCAGATCGCCCCTGGCGAGCTCGTCGAAGCGATCGGACGTGATCCCCTCGATCTCAGCCGCCACCGCCTCGAAGCTCGCGCCCTCGGCGACCCGCCCGGCGGCCTGCTCGATCGTCGCCTTCTCGGTCGCCAGCAGCTGCTCGACGGTGCGTCGCTCGGGCGTCCGGTACTGCGCAAGCCGCTCCTGATATGCGGCCTCGACCTGCTCGTCGGAGATCGCCACCTCGTCGAGCAGGTCCTCGGGTGCCAGCGTCACGAAGGTGATCCTGCGGTACTCCGGCGCGGTGAACCGGTCCTCGTGCTCCTCGAGGAACGTGGCGAGCTGCTCGTCGGTCGGCTGGGGCAGATCGGTGATCGAGGCCGGATCCACCAGCAGGAAGCGTCCGCGCCGCTGCTCGTTGCGATAGCGGTAAAGGGTGTCGACCAGCGGCTCGGGGGCGCTGAGCGGCCCGGTCAGGCTGCCGGTCAGCATCTCCCGTGCCAGGTCCTGGCGCAGCGCGGCCAGGTAGCCTTCCTCGGACATGCCGTTGGCCATGAGCACCTGATCGAACAGCGAGCGATCGAACTGCCCGGCGGTCCGGAACATCGGATTGCCGGTGATCTCCTCGAGGAGCGTGTCCTGCGAGACCCTGAGGCCCATGTCCTGCGCCCGGAGATCCATCAGCCGGCGGGCGATCAGGTCCTGCAGGGCGGCCTGCATCACCCCGAGCTGGATCGCCTGCTCGCGGTCGATCGTGTTGCCGAGGCGGCGCTGCAGATTGTTGAGCCGCTGATTGAACGCCTCCGACAGCTCGACCGAGGAGATCTCGCTCTCGCCGACCGTGGCCACGGTCGGATTCTGCCCGCCGCCGTAGAACACGTCGCCGATGCCCCATATGGCGAAGCTGGCTACCAGGAGGAGGAGCAGGGCCTTGACGACCCAGGAGCCCGCCCGCCTGCGGATGGTGTTGAGCATGACCGCCCTGAGCTTCCACTGCGCCACCCTTCGGCGCTGCGCGGAATGTAGGAGCCGGGGGGATTCGGGGCAACCGGCAAGTTCCGCTCCCGCTGGCCCTGGAAACCGTTGGATCGCTATGGTAGAGAGGCGCGGCGTCGGGCGCGGGCGGCCCGCCAGCTTCGGGAATCGCATGTCTCTGGCAAGGCCGGTGGTCATCGGCAATTGGAAGATGAACGGACTGCGCGCCGACGGGCTCGCAAGGGCCGAAGCGCTGCTCGACCGCCTTGCGCGCGCGCCGGACGAGGGCACGCTCGGCATCTGCCCGCCGGCGACCCTTCTCGCCCCGATCGCCGATCGGATCGGCGGCCAGGGGCTGCTGCTCGGCGGCCAGGACTGCTCGAGCGAGCGGAAGGGCGCCCATACCGGCGACATCAGCGCCGCCATGCTCACGGACGTGGGCTGCAAGCTGGTGATCGTCGGCCATTCCGAGCGGCGCCACGGCCACGGCGAGGGCGACGCGCTGGTGCGAGCCAAGGCCGAAGCGGCACTGCAGGCGGGCCTGGATGTCATCCTCTGCATCGGCGAGACCGAGGAGGAGTGGCAGGCCGGCCGCACGACGGAGGTGCTCGACCGCCAGATCGAGGGCAGCCTGCCCGCGGGCGCCTCGGCCGGCCGCGTGATCGTCGCCTACGAGCCGGTCTGGGCGATCGGCACAGGACGGACGCCGAGCACGGTGGACATCGGGCGCACCCATGCCCACATCCGGGCAAGGCTGGTCGACCTCGTGACGCAGGGCGCGGATTTGCGCCTGCTCTACGGCGGCTCGGTCAAGGCCAAGAACGCGGGCGAGATCATGGCGGCCGGCGACGTCGAGGGGGTTCTGGTCGGCGGCGCCAGCCTGGATGCGGACGAGTTCTGGGCGATCTTCGAGGCGGGTCGGGCCAGCGGACGCGGATAGAGCCTAGAGGCGCGGATGCAAACAGTCCTCCTGATCATACATCTGCTGATCGCGCTCGCTCTGGTCGGCGTAATCCTCCTGCAGCGCAGCGAGGGCGGCGCGCTCGGGATCGGCGGCGGCGGTGGCGGCAGCCTGTTCACCGGTCGCGGGTCGGCGAACCTTCTGACCCGCACGACCGCGGCCCTGGCAGCCGGCTTCATCGCCACCAGCATGCTGCTGGCGATCGTCGCCGCACAGAGCTCGGCGCCGAGGTCGATCCTGGACCAGCCGGTCCCGGCACCGACCACGCCGAGTGCGCCCGCGGCGCCGGAGACACCGGCCGAGCCGGCCGAGCCGAGCGCGCCGCTCGCCCAGTGAAGCTTGGGCGACGGAACGTCGTGAGCCGTGCCGGCGCACCGCCGGCATTGTCGAACACCCGCTTCTCTGGGATACTCCCCGCCCCATGACGCGCTTCGTCTTCATCACGGGCGGCGTCGTGTCGTCCCTGGGCAAAGGTCTGGCCTCGGCTGCGATGGGCGCCCTGCTCCAGGCGCGTGGCTACTCGGTCAGGCTGCGCAAGCTGGATCCGTACCTCAACGTCGATCCGGGGACCATGAGCCCCTACCAGCACGGCGAGGTCTACGTCACCGACGACGGCGCCGAGACCGACCTCGACCTCGGCC
>Ga0299907_10002790_pt1 | contig 10965 bp, 9 predicted proteins | sample RVTome_16_FD_198680 | JGI IMG/M metagenome (GOLD analysis project Ga0299907, IMG submission 198680) | Soil microbial communities from uranium-contaminated site in the Upper Colorado River Basin, Wyoming, United States - RVT152D67 (version 2) ... | reverse complement strand
CAGAGGTACACCTCGGACCTCCTCGTGGGCGACAGCGACCTCGACGCGGTCCTGGCGCTGGGAGACACGCAATACGAGGAGGGCACCCTCGAGCAGCACCTGGGCTCGTACGACCCGAGCTGGGGGCGGGTCAAGTCGATCACACGGCCCGTGATCGGCAACCACGACTACCGCGACCCCGCCGGGCCGGGCGCCGGCTACTGGGACTACTTCAACGGCGTCGGCGTCGCGACGGGCCCGGCGGGCGACCGTGGCAAGGGCTGGTACAGCTTCGACGTCGGCGGCTGGCACCTGATCGCGCTGAACTCGATGTGCGACCAGATCACCGGCGGCTGCGGACCGGGCTCGGAGCAGGAGCAGTGGCTGCGCGCGGACCTCGCTGCGAACGCGGACGCGGCGTGCACGCTCGCCTACTTGCACCATCCGCTGTTCAACTCGGGGCCGGAGGGCAGCTACGCCGACACTCCCTGGAACACCACGGCTCTCTGGCAAGCGCTGTACGACGCCGGAGCCGACCTCGTCCTGACTGCCCATTCCCATGCGTACGAGCGGTTCGCGCCTCAGAACCCGCAGGGGAATGCGGACGCGCGCTTCGGGTTGCGCGAGTTCATCGTCGGGACGGGGGGCCAGAGTCTCGGCAACAACGGCCCGACGCAGCCAAACAGCGAGCTGCGCGACAACACGCAGTTCGGGGTGATCAAGCTGGCTCTCCACCCGAACAGCTACGACTGGAGCTTCGTCAGAGACGATGGCCAGGTGACCGATTCGGGCTCAGGCGCTTGCCATGGCCCGCCCGACTTCACGCCGCCGGAGACCTCGATCGGCTCCGCCCCGCAGGGCGTGATCACACAGCGCGAGGCCGGCTTCTCGTTCGACTCCTCCGAGCCGGGGTCGAGCTTCAGGTGCAGGCTCGACGGGCCCGGCTCCACGGCCGGGAGCGAGCATGCGTGCGCTTCGCCGCAGTCCTACTCGGGCCTCGCCAACGGCGACTACACGTTCTCGGTCCACGCGGTCGATGCCGCGGGCAACGCCGACAGCACACCGGCGACGCAGCCGTTCACCGTCGACGCGACTGCGCCGGACACGTCGATCGGCTCGGGGCCGACGGGCGCGACGACCGCACGGCGGGCGCGCTTCGCGTTCTCGTCCCCGGAGGCGAACGCCCGGTTCGAGTGCCGGCTCGACTCGGGCAGCTGGGCGGAGTGCACCTCTCCCGCCGCCTACACGCGCCTGCCGCGTCGGCGTCACACCTTCGAGGTGCGCGCGCTCGATCCCTTCGGCAACGCCGACGCGAGTCCCGCCTCCCGCCGCTGGTCGGTCGAGCGGCCGTCCCGGTACCGCCCCAGGAGCTACAAGCTGCTGTCGGGGCAGGTGCACCGGAACCGCGGCAGGGTTCGGCGGCTGCGCAAGAACGACCAAAACCGCCTCGAGATCGCCGCCGCCGCGAAGCGCTCGGGCAGGTTCGTCTCGGCCTTTCGGACGTCCGTCTCGATCGCACGCGACGAGCTGGCGACACTGCGAAGGATCACGCTCGACTACAACGGGGGATCGACGGCACGCGGCGCCGAGATCAAGATCAAGGTCTTCAAGTTCCGGACGCGGCGGTGGCGCTCTCCGTGGTCACCGTCGGCGTCGGGCCGCGACTACGTCTCCTCCCGCGGAATCGTTCGAATCCGTGTGACCGGGAAGGGCGCGGAGCCCTTCCGCACGCGGACCGACCTCCTCGGCGTGACCGTCGAGTATTGATCCATAGAATCCGCCGCGTGCGGGCGCTTTCGGAGCCAAGCCGGCTCGCAGCGGCCGTATTCCTGCTGCTCGTCGTAGCCACGATCGGCGCGTTCTTCGCGGCGCAGCGGCTCAAGCACCAGCCGCCGCTCCTGCGCTACCGGGCGAGCGACCGCGCTTTCTCGCCGAACGGCGACGGCATCAAGGACAGCGCGCGCATCCGCTTCAACCTGCCGGAGGCGGACGATGTCACGGTCACGATCCTCGACGAGGACGGGGGCACCGTCGCGCGAATCGCGCGGACCCGCTTTCTGCCGGAGGGCAAGGCGACGCTGCGGTGGGACGGCCTGACCGACGACGGGGTGCTCGCGCCGGAGGACAGCTATCGCGTCCGGGTCGGGCTGCGCGACGAGGGTCGCACGAACACGCTGCCGCACAGCATCAAGCTCGACCTGACGGCGCCGCGGCCTCGGATCGAACCGGTCGACGCATCCGGCAGCAGACCGATCGTGATCGACGGTCGCAAGCGCCGGAGCGCCGTCGCGAAGGTCACGCGGGCGGCCAAGAGGCCGCGCTTCTCCGTCTGGCGCACCGACGTCGCGAAGCCACGCGAGGTGGTCGTGCGCCTGCCGCGCGTGGGCAATCGGCGCGCTGAGTGGGACGGCCGGATTAGCGGGCGCCTGGCGCCGCCCGGCACGTACATGATCACCGCGGACGCCCTCGACCGTGCGGGCAACCGCGGGTCGGCGCCGCGCGTGCTACCACCGCCCCGCGCCGGGAAGGCAGCCGGAGGGGTCGGGGTCCTGGTCCGGCCCGTGGCGATCAGCCCGCCCCTGAGCCCGGTGGCGTCCGGCGGCGTGGCGCGCGTCGGGGTCGACGCGCGCGGCCGCCGCTACTCCTGGGCGCTGAGGCGCCTTGACGGCGAGCGGGTCGGCCGCGGCCGGTCGCGCGCCAGGCGGCTCGCGCTCCGGGTCCCGCAGGGGCCGGCGGGTGCATTCGTGCTGACGGTCCGGACGCGGGTGGCGATCGCGCGCGCGGTCGTGCCGGTTGCCGCTCCCCGGCCGCGGCCCGTCCTCGTCGTCCTCCCGGCCCTCACCTGGCAGGGCCGCAACGACGCCGACGACGACGGCGACGGGCTGCCCGACTCGCTCGCGCGTGATCGGAAGGCGCGCGTGCAGCGGCCGTTCGCACGCGGGCGGCTCCCGGTCGGGTTCAAACGGAGCGAGGCGATGCTGCTGGCCTACCTCGATCGCCAGGAGCTGCGCTACGAGTTGACCACCGACCTCGCCCTCGCGCGCGCGGGCGGCGTGCCGCTGACCGGTCACTCCGGCGTGATCCTGGCCGGCGACGTGCGCTGGCTCCCTGAGCAGCTGGGCGACCGGTTGCGTGCGTTCGTGCGGGGCGGCGGAGGACTGCTCTCGGTCGGGTTCGACTCGCTCCACCGCACCATGTCGCTCGGTGCGCTGACGATGAGCTCGCCGTCGGACCGGTCCAAGAGGGATTTCCTTGGAGCGAACGTGTCGCCGCCGGTCGCCGGCACCAGCGGGCTGATCGCTCAGACCGACGAGATCAACCTGTTCGCGGGCACCGCGGGCAGCATCGGCTCGTGGGACGCATGGGAGCAGACCGCCGACGTCGGGGCGGGCCGGCTCGTCGCGACCGCAGTTGTAAGCGGCGGCGAGAACGTGTTCGTCGCGTACCGCCTCGGCCGCGGACTGGTGCTCCGGCCCGGCGTGCGCGGCTGGAACAGCGCGCTCGACAACGACATCGCCCCACCTGCCACGACGACCAGACGGATATGGACGCTTCTGCGCCGCTAGACACAGCGCTCGGGCGGGTGGGGCTGATCGCGGCGGCGCTGCTCGCCGCCGCCGCGGTGCTGTCCGACCGGCCGCGGTTGCGCGCGGCCGCGATGGCCGGCGCGCTCGTGCTGACGCCGGTCCTGCTCATCGCCGAGATCTACGACACCGAGCAGTTCCGCACGCTCCGCGACCGTCCGGCGTTCACGGCCGCCGCGACCGCGGCGGCGCTCATCGCACTCGCCGTGCTCGCGGTTGCGATGGCCCGCCGTCCGCTGCTGCTGCCGTTGCTGGCGGTCGCGGCGCTCCCGTTCAGGATTCCGGTCGAGGCCGGCGGCCAGACATCGAACCTGCTCGTGCCGCTCTACGGTGTGATCGCGGCGGGCGCGCTGGCCCAGATGCCGGCGCTCTTCCGCGACCGGCGCCCCGCGGGCATCCGCGAACGCCCGCTCGGAGTGCTGGCGGCCGTGCTGCTCGGCTTCGTAGTGCTGTACGCGCTGCAGGCGTCGTACGCCGACGACGTCAGCGTGGCCGCCGAGCAGGTCGTGTTCTTCTACGTGCCGTTCGCGCTCCTGTTCGGGCTGCTCGTCCGGCTCGAGTGGACCGTGCGGGTTTTGACCTGGTGTCTGGGCACGGTGCTCGCGCTCGCGCTCGTGTTCGCGCTGATCGGCTTCGTCGAGTACGAGACGCGCACGCTGCTGCTGAACCCGAAGGTGATCGCGTCGAACGCGTTCGGGTCCTACTTCCGCGTCAACTCGCTCTTCTTCGACCCCAACATCTACGGACGCTTTCTCGCAGAGGTGATGATCGCGGTCGCGGCCGTCGTGGCCTGGACCTCGAACCGGCGTGACATCGCGCTCCTCGGAATCGCCCTCGCCGTGATGTGGGCGGCGCTCGTGCTGACGTTCTCGCAGTCGTCGTTCGCCGCGCTCCTGGCAGGGCTAGCAGTGGTCGCGGCGCTGCGCTGGAGCGTGCGGCCGGTCGCGATCATCGCCGCGGCCGCGCTCGCCCTCGGCGCCGTGGGCGGGGCGATCGCGCTGGCAGTCCGGGGCGACGTCCCCAGCCCGCGCGAGATCAACCGCGCCACCGTCGGACGCTCGAAGCTCGTGGAGGGTGGGCTCGAGCTGTGGGCAGAGCGGCCGCTCCACGGCTACGGGTCCGGCTCGTTCCAGGAGGAGTACCGGCGCAAGCGCGACCTCAGCCGCCCGAACGCCGTGACGGCGTCCCATACGACGCCGATCACCATCGCGGCCGAGCAGGGGCTGATCGGGCTGGCGCTCTACGCGGTGCTGATCCTGGTCGCGCTTCGGGCGCTCCTCGCGCGCGCGAGCGGGTCGCTACCGCGAGTGGTGATCGCGGCGGCGTTCGTCGCGCTCGTCGTTCACACCCTGTTCTATGCCGCGTTCCTCGAGGACCCGACGACGTGGGTCCTGCTGGCGGCGGGCATCGCCCTGGCCGCCCGTCACAGCTCCTCGGCCGTCAGCTCGTCGTCCTCGTTCACCTGAAGGAAGCGCGTGTAGTGCCTGACGACCTCCTTGGAGCGGTCCTTCATCACGATCTCGCCCTTGTGTAGCCACAGGGCTCGGTCGCACAGCTTCTTCACGGTTCCCATCGCGTGCGTCACCAGCAGGATCGTCCGGTCCTCGCCGCACAGCTCCTGCATCTTGTCGAAGCACTTCTTCTTGAAGCGGGCATCGCCGACGGACAACGCCTCGTCGATCACCAGGATGTCCGGCTCCATCGAAACCGCCACCGCGAAGGCGAGCCGGCCGTACATGCCCGACGAGTAAGTCCGCATCGGCATGTCCATGAAATCCTCGAGCTCGGCGAACGCGACGATCTCCTCGTACTGCTCGGCCATCTGCTCGCGCGTGAGGCCCGCCGCAAGTCCGCCGAGCACGACGTTCTCGCGGCCCGTCAGCTCGCGGTTGAAGCCGACACCCAGCGCAAGCAGCGTGCTGACCCGCCCCTTCACCTCGATCCTGCCCTCGCTCGGTGGCAGGATGCCGGTGACCGCGCGCATCAACGTCGACTTGCCCGCGCCGTTGGCGCCGACCACGCCGTAGACGATGCCGCGCTTGATCCGGAAGTTCACGTTCTTCAGCGCCTCGACCTCGCGCACGATCCGCTCGCGGCGGCCGAGCCGCCGGATCGTGCTCTGGAGAGTCGGCTTGCCCTCGACCGAGGTGCGGTAGGTCACCGATACGTCGTTCACGACGATGCTGTAGCCGTCGTCGGCGCTGTAGCTCTTGGGCTCCGGGCTCTCAGAGACGGACTGCAAGCTCACGCTCCCTCGACATGAAGAAGAGGATCCCGACGACGAAGAGGAAGCTGGCCCATCCGAGCCCGGCGGCGACCACGGTCGCGTCCGGAAGCTCGGCATGGTCGACAACGGCGCTCAACGACCGGATGATCGGTGCCATCGGGTTGAGCCACATGAGGGGACCCAGCCCGCGCTCGGTGGCTTGGTCGGCCGTGTAGAGGATCGGGGTGGTGTAGAGCCAGATCCGTAGGAGATGAGGGAGGAAGTTCCCGAGGTCGCGGAAGTACACCTGGGCGGCCGCGACGAGGCAGGCAACACCGGACGCGATGACCAGGACCACGGCCACGATCGGGATCACGAGCAGCTGCTCCCAGCCCACTGGCACGCCGATGACCACGTGAATCGCGGCGGCGATCGGAACAGTCGGCAGGAACCGCCTGAACGCCCAGACCACGGACGAGAGCGGCAGGAGGACGCGCGGGAAGGCGGTGTTCAGGATCAGCTTGCCACCGCCGACGATCGAGCTCGCACCCTGCTGCACCGACTGCGAGAAAAGGTGGAAGACGAACAGCGCGGCCGTAAGATGGGCGAAGAAGTCCGGACCGCGGCTACCGCCGCGAATCACCATCACGAGCAGGAAATACACGCACGCCATGAGCAGTGGCGTGAGCACCAGCCATAGCTGCCCGAGAGTGGTGTCGTAGTGCTTGGCACGCAGCTTCGTCTTCGACAGCTGGAGCGCGAACTGCCGCCGCCGCCAGACCTCGCGCACGTACGGACCCAGGGGTGGGAGGCCCACCGTGTACGGCTCGTAGACGTGGTGATTCCCCGTGAAGACGTCGTCGTCCGGGGTGGTCGCGACGGTGTGAGCGGACATCGCGGTCAATGTAGTGACTGGAGTCTCAGATGACGGGCGGTCGCCCTGCACGCGTCATCCGCCACAGCGTCCTCGCGCTGAGCGTCTTGCGCGTGCCGCACGGCTCACGAACGCCGTCACGTAGGGCCTTCGCGACCGCGCGGAGATCCCCTGCCCCCCGCACTCGCAGAGCCGCCCGCAGGGTGAACGACAGGACGTAGACCAACCCGAGCGGGATCGGCAGATGCCGCCGCGCGAGCCAGACGCGGTTCCGCACGCCGAGGTAGAGCGAGTAGGAGTGGCGGGCTGGAACCGGCGGCGGCACCGGATGGCGGACTGCATTGTCGCCCGCGTACTCCACGCGGTAGCCGGCGTCCATCACCCGCCAGGCCAGGTCGATTCCCTCGTGCACGATCCGGAACGGGGCCGGCCACCCACCGACCTCGTCCAACAGCCGGCGCCGTATTGCGACCGCGCCCTCCCACACGGCGGTCACCTCGCCGCTGCGCTGCGGGTCCCCGGCACGAAGCCGCGGAACCCAGTCACTCGGTGGGTGCCCGCCGTCGCGCGGATCGACACGCAGCTGGAGCAGGCCGAGCAGCGGGTCGGAGTCGAACCGAGCGCCGACCCGCGCGAGCGCGTCCGGCTCGGCGAGGCTCGCGTCGTCGTCGAGGAAGAACACCAAATCGCCCTCGACATGCGGGACGCCGGCGTTGCGCCCGGCCGCCGTTCCCTGATCGACGGGGAGGCCGACTCCGCGCACGCCCGCCGGCAGTCCCTGCGGCTCCCAGCCGTTGCCCACGACGACGACGTCGAGCTCCACCCCGCGCTGGGCGAGAACCGACTCGAGCGCCAGATCGAGCTCACGCGGACGCGTGCCGGTCGTCAGGACGACGCAGCCGAGCCTCATCGCAGCCGGTCGGAGGTGAGGATTGCCGCGAGGTGCCCGAGCGCGGTGACCGCGGCCACCGGGATGAGCGCCACCAGCAGCTCGTCGGTGAGCCCGGCGATCTCGGCGGTCAGCACGAGCAGCGTGAACTCCATTGCCACGAACGCGCGGAAGAACGGGGCGAAGCGCAGCGCACTCCGGAGCGAGCGCAGCACGCCCCGCCGCGGTGCCGCGACCGCCTGCCGGTCCGCGGCCGGCGGCTTCCCGCTCTCGGCCCGCGCGAGGTGGACGAGCGCGGTCTCGGACTTGATCAGAAGCACCAGGACCGCGACGACGAGGCCGAGCGTGAGCTCATCGGCGCGAATGCCGAGTGCGATCGGCAACCCGGCCTCGGTCACGTAGTGGCCGACACGGTCGAGGTAGATCCCGCGCGGCGACGAGCGCCCCTGCCAGCGCGCGACCTCGCCGTCGGAGCAGTCGAGCAGGATCTGGAGCTGGATCAGGAGGAAGGCGCCGGCGGCCGGCAGGACACCGTCCAGGGCGAGCAACGCCGCGGCGGCCACGCCCGTGGCCACGAACAGCCATGTCACCCCGTCCGGCGAAAAGCCGAGGCGGAGGAAGACCCGCGTGGCGTACGGCGAGAAGCGGCGGATGTACAGCCGCCCGGCCCAGTGCTCGCCGCTGTTTCGCTCGAAGATCTGAGGCGGTTGGGTGGCCGCCCGGAGCTCAGCGATCGAAGGCCGCGACGTATGCATCGATTCGGCTCCTCACGCCTTGCTCGTCGAGGTCGAGGTGCTCGAGGATCGTGTAGCGGTCGGGGCGGGTCGCCGGCGCGCGCATCACCGCCTGCGCGAACTGCTCCTCGTCGAGGCCGAGGTCCTTCGGCAACCGCGGCAGGCCGTGGCGGGCGAGGCAGGCGTCGATGAGCCCCGCCTGCACCTCGTTGCCGCGCAGGAACGCCGTGAACAGGCCGGCGGCGCCCGCAAGCTCGCCGTGGTTCGCGTCGGTCTCCGGGAACAGCGCGTCGATCGCATGCAGGATCTCGTGCTCGCCGCCGCTGCACGGACGGCTGCTGCCGGCCGTGGCCATCGCGAGCCCGGACAGGACCAGCGCCTCCGCCAGGGCGACGAGGAACGAGTCGTGGTCGATCCCATCCTCGCGGTGGAGCACTGCCGCCGCGGCAGTGTGCGCGAACGTCACGGCGACGCCGTCGACGGGCTCGCCGCGGGCCCGCTCGGCGAGGCGCCAGTCCGCGATCGCCGAGAGGTTCGACACGGCGTCGCCGATCCCGGAGCGGCGCATCCGCGCCTCGCTGCGCCGCACGTAGTCGAGGTCGACGACGATCGCCATCGGCATCTGCACGCCGTAGGAGCCCTTGTGCCCGTCGTGCACGAGCGACGACACCGGCGACGCGATCCCGTCGTGGGCCAGATTCGTCGCGACGGCGACGAGCGGCAGGCCTGTGAGGGTCGCTGCATACTTCGCCACGTCGAGCGTGCGGCCGCCGCCGATCCCGACCAGCGCGTCGAACGCACCGCCGCGAAGTTTCTCGGCGAGCTCGCGTGCCGCGACGAGCGTCCCGCCCTCGACGGTGAAGAACTCGGCGTTCTCGAGCTGCGGGCGAAGGGTCGCGGCAAGCTCCTCGCCCAGGAAGGGGCCAACCGCGACAGCGACATGCCCGCCGCTCGAGATCCGGCGATCCGCGAGCAGCGGTGCCAGCGCCTGCACGGCGCCGGGCCCGATGTCGATCGCGAGCGGTGTCGCGACCATGCGGGTCAGTAGCGGCACGCAACCCCCCGCGCGCGCGCGAGATCGTCGTGATCGTCGACTTCGACCCACTCGACCGGCCCGATCGGCGCGATTCCGATGCGGCCGCCACGGTCCGCAAACTCCTGGTAACCGTCCTCGTAGTACAGGTCCGGATCGCGCTTCCAGGTCGCCTCGAGCGACGCCGCTAGCGGCTCTGCCGCCTCGGACTCGATCAGTGTCACGCCGATGTACTCGCCTCGTGCGGTCGAGGGGTCGAGCGCCTTGTTGATCCGGTCCATGAACCCGTCGTCGGTCACGTGAAGCTTCATCTCCTCCTCGCCGAGCGCTTTCTCGGTGTCCGCGGCGAGCACGATGCCAGGTCCGCGCGCGGCGAGAACGGTCTCCTCGACGCTCGCCGGGTGGACAGTGTCCCCGTTCACGAGGATGGCTCCGCGGTTCAGATGCTCACGTGCGATCCAGAGCGAGTAGGCGTTGTTCCACTCCTCGGCCTTCTCGTTGAAGACCAGTTCGAGGGTCACGCCGTGATCGCGCTCCAGCGCCCCCTTGCGATCGTCGATCCGATGGGCGGCGAAGCCGGTAACGACAGCGACCTCGTCCAACCCTGCGCGCTTGAGGTTCGCGAGCGCGATGTCGAGGATGGTGCGCTCGCCGTCCACCTGCAGGAGCGTCTTCGGCAGGTCGTCGGTGAGCGGCTGCAGGCGCCGGCCGGCGCCTGCAGCGAGCACGAGCCCGATCAATCGCCCTCGTCCTCTTCGTCCTCGTAGATCGACACGGGAGCGGCGGAGGGGCGCGTCCACGAGACGACGCACTCGCTGACGAGCACCACGGCGAGGACGCCTGCGAGGACGAACAGCGCAGCCGGCGGGGCGCCGGCCGCCAGCAGGACCGTCACGACGGCCAGGCGGCCCTCCCAGCCACCGGCAGCGACGTCCAGCCACGCGGCGGGGGGCTTCCCCTGGAAGCGCGACCGGTAGACCAGGTCGTAGTGGCGGAACGCGAGCGACGCGATCAACGCGAAGGCGCCCGCTGATGCCGACTCGCCGACCGTCGCGCCGATCCAGATGATGCCGCCGTACTCGCCCACGCGCAGAACGCCCGGCAGCGCCCACGCGAAGCGGTCGGTGTGCGGCCTGCCGCTCGAGACCCCCGCCCAGACGACGAACCACGCGATCGCCGCGGCGACCGTCCCGTCCGAGGCGGCGTCCCCCTCGGCGGCTACGACCGCGAGCAGCCCCGCCGCGCCGATCAGCCCGAGCGGGAGCGGCGGGATGGGGACCAGACGGCCGACGGTCGCGCCGAGCAATCGCGCGATGGGGCCGTCGTCGCGGTAGTGCTCGAGCGGCGTGCGAGGCGAGTGCGCAAGCCGTTCGCCGAGCGTGATTCCGGGCGCGGTGCTCATAGCGCCAGGCTCCTCCATTTGGCGACCGTCCTGAGAATCCGCCCCGTGGACGTGTAGAGCAGGGCGAACCCGCCCCACGCGAGCAGCACGATGAACGTGGTGCGGGGTGTGAATAGCGCCGCGGTCACACAGATCACCGCGAATCGCTCGCCGATCGGGAACGCGGCCATCTTCTTGAACCAGATCAGCCCCGGGATGCGGTCGAGCACGCGCCAGCTCGCCAGGATCCGGCGGGCAAGCGACCGCGGCGCGACGGCCGCGGCA
>Ga0299907_10002789_pt1 | contig 10966 bp, 11 predicted proteins | sample RVTome_16_FD_198680 | JGI IMG/M metagenome (GOLD analysis project Ga0299907, IMG submission 198680) | Soil microbial communities from uranium-contaminated site in the Upper Colorado River Basin, Wyoming, United States - RVT152D67 (version 2) ... | reverse complement strand
GTTGACCCACAGGATGAACTCGTCCAGCGCCAGCATGGCGACCGGCGTCAGATCCTTCCAGTTGAACGGCACGCCGGTGGCGAGCGGTGTGGTGAACAGGTTCGAGAGCGTGATGATGATCTTGTGCGGGTTGCCGTCGTCCTCCTTGACGTCGAGGAAGCCTTCGGCACCGGCGCCCCGGACTTGTTGATGACGACGATCGGCTGGTCCATCAGCTTGTGCTTCTGGACCACGCCCTGGATCATGCGCGCCATCTGGTCCGCACCGCCGCCGGTCCCGGCGGGCACGATGAATTCGACAGTCTTGGTCGGCTCCCAGGCTTGCGCCGCCGTGATCGCGGCGGGCAAAGCCAGTACGAACACACCCAGCGCCGCGCCCGCAAGGCGGCACGACCCTTCGATTTGCGATCGCATCTGACCTCCCTTGGCGCCTTGCCCAAGCCCGGCGCCAATCCGGAACGATGCTGCCCTATGCAGATCCATTCCAGTTCTTGCTCGCCGCAGTCATAGGACACGTTCGACCTTCCGTCCAGTGCACTTATTTGTCCGTTACAAATAGTGTGTAATAATGCTGACAATTTACGGAGGAAATAACTGGCTTTCTTCTACCGGCGGTGAAGTAGACGCCCGCTGGGCCCCGCGGGAACTTCTCGTCCGTCGGATGCGTCCGTCGGAGCCTCGGTCGCCTTCTTAGAGGTGTAGGAACGCCGACGGCCCCTGCCCGTACCGAGGACTTCTTCTCCTTGGAGGAGGACCCGGTGGGCGCTTCTGTTCATGCGCCTTGACGGCATCTGTGGCGGAGACCATCCTTCAATAGAGCGGACTTTGGCCACGACCCGCTCAGCAGCACCGGGGAGAGGACGGGCGTGCCTGCGGCTACGCTGGCGCATCGAGGCAAACGGTTGCGAAGCTGGCTGGCGGTCTGGTTCGCGGCTCTCCTGGCGATCGCGCCGGTTGCCCGCCCATCCTTGCCCGTCGAGCAGGCGGCGGCCCGCGCTGCCTCGGTGCAATCCTTCGATCTTCGAGACCAGCCAACGGCGACGGCTGAGGAGCCGCGATCGCGCCTGCGATCCGCCCAAACCGCTGCACCTGGCATGCTGTCGCGCCTGCTGCCGGTTGAGACGACATTCGGGTTGCCTCCGCCCAAGCCGGCCTCCGCCTGGTCCGGGACCGCTCACGCATCGCCGGTCGCGCCCGGACCGATCCTAGCGTCCATCGCCGAGGCCAGCGGGGCTTTCCACCGCAGCTCCGTCGGCACCGCACGCACACCGACCGGCCCGCCGGTCTGAGATCCAGCCTCTGAACCTTCGCTGAGCATCACGCGCCTCTCTGGCGCGGCATGGCCTCAGCACACGTGCGTGCGTCTCCTGGAGCCACTGTCATGGGAACATCCAGTCTGTCGCACTGGTTCGTCGTGCTCGCAGTCGTCCTGGTTCTGTTCGGCGCAGGTCGCATACCCGTGTGCGAAGTTGATTGGAGATGCGGGTCGCGGCGCAACGGCCCGCCGTGAAGCGCTGAATGGGAGGAGGACAATATGGCTGCTCAAGTTCCGAAGGACTTCCGGCGCGTGATCGTCGCCGCGGCAGTGGGAAACGTGATCGAATGGTATGATTTCTATATTTTCGGGAGCTTGGCCGCGATCTTGTCGGTCAAGTTCTTCGAACAAACTCACCCGGTTGCGGCGCTGCTGAGCACGATTGCGCTGTTCACTGCCGGATTCCTGATCCGTCCATTGGGGGCATTCCTCTTCGGATGGCTGGGCGACCGGGTGGGCCGCAAGTACACGTTCCTCATTACCCTGACCGGGATGGGGCTGGGTACGGGTGCGATCGGGTTGATCCCCAGCTTTCAGTCGATCGGTTTGACCGCCGCGTTCCTCCTCTTCGCCCTGCGAATGATCCAAGGCCTATGCCTGGGCGGCGAATATGGGGGCGCCATCACCTACGTCGCCGAGCACGTATCGGACGAACGCCGCGGCTTCTATACCGGTTGGCTGCAAACTTCGCCGACTCTTGGGATCGTGGTGTCGATGGTTGTGATCGTCGGTACGCGGGCGTACCTCGGCGATGAGGCGTTCAATGACTGGGGGTGGCGCATCCCCTTCCTGGTTTCTTTCCTGCTGGTGGCGATCGCGATTTACATCCGCCTCCAACTGCAGGAGACGCCGATTTTCCAGGAGATCAGGGCCAAGGGACAGATGACCAAGAACCCATGGCGGGAAGCGTTCCTCAGCGCCAATATGAAACTCGTGCTGATCGCCAGTATCGTGGTGATCGGGCAGGGCGTAGTCTGGTACAGTGGGCAGTTCTGGGCGCTGTATTTCTTGCAGCAAGTATCCAAGGTGGACGTGGTTACCTCGAGTTACATCGTGGGAATCGCGTTACTCCTGGCAGCGCCGACCTTGATCTTCTTCGGCTGGTTATCCGACCTGATTGGCCGTAAGCCGGTGATCTTGGGAGGCATGCTCCTCGCCGCACTCACCTACTATCCGCTGTACTCATGGCTGGGGCAGGTCACCGCGCCGGACAATATCGACTATCCCGTTGCGATCTTCATCATCTTTATCCTCGTGTCCTATGTCGGGATGGTCTATGGGCCGATCGGAGCATTCCTGGCGGAATATTTCCCCGGGAGGATCCGCTACACATCGGTTTCCGTACCTTATCACATCGGCAACGGCTGGGGTGGCGGGTTGGTACCATTCATCACCAGCGCGGCCTTTCAGGCCACGGGTAGCCTTGGCTATGCGTTGATCTACCCGATCGCCGTTCCGGCGGTGTGCTTCCTGCTCGCACTCTTTTTGATGCCCGAGACCCGTCATATCAGCATCTGGGAGCCGGCAAGGGCTAAGGCATCATCCTAATGCAGGGACGCTAAAGCCAGAGACGCTCGGGTGATCTCGCAGCGTTGGGCCGCTTGCCATGTCGTCCCGACATGATGGAGGTACGCCGTGATCGCGCTCGATCGCCTTCGGCGGATTCTTGAGCGGTTCCTGGAGATCTGGGTGGTGTTTCTGGTTTCGGCGCTCACCGTGATCGTCGTTTTGGCGGTGATCTGGCGCAAGGCGGGAGCATCCTTCGTCTGGTACGACGAAGTGGCTTCGATCATGCTTGCGTGGATCACCTATTACGGCGCCGCCCTCGCCGCGCTGAAGCGCGCCCACATCGGCTTCGACGGATTCCTGTTGGCCCTGCCCCATCCCTGGCGCGTGGCCGTCGCGATCCTGGGCGAGAGCGTCGTCTTCGCCTTCTTCATCGTGCTTGCCTGGACCGGAATGACGGTGCTTGAGGTACTGCAAGGCATGACCCTGATCAGCCTCCCCGGCGTTCCGGTGCGCCTCACGCAGTCGGTCATTCCGATAGGGGCGACGCTGTTCATCATCTGCGAGGCCCTGAGCCTGCCGGAATACTGGCACCGCCTGCGCGAAGGCATCTCCGCTGACGTGGCGGAAGTGACGGAGCAGATGCAGGCGCAGGAAGGCAGCCGGCCGTGACCATTCTCGCGATGCTGAGCGGCCTGGTTGTCCTGGTGCTGGCCAACGTGCCGATCGCGGTTGCCCTCGGCGCGATCGCGGCCGTCGCCATCGTAACGACCCAGGGCACTTACATGCTCCCCAACATTGCGCTCGCGATGTACGACGGCGCCAAGAGTTTTCCGCTCCTCGCCATTCCGATGTTCATCCTGGCGGGGGCTATCATGAACTCATCGTCCATCTCCCGCCGACTGATGGACTTTGCCACCGCTCTGGTCGGCTTCATCCGCGGCGGCCTCGCGCACGTGAATATCATTCAGTCGATGTTCTTCGCCGAGATCTCAGGCTCCGCCGTCGCGGACGTCGCCGCCACGGGCCCCATCATCATGCCCGCCATGATGCGGCGCGGTTATTCGCGTGCCTTCACGGCAGCGATCACGTCATCCTCGGCGAGTCTCGCCATCATCATCCCGCCTTCGATTCCGATGATCCTTTACGGCGTGATGTCGGGCAGCTCCATCGTGCAATTGTTCGTGGCGGGCATCGTCCCAGGGTTGCTCGGGGGCTTCGCCATGATGGCGATCTCCTACTACCTGGCGCTGAAGCACGACTGGCCGGTGGAAGAGCGGTTCAGCCTTGACCGCGTATGGGTCACGTTCAAGGAAACCGGCTGGGCGCTGATCATGCCGATGGTTATCCTCGGCGCCATCTTTGGCGGCATCGTCACCGCCACCGAAGGCGCCGGGGTGGCTGTGGTGGCGGCGCTCGTGATCGCCGGTCTCATCTACCGCGACCTCGACCGTCGGCACTTCATGCGCGCCGCCGTCGATGGCGCCGTACAGACCGCCGTCGTGATGCTTCTGATCGCCGCCTCGGCACTGCTGGGCGTCTACCTGACCGAGGCGCAGGTGCCACAGAGCCTCGCCGCCGGCATCCTCGAATTCACCGACAACCGTTATGGCGTGCTGGCGATCCTGAACGTGTTTTTCCTGATCCTCGGCCTGTTCCTTCATTCGGCTGCGGCGATCATCCTGGTGGTACCTATCGTCATGCCCCTCGTGCACGCGGTCGGCATCGACCCGGTCCATTTCGGCATCATCGTGACGCTCAATCTGGCGATCGGGCAGCAAACCCCTCCCGTTGCCAGCGTCCTCATCGCCACCTGTTCGATCGCCAAGGCCGACATCTGGGAAGTGACGAAGGTCAACGTCTGGTTCATCGGCGTGCTGCTCGTCGTGCTGGGGCTGGTGACCTATGTCCCGGCGATCCCGATGAGCCTGGTCGAGCTGTTCTACGGTTAACGGCACGGCAATGTTGTTTGCATGCCCGTGTGATTCGGCACGCCCAGTAGGGCGCCCCCCCAGGAAATTTCGGTTCGTTCAAGGAGACTCGGCGGCGCTTCTGGTCATGCGCCTTGACGCCGCCTGTGCCGGAGACCATTCCTTCGATGGAGCGGGCTGGCCGTGACCTGCTCAGCGGGACGGGAGACGACCGACTTGCCTCGCAGTACGCGGGCGCATCGAGGCGACAAGCTGCAGCCCTGGCTTGCAGCGTGGTTCACTGCCCTCCTCGTCCTCGCTCCTTTCGCCCGTTCCCCCGTGCCCGTCGATCTGGCGGCGGCTCCCGCCGCTAGCCTAGAAGCGCTCGTCGCACACGACGGCGCCGAGGACCAACACCCGGCTGCCCAGCTGCGGCCGGCCCAGCCGTCGGCGCCCGGCATACTCTCCCGAGCGTCGCTGCTCGAGACCACGCTCGGGCTGCCGCCGGTCAAATCGCCGCTGCTTCGGGCCGTGGCCGACCAGCCTGCCCTCGCACTGCAGACCACGACAGCGCTCGGCGGCGAGCCGAGAGAGGTCCTGCAGCGCAGCTCTGTGGGCACCGCACGCACGCCAACCGGCCCACCGGCCTGACATCCAGCCTCTGAACGTCGCTGACCGTTGCGCGCCCGTTGAGGCGTGACACGGCCACGACACAGGTGCGTGCGTCTTCACGGAGCTGCTGTCATGGGAACCTTCAGTCTGACGCACTGGCTCGTGGTCCTGGCGATCATCCTGATACTGTTCGGCGCGGGCAAGCTGCCGCGGGTCATGGGGGACTTCGCCAAGGGCATCAAGAACTTCAAGGCGGGGATGAAGGACGACGAGCCCGCCTCGACCCAGCCCAAGATCGAGGACGCTGGCGAGGCGACGGACCGCAAGGCTTAGGGCTGGTCGCGCCCGGGAAGTGTCGTCACCACTCACGGCCGCGGTGGTTCACACGGGTCCGGCTCGGGTCGTCATCGTCACCCGCGTCGGTGCCCCGGCGTCCAGGTCCGGTCGGGCCGATGCCCGACGATGAGCTGATGGCCGCGATCCAGGCGCTGCTCGCCCAGGGCCCGTGCCATGGCGAAGGCTACCAGAAGATGTGGGCCCCGGCTGCGGTTCGCCGGCATCCGCACTCAAAGCGCAGGGTCCTGCGCCTGATAGCGCGCGAAGGCCACAGGAAGGCGGCCGTCGCCGTGGCCCGCAAACTCGCCATGATCCTCTTTCGCATCTGGAAAGACGGGACGACGTTCCGCTGGCGCCAGGAGCACGTGGTGGCAGCAGCCTGATCATGTCGACACTGGAGGGCTTCTGCTCGCCACCGTGCGGATGACGGGTCCCGCGGGACGGTGGTCGGATGATCTCGATGTAGCGTTAGAGGCGCTCGCGTGACCTCGCTGTGGACCCGGAGACATCCCGCCCCCGACACCATCATGTGGCGCCATGATCATCGCCATGGCACGACCTCGGAAAGAACCGTGACCCCGGCGGCGATCAAAAAAACCCGTGCACGGCCAACCGCGATCAAAGAACCGCTACACCTCCGCGGAGCTTGTATGGGTTGCGGTGCGTTATCACCATGGGCGGCGGTTCCGGCCGGATGCGGCCAAACCGCCGGCCTGGGCCGCCAGTCGCCTCAATTGGGGCGGCACAAGGCATCGCCCGCGGAAGGCGTTACGCGAGTCACCAGGGGAGATGGGAGATGAGACAGATGCGCACCGGCTTTCCGACCGCTGTCGCGATCGGCGCCGCTCTGGCGCTCGGAATTGGCAGCGCGTCCGCGCAGGACTATCCGTCGACCACGATCACCGTCGTGGTGCCGTTCTCGGCCGGCGGCCCGACCGATACCGTGACCCGGCTCGTCGCGGAATCGATGTCCCGCACGCTTGGTCAGCAGATGATCGTCGAGAACATCGGCGGGGCAGGCGGCACGCTCGGCGCCAGGCGGGTCGCCCAGGCCGAGCCCGACGGTTACACCCTCCTGTTGCATCACATCGGCATGGCGACGAGCGTCACGCTCTATCGCAGCCTCCCTTACAACCCCAAGACGGACTTCGCGCCCATCGGCCTCGTGACCGAGGTCCCGATGACCCTCGTCGCCCGGCCGGACTTCCCCCCGGAAACGCTCGCCGACCTAGTGAGCTACGCGAAGGAGAACGCGGAGCAGGTCCTCTATGCCCACGCCGGCATCGGTGCCGCCTCCCAGCTCTGCGGTATGCTCCTCATGCAGACGCTCGACACGCAGTTCACGACAGTGCCCTACAAGGGCACCGGGCCGGCCATGACCGATCTGATGGGCGCGCAGGTCGATTTCATGTGCGACCAGACCACCAATACGACCAACCCGATCAACGCCGGCAGCATCAAGGCTTATGCCGTCTTCACCGAGGAGCGCCTGGACGCCCTGCCCGACGTTCCGACGGCGACCGAGGCCGGCCTCGAAGACATCGAGATCGGGATCTGGCACGGCCTGTACGCGCCGGCCGGGATCCCGGACGAGGTCGTCGCCAAGCTGTCTGACGCGCTCCAGAGAGCACTCGCCGACGAGAACGTCGTGCAGCGCTTCGCCGAGCTTGGCACCGCGCCCGTTCCGCCCGAAGCCGCCACCCCGCAGGCCCTCCAGGACAGGCTGATCTCCGAAATCGACCGCTGGAAGCCCGTCATCGAGGCCGCCGGCGTGTACGCGGAGTAGTGGACGTCGCCAGGATGCCGGCGCGGCGGCATCCTGATCGACCGATGGCGTAGGCCGGCACTCGCCACCAGCTTGAGGTGCCCTGATGAGCTTCAACATCAAGGACATTGGCGCCGGCCTCATCTTCATCGCGATCGGGCTACTGTTCGGCCTGGGCGCGATGAACCTCGACCTCGGCACCCCGCTGCGCATGGGACCTGGCTATTTCCCGCTGATACTTGCGGGACTCCTGGTCGCGCTCGGGCTCGCCATCGTGGCGTACGGGATCGGCCACTCGGCCACGGGTCGGCTCACAGTCCCCTGGCGCGGGCTCCTCCTCATCCTGCCCGCACCTGTCGTCTTCGGGCTCACGGTCCGCGGGCTGGGGCTCGCGCCCGCCCTTGCTCTCGTGGCCCTGATCTCGGCATTCGCCAGTCGTCGCATGTCCGTTCCGCTGGCGATCGCGCTGACAGTGGGCCTGACCGTGTTCTGCGTCCTCGTGTTCAGCCTAGGGTTGGGCCTGCCGCTCCGGCTCTTCGGGCCGTGGCTCGGCGCCTAGCGAGATTCCGATGGACCTCTTCCTAAACCTTGGCCTCGGCTTCGAGACCGCTTTCTCTCCGGTCAACATTGCCTTCTGCTTCATCGGCGTCCTCCTCGGGACGCTGGTCGGCGTGCTGCCGGGGATTGGCCCGACCGCGACCATCGCGATGCTTCTGCCGCTGACCCTCGCGCTGTCGCCGGCAACGTCGCTGATCATGCTGGCCGGCATCTACTATGGCGCGCAGTACGGCGGCTCCACGACCGCGATCCTCGTGAACCTGCCGGGCGAATCAGCCTCGGCCGTGACCGCGATCGACGGCTATCAGATGGCGCGCCAGGGCCGCGCGGGTCCCGCGCTCGCCGCCGCCGCGCTCGGCTCGTTCTTTGCCGGCTCGGTCGCAACCCTGGTGCTTGTGCTGTTCGCGCCGCCCTTGACGGCGGTCGCCCTCGAGTTCGGCCCGGCCGAGTACTTCTCGCTGGTGGTGCTCGGCCTGATCTCGTCGGTCGCGCTGGCCCACGGCTCGGTCCTCAAGGCGCTCGCCATGATCGTGCTCGGGCTCCTGCTCGGGCTGGTCGGCACCGACATCTACACCGGCGAGCAGCGGTTCACGCTGGGCCGGCTCGAGCTCGCCGACGGCATCAACTTTGTCGCCGTCGCCGTCGGCGTGTTCGGCATCGCCGAGATATTGCGCAATCTAGAGGAGGAGCACGACCGCGACGTGGCGGTCCGACACGTCAGCGGGCTCATGCCGAGCCGCGAAGATTTGCGCCGCATCGCTGCGCCGGTGCTGCGCGGAACCGCCCTCGGCTCCCTGCTCGGCATCCTGCCGGGGGGCGGCCACGTCCTGGCCTCGTTCGCAGCCTATACTGTCGAGAAGAAGGTCTCGAGAACGCCCGAGCGTTTTGGCAAGGGCGCGATCGAGGGGGTGGCGGCGCCCGAAGCCGCAAACAACGCGGGCGCGCAGACCTCCTTTATCCCCATGCTTACCCTCGGTATCCCGGCAAATCCGGTCATGGCGCTGATGATCGGCGCGATGATCATCCAAGGAATTACTCCAGGGCCCAACGTCGCGATTGACGAGCCAGCGCTCTTCTGGGGCCTCATCGTGTCCATGTGGGTGGGGAACCTCCTTCTCGTCGTTCTTAATCTGCCGCTCATCGGCCTCTGGGTGCGGATGCTGAGCATCCCCTATTACGTCCTGTTTCCCGCGATTCTCACCTTCAGCGCGATCGGGGTCTACAGCATCAACAACAACGCCTTCGATCTTTTCGCGGTGGCGGTTTTCGGCCTTCTCGGCTACGTCCTCGTGAAGTTCGAGTGCGAGCCCGCCCCGCTCCTCCTCGGCTTCGTGCTCGGGCCGATGCTCGAGGAGCACCTGCGGCGCGCGATGATCATTGCCCGCGGCGACCCGCTTGTTTTCCTGCAGCGGCCGATCAGCGCCGTCCTGCTGGGGCTCGCGGCCCTCGCCCTGGTGATCGTGCTGATGCCGAACGTGGCGAAAAAGCGCGAAGAGGTATTCCACGAAGAGGAGTAAAAAAGCTTCGCCCGCGCGCTTAGGGCGGCATTCGACAGTGCGCGCCAATCCGCCACCTCGGACACGGGGCTCGTTTACGGCGGCGCGTGCCCGCAAGTTTGGGCACGATCACACGGCGTCGATCCCTGGCATTACCTCCCGGTTTTCGTACGTCATCCCGGAGCGCTCCGCCAAAAGGGCCTGCCGGCCGACCATGCGCTCGAGCGCAGCGATCTTCGCCTCCGTACTCCTGCAGGAGATCGGCCTGTACGAACGGTGGCTTGGCCATGGCTTCCATCCTTTGGAAGCCCGGCGCGCCTGGTCAATCCTGAAAGCACAGCCTGTCCGGCCCCGGGGGCGCACTCCACAGAGGATCGTCACTTTCCCGGTCGCGCCGCCCTTGAGCAGGTGGGAGCGCAACAGCGTTTACGCTCGGGTGCGGTCACGCACCGGTCAGGACGGCGATGATCCAGCGGATGGCGAAGGCCGCGACGAGGGCCCAAAAAGCAAGCACCACCGCACCCACGCGCCAGTCGGTTGGCGCCTCAGCGAGAATCGCAGCGCGGCGCCGGTGCTCGTCGAGCACCTCGGGCGGCATCAGTCTCGTTGCCACGAAGATGCCGAGCGGCACCAGGATGGCGTCGTCGACCTGGCCGAGCACTGGGATGAAGTCAGGGACGAGGTCGATCGGGCTCACGACGTACGCGGCAATCATCAGCACGAAGGCCTTGGCGTACCAGGGCACCCGCGGATCGCGCGCTGCAAGGAAGACGGCATAGACGTCGCCGCGCAGGGCCGCAGCCCAATCGCGTACCCGATCGCCAAGGCGACCGCCTGCGAGGAGACGCCACACGTAGATGAGGACGATCAGGCCGATGATGACCTTGGAGATGTGATCGATCGAGTCGGCCACCAAAGTGTAGTTCTCCTGGAGCCAGAAGCCCGACGCGGCGAGTAATCCTGTCCAGAGCGCGGTGCCGATCGCGGAGTAGATCAGGAACGGCACGAGCGGCATGCGCGCGATGCCCGCTGGTAGGGAAATCAGGGTGCGCACGGTCGGCACGAGGCGTGCGAGAAGCACCGCGATCCGACCGTGCTTCTCGAACCAGTTGATCGCGTTTCCGATCTCCTTCTCATCCAGGGTCAACCAGCGGCCGTGCCGGTCGGCAAAGGTGCGCATGCGCACCTCCCCGACCAAGCGCCCGGCGTAGTACCAGGGCAGTGCCCCGAGCATCGAGCCGAGGACGCCGGCGAGCACGACGAGGCCGAGGTGGAGTTCGCCCTTGGCGGCGACGAACCCGGCGAGCGGCATGATCAGTTCCGAGGGGATCGGCGGAAAGAGATTCTCCGCCAGCATCAGGAGGGTGATGCCGAGATAGCCGCCATCAGCAATCACGTCTGTGAGCCAATCGAACAAGCAGCTCTCCTTCGGTTTGCAGCCCTAAAAACCAAGGCTGGATATCCTGCAT
>Ga0299907_10002788_pt1 | contig 10970 bp, 10 predicted proteins | sample RVTome_16_FD_198680 | JGI IMG/M metagenome (GOLD analysis project Ga0299907, IMG submission 198680) | Soil microbial communities from uranium-contaminated site in the Upper Colorado River Basin, Wyoming, United States - RVT152D67 (version 2) ... | reverse complement strand
CCCGTTCACGGTGACTTCTACGAGGCACAGGTGTTGGTGCGAAACGCTCAGCCCGTCGGTTTGATCGACGTCGACACCTACGGCTGGGGCCGCCCCGGGGACGATCCGGCGATGATGATGGGCCACCTGACCCTTCTTGCCTCCAGCGCTTCCAATCCGACAAGAGTCCTCGCCTACGCCAGTCGCCTTCAAGAAATCTGGGAGGCCAAGCTCGACCCCGTCGACCTGAGGCGACGAACCGCGGCAGTGATCCTGGGACAGGCCACCGGCCCGTTCCGGGTGCAGCGGCCCGAGTGGCCGTCGGAGGTCGTGGCGAGGATTGACCTGGCCCAGCGGTGGGTCGAAAGGTCATTATGGGCGGATAAGAAGAGTCTCATCCTTGCCTCAGATAGGTCTCACGATCGCCCCCGATCATGAACACGTAACGCACTCGAGAGAAGGAGCAAACAATGCAAACCGGAGATCAGGTCAAGAACTGGAAAGTGGTGGTGAGCGCGGCGTCAATGGCTGCCCTCGGCCTTACCGGTCTGGCTGTGGCAAGCCCTGATGGTTCCAACAAGGCTCCGCCGGCGATCGACATAGAAGACCCGCGGATTGGTTCGACCCAGATGAACACCACGACAACAACGTCGTCGTTCGAGGTGGTGCCGGGCCCGGTTACCCAGTTCGACTCAATCGACTCTATCGATGCAACCGACGACACCGTGCTGGCTAGCGCGTCGTTGGACGACTCAGTGGACGATTCGCCCGACGACGCCGTCGTGGATGACTCACTCGATGATTCCGTTGACGCACCGGACGACTCTGTCGACTCACCGGACGACTCTATCGATGCAACCGACGACTCGGACTCCCTCGACAGCGTTGACTCATCTGACTGAACGACTGACAAGGCAGACAAGCTCAAGGATATGGGGAGCAGCACTCTTCTCCCCATGTCCTGATGAGTCGTAGGCTCCATTCATGATCCCGAGGTCATCTCCCGAGTCGCCGGTCGGTGCACGCCGCAACTCGGGCTCGGTGCGGGCCCGCATTCTCGGCTGGTATGTGGTACTCCTCGGCGTTTCGCTCGTGGCAGCCCTCCTGCTGCAGCGCATGTTCCTCCTGGCGCAGGCACGTTCAGACGCCGAGTTGGCCATGGACCAGGAGGTCGGCGAACTTCGACAGCTCTCCCAGGGTGTGAACCCCGAATCCGGGGAGCCATTCGGCACCGATGCGTCAGCAATCTTCGATACGTTCTTCGTCCGCAACGTTCCTCTTGGTGGCGAAGGGCTGATCACATTCATCGACGGTGAAATCTATAAGACCGATGTGCTCGGCAGCACCCTTGCCAATCTCCCCGAGGTGGTTGGCTGGGGCATGATTTCCGAGAGCGAGCGGGGGGTGATCGCCGACTCCGATCTCGGTGAGATCCGGTATCTGGCCGTTCCCGTTGGCTCAGCCGACGAGCTGAACGGAGTATTTGTCGTCGCTGTCCTGATGCCTGATCGGCTTGCTTCGGTCGACCAGGCCATCCGGTTGGGTGCAGTGGTGTACGGGTCGATCTTCTTCCTGGCAACCGTCCTCGCCTGGGCTGCCGCCGGTCGGATCCTCCAGCCCCTGCGCGATCTAACGGAAACCGCCCGGGCGATCACCGATACCGACATATCCCAACGCATCGATGTCGAGGGCGACGACGAGATTGGCGAGCTGGCTCGCACATTCAACGCAATGCTTGACAGACTGGACGATGCGTTCGCTTCGGAACGACGCTTCATCGATGATGCAGGCCACGAACTGCGCACTCCAATAACCGTCATTCGCGGCAACCTGGAAGTGATGGGTGACCATCCCGACGATCGGGCAGAGACAGTGAAAGTGGTCACCGACGAACTCGACCGCATGTCGAGGATCGTCGACGATTTGCTCGACCTCGCGAAAGCGGAACAGCCCGACTTCATCCAACCCGGGCCGATCGATCTCGACGAGTTCATCCGGGAGTTGGTCGGCAAGGCAACCACACTCGATGAACGCGCGTGGCGCGTGGAGCGGGCTGAGCCGGCTCAATTCAGCGCTGATCGCCACCGACTGAATCAGGCCATGATGAACCTTCTCCGTAATGCGGCCGAACACACGCCGTCGGAGACACCGGTCCGGATCGGAGGCAAAATTGAAGCCGGAGATGTCTTGCTCTGGGTACAAGATGAAGGACCCGGTATCCCCGAAGAGGATCACCAACGGATCTTCGAACGGTTCTCCCGCGGCGAAACGGGCAAGGCTCGAACCGAGGGCGCCGGTCTGGGTCTGGCCATTGTCGCGGCGATTGCGGAAGCCCACGGGGGTGAGGTCGAGGTTGTCACACCGGACGAGGGTGGCACCAGATTCACGATGACGATCCCTGCGCGTCCGCAAGGGGGTGACGGCGGATGAGCAGAATCCTCATCGCAGAAGATGAGCCCGGGATCGCCTCATTTCTGAAGAAGGGTTTGAAGGCTGAAGGTTTCACGACCTATGTGGTCCACGACGGGCCGACGGCGGTGGCGGTGGCCAGAGACGACGACTTCGACCTCATGATCCTCGATTTGGGCCTGCCCGGCCTGGACGGACATGAAGTTCTGTCCGAAGTCCGCCGCAAAGGTGAGCGAATGCCCGTGATCATCCTGACTGCACGGAAGGGCGTCAGGGACACTGTTGCCGGTCTCGAAGGAGGGGCCGACGACTACGTGACAAAGCCGTTCTCATTCAACGAGCTGTTGGCACGGATTCGGCTGAGGCTGCGCGACAGCTCGCGCGACGACGTGACCGTCCTCGTCTCCGGGAACATAAATCTCGATCTGCGAACGCGGCGGGTGGGCGTGGGAGGCAAGGAGGTTGAGCTTTCCGCCCGTGAGTTCGCCCTCGCCGAGACACTCCTCCGTCATGCGGGTCAGGTCCTCTCCCGGGAGCAACTGCTGTCGCATGTGTGGGGCTACGACTTCGATCCGGGAAGCAACATCGTCGATGTGTACGTCGGATATCTCCGGCGCAAACTGGGCAGCGAAACGATCGAGACTGTCCGGGGCATGGGTTACAGATTGAACGCCGAAGGCAGCAGATCGTCGCTCCCGGATATGTCCTGAGACTACGAATGCAATAGCCTGCCCCGATGTCACAAATTGCCGGAGGGCGTCTTTCGAAACTGACGGCGTTTGCCACCGAATCCGGTGGCGGAAACCCGGCGGGTGTCTGGATCGGCGATCGCCTTCCCAACGTCGGCGTGATGCAGCAGATCGCCATCGACGTGGGTTTCTCAGAGACGGCCTTCCTGGCCAGAACAGGTGAGGGCAGATGGACAACGAGGTACTACTCGCCGGAGGCGGAGGTGTCGTTCTGCGGGCACGCAACCATTGCCAGCGGTGTGGCATTGGGCGAAAGATTCGGCGACGGAGAATATCTCCTCGATACCGCCGTCGGAGAGGTTCCGGTTCGGGTGAAAACCCGGGACGGGGTCCGCTTTGCGGCTCTGACTTCAATTGAACCGTCGTATGAAAAACCCGGAGATGGCCTGCTGGAAGGCGTATTGTCAGCTATCGATTGGGAGCAAGGCGATCTCGATCCGGAAATACCCCCAGCCCGAGCGTTTGCGGGCGCGTGGCATCTGGTGATCGCCGTAACCGAACGCAGCCGCCTCTCTCGGCTCGACTACGACTTTGATGCCCTCCGCAAGGTCATGGAAGACGATGGGTTGACCACAACTCAGTTGGTGTGGCGGGAGAGCCCCACCACCTTTCACTCGAGAAACCCGTTCCCGGTCGGGGGCGTTGTCGAAGACCCTGCCACCGGTGCGGCGGCCGCCGCTCTTGGTGGCTACCTAAGGGAAACAGGACTTGTCGAGGTCCCGGCCCTGATCACGATCATCCAGGGGGTGGACATTGGCCGGCCAAGCCAACTGACGGTGGACGTCCCACCTTCCGGTGGGATCGTGGTCAGCGGCCCTGCTGTGGAGTTCGAGCGCTGACCGTTTCTCGCACACAGCCCCTCTAATTCTCGGCCGGCGCTCCGAATGCGTCCTGATAGTCGGCGATCGCCGCATTGATAACTTCGTGGGCGTCGGACGGGCCATAGTGGCCCTCGATTGACACCTTCAACTGCGTGCCCGGGACCTGTTTGTAGGTGAGGAAGTAGTGCTCCAGACGGTGCAGCAACGGCTCCGGCAACGACGACAGCTCGCTTACGTCCCGATACATCGGGTCGTTAGCGAGCACCGCCACGATCTTGTCATCGGCCTCACCGTTGTCGATCATCTTGATGCCTCCGATTACCCGTGCCGGCAGGATTATGTCGGAGTTGTTGATCAGCCGTTCCGAGAAAACGCAGATGTCGAGGGGGTCGCCGTCGGCGGTGTCGGCAGTGGAGCTGAGAGCGGCGACGCCGGTTCCACAAAGTGTGCGGGGAATCAGACCGTAGAGGGTGGGCGGCGAGCTGCTGCTCTGCTGGGGCCGATCGACTTTCAGCAGCCCGCTATCTTTGTCCAGCTCGTATTTGATGACATCGAACGGGGTGATCTCGATATAGGCGGTGACGACATTGGGGGGATCGGGTCCCGGTTCGAGCCCATGCCAGGGGTGCGAGCGGTAGCGGGGGAGTGGTTCGCCGGACAATCTTCGCGAACGTTAGCTCACGGAGAATCGCTCTGGCGCGCCAGTCCGGCGAGCTGACCTTCCAGGAACGACCGCTCCGCCGCGTTCCTTGTGAGCCGGAGCGCCCACCGGTAGGCGACCTCGGCCTCATCATGGCGACCGAGCCGGACGAGCATTGCAGCCCGGGAGGAATGGAAGAGGTGGTAGCTGTCGAGGTCGAGCTCATCGATGAGCGCCAACGCCGGACCTGGCCCTCTGAGTTGGCCTACGGCGACGGCGCGGTTCAGAGCGACGATCTCGGTGGGAGCGATGGACATCAACTGGTCGTAGAGGGCGACAATCTGGCTCCAGTCTGTCTCGGCGGCAGTGTCGGCATCGGAGTGGACCGCGTTGATGGCGGCCTGGATCTGATAGGGTCCGGGCTGGTTTCTGCGGAGGCACGAGCGAACCAAGTTCTGGCCCTCTTCGATCATTTCCCTGTCCCACAAATCGCGGTCCTGGTCGGGAAGCAGAACAAGCAAACCATCGGTTGAGACGCGGGCCGGACGACGGGATTCACCGAGGAGCATCAGCCCCAGGAGGCCGGCGGCCTCAGGTTCATCGGGCATGAGCTCGACCACCAGCCGACCCAGCCTAATTGCCTCACAACTGAGCTCCTGGCGAGTCAGCGTCTCGCCCTCCGTTGCGGTGTGACCCTCGTTAAAGATGAGATAGATGACGCCCAAGACCGACTTGAGTCGGTCGGGCAGCTCTGCGTCGTCCGGCACCCGATAGGGGATCTCGTTCACTTTGATCTTCTTCTTGGCTCGGACGATGCGTTGCGCCAATGTCGCATCCGGAAGGAGGAATGCTCGGGCGATTTCGGGTGTCTCCAGCCCACCGATGAGCCGGAGCGTCAGTGCCATCTGGGCTTCGCTCGACAACGATGGATGACAGCAGGTGAAAATCAGTCTGAGCTGGTCATCGGGAAGGGTTTCGATTTCTGGTTCTCCCTCGTCTTTCGTTGCGTACAGGGCCGCAGCCTGGGCGTACTTCTCCTGTCGTTTGCTATCGCGGCGGAACGTGTCGATCGCCCGGTTCCGGGCCGTTGTGATGATCCATCCAGCTGGCGACGGCGGGACGCCTTTCTGGGGCCACTGCTGAATGGCGATTAGGAAGGCGTCCTGGACAGCCTCCTCAGCAAGATCGATGTCGCCAAGCGAACGGATCAGTGTGGCACGGGCCTTCCCGGATTCCTCTCGAAATACCCGTTCGATCTCAGTGTTGCCGGGCCGCGTCAGGTTCAGTCCTTCTGTTCGAGCTTGACTTGGTCTGAAGCCAGACACAGGGTCATGATTTCCTTTCCGGAACCGGCACCGTACCGGTTCTCTTGCCCTCTATACGAAATTGGCCACCCGATATCGACAGGCTTCTCCAAGACGATTAGCCGCAGACATCCTCGCTGACCGTCAGGTTGACCGGATCCTCATCCCAGGCGCCCGTCATGACGAGGGCGACGGTTTCCTGAATACGGGGGATGTCCGCCATCGGGTACCCGGTATCTGTGTAGTCGCCGTTGCGGTAATCGACATCGAAACCGATGAATGTGATCTGACCGGTGTCGATTGTCGGTGCGAAGTTGATGAGATACGGAAGCTGATTCGAAGGGATGTTGGTGGAAACCCGGCTCTCGATGACGTCCAGAAGCGAAACGAGCCTGCTGGTCAACCGGTAAGGCGTGGCTTCATCGAGGAGGGCGGTCATCAGACACCTCTGTCGTTCCATCCTGACGTAATCGTTGCTGGCGGTGCGACCGCGGGCATAGGCGAGAGCGTGCGCCCCATCGAGTCGTTGCTCGCCAGGGTTGAAGGTCACCATCTCGAAGTCGCTCGGGTCGTCCTCATAGAGCGGAGCGACGAACGATTTCGCGGGATAGACCGTCACACCCCCGAAGACATCAACCAGTTCGACGAAGCCCTGCATCTCGACCAGGACGTGGTAGTCGATTGGGATACCCAGCGTTGTCGAGACGATGTTGGCCACGGCCGTCACTCCGGGGTCGGGCCCGGCAAACATCTCGGGGTGACGCTGCCCGTATGAGTAGACCTCATTGAGGATTCCCTTGCTGAAACCGGGGAAAGGGGTTCCGTCGCTGAAGGAGAGGCCCGCCATGTTTCTCGGAAGCCCGAATAGAGCCGTCGCGCCACTGACTGTGTCGATTGTCGCCACCATCACGCTGTCCGTGCGGAGACCTGCCCGTCCCGGTCCGGCATCCCCTCCGAGGAGCAGGAACGTAAGGCGGTTGGTTCCGAGCGGGAGAGTCGTTGTCGTAGTTGTGGAACTGGTGGGGATTGTCCACGGTGCAACAATTGGGTCGGCCGCCAGTGTGGTTGTGGTTGTTGTCGTGCTTGTTGGTGGTGGTCGGAGTGGCCCCGGGAGGGCCGCCCCGCTGTCAGGGAACACTTGCATGATGGTGGACCGGGTTTCGAGGCCAACGAGTGCGAGGGCCGCGTGGGGGATGATCGTGAAGGCAACGAGAGCGGCCAGTCCCAGCTTGACGAAGCGGCCGCCGGCCCGTCGCCAGGCATCGGTCACGGCAAGAATCCGGAACATCCCGAAGATGATGTTTATCGAGATGAGCACGAGAAGCAGGTCGGGATTGGTTGCGATCTTCAACATGCCGGTCGGTTCCGTGGTCATTACGCCCCAGACGGCGATCCCCGCAGCCGAAAGCGTCGACACCAAGAGCATCCACCCGAAGCCCCTGGCGCCGGTAAGCAGCTGGCCGGCCCCGGGAACCACTGACGACGCGAACCCCGCCCTTAGCGGCGAACTGTGGTGTTGAGTCACGGCTATACAACGTCCGGCTGTATGCAGGACGTTCCAGTGAAATGCAGCCGTACAGACGGTGTCGTATCCTCGGCGGACAGCGGTGGGCCACTTAAGGAAGGAAAGGGATGGCCAGCAGTGGAGGAACCCGGGCGATAGTCGCCGCGATGGCTGCTAATGCAGGCATCGCAGTCGCCAAATTCGTCGCCTTCCTCGTCACGGGATCGGCTTCGATGCTCGCTGAATCAGTCCACTCGGTAGCGGACACCTCCAACCAGGGTTTGCTATTGCTCGGAGGACGACAGGCACGGAAGATCGCCGACGACGAGCATCAGTTCGGCTACGGGAGAGAGCGATACTTCTGGTCGTTCATCGTGGCTCTGGTTCTGTTCACGCTGGGCGGGCTTTATTCACTCTATGAAGGAATCGACAAGCTCCGCCATCCTCACGAGATCACGTCGATCGAGTGGGCGATCGGTGTGCTGATCGTCAGTCTCATCCTCGAGAGCTATAGCTTCCGCACCGCGGTCGTCGAAGCAAGGAAGGTGAAGGGAACGAGGTCATGGTGGGGCTATATCCGTCGCTCCCGTTCCCCTGAGCTTCCAGTGGTGTTGTTGGAGGATGCCGGCGCTTTGTTTGGTCTGGCAATGGCTCTCGTCGGCGTCACCCTCGTGGCCGTCACCGGAGATCCGATGTGGGATGGCATCGGAACCGTCGGCATCGGGTTGCTGCTACTTGTCATTGCATCCGTCCTCACAGTCGAGATGCGGTCGCTTCTGATCGGTGAAGCCGCTACCAGCGAGGATATAACGGCGATCATGGATGCAGTCGCCGGGTCAGAAGGGGTGGTGAGGGCAATCGATGTGAAGACACAGCACATCGGGCCAGAGGAACTGCTGGTCGCGGCAAAGATCGAATTCGATCACTCCCTGACCGTGGGAGGCGTGGCCATAGCCATCGACAGGTGTGAGGCTGCAATAAGGCTGGCGGTTCCGCAGGCGTTGCGGATCTATCTCGAGCCGGACCTCTTCGACCCTGACCATGTTGGGAGCCCCGATCTTCCTCCCGCCACCGGCGCCAGCCACTGAGAACTGTGGACCGGGTTGCCGCTGGGCCGCTTGCCATGCACGAACTGCTTGCCATGCACGAACTGCTTGCCTGCACGAACTGCTTGCCATGCACGAACTGCTTGCCATGCACGAACTGCTTGCCATGCACGAACTGCTTGCCATGCACGAACTGCTTGCCATGCACGAGAAAGGGGCGACCCTGGGGCCGCCCCGATTTCGTTCCTTGGGAGGAGGAAGTTTGTTGTTGCATGGTCGCTGATCAACCTGCAACACCATTTCTAGACGCCAGAGGTAAACACCCGGTTAACGAAAACCGAACCCTTTGGAAAGATGTGGTCACTACTCCTTGTGGAAGTCGCGGGGAGACGTTTCGGGATGGATCGACTTCTCCCGGTGGATATGGCGCCCGGGCACAGGCTTGTGGGCGGGGTCGTCGACAAAGATGTTGCCTCCGTCGAGATGGAGAAGGGAGGTTCCGTACGCTTCTGTCAGGTTCTCGGTGGTGAGTACCTCAGACGGTGTCCCGGAGGCCACCACCCGTCCCGAGAGGAGGAGAACATGGTCGGCAGATCTCGCCTCGGAAAGGTCGTGAGTTGTCAATACGACCGTGCATCCACGCTCCAACTCGTCATGAATCACCGCGTCAATCGCCTGTGCCGCGGTTAGGTCAATCCCGGTTAGAGGCTCGTCGAGCAGGAGTAACTCGTGGTCCTGGGCAAGTCCCTGGGCCACGAAGACACGTTGACGTTGGCCGCCCGAGAGATGTTGCATGTGTTCGCCCTCGAGATCGGTGATCCCGGTGCGGTCCATTGCTGTTGCTATCGCTGCACGATCGTCCTGGTCGAGGCGGTCGAACCATCCCGTGCTCGCGAATCGTCCCATCCGCACCACCTCACCGACGGATATCGGGAGTGCGTCGTTCAGTTTGGTTGTCTGCAGAACGTAGGCGACCCTTTGGAAACCATCCCGTCCGGCCGGCACCGCGATGACTCCCGAACGAGGAGCGAGGAGGCCGGCGATAGCATTGAGTAGGGTCGACTTGCCCGACCCGTTCGGTCCGATCACTGCCGTCACCGTGCGCGATGGGATCGAAAACGTGGATCGGTCGACTGCGATCTTGTCGTCGTATGCAAGGACCAGGTCGATGGCATCGACCGCGGGCTGCCCTACTTGCATCGTGAGCACTGCCCTTCGATTTCGAGGGCGTGGTCTCGTGGAGCGAAAGAGACCTCCTGTCCGATCCTCTCAACCAGCGACTCGAGCTCTGATTCGATCTCGGTGTCGATCTCGATGTCTTCGACCTGGCCGCATTGGACACAGACGACGTGGTGGTGGTGTCCCATGAGCCACTCGGCCAGCTCGTAGCGGGTGACGCCTTTCGTGGAATAGTGAGGGCTCACAACTCCGGCATCTTCGAGGACAGCGAGCGTCCGGTAGATGGAGGAGAGGGGGACCGTGTCGCCGAGCGAGCTGTACAGGTCGGAGGCCGATCGCGGCCCGTCCGCCAGACCCAACGAACGGACAATGGTCCGACGACCGGTGGTGAGTCGGATATCGCGTTCCTGAAGACGGCTTTCAATTTGCTTTTCGAGGTTGGTGTTGACCATGGGTCTCTGTTTTGATTATCGTTCTCAATATGGAGTATAATGATTCTCAATATCGATTACAACCTGAGAACACGAGGGGAACCAAAGGAATGAACCGGGCCCAAACCTTTCTTGTTGTCGCTGTTGTTGCAGCGATGACGCTTGGAGCTTGCGGAACAGCAACGTCGGGCTCCGACGGCCTCCGTATCGTTGTCACCACATCGACGCTGGGCGACCTCGTGTCCAATGTCGTTGGCTCTGACGCCACTGTGGAGATCCTGATGCCGATCGGAGCCGACCCTCACTCGTTCTCGCCCTCGTCACGACAGGTTGCCGCATTGAGTGATGCCGACCTGGTGGTGACAAATGGGCTCGGCCTCGAGGAAAACTTCAGTGATGTATTGGAGGGGGTGATCGGCGACGGTGGACGCGTGCTGGACCTTGGTTCGATGTTGGATCCAATCCCCTTCGGAGTTGATGACGAGGACCATGAGGAGGAGGACCATGGGGAGGAGGAAGACGACGACCATACCCTGGATCCTCACATCTGGATGGATCCGTTGCGGATGGCTGACGCCGCTCGCTTCGTCGCCGAAGCGCTGAGCGATGTCGACGACGGAGTCGATTGGACGGCACGCGCCGCCTCTTATTCAGCGGATCTGAATGAGCTGCACACCAAGATCGAGGGGATGCTTTCCCCAATCGATGACTCGAAGCGCTTGCTGGTCACCAACCATGACGCTCTTGGCTACTTTGCAGCCAGGTACGGTTTCGAGGTGATCGGAACCGTGATTCCCGGTGGATCGACACTGGGCGATCCGAGCTCGGAGGATCTTGCCTCCCTGGTGACCACAATGCGCGAGCTCGGAGTCAGCGTCGTCTTTGCTGAAACCACCCGACCATCAGTA
>Ga0299907_10002787_pt1 | contig 10970 bp, 8 predicted proteins | sample RVTome_16_FD_198680 | JGI IMG/M metagenome (GOLD analysis project Ga0299907, IMG submission 198680) | Soil microbial communities from uranium-contaminated site in the Upper Colorado River Basin, Wyoming, United States - RVT152D67 (version 2) ... | reverse complement strand
CGAGACCAAGGCGGAGATGCGCCGCATCCTGGACGAGATCCAGTCGGGCCGCTTCGCCAAGGAATGGATCAACGAGAACCAGGCCGGACGGCCCGTCTTCAACGCCCTGCGCCGCAGGTCGGCCGCCCACTCCATCGAGTCGGTCGGCGCCGAGCTGCGGTCCATGATGCCCTGGATCGGGGCCGGCAAGGCGAAGCCCCAGGACGTCTCGGGCGGCGCCGGCCGGGGCTGACGCCCGGGCAAGCGACCACGAGGTGGTTGCGATCCACCCCCTACCAGGGGGTCAAGCGCGACCACCTTGCCCCTACGGGGTCCAGGCGGCGCCGTCGGCGTGCTGGGTGCGTTCGTTCTCCGTCCCTTCACCGCCCCACACGACGAACTCGGCGCCGGTCCACACGGCCCGGGTCCGGGCCCGGGAGGCGATGGGGGCGGGGGGGAGCGGAGCCCAGCGGTCGGCCACGGGGTCGTACGCCACCCCGGCGGGGTCGCGGGCCACTTCGCGAGGCGGGGCGTCGACCTCGCCGCGGTACCGGCCCCCGCCCCAGAGCACCACCCGGCTGCCCGTCCAGGCCAGGGCCTTGCCGTCCAGGAAGGGGTCGGCGAAGGGGCTGCGGGCCACCACCGCCCACCGGTCGGCGTTGGTGTCGTAGACGAGGCCCTCGCCGGCGAAGACCACCCGGGAGCCGATGTCGATCCCGACGCAGCCGGCCAGATCGAAGCACCAGCCGGTCTGGGTGGGCGGAACCGGTGCCACCGGCGTCCAGGTGCTCGGCCCGGGGTCGAAGCGGGCGCCGTCGAGCGACTGGCCGGGCTCCCCGTTGAAGCCCCAGGAGATGAGCGCACCGCCGTCGACGGCGGCGGCCAGCGGAGAGAGGCGACCGGCGAGAGGCGAGTCGGGCAGGACGCTCCAGCGGTCCCGTGCCGGGTCGTAGGCCGCCCCGTCGGCCAGGGGTGGGGCATCCTCGCCGTCCTCGGCCCGGGCTCCGCCCCACACCACCAACACCCGGCCCGTCCACACGGCCCGGGCGGAGAAGCGGGCCGAGAGGGGGAACTTGGCCATCGGCCGCCACTTGTCGGTGGCCGGGTCGTAGGCCGCGCCGTCGATGAATTCGTTGTTGCCGAAGGCGGTGGGCTTCCCCGGGTTCCCGCCCCACACCAGCATCTCCGTCCCGGTCCAGGCCGCGACATGGTCGGCTCGGGGACCCAGCGGACTTCCCGGCAGCTTGCGCCACCGGTCGGCCGCCGGGTCGTAGGCGGCGCCATCCTCCAGGTAGATGGCGGCGTTGCCGGCCCGCCCGGCCCCGCCCCAGACGATCATCTCCTTCCCCGTCCACACCACGCTGTGGGAGTGGCGGCCCTCGAGGGGCCCCTTGGCGATCACCCTCCAGCCCGGCGGCCGCGCCGGCTGGGGCGGCCCTGCCGGCGAAGTTCCGCCGCCGGCGCCGGTCCCGTCTCCACCGGAACTCGAGCCGGGCCCGCCTCCGGTGCCCTGGGTCGAGGTGCCCGAGCCGGCGGGGCCCGTCGGCGTCGCACCGCCAGGCCCGCTCTCCTCCGTCGCCGGCCCGCTCTCCGAGCCGCCCTCCTGTTCCGCCGCCTGACCCTTCCTGGCCTCCCGCTCCCCGCGCTCGGAACAGGCGCCGGCCAGCACGGCCACGGCGAGCGCACCGGCGACGAGCCGGCGGAGCGGAAGGCTGTGGATCACTCCGAATCTCCAACGAACCCGGTCGGGTACAGGTACTCCACGGTACTCAGGCCCGCCCCGAAATGAGCCGTGCCTCCCCTCGTAGACTCCGCGCCATGCGCATCGGATTCGTGGGAGCCGGGCTGATGGGGGCGCACATGGTGCGCAATCTCCTGGGCGCCGGCCATGAGGTGGTGGTGTCGTCTCGATCGCCGGAGCGCCTGGCCGACACCGGCTGGGAGATCGTGGATTCCCCGGCCAAGGCGGCCGAGGGTGCCGACGTCGTGTGTTCCGTCGTCCCCGACTCGCCCGAGGTGGAAGCGGTCGTCGCCTCCGTGCTGGAGACAGCGGCCGCCGGCACCGTCATCGTGGAGCTGTCCACCATCTCGCCCGAGACGGCCCGGCGCCTGTCAGACCAGGCCTCGAAGGTTGGTGTCGACTATCTCGACTGTCCCGTTTCCGGGGGCCCCGTCGGCGCGGAGGCGGGGACGCTGGCCATCTGGGTGGGCGGCTCGGGGGAGGCGATGGAGCGGGCCCGGCCCGTGCTGGAGGTACTCGGCGATCCGGCCAAGCTCGTCCACTGCGGCGAGGTGGGTGCCGGGCTGGTGGTGAAGCTGGCCAACAACTACCTGGGGGCGGTGGGGGCGGCCGCCTCGGCCGAGGCGCTGGCCATGGCCCGGGCCGCCGGGGTCGACCCCCATCTGGTGGTGGAGGCTGTCGGCGGGGGGACCGGGGCCAACTGGCAACTGGCCAACCTCATGCCCCGCAAGGTGCTGGCCGGCGACTTCACCGCCGGTTTCAAGGTGGCCCACATGGCCAAGGACCTGCGCATCGCCACCGAGGTGGCCGGGGCCCTCGGCGTCGAGGCCCCGGTGCTCGACCTGGTCCGCGCCCGCTTCGAGGAGGCCCGGGACCGCTACGGCGACGACGTCGACTACGGCGCCGTGGCCCGCCTCGCCGGCTGGTAGCGGGCGCGGCCAGGGGCGCCGGAGGGCGGCAGTACGATCCGAAGCGTGGAATAAGTGTCAGCGGCGACTTATGGTGGGACCTGAACTCGGACTGAAAACCGCAGATCACGGGGGGACGTGGCCGTGGAACTGACCCGTCGTCAATTCTTCAAGGCCTCGGCGGCCGGCGGCGCCGCCGTCGGGTGGGGCACCTTCGGGTTCGACCTGGCCCCGGCCCACGCGGAGAGCTCGCAGCTCAAGATCTCCCGGGCCACCGAGGTGCGGACGATCTGTCCGTACTGCGCGGTGGGGTGCTCGATGATCGCCTACCGGGCCGGGGACGGGTCCGCCAACGTCAAGCCCACCCTGGTCCACATCGAGGGTGATCCCGACAGCCCCATCAACGGCGGGACGCTCTGCCCCAAGGGGGCCTCCACCCTCCAGCTGGCCGTCAACCAGAACCGGGTGCTCAACCCCCGCTACCGCAAGCCCGGGGCCACCGAGTGGGAGGACATCTCCTGGGACAAGGCCCTGGACCGGCTGGCCCGGCTCATGAAGGACAGCCGGGACAAGAAGCTCGTCCTCAAGGACGCGGCGGGCCTCGAGGTCAACCGCAACGAGGGCTTCGGCTTCGTGGGCGGCGCCACCATCACCTCCGAAGAGGGCTACCTCACGGCCAAGTTCTTCCGCGCCCTGGGGTGCGTGTACCTCGAGCAACAGGCCCGCGTTTGACACGGTCCCACGGTGGCCAGTTTGGCCGCCTCCTTCGGCCGAGGGGCCATGACCAACCATTGGCGCGATTTCAAGAACTCCGACGTCATCCTGGTCATCGGCGCCAACCCGGCTGAGTGCCACCCCTGCGGGTGGAAGTGGGCCCACGTCGGGCGCGACACCCGGGGCACCAAGATCATCCACGTCGACCCCCGCTTCACCCGGACGTCGGCGGTGGCCGACCTCTACGCCCCCATCCGGGCCGGCACCGACGTCGCCTTCTTCGGCGGGCTCATCAACTACGTCCTCGAGAACAAGCTCTACCACGAGGACTATCTCAAGCTGCACACCAACGCCGCCTTCCTGGTGGCCGAGGGATTCGAGTTCAACGACGGCCTGTTCTCCGGCTACGACGAGGCCAAGCGGACCTACGACCCCAAGACGTGGGACTACCAGCGTGAAGCGCCGGTGACCCCCCCGGTGCCGGCGGCACCCTCGGGAGGCGCGTCGTCGCTCGGTCCCGCCGCCGGCGGCGCCGCCGCGCCCGTGCCCGCTCCGACCCCGGTGGCCTACGCCAAGACCGACCCGACCCTGGCCGATCCCCGCAGCGTGTTCCAGCTCATGAAGCAGCACTACGCCCGCTACACGCCCGACAAGGTGTCCGAGATCACCGGCATGCCCAAGGACAAGTTCGAAAAGATCGCCGAGTGGTTCGGGGCGACGGGCGTGCCCGAGAAGGTGGGCAGCGTCGTCTACGCCGTGGGCCTCACCCACCACACCACCGGCGTGCAGATCATCCGGGGCATCGGGCTGCTCCAGATGCTGCTGGGCAACGTGGGCCGTCCCGGTGGCGGCGTCAACGCCGAGCGGGGCCATGCCAACATCCAGGGGAACACCGACAACGCCATCAGCTGGGAGATCCTGCCCGGCTACCTCGGCATCCCCCGCCCCGAGATGGCCACCATGGCCGACTACCTGGCCAAGGTGCCCTCCAAGCCGTCGTCGGCCAGCTCCATCAACTACTTCGGCGCCAACTACAAGAAGTTCCTCGTCAGCCAGCTCAAGAGCTGGTTCGGCGACGCGGCCCAGCCCGACAACGACTGGCGCTACTCCTGGATCCCGAAGCCGTCCAAGAACTCGTCGTGGCTCACCATCCACGACGAGGCCCGCTCCAAGACCCTCGACGGGCTCTTCGCCGGGGGCATGTCGGGGGTCAGCATCGGCCCCGACTCCAAGCGGATGAGCGAGTCGCTGGGCAACCTCAAGTGGCTGGTGGTCATGGACCCCCTGCCCACCGCCACCTCCGAGTTCTGGAACCAGCCCGGCGGCACCGACCCGTCCGAGATCCAGACCGAGGTCTTCTACTTCCCGGCCACCCACTGGATCGAGAAGGACGGGAGCTTCGTCAACTCGGGTCGCTGGGCGCAGTGGAAGTACAAGGTGCTCGACGCCCCGGGCGAGGTGAAGGACGACAACTGGATCCTCGGCCAGCTGTTCCTCCGCCTGCGGGAGCTGTACCGCACGGAGGGCGGGACGCTGCCCGATCCCATCCTCAACCTGAAGTGGGACTACTCCGATCCCGGGAATCCGTCGCTCGACGAGCTCGCCCAGGAGGTCAACGGCTTCGACCTGACCAAGGGCGAACGGGTGAAGGATTTCACCGTCCTGAAGGACGACGGCACCACCAGCTGCGGCAACTGGCTCTACTCGGGCTCGTACCCGGCCGAGGGGAATATGATGGCCCGTCGGGGCACCGACGACCCCACCGGGATGGGCTACTTCCACAACTGGGCCTGGTCGTGGCCCGTCAACCGGCGCATCCTCTACAACCGGGCCTCGGCTGATGCGGCCGGGAACCCCTGGGACCCGGAGCGGGCCGGGATCCGCTGGACCGGCGCCAAGTGGATCGGCGACGTGCCCGACTTCCCCGTCACCTCCAAGCCCGAGGAGGGCAAGGGCAGCTTCATCATGACCGGCGAGGGGGTGGGCCGGCTCTTCGCCCCCGGCACGCTGTGCGCCGACGGGCCCTTCCCCGAGCACTACGAGCCCACCGAGTCGCCGGTCAAGAACGGCCTGTCGTCCGTCGACCGGGACCCCGCCGTCCACTTCTACAAGGACGCCGAGGGCACGTTCGCCGCCGTCGACTCCGAGTTCCCCTACGTGGCCACCACCTACCGGGTCACCGAGCACGAGCACTTCGTGACCCTGAACGTGCCCTATCTCCTCGAAGCCATGCCCGACTTCTTCGTCGAGCTGCCCGAGGAGCTGGCCAAGGAGAAGGGGGTGGTCAACGGGGGCAAGGTCAAGGTCCGCTCCAAGCGGGGCGAGGTGATCGGCACCGCCTTGGTCACCAAGCGCATGCGGCCGTTGAAGGTGGCGGGGAAGACCGTCTACCAGATCGGCATACCCGTCCACTGGCACTTCGCCGCCGGGAAGAAGAACAAGGTCCCGGAGATGGCCAACATCCTCACGCCCTATGTGGGGGACGCCAACGTGCGCACCCCTGAGTTCAAGGGGTTCCTGGTCGACATCGAGAAGGCGTAAGGGGGGAGGGAATGTCCACCGAACTGGGACTGGCCATCCGCCGCAAGTCGGCCACCCCCGCCTCCTCGACGGCCATCCGCAGCGACACCGTCGAGGTCGCCAAGCTGGTCGACATCGACCTGTGCATCGGCTGCAAGGCGTGCGAGGTGGCGTGCAAGGAGTGGAACGACCTGCCCGCCGAGGAGACGGTCAACTTCGGCAGCTACCAGAGCCACCAGGACCTCACCCCCAACACGTGGGACCTGATGCGCTTCAAGGAGGTCGAGCTCGACGAGGGCGAACTTGCCTGGTTGATCCGCAAGGACTCCTGCCTGCACTGCGACGAGCCCGGCTGCCTGCTGGCCTGCCCGGCGCCCGGCGCCATCGTCCAGTACACCAACGGCGTCGTGGACTTCGACCAGACGAAGTGCATCGGCTGCCAGTACTGCATCGCCGGCTGCCCCTTCGACATTCCCCGCTTCGACACCGAGACCAAGAAGGTCTACAAGTGCACGCTCTGCGTGGACCGGGTCTCGGCCGGTCTCGAGCCGGCCTGCGTGAAGTCGTGCCCCACGGGCGCCATCCGCTACGGCGGCAAGGCCGAGATGCTCGACTACGCGGCGACGAAGATCGGCAAGCTCAAGGACCGGGGCTTCGAGGACGCCATGCTCTACGACCCCTCCGGGGTGGGCGGCGTGCACATGATGTACCTGGTCCCGCGCGGGAACATGCTGGCCGACTACGGCCTGCCCTCCGACCCGCAGGTGCCGGGGACCTTCTTCTCCGCCCTGTCGGTGCTGCGCAAGCTGGGCACCGTGTCGGTGTGGGGCGGCCTGCTGGCCTCGGCCATCTTCTGGCTGCGCACCGGCCGGCACCGTCCCCCGCCCGAGGACCAGGCCGTCGACGAGGCCTACGAGGCGGGCCGGCGCCAGGCCGAGATGGCCCCCCGAGCGCCGGCGCCGGTGGCCATGTCGGAGCTGCCGCCCGACCCGCCCGGCGGTCCGCTCCCCGGGCCGGCGGGAAGCCCGCCATCGGGCAACGGCGGGGGGGTCCAGGGGCCGGGGAGTGACCCCAGAGAGGGAGGTGAGGACCGATGACCGTGCTCCAGCAGCGCGTGGGCGGGGCCGGGGCGGCGGCCACCATAGAGCGTTACACCTTCGCCGAGCGGCTGCTGCATTGGTGGGTGGCGCTGACGTTCATTGCCCTCATGGTCTCCGGCTTTGCCCTGGGCTATCCCCGCCTGGCGTTCCTGTCCGGGCTGTTCGGTGGCGGCCAGACCATGCGGTTCCTCCATCCGTGGATCGGGGCCGGATTCACCGTCGGGGTCGTGGCCATGTTGGTGATGTGGGCCAGGGACATGCGCTTCGACGCCGTCGACCGCATGTGGCGCCGGCGGATGCGGACCTACGCCCGGTCGGGGCATACCGGGCTCGACATCGGCCGCTACAACGCCGGCCAGAAGGGCTACTTCTGGTTCTCGGTGGTGCTCGGGCTGGTCCTCTTCGTCACCGGCCTGCCGCTGTGGTACCCGTGGCTCGTCGGGTCCGGGTTGGGCCAGGCGGCACGGTTCCTTCATCACGCCACCTTCCTCCTGACCGTAGGGGGCTTCATCGTCCACGTGCTGCTGTCGGCGGTCGTCCTGCCCGGCACCATGTCGGCCATGACCACCGGCCGCGTCACCCGGGCCTGGGCCGCCTGGCACCATCCCCGCTGGTTCCGCGAGCGGGACCCCCGATAGCCGGCTGGGAGGAACGGCGGGGCGCGGCCGGTGCCCGGGCGGCACGCCTGGCCCGGGCCGAGGTGCTCGCCGCGGCCGGGGGCGCGGCCGAGGCCCCGCTCGGGTTGCTCGTCGCCGTGTTGCGCCATCAGGAGTCAGTGGCGCCGGCGGCCGGAGAAGGCCCGGAGGCGGGCGCCGCGGCGCGTCTGGCCGCGGGGAGCTACCCGCTCCTCGACCTCGCCGCCGCCGTCCGACCCGTGGTCGAGGGGGTTCCCGCCGCCGTCGCCGCCCTCGGCACCCCCGAAGCCCCGGCCGTCGTGCCCGATACGCTGGCCGCGGCCGGGCCCCCGCTGGCCGCCGCCTCCGAGTTGGAGCGCGTGGCCGTGGTCGACGCCTGGCTGGAGGATCCGCTGACCGTCGACCCCCTGACCGGCTTCTGGGTGGGGGTGGCCGCCGGCCCGGTCCTGGAACGGGCCCGGGCCGCCATCGACGCCCCGACGCGGGAGCAGTGGACGGGTCGGGCCTGCCCCGCCTGCGGCGGCCTGCCCCAGGTGTCGGTCATCGCCCCGGAGTCGGGCGAGTTCATGGGGGGATCGCCCCGATCGCTGGTGTGCGGGCGTTGCGCCGGGTGGTGGACGTTCCCCCGGGCGGTGTGCGCCTGGTGCGGCGAGGAGGACCCGACGAAGGTGGCGCCCTTCGTCCCCGACGCCGGCGCCGCCCGCATCGACGCCTGCGAGACGTGCTCCGTCTACGTGAAGACGTTCGACCTGCGCCAGCCGGGAGGGGCGGCGGTCGTACCTCTGGTGGACGACGTGGCCACCGTCAGCCTGGACCTGTGGGCCCGGGAGCAGGGCTTGAGCCGGCCGGTGGTGTCACTGGCCGGCGTCTGAATCCGGCCCCTACGGCCCCCGCAGTCCCGTCTGTCCGCTATGGGCGGAGGCTCCGAATTGAGCAAATGGACCGGAGATACGGTGGGCGACAAAAGGACATAAGGTCCGGGCAGCAGGAAGAATATCGGGGTCTGTGGTAATTGACTCAGACTTCAACCCCGGAGAGCCCCTTGTCCCGTCGTGTCCGTTCTCTTCGCGCCGCCTTCGGGGTGGTACTGGCCCTCGTCGCGCTCGGGCTGGCGCCGGTGGCCGCCCGCGCCGCCGATCCGGTGCTGGTCGGAGCGGGCGACATCGCCGTGTGTGGCGGGGCTCAGGACGAGGCCACCGCCGCCCTGCTCGACGGCATCGACGGGACGATCATGACCCTGGGAGACGCCGCCTACCTCTCGGGCACGCTCTCCGAATACGTCAACTGCTTCGGGCCGACCTGGGGCCGGCACAAGGCCCGCATCCGACCTGCCCCCAGCGACCACGACTACGAGACGCCGGGGGCGGCGGGTTACTACGACTACTTCGGGGCCGCGGCCGGAACCCGGGGGCTGGGGTATTACAGCTACGACCTCGGGAGCTGGCATGTCATGGTGCTGAACAGCAACTGCAGCGACGTTCCCGGGGGGTGCGGGTCGACCTCACCGCAGGTGCAGTGGCTTCGCCAGGACCTGGCCGCCTCGGCGCACGAATGCACCGTCGCCTACTGGCACAGTCCCCGGTGGACCTCCGGCACCAAACACGGCAACGACCCGCGGGTGGCGGAGTTCTGGAACGCCCTGTACGACTTCGGGGCCGAACTCGTGCTCAGCGGCAACGAGCACAATTACGAGCGCTTCGCTCCCCAGACGCCGGACGGGCAGCTGGACGTCGACTTCGGGATCCGCCAGATCGTCTCCGGCACCGGCGGACGGGGGCACTACAGCCTGACCAACGTCCGGCCCAACAGCGAGGTCCGCAACACCACCGCCTTCGGAGTGACCAAGCTCACCCTCCACGCCGACAGCTACGACTGGCAGTTCGTCCCCGTGGCCGGCCAGACGTTCACCGACTCGGGCACCACCGCCTGCCACGGCCCCCGCACCGACCCCCCGCCGCCACCACCGCCGACCACCACGACCACCGCGCCGCCGGCACCTCCCACGAATAGCTTCCTGCCCGTGGCCGACGCCCGGGTGGAGCAGGCCAACCCGACAGCCAACTTCGGTTCGGCGAGCACCTTGCGGGTCGACAACTCCCCCTACTCCGAGAGCTACCTCCGCTTCGACCCCTCGGGGCTGTCGGGCACCGTGGTGGACGCCCGGCTGCGCTTCTTCGCCACCAACGGGTCGGGCAACGGCCCCAAGGTCTTTCCCACCACCAACGGGTGGGGGGAGACGACGATCAACTTCAACAACCGGCCGGGGTCGGTGGGGGCGATGGTGGACGACGTCGGGTCGGTGGGGTCGAATGCGGTGGCGGAGTGGAATGTCACCGAGATCGTCCGGGGCACCCTCAACGACGAGGTCAGCTTCCGGCTCGTCCCCGACTCGAACGACGGTCTCGAGGGCGCCTCCCGGGAGGCATCCTCCAACCGCCCCGTGCTGGTGGTGACCACCGGCGCCCCGGCGACCCCGAGCACCTCCGCCATCAGTCCCCACCCCGATGGCGGGGGGTACTGGACGGTCCGGACCGACGGGAAGGTGGCCGCCTTCGGAGCCGGCACCGGCCATTTCGGCGACGCCTCGGCCTTGGCACTGACCCGCCCCGTGACGGGCATCGCCGCCACGCCCACCGGGAAGGGCTATTACCTGGTCGACCCGGCCGGCAAGGTCTTCGCCTTCGGGGACGCCATCCACCAGGGTGACATGTCGACCACCCCCCTCAACCGGCCGGTGGTGGGCATCGCCGCCGCCCGCACCGGGATGGGTTACTGGCTGGTGGCCTCCGATGGCGGCGTGTTCGCCTTCGGCTCCGCCGGCTTCGCCGGCTCCACCGGCCACCTGACCCTCAACCGGCCCATCGTCGGGATGGCCGCCGACCCGGACGGCGCCGGCTACTGGATGGTTGCCTCCGACGGCGGCGTGTTCGCCTTCTCGGCCGAGTTCTCCGGCTCCACCGGGTCCCTGACCCTGAACCGGCCCGTCATCGGCATGGCCCCCACCGCGGACGGACGGGGCTACTGGCTGGTCGCCTCGGACGGCGGGGTCTTCGCCTTCGATGCCCCCTTCCACGGCTCGACGGGCAGCGACCCGCCCGACCAGCCGGTGGTGGGTCTGGCGGCCAGGCCCGCCGGCGACGGGTACTGGATGGTGACCGCCGGAGGAGAGGTCTTCGACTTCGGCGCCGCCCCCGATCTCATGCCCTGACCCGGGGTCGGCCCGGCACAACCGGGACGAATCGCAGCCATGCCGCCGGCCGGGGCGACCCCGAGAGCCAGGCCACCCACGGGGCGGGCCACGGGCCCCTGCCCTATCTGGAGTGGAGCCGGTCGTGGGGTGAACCCCCCGAGGTGGCGGCCGGCAACCGCGTCG
>Ga0299907_10002786_pt1 | contig 10974 bp, 10 predicted proteins | sample RVTome_16_FD_198680 | JGI IMG/M metagenome (GOLD analysis project Ga0299907, IMG submission 198680) | Soil microbial communities from uranium-contaminated site in the Upper Colorado River Basin, Wyoming, United States - RVT152D67 (version 2) ... | reverse complement strand
GGCTGAACATCGCCCTCGGAACGGACTACGACTACCGCGACATGTGGCGGGAGATCGCCTTCGGCTGGCAGCCCGGCGCCGGCGATGCACCGGGCGACAACACCCGGGGACTACCGACGTAGCCTGGGTTGGCGGAAGAAGAACACGCACGTCAGAGGCCTGGCCGCACAGGGCGCACAATCGGCAGCGGACTCTCAATCCGTATCCCTGGGCGGTAAGGAGTCAGGAAACCCTCAGGTTTAGTAGCAAGCTCGAACATCGTCCTACGCCCTCGACCTGCCTCGATCGCGGGGTCCACCGCCTCCCGAGTCGACGGTCGTGGGCAAGAATGGGCTGCCTACCATGAGGGAAGGCGACCATGATTGAGCGGTTCCCGGAAGGTCCGGTGACGATCCTTTTCAGTGACGTCGAGGGCTCGACCGATCTGCGCACCGGCCGGGGAGACGCGGTGGCCCATCGCATCCTGCGCTCCCATGAGGAGGTCGTGCGCCGCTGCGTCCGGGCCCACGAGGGTCGGGAAGTGAAGGCTCTGGGCGACGGGTTCATGGTCGCCTTCGCCTCCGTGCGCAGGGCTCTGACATGCGCCATCTCAATCCAGGAGACCCTGGAGGAGCGCAACGCGGACGCGCCGGGAGATGAGGTCCATGTCCGCATCGGAATCAACACCGGCGAAGTCGTGGTGGAAGGCGACGACATGTACGGCCAAGCGGTCAACGCCGCGGCGCGTATCGCCAGCCGGGCCAAGGGAGGCGAGATCCTTGTTTCCGAGATAGTCCGGCAGCTGGCAGGTTCGGGACCGGAATTCACCTTCGTCGATCGGGGCCGCTACCGCCTGAAGGGCTTTCCCGACCGCTGGCATCTCTACGGCGTCGTCCACGAGGCGGCGGAGCCCACCGAGTCCGGCTCGTCGTTTGTCGACCGGACACCGTTCGTGGGCCGGCAAGCGGAACGGGCGGAGCTGCGACCGTTCATCGCCCAGACGAAAGCCGGGACCGGCACCTTCGTGATCGTCGGGGGCGAGCCGGGCGTGGGCAAGTCGCGTCTTGCCGAGGAGCTCGCCATGCGGTGCAACCGGGACGGCTTCCAGACCTTCGTTGGTCACTGCTACGAAACGGGCGCCCACCCCTACATCCCATTTGTCGAGATCTTCGAACACGCCCTGGCCCAAGCCGAGAGCCCGCAGGTGTTCTGTCAGTTCCTCGGCGACGAGGCATCTGAGGTGGCACGGCTGGTGCCCAGGCTGCGCCGACTCTGCCCGGACATCCCGCCGGCGCTCGAGCTGCCCGCCGAGCAGGAGCGGCGCTACTTGTTCAACAGCGTGTGGGAGGTCGTGGTCCGGGCTGGCCGGACGCGGCCCATCCTCTTGGTCCTCGACGACCTGCATCGGGCTGACGAGCCCACCATGCTGCTGATCCAGCACCTGGCCGAACGGACCACCGAGGCGCCCGTACTCATCCTGGGCCTGTACCGCGACACTGAACTCGATCCCGGCTGCCCTCTGTCGCGCGGGCTCGAGGAGCTCACCCGTCGACGTCTGGCTCGCCGGATACGTCTCGAGCCACTTCCCCGAGAGGGCGTGGCCCAGATGCTGACCGATCTGGCGGGCCAGGAACCGCCGCCTCGTCTCGCCGACGTCATCTACGCCGAGACGGAAGGCAACCCGTTCTTCACCGAGGAGGTGTTCAAGCATCTTGTCGAGGAGGGGAGGCTCTTCGACGCACAGGGTCACTTCCGGGCCGACCTGTCGGTCGAGGACCTCGACGTCCCGGAGGGGGTCCGGTTGGTCGTCGGCGCCCGCCTTCGGCGGCTGGGTGAAGAGGGAACCAAGGTGCTCGGCAGCGCCGCCATCCTTGGGCGGGTGTTCAGCTTCGAGCTGCTCCAGGTCCTCGAGGAGATGCCCGAAGCCTTGCTGCTCGATCTCGTCGAGGACGCCGAACGGGCCGGACTCATCGTGGCGACCAATGACGCCACTGGGGAGGACCGGTTCGTCTTCGCACACGAGCTCATCCGTCAGACGGTGCTCTCCGAACTTTCCGCCCCCCGCCGCCGCCGGCTCCACGCTCGGGCCGCCGAAGCACTGGAGCGGGTCTACGCCGCCAGCCTGGAACCTCAGGCGGCCGCCATCGCCCATCACCTCGTCCAGGCTGGGTCTGCCGCCGACCCGAAGCGAACTTTCCGCTACCTCTTGATGGCCGGGCAGCGGGCCCTGGAGACGGTCGCTTTCGAAGACGCGCTCACCCATCTGGAACGGGCGGCCGAACGAGCCGAACTGGGAACCCCACCCGAACGGGCCGAGCTGCTATTCCGCCTCGGCACCGCCCGGCGGAGCAGCGGTCGGTGGGATGAAGCCGTGGAGACCTGGAAGGAGGCGGTCGACGCGTACGAGGAAATGGGAAATCACGAAGCCGCCGGTCGCATCTGCCAGGAGGCGTCCTACAGTCTGGGCTGGGTGTCGCGCTGGGAGGAGGCGACGGCCATCGGCCAGCGCGGCATCGATCTCCTGGGCGACGAGGTCAGTGCCACCAGAGCCCGGCTCTTCGCCCAGTTGGGGAACATCATGGCGTACGCCGGGGTCCCGTTCGAGGTAGGCGATGCGCTCATCATCCAGGCGCTCGCCCTGGCCGACGAACTTGGCGACCCGGCCGTGGGAGGGCACTGTCTGTTCGGCAAGGCGATCAATCGCACCGCCTGGATGCATCTCGTCGAGTGTGCCGAGGCAGGGCAGGAGGCGGCCGGGTTGCTGCGGGGAGCCAACAGCCTATGGGAGGAGTCGGCGGTCCTGGGATTCACCCAGGTCGCCCTCGCCCTCACCGGCCGGTTCGCCGAGGCCCGCCGGGTGGAAGCCCACCTGGAACCGCTGGCCGAGCGCCTGGGCAACATCGGGGCCCTGCTGCAGTGCCGGCGGGCCCGCGGCATGGTCGACTTCTCCGAAACGGGAGACCTCGACGCCCTGGAAGCCTTCGGCCGCGCCGACCTGAAGCTGGCCTCGGACGCCGGCCTGCCGTGGGTCGACAGTTCGTACGCGTGGCTGGGTCTGGCCCGATTCCTACGGGGGGATTGGGAGGCTGCTCTCGGTCACTTCGAGCAGGCGGCGGCGTGCGAACCGCCGGGCGCGCTCAACGGTTTGGATCGGGCTCTCCTCATTGAGTTCCTGGCCTACTCCGGTGACCGGGAACGGGTTCTCGCCATGCTGAACGACGGCGACGACAACCGCATGCCCCTCGCCGGTCAGCGAAACAGCTGGGGCCGGTGGGCGATGCTCGTATCGGCGGTCGAGGCACTGTTCGTGTCAGGAGAGCGGGACCGGGCCGGGAACTACTATGACCTCGTCGTCGAGTGCCAGGAACGTACGGAGGTCGTCTGCCCAAATTCCACTGATTGCCGGCTTCTCGAGCGCACCGCCGGCATCGCGGCCATGGCGGGCCGGTGTTGGGACGACGCTGAAGCTCACTTCCGGGCCGCGCTGCGCCAAGCCGACGAGCTACCGCACCGCCCAGAGGCCGCGCATACCCGGCGTTTCTTCGCCGAGATGCTCCTCGAGCGCGATGGGCCCGGCGACCGGGCCGAGGCGACCCCGCTGGTCAATCAAGCGAAAGACCTGTACCGGAGCATGGGTATGCCGAAGCATCTGGCCATGGTGGAGACACTCTGCCCCTAGAAGGCAGCTCCCCTCCCGACCTCGTAGGACGAGTGGTGTCACGGGCTCCTTACCATGGTGGCGTGGCCACGCCAGAGGATCGGTTTGCTGCAGCCGCAGCCGCGTTTCAGGCATTCTCCGGTTGGTACTGAGGGGCAGGACCGGTTCAGAGATCGGCCACGGCCACCGCGAGAGAGGCTCTGGGCACGGGTGGTCGCCGGGTCGCCGGCTGGGCGCGGAGGGGTCACCGAGTACGAGCTCGTCCGAACGGTCGACCCCGCGGGCGTCCAGCGGTTCTGCGAGGCGATGGGTCTCGTCGGTAGCGCCGACCTGCGAGTTGCGATCGAAGCGCGTTTCGTCGGTCCCGGTGGGTCCCGGGTTTTCGAGCAGTTTCTGGTGGACAGCGGTGTCGCCTCCGAGTTTTGGAATCGGATCGGCGACTGACCGGCATACGAGTTCTTCGGTGAGTACGGCTCGCTTCTGAGGGGCAGCGGTGGATCGGGATATCGGCCGCCCTCGGGCAGAGCTGTCCAAGAAGACCAGCTGGCCGCCGCGGGGTTGGGCGGACGTTGCGAGGAGGACTGGCGCGTGATCCGGATCGCCACCTGGAATGTTGAGCGGCCCAAGCCGACGGGGTGGAAGGTTCCGCCGGCGCAGCGGCGGCGGATGGCGGAAGTGGACGCCGATGTGTGGGTGCTCACGGAGACCATCCTCGGCCATGCTCCGAGTGCCGACCATCGCCACGCCGTGTTTTCGCCGCCTCACCCGGAGCGCCGTCCAGCGCACGAACGGTGGACCGCGATCTGGTCCCGGTGGCCATTACGTGAGACCAGCTGTCCGCCGTCCCACCGACGGGGAACGGTGGCCGCCATGGTGGAGCATCCTTCGGGGCCGATCCTCGTGTACGGCACGGTGATCGCCTGGGCCAACGAGCCTTTCTATGACGACGGGTCGCCAGCAAGGATGTGGCAGGTCCATCTGGCCGAGATCACGCGTCAGGGGCAGGAGTGGCTGCAGGTTCGGCGAGACCATCCCGATGTACCGCTGGTTGTCGCCGGGGACTTCAACCAGGACCGCGATGGCTCCGGCTGGTACGGCACGAGACTTTCCCGGGATCGTCTCGGACAGGTCCTCGACGCCGCCGGCCTTCGCTGCATCACCGCCATGAATCCTGCCGCGGTCGGCCTCACCTCCGGCCATCTGATCGACCACATCTGCGCCACGGCGGATCTGGCCGACTCGAGCCAGGTCAGCTGTTGGGACCGCCACGACGCCACCGGGCAACGGCTCTCGGATCATCCCACCGTGGCCGCAGACATGAGATAGGCCAGGTTGTCGGGCCGGATCACGGAGTGGGGCGAGGCTCGTTATTGGGTTATTGGAATGGGCGGTTGGCGCAGAGGTGGGAGAGGGCGGCGCAGACGGATTCGAATCGCTCGGGGTAGGCGTTGCTGCCGGCCGATTCGAGGCGGCGGCCGGCGTGGTTGATGGTGATCGCCCAGTGGGTGCCGTCGCAGACGTCGGGGTCGGCATACCGGGGTGCCCAGTCCCAGACGCCGAGGGTGTCGATCTCGGCCCAGAAGGCGGCGAGCTGTTCCTCGGGGATGTCGAGGGTCTCGTGGTCGGGATCTTCGCCGTAGCAGGCGAGGTGCTCATAGTGGATGGTGGTGCCGGTTCCTTGGATGCTGTAGGCCGGGCCGGGCCATCCGCCGATCGTCGCTTCGAGGTGCCAGGGGTCACTCATTGGCGGGTCGTTTAGCTCTTGCCGGTGCCGAACCAGGCGTTGCACTCGGCCAGGGTGGTCACAGGAGCGTTGATGCAATGGTTTTGACGGCTGGCGTCGCGCCCCGGCAGAGGCGAGGGAGCGAGTGTGGAGAGAACTTCGAAACGGAAGCCGTGGCTGGGTCCTTTTGGCTGGAGGCAGCCATCGTCTGTGCAGCAGACAATGCGCGCACTACGGCGGACTCATCAAGACTCGCATTCACCTCGCGGTGACGAGCTCCAGCGACACGCCCATTTTTGCCGAAGCTCGGACCAGTTGAGGAGCCAGCCGGGTGATTCCGATGGTGCCGAGGTCGACGCCGTGCTCGTCTGACTGGGGGAGATTCCGGGGGGCTGGAGTGCGGTAGGGGCCGCGTTCGAACCCGATGCCATGGAAGCCGGTGGTGACGAGAACGCCCATCGCCAACCCGTCGGCGGTCATCACACCGGCGCCCGAGTCGCCCGGCAGAGCCAGCCCGGCGGCGAAGATGCGATCCGGGTGAGGGGTCCCCAGCGCCACCGCGGAGCGGGCGGGCGCCACGTCGCCGATGCCGACCCCGTTGCCGTAGTACTGAAGGACGACGGCGCTGTCGGTGTCGATCGTGGAGACGCCACGGGGCGCCCCGAAGTGGCACATCTCGGGGCTGGCCTCGACGCCGGGATCGAGGCGGATGAGGGCGAAGTCCTTCGGGGTCTTGACGACGGCGTAGGCGAACTCGCCGATCCGGTGGCCGTGAGAATCCTCGGCCACGGGACCCCTTCCCCTGGGCCAGACCCTCTCAACGCGGCCTTTGCCGTCGGGATTGACTTCGTCGTTCGAGACCGGCCCCGGGCTGACGCAGTGGCCGGCGGTGCCGATGTAGCGGGCACCGTCGGGAGATCGGAACAAGAAGTTCAGGGTGCAATCCCCGATCGTGGTCAGCACCCGGCCCCCGGGACGCACCCCCGGGCAGGGGCCGGTGCCCGCATGCGCCGCAGCAGCGGGCACCGGGATCAGCGAGCAGGGCACGTCCCCCAGGGCGAAGGGGATCTCCCGGGCCGCCGGCGCCGTCTCCTGCCTCAGACGGGTGGTGGCCCCTGAGCCATCGGCGAGAGCGGGAAACGGCAGGACGGTGGCGGCCAGTGCCGCCAGTCCGAGCGTGAGCACCGTACGGGGCATAATGCCCTTTCCCTTGAGAGCATCCGAGTGGACGCGTCGCCAGGGGTCTGGAGCACCGCTCCCGGAGCCGGCCGAAGCCGACCCGGCACGTTGGGGTCTCGTCGTGCCGTCTCTCACGCTACACCCGTCAGACGGGGCGGCTTCTCCCGGTTTCGCTTCAACGAACAACGACCCCGAGCCGGAGCCCGGGGCCGAGGGGAAGCTGTGGGGGGAAGCTGTAGGGGGAAGCTGTTGTGGTGGAGGGGTGGGTGGGGGCAGCTGGAGCCGGTCCCATCAGTGGCCAAACCGGTGGTCCCATAACTGGCCAAAGGGCGGTCCCATGCTGCTGGCGGAACTCACCCCCCAGCCGATCCCATGCCACCGGCCGGCGACAGCGCTCGGGAGCAGAACCTTCGCAAGAGTATCCATGACTACTCGCGACCGTCACGCCCTCGAAGTTTGATGTGCGCCGCACAGACCGAGCCGGGCTGCTACTGGCGAGCGCCCGAGCCTCATGTCAGCTGCGGTGCCGAGGTCGACGAGCCCGACCTGGTAATCCCGCACCCGCGGATGTGGGAACGCCGGATCGTCCGGGCGCCATTGGCCGACCTCGCCCCTGACCTCGTCCGGAAGGGATGGCAGCGACGGGTTACGGGCGGCGTGCGTCTGGCGGGTACGCTCTAGCCCAGTACGAACGGCACCCGTGAAGGGGCCGGAACGTCCAAGGAGAGTCGCGTGACCTCGCTGCGCCTCATCGGGCCCGGCCGTGCGGGCCAGTCACTCGCCCTGGCGTTGTCGCGCGTGGGATGGAAGGTGCTCCCGGCGCTGGGGCGCGGCGACGAGCTCACGAAGGCGGCCGCCGGCGTGGACGTGCTGGTCATCTCGACGCCCGACGCCGCCGTGAGCACTGTGGCCGCGGCGGTCGAGCCGGTGCCGACGACCGCGGTGCTCCACCTGGCCGGCTCGCTCGGCGTCGACGCCCTCGCGCCCCACGTCCAGCGCGGCGCTCTGCACCCGCTGGTGTCGATCCCCACGCCGGAGCTCGGCGCGATCCGGCTCCAGGGAGCGTGGTTCGGTGTGGCGGCCGCCGGGTCGCGTGCGCGCAAAGTCGTCGACCGCATCGTCGCCGACCTCGGTGGACGGGCGGTGGCAGTCGACGATGAGTCACGGGTCCTGTACCACGCGGCCGCGGCCATCGCGTCGAACCATCTGGTCGCGCTGCTCGGTCAGGTCGAGCGGGTCGCATCGGGCGCGCGCGTCCCGCTCGAGGCCTATCTCGACCTGGCGCGCGGGTCGCTGGAGAACGTGGCCACGCTCGGGCCGGGCGCGGCCCTCACCGGACCCGTCGCGCGGGGTGACTGGACGACGGTCGCTCGTCACCGATCGGCGCTGGCCGCGGACGAGCTGCGGACCTACGACGCACTGGTCGCCGGTGCCGCCCGCCTGGCCGGTCGGGAGGTCCCCACGTGCAAGTGATAGGAGCATCGACTCCTTGGGAAGGCCCTTGACGCGGAACGGGCCAACGGGCGGACAGGCGGGCTGATGCCCACGATGGGGTATCTGCACCGCGGTCACACCTCTCTGATGCAGCGTGCACTGCCGGGATTTGGACCCGGTCCTCGACTCGGACGACCAGATCGCCGAATAGATACGGGTCTTGGACGAGCGCGCCGAGTTGGGCGCGCACCGAGACTCTGGACTCGACGCAATGAGTTTTTGGCCCTGCCGTCCGGCTAGGCCGATAGAAGCGACGACGATCGAGAACACGCGCCTTCGCACCCGCTCATCATCAGCCGGGGCTGGAGCGGGGGGTCCATCGCCCTGGCAGGCGGCGGCCGAGCCACTAGGGATCGGCATCTCCGGGTGGGTGCTCCCAACAGGCGTTCATGAGGTAGAGCAGCCCTGAGGGCCGCCGGTTTGAATGGCGCGGCCCGGGGCCCTCGATCAGGCGCCGGGTTCGAGGCGGAAGTCGAGGTTCTCCTCCTCGCAGGTTGTGGCCAGTTCGCTGCGCAGGTCCGACAGCACGATCTTCGACGGAACCTGGAGGGAGGCTTCGAGCACGAACATCGGCGTGGCGCTGAAGGGCGCGTAGGCGATCCGGGATTCGAGCGACGCCACGTTGATGCCACGGCCGGCGAGGACGGCGGCGACTACCTGGACGATACCGGGCCGGTCGGCACCGCTCACGTCGATGCGGTAGGGCAGATAGTCGGACGGCGACCGAGTGGGCGAGGTCTCCTTCAGGATGCAGCGAAGCTCGAGTTCGTGCTCGACCCGGGCACCGATCTCCTTGGCGCGCTCGACGGCACCCTGCGAGCCGGAGATCAGCAGGATCACGGCGAACTCGCCCCCGAGGATGGCCATGCGGCTGTCCTCGATGTTGGCGCCGGCGTCGCGGATCAACGACGCGAGCGCGTTGACCAGCCCAGGCCGGTCCGGACCCACAGCGGTGAGCACGACGTAGCCCCGATCCCCATCCATGACAACACCTCCCGCCCGGACTACTGGAGGCGGGATTGCGCCCCCCGGACGACGCTGCCAGCCAAGCCCCGTGAGCTAGCAGCCGGCCGTGATGTTCGGCGGCCGCATCTAATCCACAAAGGTAGTGCCAGCATCACACGATCTGCCCAATGACGGCCAACAGGCGCCACCCACCCATTGCCACGGAATCACGGATCGTGGTCAAGGGGGTGGCGTCCGCTGGGCCGCCGACCCGGAGGGAGTCGAACCCGTCCGGGACCGGCACTTCGGCGCTACCTGGGATGTCTGGGAACCGCTGACCCCTGACGTCGCCCAAGGACTCAGCGACACGGCGCGAAAATGGATGTCGACAGCAGCGGAGGTGTTTCGGTGGCCGTCGTCCGTGGCGCTACCTCGGGCTCGCCTTCTGCAGGGGTGAACCGGTGGCGCAAGTTGAGTCGAGCGATTTGGACTGCCGGTAGAAATCATCTTCGAGTCCGCTCAACGCCGGGGCGCATATCTACACCTATGCGTGTGAGGGCCGAGCGAGTCAGGTGACGCGAAGGACCGTCCGGGCCACGGGTGCGTCGAGTCGGTGGATCGTCGCGAGCAGGGCGTCGGTTCCTGAAGCCGCACGACATTCCCGAACCAGATGAACCAGGCGGGGAGTCGCTTGCAGCCGATCGCACTCCTCCGCCGTCCCCCTCCCCACAAGCTCCTTCAGCCTCGAACGGGCCTCAACTACCGACGAACCCTGTTCGCCCGACAACTGCACGGCCGCGACGGCGGCATGGCCGGTGCCGACGAAGTGGTGTCCCAGCCTTCGGGCTTCGTCAGCGGCGAGCCTCAGAAGCTCTTGCAGGGGACCCGCCTGGTCTTCTGCGAGTGAGTCCAACGACGTGTTCTCCATGGCCCAAGACTGCCGGATTGACGTCGCGCTCGTCCACAAGAGACGCGATACCCGCCCCGCCTTGCCCCGCTCGGGATCGGCCTCACGTCCCGCGCGCGTGGTTCGGGCCTGCGAGGCCGAGGCGCGGCCAACGGGGATCTTGTGTCGTGGCACTATGGCGGTCGTGGCCGGAGGGTCGGTGGTCGAGCGGGTCGAGGCGGCGTTGCACGCCGTCGAGGAGACCCAGCCTCACCTGAACGCCTTCACCTCGGTCCTGGCGCACGAGGCGCTGGTGGCGGCCCGGGAGCTCGACGGGCAGGAGCCCGACGGTCCCCTTCATGGGCTTCCGGTGGCGGTGAAGGACCTCTTCGACGTGGCCGGGGCGCCGACCACCGGCGCCTGCGGCGCCTACCAGGGGCGGGCCGCGGCCGCTCGCGACTCTGACGTGGTGGCCGCCCTCCGGGCGGCAGGGGCGGTGGTGGTGGCCAAGACCAACCAGCACGAGCTCGGCGGCGGCGCCACCGGGCTCGTCTCCGCCTTCGGGCCGACCTGGAACCCGTGGGGTGAGGGGCGAATCGCCGGTGGGTCGTCCTCCGGGTCGGCCGTCGCCGTGGCCGCCGGCGCGGTCCGTCTGGCCATCGGCTCGGACACCGGGGGATCGATACGGATGCCGTCGTCGTTCTGCGGCATCACCGGCCTCAAGCCGACGCACGGGAGGGTCAGCCTGCGGGGCGCCATGCCCATGAGCCCGGGCTACGACACCGCCGGGCCCATGGCGGCCACGGCGGCGGAGTGCGCCCTTGCCTTCCGGGTGCTCTCCGCCGGCGGTCTCGTCCCGGCACCCCCCGCTCGGGGCGTGCAGGGACTGCGCGTCGGCCTACCGGCGCCGTTCTTCCAACTCGTGCATCCCGAAACGAGATCGGCCACCGAAGTGGCAGCCGTCAACCTGGAGCAACTGGGGTTGGTGGTCGAGCCGCTCGACGGTCCGGGGATCGACGAGGGCTGGCTCGGCTTCCATCACGTCTGGGCCGACCTCGCCCACCTCCACGCCGAGATCGTCGGCGACGCTCGTGTCTCCCCGGAGATCAC
>Ga0299907_10002785_pt1 | contig 10976 bp, 10 predicted proteins | sample RVTome_16_FD_198680 | JGI IMG/M metagenome (GOLD analysis project Ga0299907, IMG submission 198680) | Soil microbial communities from uranium-contaminated site in the Upper Colorado River Basin, Wyoming, United States - RVT152D67 (version 2) ... | reverse complement strand
TCTCCTGGGCGAACGACTCCTCGACCGGGCGGATCTCACGATCTATGAACTGGCGGAGCGAGCTCCTGAGCTCGGTGAACTCCTCGGGGATCTGGACGACGGCCACTGGCTACCTCCTGGGGATCATCGAACCTACCCACCGGTAGCCTAGCATCGGGCGCGCTACCGGACCACCTGCAACTCGCGCGGAGCGTGGTTGAGGCGCCGCGCGCCCTCCTGCGTGACCACCACGATGTCCTCGATCCGCACGCCGAACTCCCCCGGTATGTACACGCCGGGCTCGATGGAGAAGCACATCCCCGGACGAAGAGGCTCGTGGTTGCCCTGGATTATGTAGGGCTCCTCGTGCTCCTCGAGCCCGATCCCGTGTCCGGTCCTGTGGACGAAGAGATCGCCGAGACCGGCCCTCTCGATCACGCGGCGCGCCGCCTCGTCCACCTCGTGCGCGGAGACTCCCGGAGTGACGGCCCGGAACGCCTCGTCCTGAGCTTCCTGAACGACGTCGTAGACCTCGCGCAGCTTCGGGGAAGGCTTGCCGATGGCGACCGTTCGGGTGATGTCCGAGCAGTACCCGCCGGTTCGTCCGCCGAAGTCCATGACCACGGCGTCCCCGGTCCGGAGCTCGCGCCCCGCCGGCTCGTGATGCGGCGAGGCGCTGTTGGGGCCGGAGCCCACGATCGTGAAGGCAACCTCCTCGTTACCCGTCTCGAGGAGGAGCTCGGCGAGCTGTCGCGCCACCTGACGCTCAGTTCGGGTCTCGAGCCGGGTCTGGATCAGCCGGGCGAACGTCTCGTCCGCGTACCGGGCTGATCTCTTGAGGAGGTCGATCTCTCGGGAGTCCTTGATGGCCCGTATGGGCCCCAGGACCTCGGAGGCCGGCGAGAACCGCGTCCCGTCCAGCGCGTCCTGGAGGCGAAGGAGGTGGCGAGCCCACATCCGCTCCGAGCACCCGGCCCGCTCCACTCCCCCGGTGATCTTGGCCAGGATCGCGTACGGATCGTCCGTCTCGTCCCAGGAGACTATCTCCGCGCTCTCGCCCAGGCCGGCGTCCTCGGCCAGCGGGCGCTCGAGCTCGGGAACCAGGAGGATCGGATGCTGCTCCGGTCTTATGACCAGACAGGTGAGCCGCTCCAGCGGCAGCGGCGAGTAGCCCGTCAGGTAGACGAGCTCGGCGGACGGTGTGACCAGCAGAGCTCCCAGCCCGCCGTGGCTCGCCGCCTCTCGGGCGCGTGCAAGACGTTCGGGATAGCCGGGAGACATGCGGCCGACATCATAAGGCCCGCCTAACATGGGTGCCCATGCTGGAGCTCTCGGCCACGACCCGTGACAGGCACCTCGAGGCCATGGCGGACCGCGTGGTGGACGTCCTGGTGATCGGAGGCGGTATCACGGGCGCGGGTGTCGCCCTCGATGCGGCCTCTCGCGGCCTGTCCGTTGCGCTGGTGGAGCGCGACGACTTCGCATCGGGAACCTCGGGGCGTTCCTCGAGGATGATCCACGGCGGCGCACGCTACCTTCGTCAGGGCGCGGTCGGCCTGGTCTACGAGTCTCTCCGAGAGCGCCGGATGCTGCTCCGGCGTGCGCCTCACCTGGTCAGGCCGCTCCCCTTCCTCCTGCCGGTGCGCCGTCGCACGGGGAGGATCGTGTTCCGCGCCGGCCTGAGCCTCTACGACACCCTCACCGCCGGCAGGAACATCGCGCCTCACCGCGGCGTGAGCGAGGAGGAGGTCGCGCGGCTCGCTCCCGGGCTGGCTCGCCCCGGTCCAGGGCTCCTCTACTGGGACTGCCAGACGGACGACGCCCGGCTGGTGATCGAGATAATCCGCCGGGCCGTCGCGCTCGGCGCTCTGGTGGCCAATCGCGCCGAGGTGATCGGGCTGACGGGCGAGGGAACCGTCCGGGGCGGTAGCGTGGCCGACCGCATGGGCGGCGGCAGCATCGAGATCAAGGCGCGCGTCACCGTGAACGCCACCGGCGCCTGGGCCGGTCAGGTTCACGCGCTGGCCGATCCAAGGCCGCCCAGATTGCGTCCGAGCAAGGGCATACATCTGGTTCTCGATCGAGCCCGGCTCCCGATCCGGAGCGCCGTGGTGATCCCCTCGATCGCCCACAGGGGGGCGATGTTCGTGATGCTCCCCTGGGGACCGCGCGTCTACGTGGGCCCCACAGACACTCCGTACGACGGACCGATCGACTCCCCGGCGGTCGACGACGACGACGTCGCGGTTGTGCTCGGCTCGGTGGAGCGGGCCTTCCCGCACGGATTCGAGCCCTCCGATGTGATGGCCTCATGGGCCGGCGTGAGGCCGCTGCTCGACTCGGGCCCGGGAGCCACGAGGGACCTCTCTCGGCGGCACGTGATCCTCAAGGAGCCGCCGGGGCTCATAACCGTGACCGGAGGCAAGCTGACGACGTACCGCTCCATGGCCGAGGAGGTGACCGACATCGCATGCGAGTTCCTGCGGGGCGGCGATGAATGCGGGACCGCGCGGCTGCCCCTGGGACTGACCGGACCGCTTCCCCGAGCGACCGCCGAGGCCGAGCTGGAGGCCGGCAAGCTCGGGCTCCCTCCCGGGGCGGGCAAGCGGCTCGTGGAGCGATACGGGGATGACCGGCAAGAGGCGGCGGCCATGATCCGCGAGGACGCCTCGCTGGGTGAGCCGGCCGCTCCCGGGCTGCCGGTCCTGCGCGTTGAGCTCGAGCTGGCGAGGAGCCGGGAGATGGCGCTGACGGACGAGGATGTGCTGGTGCGCAGGACCCGACTAGCGCTGATGGGCGCCCCGAAGCCGCCCGGGGACTGACCCTCAGATCTTCAGCGACACGACCTCGGGGATCACGGTGAACGTCGCCGGGGTCGTGCCGAAGACTTCGCCGTCTCCCTCGATCGGGAGCGGCCGGTCGGCGTCGACAGTGATCCTCTTCCCCCGCATCTCCTTGATGTGCGGGTGCGGCACGTGCTCGCCGCGGTAGACCTTGGGGATCATCGTGAACGCCTCGGACTTGGGGCCGGTGCTGATCTGGATGTCGAGCAGCCCGTCCCCCGGATACGAGCGCGGCGATATCTTCATCCCCCCGCCGTAGAACTGGCCGTTCGCGATGACTACGTTGCTCGCCCGCCCCTCCCAGCTCTTCCTGTCGACGCGAACGGAGATATGCCCGGCTCGGTACCCCCGCATGCTCAGCCAGAACGCCCAGAAGTAGCGCGACCTGCCGAGCCAGCGCGGCAGGCGCTCCGCTCTCCGGACCACGGCGCCGCCCAGTCCGCATTCGGCGATGTTGGGCACATACCGGGTCACGGTACGCCCGTCCTCCGTGTAGTCGACCCGCGCCAGGTCGATCGCGTACAGGCGCTCTCCCTCCAGGTGGTGCACCGCCCTGGGGACGTCCTGCGGCAGGCCGAAGGTGCGGACGAAGTCGCACCCGGATCCGGCGGCGACCACGCCCAGGATGCTCCCCTCGACAAGCGGCCGGTCGTCCTCCACCATCCCGTTGACCACCTCCTGCACGGTTCCGTCACCACCTACCGCCACCAGGAACCGCTCTCCCCCGAGGAGGGCCTCGCGGGCGATGTCCGTGGCGTGCCCGGGGCCCTCGGTCTCCGCGATCCGGTAGCCGAGCTTGCGGGAGATCAGCTGGCGCTCGAGCTCGGGCAGTTCCTGGCCGACTCGCCCACGCCCCGACCTGGGGTTGGCGATGATCACGAGGTCGCCGAACGGGCTGGCCATCAGGGCTCCATCGAAAGCAGCTTGCCGGGGTTCAGGACCCCCTCCGGATCCAGGGCCCCCTTGATCGCCCGGAGCACGTGCATCCCGCCCGTACCGAGCTCGTCCGCCAGGAAGGGCGCCTTGAGAAGGCCGATCCCGTGGTGGTGCGTGATCGTCCCGCCGGCCTCGAGGCAGGCACGGACCGCCGCCTCCCAGCCGGTGAGGTAGGCGACCTCCGCCCCCTGGTCGTCGGGGGCCCGCATCAGGAACGTGAAGTACAGGGAGGCCCCGGAGCGGTATGGATGGGAGAGGTGACAGCCGACCGCCTCGGAGGCGTGGGACAGAAGCGCGGCACGGATGGACTCGTGGAGCCGCGGCAGGCGGCTCCACAGGCCGGCGACCTCCATGGTGTCCACCACGACACCGGAGCCGAAGGCCCGCTCCTCCCCCATGATGCTTCGGTACAGGCCCACCCCGTCGTTGCGGTGGGTCCACCAGTGCTCTCCGAGGGACGCGAGCAGGACCGTGGCCTCGGCGCTGGCGGCGAGGCCCCCGCAGGCCCTGGTGGCTGCGTCGGCCATCTCACCCTCTCGGAAGCCCAGCAGGAAGACCGGCCCGCCGGTGTGGCCCGCAGGACCGAACGCGAGTGCCGCGTCGACGTCGTCGTAGAGGCGCACGACGTCCGGCCTCGCGCCGGAATGCATGACGGCTCGGGCCAGCTCGACCCCGTGTGCGAACGAGGCCGGCTGGAACGCCGCCCAGCGCATCCCCAGTGGGAGGGGCGAGACCGACAGCGCCGCCTCGGTGACGATCCCGAGCGTTCCCTCGGAGCCGACCAGCAGCCTGCGCAGGTCCGGGCCGCTGGCAGATCGGGGCGTCGGCGGCAGGCGCACGACCTCACCCGTCGGCAGCACCGCCGTGAGCCCGAGGAGCAGGTCCTCGATCGCCCCGTAGCCGGCGGAGGCCTGGCCCGCCGAGGAGGTGGCGATCCAGCCACCGACCGAGGAGATCGCGATCGACTGCGGGTAGTGGCCGAGCGTGAGTCCCTGAGCGTTCAGCGCGCTCTCCAGGCGGTCGCCGCGGATCCCGGCCTCGACCGTCACGGAGAAGGACGCCTCGTCGAACTCCACGATCCGCTCCATCCGGGAGAGGTCGACCACGACGCCTCGCCAGACGGCCTGGGCTCCCCCGCTGACCCCGGAACCCCCGCCGCGAGGAACGATCGGCGTCTTGGTCTCCGAGGCCCACGACAGGGTTGCCGCCACCTCGTCGGTGGTGCGCGGGAAGACCACTGCCATCGGCCGGGGCAGGCGCTCTCCTCGCGCCTCGCGGAGCATGGCCAGGGCCCAGGCGTCCCTGGAGCGGCTGGTCAGCTCGCCGGGATGGGTGCTTACCGCGCCCTCGGGCAGGCGCTCTACGAGCGACGCGAGTGGATCCACGATGGCGAATGATAGGCGGGAACAGGAGCGAGAAATGGTGAGGGCTAGACGCCGGTGTAGGCGACCACGCCACGGTTGACGGCGACGCGCGCAGCGCCCGCCACGCCGCCCTGCTCCTCGTCTCCGACCTCCTCTATCTGCCGGAGCAGATCGAGCAGCTGCTTGCAGGTCCGGACGAAGTCTCCCGGTGCCATCTGGGTGTCGAGGAGGACGTCCTCCAGCGACTTCCCCTCGGTCCAGTGGAAGGCGGTCGGGGCGAAGCCGGTCTCGAGCTCGCGGGTGAGCTCCACCTGGTTGGCCTCTTCGGCCTTCCTCACGCGGCGCCACAGGTCCTCCAGGCGCCCGTACCGCGCGGCGAGCTCTCCCGTCGGCAGCTCGCGCGTGGTCGGCGTACGCTCGCGCGACTCGTAGACGAAGGTCGAGATGAGCGCGGCCGTCTCCGGCGGGGAGAGATCCCCCAGCATGCGCTCGGACAGCATCTCCGCCACCACCACGTCGCCGTCCCCGTAGATGCGGGCCAGCCGCTCGCCCTTCTCCGTTAGCCGGAAATCCCTGACGTAGCCGAGCTGCTCCAGCACGCGAAGGACCCGGTCGAACTGTCTGCCCAGCGTCTCGGTGCGGGAGCGGATGCGGCGCTCCATGCCCTGGATCTCCCGGTCGAGCTTGGAAGCCTTCGCCGCCCAGCGCTCGTGCTCGCCCCGCTCGGGGCAGTGGTGGCACGGATGCTCCTTCGCCCCGCGGTCCAGCTCCTCCGCGCGGGCCAGCGCCTTCCGGTCGATGCCCTGGCGCCTCGGCTTCGGCGGTCTGACGTCGAGGGTGGCGAGGCGGGCGGCGAGGTCGCGGCGGTACCGCGCGCTCCTCGAGCTCCCCGACCGTGGCAGCGGGACCTTCGAGAGCGGCGTGGGGGGGTCCTCGAAGTGGTGCGCCGAGGCGCGGAAGAACTTCCGGTCCTGCGTGAGGAGCGTCGGCTTCCCGTCCCTGCTCGATAGGACCACCGCCAGGCCTCGGCGGCTGGCTCTCGGCACGTAGACCACGTCGCCGGGCCGGAGCGCCGCCACGGCGTCCTTCACAGAGTCCCTGCGCGTTCGCTCGTTCCGCCGAGTGGCCCGGCGGCGCAGCTCCTCGGCCTCCTCTCTCAGGCGCCAGTACTCGAGGAAGTCGCCCAGATGGCAGTCGATCTTCGCCAGGTGGGACTCCTGCGCCGCCCGGCTGCGCTTGAGCTGTCGCTCCAGGGCCACCACGCCCCGGTCGGCCTGGAACTGCCCGAAGGACGAGTTCAGCAGGCGGTGGGCCTCCTCCGGCGAGTAGTTCCTGACCAGGTTGACCGCCATGTTGTACGAGGGCCGGAACGAGGACGTCAGCTCGTACGTTCGCGTGGTGGCGAGGCCGGCGACCCGCTCGAAGTCCACGTCCCGCTGGTGGAGCACGATCGCGAATCCGTGCTCGTCTATCCCTCGCCGTCCCGCCCTGCCGGTGAGCTGCGTGTACTGGCCGGGTGTCAGGAGCTCGTGGCGCTCGCCGGAGAACTTCCACAGGCTCTCGATCACGCACGTCTTAGCCGGCATGTTGATCCCCAGCGAGAGGGTCTCGGTGGCGAAGACCACCTTCACGTCGCCGGCGGCGAAGAGCTCCTCGACCGTCTCCTTGAACACGGGGACCATCCCGGCGTGATGGGCGGAGACGCCCGCCGCCAGCGCCTCGCGGAAGTCGAAGTACCCGAGGGCGGCCAGGTCGTCCTCATCCATCCACGCGGTTCGCATGTCGGCGAACTCGCGGATCCGCTTCTCCTCCTCCTTGGTGGTCAGCCTCATGCCGCTGCCGGCGACCCAGCGGACCGCCTGGTCGCAGCCGGCCCTGGAGAAGATGAAGTAGATGGCGGGGAGCATCCGTTGCTTCGACAGGACCTCGACGACCTCCTCCCGCTTGGGCGTGTAGACGCGCCTGTGGCCTTCTCGCGGTCGCGAGATGCGCTGGTACTGGCGCCTGCCGTCTCCCCTGCGCCCGTACTCGCGGGTGCGCACCTCACGCTGACCCAGCGAGACGACGTAGGGGTTGGGCAGCAGCCTTCCCCCTTGCTCGATGTGCATCGGGTGGAGCTCGCGGCCGGCCATGTACAGGTGCTCGAGAGGCACCGGCCGCTTCTCCTCGATCACCACCCGCGTGGTGCCGCGGAGGGTGCGCAGCCACTCGCCGAACTCCTCGGCGTTGGAGACGGTTGCGGAGAGGCAGACCACCGAGGCCGACAGCGGCAGGTGGATAAGGATCTCCTCCCAGACCGCGCCGCGGTATGGGTCCTGGAGGTAGTGAACCTCGTCCATGATCACGTAGTCGAGGCCCTCGAGCGTGTCGCTCCGCTCGTAGAGCATGTTGCGCAGCACCTCGGTGGTCATGACCACCACCGGCGCTTCCCCGTTGATGGTGTTGTCGCCGGTCAGGAGGCCGACGTTCGAGGCCCCGTAGCCGGCCACGAAGTCGCCGAACTTCTGGTTCGACAGGGCCTTGAGGGGCGTGGTGTAGAAGGCCTTGCGGCCCGCTTCGAGCGCCCGTTCGATGGCGTACTCGGCCACCACGGTCTTGCCTGAGGCGGTGGGCGCCGCGACCAGCACGGACTCTCCGCCCGCCAGCGCCTCGATCGCCTTGATCTGGAAGGCATCGAGCGGGAACGGGTACTTGGCCTGGAACGAAGCGAGGTCCATCAACACCGATTCTCCCACCGGGGGTGGGTGTCTAACCCGAACGGCCCAGCAGGTCGCGCAGGGCGCCCGTGAAGCCTTCGGGGTCCTGGAGGTTGGAGAGGTGGCCCGCCCCCTCGAGGGTGATCAGCTCGCTGCCCACGATCCCCTTGGCGATCGTCTCGGACATCTCCGGGGGCGTGAGGGTGTCCCCGCCTCCGACGATGACCGTGGTGGGCACGTCTATCTCGCCCAGGATCGGTAGCGAGTCCGGCCGCTCCGCCATGCCCAGCGCGGCGGCGGCGATCGCCTCTCCGCTCTGGCGGCGGATCATCTGCTTCACGCGGTCCCACAGGGCCGGGTCGGCGTTCTCGGACAGGAGCGGCGGCGGAGCTTCCGCCACGGGCTCGCTGCCCTCGCCCCGCACCTTCGCCGCGAGCCCACGACGCTTCTCCTTGCCGGCTTCGTCGTCGGGCTCGGCGCGGGTGTCCGCGAGCGCCAGCCCCGCGACCCGGTCCCTGTGCCGGCGCCATAGCGAGAACGCTATGTACCCGCCCATCGACAGGCCGCACACGACCGCCTTTTCGGCTCCCGCGCGATCGAGCTCCCCCGCGAGGAAGTCGGCGGCCGCGTCCATCGTCAGCACGTCACCGGCCGCGGGAGTCCCTCCGAACCCCGGCAGCGAGGGCGCCAGTACGTGGGCGTCGCCGCTCAGCTCCGAGATCTGGTCGTCCCACATCCCGGCGTCCACCGGGAAGGCATGAACCAGAAGAAGCGTGGTCATCCGTTCCCTCCTTCCCCTCCGCCGCCCTGGCCGCCGCCCTGTCCTCCGGGAGGCTCGGCCGGTACCACCTGCGTGCCCCCGCCGGGCATCGTGGGGTCGAACCCGGGTGGGAGCTCGCCCGGGAGGCCGGGGGGGGCGGGAGGGATCGCCGGCTGGAGGCCCATCTCCAGCCGGAGGTCCTGAAGCTTGCGGTAGCCCATCTCGAACGTCTGTGAAGCCGGGAGGATCTGATCCTGGATGGCCGCCGCCAGGTCCTCGCGGGGCTGTCCTTCGATCGAGGCCGCCACAACGAGCTGCTCGGCGAGCCCCGCGAAGATCCGAAGCCCGTGATCGATCTGGTCTCGGGCCTCCCCCAGCACGCGTCGCTGATCGAGGTCCAGCTGCTCGAAGTCGGCGCTGGCCGAAAGGACGCCGTCCGCGGCTTTGGTCAGGGAGTCGGACCAGGTCTCCGCCCTCTCGGTCGCGTCCGGTGAGGGGGGGTCGCCGGCCGCCAGTCCCCCAACCAGAGAGAGGAGTTCCGGCAACACGACCGCCTCCGCCGCGCGGAGCTGGACCGCCTCCCCAGCCCTCGCCAGAGAGGCGTCGATCAGGGTGGTGAACTCGACGATGGCCGCCCGTTCGCGATCCGCCTTGCTCTGCTCGCCGAAGCCGACCAGGAGGGCGAAGATCAGAGCCTCCGCGATCAGGGCCACCAGGAACTTGGCCCCCGTCCGTTGCATCAGCGGCACCTTGGGTGGGACGTAGGCAGGCCGGGGCCCGGCCGTCACCACGCGGCTGCTTCGCGCCTTCGGCTTACGCTTGCCCTTGATCGCCATTCAGCTACCTCTTCATCAGTCGAGCGATGAGGACCGCGCCCTCGTACAGCAGGATGAGGGGGATCCACATGAGCACCATAGTGTACGGGTCCCCGGTGGGGGTTATCACGGCGGCGAAGATCAGCGCGCCGAAGTAGATGTTCCGCCGCCACCTCCGCATCTGCTGGGTGGTGACGATCCTGGCGCTCGCCAGGAAGATGAGCAGCAGGGGGAACTCGAAGGAGAGCCCGAACCCCAGGATCAGGAAGATCAGGAAGTTCAGGTACAACTGGGCCGTCAGGAACGGGATGACGTTCTCCCCACCGAACGACAGGAGGAACCCCAGGCCGCGGGGCAGGACCATGAACGCCACCACGGTGCCCGCGGCGAACAGGATCACCGAGGCGGCCACGAACGGGATCCCCAGCCGACGCTCGCGCTTGGTCAGGCCCGGCGTCACGAACATCCACAGCTGGTACAGGATCACCGGGAGCGACAAGAGGAACCCCGAGAAGAACCCGATCTTCAGGAATGTCACGAACGGTTCCGTCGGACCGAACGTGGCCAGGCCCGACCGGAAGTTGCCCGGCGGCTGGGCCTCAGGCGGGAGCGACTCGATGGCCTCCCGGTACGGTCCTGCAAGGAACTCCAGGATCCGGTCGTAGAAGACGAAGCCCACGATCGCCAGCACGACGATCGTGGCGAGGGAGATGACCAGCCGCCTGCGGAGCTCGTCGAGGTGCTCGAGGACCGTCATGGTGCTTCGGCGCGTCCGCCTCCGGCGCCGAGGGATCACAGGCATGCGTTCGAGGAGGTCTGTCTCAGGTCGGGGGGGCCTCGCCCCTGGGCGGCTCGGCTTGCTCGCTCTCCTGCTTCTCGGCCAGGCGGGCGGCGCGCTGCTCGACGCTGGCCCTTGGCTCCTCTTCCAGGTCCACCTCCAGCTCCTGGCGGAGGTCCGAGGTGGCCCTGCGGAACTCCTTCAGGGAGCGGCCGATGGTCCTGCCCATCTCGGGAAGCCTCTTGGGGCCGAAGATGATCAGGGCCAGCATGAGTATCAGGACTATCTCGCCGAAACCTAGCGAAGGCACGGGCTCAGTCTAGCCCGCGTCCGGCTTGAGGACCCTTGCCCGTTCCTCCAGCTGCGTGGCCAGCCTGCGGGTCTCGTCCGAGGTCTGCCGGATTGCATCCAGGGCGGGCAGCAGCTCGGACTGGAGGGCGGTCATGGCCCTGGTCAGCTCGCTCAGCCGGCGGGCGAAGGCGATCAGCAGCACCACCAGAACCACTGCCGAGAGCGCGCCGATACCGGCCAGGAGGATGGTCATGACGCCGAAGGATAGCGGGCGGGGCGGCGGCTCGGGGCCTTAGCCGGCCGAAGCCGTGAGCTGCTCGAACCAGTCCTCCTGCGAGAGGAGGAAGTGGAAGTCGACCACGTCGTCGATGGTGATCGGGGGGCCATCGGGACGCTCGCCCAGCTCTGGAACAGGGGCCCCTCGTTCCGTGATCTCGACGCCGACTGAGCGGAGCAGCGACACGATCTTCCGATCGGCCGGCTTCTCGACAACGTCCTCGCAGACCGGGCACAC
>Ga0299907_10002784_pt1 | contig 10979 bp, 10 predicted proteins | sample RVTome_16_FD_198680 | JGI IMG/M metagenome (GOLD analysis project Ga0299907, IMG submission 198680) | Soil microbial communities from uranium-contaminated site in the Upper Colorado River Basin, Wyoming, United States - RVT152D67 (version 2) ... | reverse complement strand
GGTCCTCGGGGCGGAGGGCTCTGGCCTCGCAGTTTCCGGCCCACGCCGGGGGGCGTTGGTCTCTGACTACACACATGATTCGGGCCGAGGTCACCGAGACGGAGCGACACGCTGCCTGGGCGCAACTGCTGCTCGACCGGCATGGGGTGGTGACCCGCGGCGCGGTCAGGGGCGAGGGCTACCCTGGCGGGTTCAGCGCCCTCTATCCCGTGTACTCACATCTCGAGGAGACCGGCAGGGTGCGACGGGGCTACTTCGTCGAGGGTCTAGGAGGGTCCCAGTTCGCGTTGCCCGGTGCGGTGGATCGACTCCGATCCGAGTCGGTCCAGGAACTGACCGTTCTCGCCGCCACTGACCCGGCCAACGCCTACGGCGCCGCCCTTGCCTGGCCCGATGTCGAGGGAGCTCGTCTGGCCAGGGACGCCGGTGCCTATGTCTTCCTCCGCAGCGGCGACTTGATCGGCTATCTCGACAAGGGACGGCACAATCTCACGGTTCTCGCAGAAGACACTTCGACTTTCGAGGGTCTCGGTCGTGCCCTCTCGGTCATCGCCTCCCGTCATCGACGCACGACGGTCAACAAGGTGAACGGCAGACCCGCACCCAAGTCACCACTGGCCCCCGCCCTGGTCGAATGGGGCTTCGCCACCGCCCCCAAGGGCCTGACATATAGGGGATGAGTCCTGACTACGCCAGGCTGTTGTCCCCCCCTTTTCTGAAGGGGGGACCGTCTGAGCGTCAGCGAGGACGAGGGGGGTTTGCCCAGTGGGCCCCTCGTTGCGCAGGGTGGTGTCCCCCTGCAGAAAAGAGGTGACAACGGTGACTAGAACGGCTGGGGCTCCAGGATCTCGTAGGTGGTGGAGCGAACGGCGGGGATTCTCCCTGCCGCCTCGATGGCATCCCGGAACTGCTGAGGCGACACCTCCTGGCCGTGCTCGGCTCCGGCGGACCGGGTGATGATCTCGCCCATCAAGGTCCCACCGAGATCGTTACATCCGGCATCCAGCAGTCGACGACCGCCATCGAGACCGAGCTTGACCCACGAAGCCTGGATGTTGGGCACCAGCCCATCGAGGGCGATCCTCGACACCGCGTGGATCAGGACCACCTCATCCCAGGTAGGCCCGGGTCGCGACCTCCCCCGGAGGAAGATCGGTGAGCCCATGTGCACGAACGGGAGCGGGACCATCTCGGTGAACCCCCCGGTCCGGCGCTGAATCTGACGTAGCACCTCGAGATGGTTGGCCCACGAGCGCGGGTGGTCGATGTGGCCGAACATGATGGTCGAGGTGGCCCTGAGACCCATCTCGTGCGCCGTGATCATCACGTCGGCCCACTGCGATGTCCGTATCTTGTCCGGGCACAGATGGGTGCGGACATCGTCATCCAGAATCTCCGCCGCGGTTCCGGGCAGGGTGCCCAGCCCGGCGTCTTTCAACTCCTGGAGGAAGCGAGCAACCGGCAACCCCAATGTCTCCGCGCCCTGCCAAACCTCGAGAGGCGTGAAACCGTGGATGTGCATGTCAGGGAGCTGCTCCTTGATCGCATTGACCACATCCACATAGAAGTTGCCGGTGAAATCGGGATGGATCCCGCCCTGAAGCGTGACCTCGGTCGCCCCCCGGTCCCATGCTTCTACTGCGTTGGCCACGATCTCGTCGAGACCCATCAGATAGGGCTCGCCTCTCAGGTTGAGACTGCGCGGGCCTTTCGAGAAGGCACAGAACCCGCATCGGAAGTAGCAGAGATTGGTGTAGTTGATGTTTCGGTTCACCACATACGTCACCGTGTCCCCAACCGCTCTACGTCGAAGCTCGTTGGCGACGTGGGCGATGGCGTCCACCTTGTCGCCCCGAGCCCGGAACAGGTCCTCGATCTCGTCCTTGGTGGGTGCCGTCCCGTCGAGCGATCGCTCGAGAATCGGCCGCAGCTCTCCGGCTGAGTCGGGAAACCCGACCGGTGCGCCACCTTGCCAGGACCTGTCCGACCATTCCGCCGAGAGGCGCTCGTCGGGGACGGGGGGCTCCATGTCTTTGCCTGGCGCCCATTCATACCGGGGGCGGGCCGCTCCCGAGCCGTCGATCTGCCCCATCCACGCGGTAAAGGTCTCTGCCGGGAGAACCCGACGCGCTTCGTCTATCTCCACGCCCAAAGGGAACACCGGCCGCTCGACCAGCAGTCGGTCCCCCATCGCAGCCCGCAGCTCGCCGATTCGCTCAGCATCCCAGTCACGCAACAGCAGGTCGGCCGCACCATGCTCGACGGCCTTGATCGCCTGGGGGACATCGTCGACGAACACCGATACCGACGACTCGATGGCTGGCAAGCCGGTGATGGCAGCCATGGCGCTCGCCTCCGAGCGCCCACAGCGCACGAACCTCGCATGCGAGCGGGCGACCGCGTCGAGGATCTCCTCCCGAGCGCCCTCACCAAGCACAGTGATCCGCCAGCCGGGCACCCCGCGTTCGGAAAGGGCAAGTGCCGCCGCCGGGCCCACGACCCATGCCGCCGGCTCTACGTCGGACACGGTTTCGGACGCCACGAGGATTCCGGCCCGGTGCGCAGCGGTGATCTCCTCGGCGGACGGCGATGCCATCTCAACCGTCGTCGTCCCCTCGCGTCGGCGACTCGTCGCCGAAGGCTCGGCCAGCTGCTCGGCGGGTCTCACCCTGAGGAATGTGATCTGTGTCATCGTGCTCCTGTTTTCTCTTCAGCTCGTGCCAGCCCGTCCCGGTCGGATGCCGCGACGACATGTGGATAGAGATCTTCGTCGATCCAGTCCTCGTCGATGAATTCCGGGTAGACGGGAAGACGCGGCCTCAGCTCGAAACCGGCGGCATTGGTCCTCGAGGCGAGCTCATCGAGATGTGGCCACGGTGCCTCCGGATTCACCCAGTCGATGGTGAGAGGTGAGACACCCCCCCAGTCGTTGATCCCCGCATCGAGGTAGATCTCGAAACTCTCCGTCAGATTCGGCGGGACCTGTACGTTGGCCTCGGGACCGAGGATCCAACGGGCGACGGCGACCACTCGGGCGAACCACCTCGGCACGGGCTCGGCCGATCGGCGCATCGGCGTGTTCGCCTTGGCCCTGAAGTTCTGGATGATGACCTCCTGGATCGCCCCGGTGCGCCGGGAGAGGTCGCCCAAGGCGAACAGCGATGCGACCACCTCCTGCAGGGTCTCTCCGATCCCGACCAGGATGCCGGTGGTGAACGGGACTTTCATCCGTCCAGCCGCCTCGATCGTCGCCACTCGTCGCGTCGGGTCCTTGGTATTGGTGTCGTGGTGGGGCATGCCTGGCTCCATCAGACGTGGTGAGATGTTCTCGAGCATCAGCCCCATCGAAGGATTGCTGGGTCGCAGCAATCTCATGTCCTCATCGTCGAGTAAACCGGGATTGGCGTGGGGGAACAGCCTTGTCTCCGCCCGGACCAGGGCCGACATCTCGGCGAGGTATTCGATCGTCGTGTTGTGTCCTTTTCCCGACAGGAACTCCGCTGCCTGCGGCCACCGCAGCTCGGGGCGGTCGCCCAAGGTGAACAGCGCCTCGGTGCACCATGCTTCGTCCCCGGACCGGGCAATGGCGAGCACTTCCTCTGGCTCCAGGTACATGCCGCCCCCGCCCGGCGGCTTGGCAAAGGTGCAGTAAGTGCATCGATCCTGGCACAGGGTGGTGAGGGGGATGAACACTTTGCGGCTGTAGGTGACAGTGCGACCGCGCCCCTCGTCTCGTAGACCACGGGCATGGGCAAAAAGAGGCGAGTCCTCTGTTTCACCCGCCAGGTAGCGAAGGGCAAGCTCAGGATCGGGTCTGGGATGGCTCAATAGGGATCTCTTTGTACGGCAGATCTCAGGCTATGCCAGATGAAGTGGCGCCGGTCATGCCTCCGTCAACCGGAAGAATCACCCCTGTCATCCAATCGGCTGCATCCGAGGCGAGAAACACGATGGCTCGAGCGATGTCCTCGGGGGTCCCGAGTCGATGCAGAGGGTGCATCCGGGCCGCGGCCTCTTCGTTTTGCCACAGCATCTCGGAGAGGCGGGTCTTGACCACCGCCGGGGCCACCGCGTTGACCCGGATGGTCGGAGCAAGCTCGAAGGCCAGCTGTTGTGTCATATGCACCAGACCTGCCTTCGAGATGTTGTAGGCCCCTGTGATCGGGCTCGGGCGAAGCCCACCGATGGAGGCGACGTTGACGACCGAGCCGCCCTTCTTCTCCATGGAAGCTCGATAGGCAGCCCGCACCCAGAGCAGCGGTGCTCTCTGATTCACCGCCCACGTCTTGTCCAGCGCGCCGAGATCTACCTCCATGAGAGTCCCGGCCGAGGGGTTGGTCCCGGCGTTGTTCACCAGGATGTCGCATGAGCCGAATCGCTCGACGGTCTTGGTCACGGCGTCGTCCGCCGACTCCTCCGAGTCGGCTCGCGCCGGTATCGCCATCAGGCGATCGGGATCGACACCAGCCTCGACCAGCTCATCCCGGGCGGTCTCGATGTTCTCCGGCTTGCGCGAGGTGATTGTGATCCCTTCGGCCCCGCTCATGGCGAACTCCAGGGCTGTGGCCTGGCCGATACCGCGACTGGCCCCAGTGACCAGCACCACCTTTCCCTCAACCGAGACTTCCATGATCCTCTCCGAACCGCGCGACAGAGGTCATTGACCGCCCCTCTTCACGCCCCCGTATTTCATTCGCGTGTCCGACATTGCAGCCGCTCTCTGCTCGTCGTCGTTGACCCCAGCTTCCACTACCTCTCCGACGAAGAGTGTGTGGGTACCCAGATCCAGGGCTTGACGCACTTCACACTCCATCCAGGCAACGGCCTCTTCGAAGACCGGAACCCCGGTCTTTCCGGGCCGAACCGCCCGGTCGTTGAGGGCGTTCTCCGTGCGCTCTGCCGGCTTGGAGAACTTGACGAAGACCCGTGTGTCTTCCGCCGACCACAGGTTGACGCTGAACGCGCCTCCTGCAGAGATGAGACGATGGGTCACCGCCTTGTTGTCGACGGCAACACCGATCAAGACAGGTTCCATCGAGAGCTGGGTGATCCAGGACGCGGTCATGCCATTCCACTCATCGCCCGAAGCCGAGCCGATCAAAGCAAGGGCGTTGGGGATCTTCCAGGTGACCTTGTTCAGTAGCTCGGGGTCCACGTCTCTCCCACCGACAAAAGCCGAAGGGACACCCTAATCTCGCGCGGTGCGCATCCTGATCGCCACGACCGGGGTCCTTCCAGCCGCTCCAGTCGCCGAACTGTGTCGCCGGCTCCGAGGTGACCACGGAAGCGTGGACGTGATGACGGTGGTTCGGGTTCCCCGCTCGTTCCTCGACGCCCTCGACGACGACGTTCGCCGCTCTTTCCTCGACGACTCTCCAATGGAGTCGTCGGACGCCGAGGCCAAGGCAGCCCGCTACCTCGAGGAGAGGGGGCGCAACGCGGTGGAGCCGATCATTGCCGTTCTGCAGACGTTGGGCATCGAAGCAGAGGCGCGCTTCGTCGAAGGCGATGACCCGGCGGAGGCGATCATCAACACCGCCGACGAAGTGGGCGCCGAATTGGTGATGATGGGCGCGACCCGGCGTCTCTTCACCGAGGAGGCCTGGGGGAGCGTTTCGGCCCGCGTGATGGACAAGTCGCGGCTCCCGGTGCTCCTGGTGCCTGGGACCCGATTGGAGGACACCCAGGAGATGCCCACCCTGGATCTCTAGGGCACTGGTGGTTGTCGTTGAAATAGGGCGTTGATCAGTATTTCTGCGACGGGTCACTACAGACGAGATTTCTTGTCACACCCTCTCCCTAGCTTCATGGTCATGAAGACATCTCAATGGTGCGACCACAAACCGATCTGGGTGGGACGAGTGGCGGTTTCGGCATGCGCCGATTGCGGCCGGGTGGACTGGTTCTCCGATTCCGGCCCGGTCGACCATGCCGAGGCCATGGCCTATCTCTTCGGCAGCTATGACTTGATCGGCCATCTCGACTCCCTGGGCGGGCCAACTTCGACGGTTCTCGCCTATGTCGCCCCCTCGGCGAAGAAGCGAAAGCATCTCGCCGCCCTGCCCAAGGGTGTCTGGCTCGAGGTCGGTCCCCGGTTGTGGCTCTCCCATGACGGCGAGATACTGCTGCTCGCCACCGATCATCAGCTACTGATCGAGAACCTGACACGCGAGGCTTGATCGGACCACGAGCCGATCAGGCGGAAGCCGCCTCGGTGAACTGGGTCTTGTAAAGAGCGGCGTACAGCCCGTTGGCCACAACCAGAGAGAGGTGTGTGCCCCGTTCGACGATCTCGCCATCGTCGATGACGAGGATCTGGTCGGCGGCGCGAACTGTGGAGAGACGATGGGCGATGACGACCGAGGTCCTTCCCTTCATCAGCTTCTCCAATGCCTCCTGGATCAAGGCTTCCGAACGAGAGTCGAGATGAGAGGTGGCCTCGTCCAGGATGAGAATCTTCGGATCCTCCAGCAAGACCCGAGCGATCGCGATGCGTTGCTTTTCCCCACCCGATAGCCGGTATCCCCGCTCACCCACGATGGTGTCGTACCCGTCGGGCAGCTTCGCGATCATGTCGTGGATGTTGGCTGAGCGCGCCACCTGGTGCAGCTCCTCGAGCGTTGCGTCCGGCTTGGCGTAACGCAGATTGGCAGCGATGGTGTCATGGAAGAGGTAACTCTCCTGGGTAACCACACCCACGGCTCGCGCCAGGTCCCTCAATCCCACTGCTCTCACATCGTGACCATCGATGAGGACCGCCCCCTCGGTCACGTCGTACAACCGGGGCACGAGGTACGAGATGGTTGTCTTGCCCGCTCCCGACGGCCCGACCAGGGCAGTCAGGGTCCCTGGCTCCGCCACGAAGTCGAGATCGCGCAACGCCCATTCACGAGTCATCGCCTGTCCAGTCGAGACCGTCTGGTCATCACCGGCTGAGTGCCTCCAACTGAATCGTCTGACGGCCTCCAGACCCTCTGGCCCATCGCTCTGATATCTAAAAGAAACGTGATCGAATGCGAGCCGGCCGATGACCGGGCTCAGCGCCACCGGTGACTCCGGTTCGGGGATGTCGGTCTCCAGGTCGAGGACCTCGAACACCCTCTCGAACGACACCAGCGACGTCGCGAACTCCACCCTCGAGTTCGAGATCGCCGAAAGCGGCCCGTAGAGCTGGGTGAGGAGGGTGGCAAACATCACGATGGTGCCCAGCGTGATGTCGCCCCGGATCACCATCCACCCACCAACCCAGAACACGGTGGCGGTCCCAACAGCGGACACCAGGCCGAGGGCTGCGAAGAAGCCACGGCCCACCATCGACCGTCTCACTCCAAAGTCCCGCACCAGGGCGGCCTGATCGCTGAAACGCTCTGCCTCCTGATCCCAACGACCGAAGAGGCGGACCAAGAGCGCGCCGCTCACGTTGAAAGTCTCCTGGAGGATCGATGACATGCGGGCGTCGTGCTCCATCTGCTGCTGGGTCACCCGACGCAGCACCTTGGCCACCCGACGCGCCGGAATCACGAACAGGGGAAGGGCGGCGATCGCCAACAGTGTCAACCTCCACTCAGCCTGGATCATCACCACCAGGATGAACGCCACCGAGACCAGGTTGGAGAGGATGGTGACGAATGTGCCGGTTATCGCCGACTGTGCGCCGACTACATCGCTGTTGAGCCGGTTCATCAGCTCGCCGGTTCTGGTGGCGGTGAAGAAGCGCAGGGACATCCGCTGAAGATGGACGTACAGCTCACGTCGCAGATCGAAGATGATCCCTTCGCCCACAGTCGACGACCACCAGCGCTGGGCGACTCCAACCAGGGCGCTGATCAATGGGACCAGGATCATTCCCACCCCGAGCAGGGTCAATTGTGAGATGTCCTGATTCGGGATCGCCTCGTCGACCAGAAGCCGAATCATCAGCGGCGGCACCACGCCGAGCCCCGAGATTATGAAGATGGTGACCAAGACCCCGATCAGACCGCCGAGGTAGGGGCGGCCGTACGACCAGACACGGCGAAGCAACGCTCGGTCTATGTCAGGCCGATCTTGCTCTTCGTCGTATTGCAGGTAGCTCCACCAGCCACCGGTGTGAAAAATGGGCGGTCTCCGGGTCGGCGCTCAGAGGTTATTCGGAGATGTCGCCTAGCTCAGCGAGCGGGACCAGACCGCCGACCATCCTTTGCAAGGCGGCCTCGGAGATAAAAGTCCGTCCAAACAGCTCGTATCGATAATCGCCATCGAACCAGATCAGTGTCGTCCCATTGGACGCGACCAAGGACCAGACCGGCGTCCCTTCCACCGTGCTGACTGCGCACACCTCAGTGGTCCGCTCCGAGAATCGACCACAGGAGATCTCGGCACCGGGCTCGGCCACCTCGGCAGCCGCAGTGGGATCCTGTGAGATCCGCAGGATTATCAGCTGCGCCACGGATCGCGACCGTGTGTATGGCTCCGAGGACCAGATCCCGAACGCAGCCACCGGATCAGCAGAGAGGTTCCCATCGTTGTCGAAGACGATCTGCGAGGTCACATACTCGGAGAGATAAGGAGTGGTTGAGGGGAACTTGAGGTCAGGCACCAATACCGCAATCTCAGCCCGGCTCGCCTGAACAAAGAGGTCGCCACCCCTCCGCGCAAAGATCGCATCCTTGACTGTCTCCGGGTCCTCGGGGACGTCCTCGGTGATCTCGTCGTTGAACCACGTGAGCAGGTTGGTACTGATAACGATCGGCACTGTGGTGGGAACGGTGGTCGTGGTGATGACGGTTGGCTCTCCGATCCAGCCCGAGCTCCGTTGGCCCAGTGATCCGAGAGGCGCGTCCCCACAGGCGGCCAGCAGGATGGTCGCTACGAGTGCTGCCGTGCCGGCCCGATGGCGCACGTTCCCTCCAAGGTCTGATTGCCCCCTCATTCGCCATAGTCAAACGAACGAACCCGCCCCGACCGTTCCCGTGTCAGAGGGGGTCCTCTGACGGTAACACCGAGTTCCTTATCCTCCTGGTTGTGCAACCGTTCACCCTCGTCACCGAATCCTTCCCCGAGCATCCGGCGCTGGACGTCGCGGTGAGCCACTCCACGCTGCTGGCAGTTGCTCGTGGCGACATCCCCGGTGTGTTTCGCCTCCATGTGCCGGGGCCTGTCGTCGCGTTCGGGAGAGCGGATCGGGTTCAGCCCGGATACCCCCATGCCGTGAACGCGGCTTCCGCCCACGGTTTCGCCCCGGTCGAGAGGCTGTCCGGGGGTCGGGCGGCCGTGTTCCATGAATCCACTCTTGCTTTCGCTTGGGCGATCCCCGACGCAGACCCCAGGGCAGGGATAATCCAGAGGTTCAGGGCCATTGCGGAGATCGTGGTCTCGGCCCTGGACACACTGGGCATCGATGGCCGCATCGGTGCGCTGCGAGGCGAGTATTGCCCTGGAGAGTGGTCGGTGAACGTGGGAGGAAGAGTCAAAGTGATGGGCGTGGGCCAGCGTCTGATCAGGGGGGCGGCTCATGTGGGAGGTGTGCTCGTCGTCGATGACGGGGAGCGGATCCGCGATGTGTTGATCCCGATCTATCGAGCCCTGGGGATCGATTGGGACCCGCGGACGACGGGTTCCCTCGCCGACCGATCGCCCGGTCTGGACAACACAAAGGTGGCCACGGCGATCATCACCGCCTTCAGACTGCGCTACGACATCGAAAGCGGACGGCTCCCCACCACCGTCATCGACGAGGCGAGATCACTCCTCCCCGACCACCTGCCACAGGTCGCCTGATGCGGGTCTTGGTCCTGAACGGGCCCAACCTCAACCTGCTCGGCACCAGAGAGCCCGAGGTGTACGGGACCACGACCCTGTCCGATCTCGAAGCGAAGATCTCACGGTGGGCCGAGCAACTCGGCATGGTGGTCACATTCCAGCAGTTCAACCATGAAGGGGACATCGTCACCGCCATTCAGGAAGCATCCGGTCTCGACGGCATAGTGATCAACCCCGGTGCCCTGACCCATACTTCCCGCTCGATCAGTGATGCCATCCGCTCGGTGGGGGTCCCGGCGGTCGAGGTGCACATCTCCAACGTGAAGACACGCGAACTGTGGCGAGCCGTGTCGTTGGTGTCAGAGTCGGCGGTTCGCACCATCTACGGACGCGGCTTCTCCGGCTACCGAGATGCCCTACGTCACCTGGCGAATCGAGCTGCCACTCCCTATGAAACCATCAGGTATGGGCCACATCCGGACAACATCGCCGATCTCCGCCAGGCGTCGAGCGGCGCCGGAGGTTTGGTGATTCTGGTCCATGGTGGGTTCTGGCTGCGGGAATGGGAGCGGGACACCATGGAGTCATTGGCCGTTGACCTGACGGGACGAGGTTTCACATCTCTCAACGTCGAATACCGGCGTCTCGGTGCCGGCGGAGGTTGGCCGGGGTCGGGGCACGACGTGTCAACAGCTCTCGACCTGGTGAGCCATCACCCCCACTTGTCATCGATGTCGACGGCACTCGTCGGCCATTCGGCCGGCGGGTACCTGGCTCTATGGGCCGCCAGTCGACCGCGCAGCCGAACCGTCGAGTTGATGGTCGGTCTTGCCGCGGTGACCGACCTCGAACTGCTGGCCGATACGGATGGCGCGGGCAGCGCACCGGCGCATGAGCTTCTCGATCGCGGTGCCCCGGCGCAAGTCGATGCCGCGGCATCCAGGACCGTCCTGGTCCACGGACAGGACGACGATCTAGTTGCGGTGACCCACTCGACTCGTCTCGACGGCACTGGCGACGTGGAACTGGTTGCCGGGCTTGGCCACTCCGAGATGCTGGACCCCACCCGTGAGCACTGGCCGCCGGTCATCGAGGCACTGCACTCGATGCTCTCGTGACTTAAACGGAGTTGCCCCACTTATCCACAAGTCAGTAGCATCTCAGATTCGGGCAGTGGGCCATGGGCCCACAGTGGAGTCACCTCATATGCGTTTGAGACGCCTTTCGTTTATCGCTGG
>Ga0299907_10002783_pt1 | contig 10982 bp, 7 predicted proteins | sample RVTome_16_FD_198680 | JGI IMG/M metagenome (GOLD analysis project Ga0299907, IMG submission 198680) | Soil microbial communities from uranium-contaminated site in the Upper Colorado River Basin, Wyoming, United States - RVT152D67 (version 2) ... | reverse complement strand
TCCGTCGACCGCGTCGGCCACGTCGGCGGCCCGCAGCCCGGCCAGCAGCTCGTCGCGCACGTCGGGCGGGGCGTAGGCCTCGACCAGGCCCGCCACGCCGGTGGTCATGCCCAGGCTGCACACCATGCCGGTGTCGGCCTGGGACAGCAGGTAGCTGGCGCCGCCCAACACCACTCCCGGCGTCGGCCGCCCGCGCTCCCGGGCCTGGGGGGTGAAGCCCGACGGGTAGCCGGCCTGCCACAGCGCCGCCTTGGCCTCGAGCATGGCGGGGTGATGGGCCACCTCGTTCACCTCGTTGGCCCAGCGGTCGTAGCGCACCAGCTCGGGCGGGTGGGCGTCGACGATGTCGGCGGCGCGCGCGATCGGGCCGCCCACCAGGGCGCCGAACCCGTCAAGGGTCCGCTCCGACCACTCGACGTCCTCCGGCGGTGCGTCGCGGCGCACCCGGGCCTGCAGGTCGGGGTCGAGCCGGTACCAGTTCCGCCCGACCACCGAGTCGATGTCTGACCAGTCGATCACCCGACCAGCCTGGCACGCACAGCGGCGGCGGCCCAGGTCAGATCGAGTGCTGCTGCTCGCGCCCGGTGTCGAAGAAGGCGTCGAGGTAGTCGCCGGGCGGCAGGTCGCTCTGGCGCACCAGGACGAAGACCTCGCTGCCGTCGGCTGCCGCCCGCAGCCCAGCCACCGTGTCGCCGTAGGGCTCGTAGACCTGGGCGAGGCCGCAGTCCTGGCCGCCGACGTCGGCGGCGTACTCGGCGCTCTCGGCCAGGGCGGCGTCGGCCGCCTCGTCGGTGTCGGTCCGCCGCCACAGGGTGATGCGCTCTTCGTACAGGCCCTCGCGAGGACGGAAGACCACCGTCCTGACCGAGAACCAGTGCATCGGGTCTGCCATCAGGACCTCGATCCGCTCGCGCCCGAACACCGGAACGCTACGTCACTCCGCACGGTTGTGCCCGTCACTACCGCCACAGCGGGCGGCTTAGGGTGGTGAGCGTGCCCGACATCCGCGAGCTGAGCGTCAGCCGCACCGCCATCGACGACCTCTGGCTCATCTCGATGAAGGAGGTGACCGACGAGCGCGGCACCGTGCGCGAGTTCTACCGCGAGTCGGCGTTCCGCGACGCCGGGCTGCCGTCGCTCGGACCGTGGGTGCAGGTCAACGTCACCGAGACCCGCCGGGGTGCCCTGCGGGGCCTGCACGCCGAGGACACGTTCAAGCTGGTGGCCGTGGTCGCGGGCGAGGCGTTCGGCGCCTACGTCGACACCCGGCGCGACTCGGCCACCTACGGCAAGGTGGTCACGGTGCGCCTCACCAGGGGCAGCCAGGTGCTCGTGCCGCGGGGCGTGGGCAACGGGTTCCAGGCGGTGAGCGACGAGCCGACCCAGTACGTCTACTGCTTCGACCACGAGTGGGTGCCCGGCATGGCGGGCACCGCGGTCAACCCGCTCGACCCGGCGCTGGGCATCGAGTGGCCGCTGCCGGTCGACACCTCCGACCCGGCGCAGATCTCGGCCAAGGACGTGGCCCAGCCCCCGCTGGCCGACGCCACCTGAGCGGCGGGGGCCCGGGCGGCCGGCCCCGGCGCCGGTCACAGCGGAACCCGGCGGCGGGCCACCACCTCGCCAACCGACCAGCCCGCCAGGTCGAGCCGCCGGGGCTGCGGCGAGGCCGGGCGCAGGGTGTGGGTGGCGGTGCGGTCGGCCACGTCGAGCGACGCCACCGGCCGGCCGTCGAAGGCGACGTCCACCCGGTCGAGGCCGCCGGTCGTCAGCCGTAGCCGCACCCGCCCGTCGGCCCGCACCTCGGCCGGCTCGGCCAGCGCCAGCGTGTAGGCCGGCCGCGCCGCCAGCAGCTCGGCGGCCTTGGCCAGCAGGTCGTCGTTCGACCCCACGATGTCGGCCCGGGTGAGGCGGTAGGGCACGTCCGGCACGATGCCGAGGTCCTCGACCGGGGTGCCGCCCCGCTCGGCTCCCACCCGCAGGGTGCGCCGCACCGAGGCCCGGAAGCCGGCGCCCGCCGGCAGGTCGACGAACGGGTTGCCCCCGCCGCCGCCGGCGCCGCCCGGTGGCGGCGTGTCGAGCAGCAGCTTGAACAGGTCGTGCGTCCACACGTTGGCGCCGCCCGCGCCGGTGTTGCCGTCCAGGCCGAGCACCGGCCCGATGCCGTGGTCCTGGAAGCCGGCGGCGAAGATGTCGGTGGCGCTGTAGCAGAGCGCGTCGGTGACCAGCACCACGGGCCCGTGGTAGCGCTGCCCGACAGCGTTGGCCGTGGGCGTCCCGGTGATGGTGAAGGCGTTGGAGTACTGGGCGCCGGTCGACACGGCCTGGCGCAGCGACGTCACCCACGGCCCCAGGTCGAAGGTGGGGTCGAGGGGCGACGGCGCATGGCGCCGGCACAGGTCGAGCATCAGCGGAGTGGTGGTCATCTGCGCCGGCTCGGGCTGGATCTCCCGGGGCGTGAGCACCTGCAGCAGGCGCTCCGAGGCGTAGATCAGGCCGCCACCGTTGCCCCGCACGTCGACCACCAGGCCCCGCTGGGGCAGCCGCTCGGCCAGGCGCACGAACTCGGCGACGAACTCGTCGGCGTCGTCGACGCCGAAGGTGAAGACCCGGATGTGGCCGATCGGACCCGACGGCGTGGTCACCGACCTGGCCCGCAGCACCGTGGGCATGCTGGTGGCGACATCCTCGTCGCCCACCGCCACCCGGGTGATCGGGCTGGCGGTCGACGCGATGTCGGCCTCGGCCTCGACGGCCCGGGGCGCGAACATCGCCTTCTTCGCCTCGTTCACGGCCGTGACCTCGATGTCGAGGCCCTCCGCCGCCCGGGCCCCCACGCTCGCCGCACCGGCCCCGCCCAGGCCGGTGCCATCGCCGCCGGGACCGCCCGCGGTGGCCACCCGCCAGTCGAGCCGGATCTCGCGCTCGACGCCGTCGAGGCCCCGGTACGTGACCACCACCCAGTCCTCCTCGGGCGGCAGCGACCGCACGAGCGGCCGGATGGTCAGGGCGTCGAGCCCGCGGGCGAAGCTGGCGGGCGCGTTGCTGCCCGCCTGAAGGCGGGCGTTGGCCTCGACCGCCCGGCGGACCGGGGCGCCGTTCCAGTGCAACACCTCGACATCGGGCACGAAGGTGGGGTGAGCCAGCGACCCGGCCACCTTGGTGACGACGTAGTGCTCGGCGCCGCCCTCGGCGGCCGGGTCGAAGTAGCGCTCGACCAGGAAGGGCAGGAACGCGGTGCGGGCTCGGAACGGCGCCGGCAGCAGGTAGTTGGTGTGCAGGTCGCGCACCGAGGCGAAGATGTCGGCCAGCTCGCGGTGGAACTCCACCTCGGGGCCGCGGGTCGCCTCGGTGAGCATCGACAGGCGGTCGCGCAGCAGCCGCAGCCGCTGCACGGGGTCGACCGCGTGCATCGACCGCTTGAGCACGAGGTGCACGTAGCACTGCTCGATCATCAGCAGCGCCTGGTTGACCAGCAGCAGCCGGTCGGCCAGCGTGAGCGTGCCGTCGCCGATGCCGGCCAGGAACTCCGACAGCAGCGCGCCCTGCACGGTGCCCGCCGCCGCCTCGCCGAGATCGACCTCGGGGTGGGTCTCCGGCCGCCCGCCCGGCGGGGCCTCGGGCCCCGTGGCCGGCCGTGCCTCCGGCGACGCGGGCCGGGCGGGCCGCCCCACCGGCCGCCGCGCCGGTGGTCGTCGCCCGTAGAGGCGCGCCATTCCCCGCACCACCTCGTGCGTCTCGTCGGTCAGCTCGGGCACCCCGGCCAGCCGATCGATGTAGCCCTCGTCGTCGGCCACGGTGATGGGGTCGAGGTCGATGGGTCGGAGCACCTCCGACAGTGGCTCGGCCGCGCCCCACACCCACGGCCCTCCGTCCCACACCTCGAGACCGCCGAGCGCCGGGCGGTCGACACCGGCGGTGACCTCGTCGTGGTCGAGCTCGAGGAACCACACCCCCGGGCTCACGCCGTCGCTCGCCCCGAGGGCCGCGCCCGCCGTGATCGGATTCTCGAGCACGCGGGCCAGCTCGGGCAGGTTGTCCAGGCCCTCGGCCAGCCGGGCCTCGGCGTCGGCCAGCGACAGGCCGGCCAGCAGCGGGTCGGCGGCGGCGTCGGTCAGGTCGATGACCCGGTCGGCGCTGCCCACCGTGCGCGTCTCGACCTCGCGCCCGTCGGTGAACGGGCGCATCAGCCGGGGCTGGCCGCAGCGGGGCAGGCCGTCGACGACCACCAGTGTCAGCGACGACTCCCGCGCCTTGAGCAGGTGCTCGTAGGCGTCGCCCGTGCGGCCGTCGACAGCCACCAGGTCGGCCCGCTTGCCCACCTCGATCGTCCCCAGGGCCCCGTCCCACTTCAGCACCCGGGCCGGGTTGACGGTGGCCATCGCCACGAGGTCGCGGGGCGAGAACACCCCGCCGCGCAGCTCGGACAGCGACCACGCGGCCTTGAGCTCGCCCAACAGGTTCTTCGAGCCCGACGGCGACCAGTCCGACCCCAGGGCGATGGGCAGCGCCTCCTCGGCCGCCCGCTCGATGTCGGCGGTGCCGCCGTAGAGCAGCAGGTTCGACAGGGGAGACCACACCATCGACCCACCCCGCGCCCGGAAGATCTGGTAGTCGCGGCCGGCCAGGCCTGCGCAGTGGATGCCGGCGAGGGAGGGCGTGATGGCCCAGCGGTCGGGGCCGATGCGCAATGCCCGGAAGTGCTCGCGGGCCGCGGCGTCGACGCCCTCGGCCAGGTGCAGCAGCAGCGCCGTGGAGCTCTCGAGCCGCTCGAGGAACTTGGTGGCGTCGGCGGCGGCGACGTCGTCGACGCGGGTGCCGGCCGGGGGCAGGTCCTCGTCGTCGCTGTCCTCGACGTTGCGGACGAGGCCGCGGTAGAAGCGCCGTATGCCCATGTTGGACGAGAGGGTGAGGCCCTGCGACGTGGTGACGCCGCCGAGGAGGCACTTGGCCTCGACGTAGCGCACCACCGCCTCGACGAACCCGCCGGTGCGGCCCAGCACGGTCGCCGGCCCACTGACGAACCGGCGGTAGTCGCGGTGGCGCATCCACTGGCCCCGGTTGTCGAAGCGCTGGGGCGTCTGCCACAGGGGCAGGGCGTCGTAGCTGAGGTGGTTGTGCAGCTCGATCAGTCCCGGGTAGATCGTGTCGCCGGTGCGCACCAGGGGCGCGTCGTCCCAGCCGTCGGGCGCGGGGGCCGCTGCGGGCGCCACCGCGGCGATGTCGCGGCCGTCGACGTAGATGCGGCCGGCGTCGAGCACCGTGAAGCGGTCGTCCATGGTGACGACCCGGCCCTCGAGCACGTACCTCTTCACCGCCCGGTCCACTGTCGTCGGGGGCATCGCGTCCTGCCTTCCAGTCGTCCTGTCTCGGTCGCTAGGGGGATCGATGGCTGTCGAGCCAGCGCGGCGCCCACACCTTGTAGGCGGGCTCGGGCGGCGCCTCGGCATCCACCGGCGGCGTCGAGCGGACCACCCGGTCGCCCGACGTCCCCTGCCAGCGTGGCAGCCCGAAGGGCAGGTCAGCCCGCGGGATCTGCACCCGCTCGCCGGCCCACGGGCTCCCGGTGGGCGGCCGGTCGACGGGGATGCCCAGCCCCCGCAGGCGGCCGAGCCCCGCCATCCACGCCTCGAGAGCGTCCGGCGCCGACCAGGCCGGGAATGCCACGACGGGCTGGCCGTCCAGCTCGAACCGCCCGGCGATGCGCTCGGCGTGGGGCCCGACCGTCACCACCGCAGCCACGGGGTTGTCGTCGAGGACCCGGCCGGCGACCGCCGCCAGGAGGGCCACCACCTCGGGCCGGTCGGCGAGTGCCCACACGTTGCCCGCCGGCAGCCCGGCGGTGTCGACCGGGAGCATGCGCAGCACGAGGTAGCTGCGGGTGATGCCCAGCGCCGCGAGCAGGCCCTGGAAGCGCTGACCCGCCTCGCCCGTGAACGCCCGGGCCCACAGCAGGTCGTCGTGGCCGTCCTGGTCGGCCAGCACTAGCAGGCGCACGCCGCTGAACCGTCCCCGGTAGCAGGGCCCGGCGCCGTAGTCGGCCGCGCCCGGTACGCCGAGGGCGGCGAAGTCGGGCCACGCCCGGCCCGCGGTGCCGCCCACCAGCAGCCGGGCCATCGAGGCGCTGGGGCCGCGGTCGTACTCGATGACCGACCGCGGTGGCTCCCACGGCAGGTCGTCCACCTCGGCGTCGTAGCCCTCGGTGCTGCCCGCCGGCTCGGCGGGAAAGGCGCGGCGCGGCCCTGCCGCGTCGGCTCCCGGCAGGGATGCGCGCTCGGGCTGCGGCGCCGGGGGGCCGATCTCGATGCTCCGATCGCCGTCGCCCCGCCGCGTGACGGTGCCTCCCGAGCCCAATCGCCGAGTGGCCCCGAAGGGCAGGTCCCGCAGGGGGATCGGGGCCCGGTCGTAGCTGAAGATCCCAACGCCGCCCCGCCGGCCGTCGCGGTCGACCGGCAGCCACGCTGGATCAGCGGCCGCCCAGCCCAGCACCCGGTCGGCCGCGGCGGCGAACGACGCGGTCACCTCCTCCAGCGCCTCGCTGCCCTGCGCCGCCGCACCGGGGTGCACGACGTCCACGAGTCGCACGTGCGGGCCCAGCGCGCGGCCGTCGAGGAGATGCAGCTCGCCGGCGCGGGCGTCGCCGGAGCCGCCCCGCCAGCGGCTCCAGGTCAGCACCGACTCGCGGGCGGCACGTCCCACGGTGACGATCAGGCGCAGGTCATTGCGGGTGGCCGCGTAGTCGAGCAGGCGGTTGCGGTGCCGGGCCACGGGCGAGGCCGGGTCGAGCGCCAGGCGCTCCAGGGCGCCGCCGAACTGGCCGACGATCGAGTACACGAACGTGTTGAGGAACAGGTACGACCGGGTGATGCCGAGGTGAGCGAGCAGGTGCTGCACCCGGGTGCCCGACTCGCCGACGAACGAGCGGTGGGCGACGGCCTCGTCCGACCCGCCGTCCTGGCCCACCACGAGCACCTTCACCCGGTCGTCGCCCAGCCGCCCCCGGTAGAAGACGGGCCCGAAGTGCCAGCGGAACCGCTCGCGCGCCGTGTCGCTGTCGCCGCCGGCCCCGCCGTCACCGTCGAGGGCCGCGCCCAGCGCCCGGTGGTCGGGAGCCTCGGCGAACAGGCGGGCCCAGCGCCGGTTCCGCGGCGGTCCGGGATCGTGCTCCCATGCCTCGCCCCGTCGAGCCCGGACGTCCTCCATGTCTCGGTCTGCCCTCCGCCCTCGTCGGGGCCCACGGCATGCGGTCACGAGAGTGCCGTGGCCCCCGCCAGATACCAGACCCGACGTATCAGCGGCGCGTCAGCCGGATCTACGTGGGTGATGGCACCGACACCAGAGGACCGCGGCGACGGCGCCAGGGAAGGTGCTGTGGCCGGCGGGACCGCGGGTGAAGCGACCGGCGAGCCCGGAGGCGCGGAGGCCGGCGGTGAGCGGCTGGGCATCTGTTGCTCGGGCGGCGGCCTGCGGTCGGCCGCGTTCAACCTCGGCGCGCTCCAGTCGCTCGACGAGGCCGGGCTGCTGCGGCGGGCCGACCACCTGTCGGCCGTGTCGGGCGGGGCCTACATCGCCTCGGCCTACGCCGTCGCCAGCCGCCACAGCGACCCCGACCTGCTGGCACGGCGGCCGGCCTACGCGCCCGGGTCGCCCGAGGAGCGCTGGGTGCGCAACCACTGCTCGTACGTCACCGATGGGGTGCTCGACACGCTGCGGGTGGTCACCATCGCCGTGGTCGGCCTGTTCGCCAACCTCATCTTCTTCACCGCGCTGCTGTGGACCGTCGCCCGTCCGCTGGGGTGGGCCTACGCTGCGTGGCAGCCGGCCCTGCGGGTGCCCGAGGAGTGCACGCCGGGGCTGACGGCCGAGGTCGCCGAGAGCGCCGGGTGCTTCGACCAGGTGGGCCTGACCGGCCAGGGCGGCTGGGCGCTGGCTGCCGGCGGCATCGCGCTCGCGGGCATCGCGCTCGGCATGTTCGTTCGCATGTTCCAGCCCGGCTGGCCGCTGCGCCAGACGCTTCGCCGGGTGGCGGCCATGGTGGTGCTCGCCGGGGCGGCGCTCGGGCTGGTGACCATCGTGCTGCCCGAGCTGATCGTGTTCACCCGCAACGTGCTGGGCGGGCAGCCCCAGACCGGACCGGTCAACGAGACGATCGGCGCCGGCTCGTCGAGCGACAAGGGTGCCGCCAACCTCGGCTTCATCGCCACGGTGGGCGGCATCGCCACGCTCGTCGCCCTCGTGGTGCAGGTGGCCCGGCCGCTGGGCTCGGTCGCCTGGGCCGGGGCGCGGGCAGTGTCCGAGGCGACCCACTGGACCGCCCGCCTGTCGCGGGGCCTGCGCCGGGTGGCCAACATGGTGCTCGGCAGCCTGGTCGGCCCGGTGGCGTTGGCGGCGGCGGCGGTGCTCATCCTCAACGGGGGCGCGCAGGCGGCCCGGCCGAGCAGGGGCGAGCTGGTGGTGTGGGCGGTGCTGGCGCTGTTCACGCTGGCGATGCTGCTGTTCGCCGACGTGACCTCGTGGTCGCTGCACCCGTTCTACAAGTGGCGGCTGTCGCGCACGTTCGGCGCCGTGCGGGTGGCCGACGGCACACCCGAGGGCAAGGCGGCGCTGCTGCCCTACGAGACGCCGCTCACCCTGAGCGACTTCGCCCGGGACCGCTACCCCGGCAGCCGGCCCGGCCGTCCGGCCTTCCCCGAGCTGCTGGTGTGCGCGGCGGTCAACGTGTCGGACCCGGGCACGACGCCGCCGGGCCGCAACGGCGTGAGCTTCGTGTTCAGCCCGACCCGCATCGGCCATCCCGACCCGGTGGTCGTCCCTCGCACGGCGAGCTGGTGGCGCCGGTTGCTGTGCCCGGCCCAGATCGAGCTCGACACGGTGGCGTACGGGCCGATCGAGGTCGACACTGCCGAGTACGAGGCCCGGGTCGGCACCCGCCGCCGGCGCGACATCACCCTGTCGGCCGCGGTGGCCATGTCGGGTGCGGCCGTGGCGCCGTCGATGGGCAAGATGACCCGGGCGCCGCTGCGGTTCCTGCTGGCGCTCACCAACGTCCGCCTCGGCGTCTGGCTGCCGAACCCGGCCAACATGCCGGCCGGCTGCACCCCCGAGGCGGGTCGCGCCCTGCCCGCCAACCCCCGCCAGGTGCGGCTCCTGTACGAGGTGATGGGCCGGCACCGCGTGCGATCGAAGTTCCTGTATGTGACCGACGGCGGGCACGTCGAGAACCTGGGCCTGCTCGAGCTGCTGCGGCGCCGCTGCACGACCATCGTGTGCCTCGACGCCGCCGGCGGGTCGACCACCCGGTTCTCGACGCTGGGCGAGGCGGTGGCGCTGGCGGCGACGACGCTGAACGTGACCATCGACATCGACCCGTCCGAGATGGGCAGGGTCGCCGACGGGACCAACGCCTGCGACCACGTGACGGGCACGATCCGCTACCCCGACGGCACCGAAGGGCGGCTGGTGTACGGCAAGGCGGTCGTGACGGCGACGGCACCGTGGGACGTGCGGGCGTACGCCACCAAGGACGACCGCTTCCCGGTCCACCCGACGACCGACCAGCTCTTCGGGGGCGAGACCTTCGACGCCTACCAGTCGCTGGGGCGCTGCGTCGGTGCCCGCTGTGCAGCGGCCGCCAAGGCTCCGGCCCAGCCGGACACGCCGACCCCGTCCGCCCGTCAGGCGCCCGCCGGCGTCACCGACATCCGGGTCCGGGACGTGGCGGCCGCGTCGTCGGAGCTCACCTGAGCCGGGTCACGGGAGGAGCTTGAACCGCCCTCCCGTGAGGGGGCGGACGACGCCGAAGTGGCGGTGGTCGAGCGTGAGGATGTCGCGTGACCGCCACCGATCGGCGAGCACCACGATCGAGGCGTCGGCGACACCGATCTGCTGGTCGTGGTAGCGCTCGACGACCGAGCGAGCTGTCGCCAGGTCGTCGGGACCGAAGTCCGCCAGCTCGTAGGCGCCGCTCGCCAGCTCCGCGAGCACGGCGAGCTCGGCCTCCACGCCGATCCGGGTGGCCACGAGGTAGTCGAGCTCGGCGACGACGTACGGCGAGACCACCAGCGGTTCGGGCGCCGACTCGATGCGCTCCCGCACCGCGGCATGTGAAGGCTCGGTGCGGTTGAAGAAGGCGAGCAGGCCACTCGTGTCGGCGATGATCACCTCTCGCCGAACCCGCGCAGCAGCTCGTCGGTGCGGTCCGCGAACGGCTCGTCACTGACGACGATGCCCGGGTTGGGTCGCGGCCGAGCGACGGCGGTTGCAACCGCGTCGCGGATCACCTCGGCCTCGGACACGCCCCGCTGGCGGGCGGTGCGCGCAAGGGCAGACTTCAAGTCGTCGGGCAGGTACACCGTGGTCTTCTGCACGAACATATGGTACCACCGGTGGTACCGGCCCGATCCCCCGGGCCGCCCGGTCAGCGCCAGCGGTCGAGCAGGGCCTTGAGGAGGTCGTCGGACTGGTGGCTGGGCAGGACGGCGCCCCCGTCGACGATGACGTCCTGGCCCGTCACGTACGCGGCGTCGTCCGAGCACAGGAAGGCCACCACGCCCGCCACCTCGTCCGGCCGGCCGATGCGCGCCAGCGGGATCCGGCGCTCGACCCGGACCCGCAGGTCGTCGTCCTCGACCACCGCTCGGGTCAGGCGCGTGGCGATGTAGCCGGGCGACACCGAGTTGACCCGCACCGCCGGCGCGTACTCGAGCGCGGCGGTTCGGGTGAGCGCCACCACCCCGGCCTTGGCCGCCGCGTAGGGCCCCTCGCCCCGGGTCGGGCGCGAGGCCGTGGTGCCGGCGACGTTGACGATGCTGCCGGCCACGCCCCGGGCATCGGCGGTGGCGAGCAGCAACGGGACGCCGGCCCGGACGCCGTGCCACACCCCGGTGAGGTTGACGCCGACCAGGCGGGCCCACTCGTCGTCGGTGTAGCGGTCGAGGGGCTTGGCCGTGCCGAAGCCCGCGTTGTTGACCAGGATCGACAGC
>Ga0299907_10002782_pt1 | contig 10982 bp, 7 predicted proteins | sample RVTome_16_FD_198680 | JGI IMG/M metagenome (GOLD analysis project Ga0299907, IMG submission 198680) | Soil microbial communities from uranium-contaminated site in the Upper Colorado River Basin, Wyoming, United States - RVT152D67 (version 2) ... | reverse complement strand
CGGCGTCTGCCCGCCGTAGCAGGGACGTCCCGTCGATGGCGTCGGACATGCCGCTTGCGACACCGATGCTGGCGCGCGCGGCGACCTGGACCCCGCGGATCCGTGTCGGCGCCTCCAGCGCCGCGCGCATCCTGCGCACCAGCGCGTCTGGGTCGTCGAGGTCGTAGAACACGGCGACGAACTCGTCGCCCGCGAAACGGGCCCCCACGTCACCGAGCCGGATCTGCTGTTCGAGCCGCCGCGCCGTGATCTCCAGCAGTTCGTCGCCCGCCTGGTGGCCCAGCGTGTCGTTGATCGCCTTGAAGCCGTCGAGGTCGATGAACAGCAGGGTCACGTGCCGTCGTGGTCCGTCCGGGAGGCGTTCGAGCAGGCCCATGAACGCCCGCCGGTTGGCCAGGCCGGTGAGCACATCGGTCCTGGCCTGCAGCCCGAGCTCGTCGAACTGGGCGTGCAGGTCCTCCGCCATCCGCCCGACCACGGCGGCCAGCACCAGGTTGACGAGCAGGACGTAGGAGATCTGGTCCGAGATCGGGGCGCCGCCGCCCCGCCCGGCGACGATGCCGGCGACGGCGACGGCCGTTGTGACCGCCCACACCGCCAGCGCCCCGCGCAGCCGCGAACGCATGGCCGCCAGCGCGATCGGGGTGCCAAAGATCAGGTAGTCACCGCCGCCGAAGATCGGCGGCACCATCAGCACCACGAACACGACCAGTGCCGTGTCGATGATGGTCAGCAACGGCGCAGTGGTGACCATGGCGCGTTCGGTGCCGTAGCGGCGTGCTGCGTATGACACCGCGTTGCCGATGACCATGAACGCCAGCGTCCCGATCGTCAGCGCGGGCATCGGTTCCGTCGGGCTGGGTCCCAGCAGGTTGACGAGCTCGTGCAGCACGGTCAGGCCGCAGGCGAACGCCCGGACCTTCTCGACGAGCCGCTCCCGTCGGAGCACGAACGCGTACTCGTCGCTCGCGCGCATCCGTATGCCCGTGCGCACCACCTCCGTGTGCCTCTTCGACTCGAGCCGGAGGCTCCCTGAGCCGTCGGGGAGTCGAGCGGAGCGAGACGACTACGTACCTGACATCGGCCGGGAACGGCGGAACTTCAGGCAAGTGACAGGCACCTTGGCCGTCCGGTCAGCCGGAGGTGTACGGTTGCCCATCACAGACCAGTGACTGGGAGACGGGCCCGACCATGCAAGCCTCAGGGCGTCGACGCCCGACGATCAGAGACGTCGCACAACGTGCCGGCGTTTCGAAGGGTGCCGTCTCCTTCGCGCTCAACGGCCGGCCGGGCGTGGCCGACGACACGAGGGAACGCATCCTGCGGGCCGCCGATGAACTCGGATGGCGTCCCAACGCCAGCGCGCGGGCGCTGTCCAAGCGCCGTTCGCTGGCCATCGGTCTCGTGCTCGCCCGCCCGCCTGCGCAGATCGGCAACGACCCCTACTTCGGGCAGTTGCTCGCCGGCATGGAGGAGATCCTCGCCGTCCAGGGCTACGCCCTGGTCATGAGCGTCGTCGGTGACAAGGAGGCCGAGGTCGCGACCTATCACCGGTTGGTCTCCGACCAGCGCATCGACGGTGCCGTGCTGATCGACCCGCGTGCCGACGATCCGCGCTACCCGTTGCTGGCGGAACTGGAGATCCCCGCCGTGGTGGTGGGGGATCCCGTCTGGGCGTGCAGCTACCCGCACGTCGCCGCCGACGAGCGCCCGGCGGTCCAGGAGGCGGTGCGCCACCTCATCGCTCTGGGGCATCGCCGGATCGCCCATGTGTCGGGTCCGCTCAACGTCGCGCACGCGGTGGTCCGTGAACGCGCCTGGCGCGACGCCATGGCCGACGCCGGCCTGGAGTGCTGCGACAGCGTCGACGGAGGCTTCAGCGCCGAAGGCGCGACCGAGGCCACCCAACGGCTGCTCGACGCAGACGAGCCGCCGACGGCGATCACATACGCCAACGACATCATGGCGATCGCGGGCATCGGCCTGGTCCGAGAGCGCGGTCTGCGGGTGCCCGACGACCTGTCGATCGTCGGGTACGACGACATCACGCTGGCCCAGCACATCGACCCCCCGCTGACGACGATCCGGCAGGATCCGGTCGCGGCCGGCCGGATCACCGCCGCACGCCTGCTCGCCACGCTCAACGGAACGAGTCCCGACTCCATCACCCCACCCGAGCCGGCCCTCGTGCTGCGGGGGTCCACCGGCCCACGCCCCGGAAACTGAGCGCCGCGCCACACGCCGCGCCCGAGATCGGGCGCGGCGAGATGGCGGAGCACCGCACCCCGGCTACCATGCGGCAATCGGTTTCTGCATCGCTCTTCTCGAAAGGCCCCCCGTGGATACGCGCGTCGAACGTGTCGACGACACCACCGTCAAGCTCGCGGTCACCGTCGAGCAGCTCCGTGTGAAGGCGGCGCTCGATGAGGCGGCACGCCACCTGGCGGAGGAGGTCAAGGTTCCCGGCTTCCGCAAGGGCAAGGTCCCGCGCAAGGTCCTCGAGAGCCGTCTGGGCAAAGGCGCGGTCGTCCAGCACGCGGTGCAGGACTCGCTGCCGCAGTTCTACGCCGAGGCGGTCCGCGAGCAGGACCTCGAGCCGGTCGGCCAGCCCGAGTTCGACCTCGACACCTTCGAGGAGGGCACCGACGCGGCATTCACCGCGACGGTCGAGGTGCGGCCGGACTTCGATCCGCCCGCGGTCGACGGTGTGCTGGTCAACCATCCCGAATGGGAGGTCGACGACGAGGAGGTCGAAGCCGAGCTCAACCAGCTCCGCGAGCGCTTCGCCGAGGCGGAGAGCGTCGACCGGCCGATCCAGATCGATGACCTCGCGGTGGTCACGATCAGCGGCTCACGCAACGGCGAGCCGGTCGAGGACGCCAGCGTCGACGACCAGCTCTACCGGGTCGGTGACCCCGAGCAGACCGGGCAGAAGCTCGACCGTGAGCTGCTCGGCACCTCCGCCGGCGGCATCGTCAAGTTCAGCGACACCTTCGACGGCGAGGACGACCGCGAGATCGACTTCACCGTCATCGTCAAGGACGTCAAGACCCTCAAGCTGCCCGAGGCCGACGACGACTTCGCGATCACGGCCAGCGAGTTCGACACGATCGATGAGCTGCGCGCGGGCATCCGCGAGCAGCTGGAGGCGGCGAAGCTGGATCTCGCGCGCGGTGCGCTGCGCGGTCGGGCGCTCGAGACGATCAGTGAGCTGGTCGATGTTCCGTTGCCGCGGGCGCTGGTGGATCAGGAGGTGCAGTTCCAGCTCGCGCGCCTGGCGCGCGACGCCGAGCGTTACCAGATCCCCTTCGACCAGTACGTCCAGGCCGCCGGGACCACCATGGAGCAGCTGCAGGAGCAGCTCACCGAGAACGCGCGCAAGACCGTGCGCGCGCAGCTTGTGGTCGACCGCATCGGGCGTGATGCCGGCATCGAGGTCACCAACGAGGATCTGACCCGGCAGGTGACCGAGGAGGCCGCGCGGATGAACATGCCGCCGGAGGAGCTCGCGCAGTTCATGAGCGAGCCGGAGCGGCTGGGTGTGCTGTTCACCGACGCGTTCCGCCGCAAGACGATCGACCACATCCTGGAGCGCATCGAGATCGTCGACGCACCGCCGCCCGCGCTCCTTCCCGACGACGAGCCCGGGGCCGGCGAGGCCGGCGCCGGCACGGCGGCCTCCGACGAGCCCGAGGCGACAGGCGCCGCCGGGACGACCGACGACGAGGAGGCCGCGGAGGTCACCGCGGAGTAGGTCCACAGAGGCGAGCGGCGCCCCACCGTTCGGTCGTGGCGCTATCGTGTCGATCAAGCGCCACCATCGATCGGTGGGGGTGAGCAGGCCACCAAAGCTCGCGCCGCGAGGCTCCCCGCAGCCGGCCGCCGGCGAGTGAGAAGTCGAGCGAAGCAGACGAAGGAGTTCGTCAATGTCCGCCACGTCGCCAATGAACTACCTGGTGCCGATGGTCATCGAGCAGACCAACCGAGGCGAGCGGTCGTTCGACCTCTACTCGCGACTGCTCAAGGACCGCATCATCTTCCTGGGCACGCCGATCACCGACGAGATCTCCAACGTGATCATGGCGCAGCTCATCCACCTCGAGGGTGAAGATCCCGCCAAGGACATCAACCTCTACATCAACTCGCCCGGTGGGTCGGTGACCAGCGCGCTGGCCATCTACGACACCATCGAGTTCATCAAGCCCGACGTCACCACGATCTGCATGGGCCAGGCCGCGTCGGCCGCTGCGATCCTGCTGGCCGCGGGGACCAAGGGCAAGCGCTTCGCGCTCCCGCATGCACGCATCCTGATCCACCAGCCGCACGGCGGCGCCGAGGGCCAGTCGTCGGACATCGAGATCCAGGCGCGCGAGATCCAGCGGATCCGTGACCTGCTCGATCAGATCCTGGCGGACAAGACGGGTCAGGATCTGTCGAAGATCACGACCGACACCGACCGTGACTTCATCATGACCGCCGACGAGGCCGTGAAGTACGGCATCATCGATCAGGTGCTGCAGTCGCGCCGGTTGCAGGAAGTTCAGCTCGCCGCCAGCTAAGGTAACGAGCCGTCTGGCTCCGCTGGTGTAGGGAGCGAACGACTTCGGGGTGGAGCGGAACCAGACGATCGAGTGCGTTGGGACTGAGCCCGCTTCCCTCCACCCCCGCGCGCCCGGTAGCATGAGCCTCTGCCACTTCAGGCGGGTGCTCGAGTCGACGATCGGCAAGGGAGCGAGCCGGCAACATGGCGAAGTTCGGTGAAAGCGGCGACCTGCTGAAGTGCTCTTTCTGTGGGAAGTCCCAGAAGCAGGTCAAGAAGCTCATCGCCGGGCCCGGCGTGTACATCTGCGACGAGTGCATCGATCTGTGCAACGAGATCATCGAGGAGGAGTTCTCCGACTCGACTGAGCTGGTCTCCGGTGAACTGCCGAAGCCGCGCGAGATCTACGAGTTCCTCAACGACTACGTCGTCGGGCAGGACGCCGCCAAGAAGGCCCTCGCGGTGGCGGTCTACAACCACTACAAGCGCATCCGCGTGGGTGGGTCGCAGCGCGACGACGAGGTCGAGCTCAGCAAGTCCAACATCCTGCTGCTCGGGCCGACTGGATCGGGCAAGACGCTGCTCGCGCAGACGCTCGCCCGGTTGCTCAACGTTCCGTTCGCCATCGCGGACGCGACCGCGCTGACCGAGGCCGGCTACGTCGGCGAGGACGTCGAGAACATCCTGCTGAAGCTCATCCAGTCGGCGGACTTCGACGTCAAGAAGGCCGAGACCGGCATCATCTACATCGACGAGGTCGACAAGATCGCCCGCAAGAGCGAGAACCCGTCGATCACCCGGGACGTGTCCGGTGAGGGTGTGCAGCAGGCGCTGCTGAAGATCCTGGAGGGCACGGTCGCCAGCGTGCCGCCGCAGGGTGGCCGCAAGCACCCGCACCAGGAGTTCATCCAGATCGACACGACCAACATCCTGTTCGTCTGCGGTGGGGCGTTCGCGGGACTCGACACGGTGATCGAGCGGCGCATCGGCCGCAGCGGTGTCGGCTTCGGTGCCGAGGTCCGCAGCCGCGCCGAGAAGGACCTGTCGTTCCTGTTCGGCGAGGCCCTGCCTGAGGACCTCATCAAGTTCGGCCTGATCCCCGAGTTCGTCGGGCGGCTGCCGGTCGTGTCGAGCGTCGAACAACTCGACCGGGATGCGCTGATCCGCATCCTCACCGCGCCCAAGAACGCGCTCGTCAAGCAGTATCAGAAGTTCTTCGAGTACGACCACGTCGAGTTGCAGTTCGCCGACGACGCCCTCGAGGCGATCGCCGACCAGGCGATCCTGCGGGGGACCGGTGCGCGTGGCCTGCGTGCCATCCTCGAGGAAGTCCTGCTCAACACCATGTACGAACTGCCCAGCCGGGGCGACGTGGGGGAGTGCGTCATCACCGGCGAGGTCGTACGCAAGCGGGTGAACCCGACCCTGGTGCCCAGGGCCGAACCGGCACCCAAGCGTCGCCGCTCCGCCTAGGCGTCAAAGGGGCCGCCACCCGCCTCCCTGCGGTGTCCGGCGGCTGCCGCACATGGTTATTCTGGGGCCTTGCCGTTCGGGCACACCCGCTGCACGTGCGATGACGACGATTCGTCACGCGTGCGACCGAACGCACCCCCTGAACCTGTGACAGGACTCCCGACAGACATGGCGCAGTGATGAACAGAACGCTTCCCAAGACCTACGACCCAGGTGAGGTCGAGCAGCGGCTCTACGAGTGGTGGGAGAAGAGCGGGTTCTTCCACGCCGAGCACGACGATCCCGGTGAGCCGTTCGCCATCGTGCTGCCACCGCCGAACGTCACGGGCAGCCTGCACATCGGCCACGCCCTGGTGGTCTCGATCGAAGACGCCATGATCCGCCACGCGCGTCAGACCGGTCGCAACGCCGTCTGGCTGCCCGGCACCGACCACGCCGGCATCGCGACGCAGACGGTCGTCGAGCGATTGCTGGCCGACGAGGGGTTGACACGCCACGACCTGGGGCGCGAGCGGTTCCTCGAGCGCGTGTGGGAGTTCGTCGAGGAGTCCGGAGGCACCATCCTGCGTCAGGAGCGCCGTCTCGGGGCCGCGCTCGACTGGGACCGCGAGATCTTCACGTTCGACGAGACGAGGTCGCGCGCCGTCCGTGAGACGTTCTGCCGCTGGCATGAGCAGGGCCTCATCTACCGCGGGTACCGCCTGATCAACTGGTGCCCGCGGTGCCTGACCGCGCTGAGCGACATCGAGGTCGACCACAAGGAGGAGGACGGCGAGCTCGCCGAACTGCGCTACCCGGGCGTCGACGGCTCCGAGGGCGTGGTCGTGGCGACCACGCGCGTCGAGACGATGCTCGGCGACACCGCCGTCGCCGTCCACCCCGATGACGAGCGCTACCGGCACCTGGTCGGCACCATGGTCCGGCTGCCGCTGCTCGATCGCGAGATCCCCATCGTCGCCGACGCCCACGTCGATCCCGAGTTCGGAAGCGGCGCGGTCAAGGTGACGCCCGGGCACGACCCCAACGACTGGGAGATCGGTCAGCGCCACGGTCTCCAAGCCATCAACATCTTCACCGACGACGCCCACGTCAACGACAACGGCGGGCCGTACGAAGGACTCGACCGCTTCGAGGCGCGCAAGAAGGTCGCCGAGGACCTCGAGGCGCTCGGCCTGCTCGTCGGCGTCAGCGCGCGCCGGCATCAGGTGGGACACTGCTCACGCTGCAACACCGTCGTCGAACCGCGCCTGTCGGACCAGTGGTTCGTCAAGATGGGACCGCTAGCGGAGCCCGCGATCGCGGCGGTCCGCGACGGACGTACACGGTTCATCCCCGAGCGCAACGCCAAGACCTTCCTGAACTGGCTGGAGAACCTGCATGACTGGTGCATCTCGCGCCAGCTGTGGTGGGGCCACCAGATCCCCGCGTGGTATGACCGCGATGGCGACATCCACGTGCGCCGCACCGATCCGACCCAGGAGGAGATCGCCGAACTCGGGCTCGAGCGCGACCCCGACGTGCTCGACACCTGGTTCAGCTCGCAGCTGTTCCCGTTCGTCAACCTTGGGTGGGACGGAGAGATCGAGCGCACCCCCGAGCTTGACACGTGGTACCCGACGACCGTCCTCGAGACCGGGTACGACATCAACACCTTCTGGGTGTCGCGCATGCTGATGGCCGGCCTGTCGATGATGGGCGACGTGCCGTTCCGCATCGTCTACAACCACGGGATGGTGCGCGACGGCGAGGGCAAGAAGATGTCCAAGTCGTTCGGCAACGTGATCGATCCGCTCGATTTCGTCGAGAAGTACGGGGCCGATGCGCTGCGCTTCGCGCTGCTGCGCGCGGCGACGCCCGGCCAGGACGCGCCGCTCGCCGAGGAGTGGGTCGAAGGCGCCCGGCGCTTCGCCAACAAGCTGTGGAACGCCGCGCGGTTCGTGCTCATCTCGGTCGGTGACGACCGCCCGCCGCGGCCCGACGGCGGCGCCCTCGCGTTGGAGGACCGCTGGATCATCTCACGGCTCGAAGGCGTCCGGGCCGAGGTCAACGATGCGATGGTCGACTGGGACCTCGGTCGGGTCGCGCGTGCCCTGTTCCACTTCGCATGGGACGAGTACTGCGATTGGTACCTCGAGCTGGCGAAGCTGCGGGTCGGCGAAGGTGAGGCCACTCCCGACGCCGACGCGGCGCGCTGGACGCTGATCCACGTGCTCGACCAGGTCATGCGGCTGCTGCATCCGCTGATGCCGTTCATCACCGAGGAGATCTGGCGCACGCTCCACGATGCGGACAACAGCACGACGATCCAGCGGACCGCGTGGCCACAGGCGGCACCTGACCGCCGTGACGAGGAGGCGGAAGCCCAGTTCGCCGCGCTGGTCGACGCGGTCACCGAGCTGCGCAGGTTCCGTGCCGACCACAACCTTTCGCCGGCGACCCGCATGACCGTCGTCGCTCGCGCGGAGAAGGCACAACGCGCGGTGCTCGAAGGCGCGCTCGACGGCATCCGGAGGTTGACCGGCGTCGACGAGTGGCGGTTCGTCGAGCGGGTGGGCGACGGGCACGGCCCGCTGGGCCGGGTGCCGGTCGCCGCGGCCGACCTGTTCGTGCCCTTGACGGGTCTGATCGACCTCGACGAGGAGCGTGCGCGGCTGCAGCGGGAGCTCGACAAGGCACAGCAGGAGGCCGCGCGTGCGCGCGGCAAGCTTTCGAACGACGCGTTCGTGACCAGGGCTCCCGAGGCCGTCGTGCAGGCCGAACGCGACAAGGTCACCGAGTGGGAGGCCGCGATCCGCCGTATCGTGGCCCAACTCGAGACACTCGCGGACGCCAGATGAGTGACCTGATCGTCGAGTTGCTGGCGCGCCGGCCGCCTGCGGTCGACGGCGAACCCGTCCGGCTGCGCACACTGCTGGAGCTCCTGAACCGGCCGGACCGTGCGGTCCCGGCGGTGTGGGTCGGCGGTGGCCACGGCAAGAGCAGCGTGATCGCGATGGTCGCGGCGATCTTCGCGGCGCTCGACGTCACCGCCGGCGCCGCGACGGCGCCGCACCTGCAGGACATGCGTGAGCGGATGCGCATCGCGGGCGAGGCCATCGGCGCCGACGCCCTGCGCGAGACGCTCCACTACCTCGAGCCCTTCCTGCGCGAGGTCGACCTGCGCCACCCGACGCCGCTGACGTTCGACGAGGTCCTGCACGTGATGGCGGCGACATGGTTCGCCGACGCCCCGGTCGACGTCGCCGTCTTCGAGGGGACTCCCGACGACACCGCACGCAACGACGTCGATGTCCGCATCGAGGGGCCCGCGACGACCGTGACGGGCGGTGACGCCCAGCCGCGGATGCTCGGAAGCGACTTCGGCGTCGGCGCGCGGGAGGTCGCGGTCGGTGGTCAGCAGCTGACCCTGCGCGGCGCCACCGGCGTGGTCACCGACGTCTACCTGCCGTTGCACGGGGCCCACCAGGCCGACAACGCCGCGATCGCGCTCGCCGTGGTCGAGGCGTTCCTGGGATACTCCGGCAAGCTCGATGTGGACCTGCTGCGTCGGGCGTTCGCCAGCGTCCGGCTGCCAGGCAGGCTCGAGGTCGTCCGGCGGACCGACGCGGCCAGTGTGCTGCTCGACGGTGCTCGCGATGCCACCGGCGCAGCCGCACTCGCCACGGCGCTCACCAGCGAGTTCGCCGTTCGCAACCGCATCGGTGTCGCCGGGCTGGTTGGCGGACCCGACGACGATCCGGCCGGCGTCATCCGGGCGCTGTCGGAGGCGCTCGACCACCTGGTCGTGGTGCTGGCTCCGACGCCGGACGCCATCGCGCCCGAAGCCGTGGCCGGCGCGGCGCAACAGGCCGGCCTGGCCGTCGAGATGGCCGAGACCATGCCGGCGGCACTCGACTCCGCCTCAGGCGTGGCCACGGCCGAGGATGCGGTGGTCGTCTTCGGCGGCCTGCAGACTGTCGGTGCCGCGCGTCGCGCGTTGGGCCTCGCGCTCGCCGATGACCTGCTGCACACCAAGTGAACGCCATCGACGTCGTACGGGCGTCAACACGAGGGACAATCCAATGAGCGAACGCACCCTGATCCTTGTCAAGCCCGACGGCGTCCGGCGTGGCCTGGTCGGTGAGGTCATCTTCCGCATCGAGCGCAAGGGCCTCACCATCCGCGAGCTGCAGATGCGCACGCTCGACGAGCAGACCGCGCACGAGCACTACGCGGAGCACACCGACAAGCCCTTCTTTGGCGAGCTCGTCGACTTCATCACCGGCGGCCCGCTGGTCGCGATGGCCGTCGAGGGTCCCGACGCCGTGAAGGCGATGCGGGCCCTGATGGGTGCCACCAACCCGATCGAGGCGGCGCCCGGCTCGATCCGTGGTGACTACGCGACGGTCATCACCGAGAACATCGTCCACGGCTCGGACTCCCCGGCTTCGGCGGAGCGCGAGCTCAAGCTGTTCTTCGGGTAGCGACCGCGCCGGGGGGCCGCGGGGGGCCGGCGGTCATTGCTCGCGTCCCTCGTGCTCGCAGCGTTCGAGCAGGGCGGCGACCATCGTGTTGTAGCCATCGTCGTCGGGTGACCGCCGCACCGGTACGGGCTCCGCGCCGTCGACCGAGACCCAGAAGGTCAGCGCCATCAGCCGCCTGCTCTCCGCGAGCGCGTGACCGTCACAACGCGCGCCGGCCAGTTCGATGTCCCATTGGGTTCGTGGCCGGTCCGCGTTCACCATGTAGGTCCGGTCGGTGTCGCCCGGTTCGGGCCCGCCCGACGTGACGCGCAGCAGGAGGCCCGCGTCGAGGTCGGCGACCCGCACCGAACCGCCACCGGGGCGCAGCGCCATGCTGACGTGGCCCGACACCGCGGCGTCGCCGCCCTCGCCGATCCGTTCCCATGTGTCAGCGACCGTGATGTCGACGGCCTCCTCGACGCGCACGACATCGCAGTCGAGCTTGCGCACCCGTTCGAGCAGTCCGT
>Ga0299907_10002781_pt1 | contig 10984 bp, 19 predicted proteins | sample RVTome_16_FD_198680 | JGI IMG/M metagenome (GOLD analysis project Ga0299907, IMG submission 198680) | Soil microbial communities from uranium-contaminated site in the Upper Colorado River Basin, Wyoming, United States - RVT152D67 (version 2) ... | reverse complement strand
TTCTGCTTGTGCCGCGGGTTCTGGCAGATGACGAGGACCGCGCCGTGGCGGCGGATGATCTTGCACTTCTCGCACATCGGCTTGACTGAGGCTCGGACCTTCATCGCTCCGCGGGATTGGACACCAACGAGATTGCAGCGCAAAGCCCAGGAAACGGCTCCGCGCGCGAACAGAAAAAGATAGCAGGCGTCATGCGGCCCGCCGGGCCTCCTCCAGGTGCCACGGGGTCAGGATTCGGGGCCCCTCGGCCGTGATCGCGACGGTGTGCTCGAAATGCGCTGCAAGCGAGCCATCCTGGGAGTAGACGGACCAGTTGTCGGACGCCATCCGGATCGGGTGGGTGCCCGCGTTCACCATCGGTTCGACGGCGAAAACCATGCCCTCCTCGAGCTGCGGGCCGGTCCCCGGGCTGCCGAAGTTGGGGATCTGGGGGTCCTCGTGCATCTCCCGCCCTATGCCATGCCCGACGAGCGACCGGATCACACTGAACCCGTGGGCCTCGACGTGGTTCTGGACGGCGAACGAGACGTCGCCGAGGCGGTTCCCGACGCGACAGGCGTCAACCGCCTCGAACAGGGCCTCGCGCGTCACCTTCAGGAGGCGCGCCGCAATCGGCGTGACCGATCCGATCGGCAGCGTGACCGCGGCATCGGCCACCCAGCCCTCGTAGACAACGCCCACGTCGATCGACAGGATGTCGCCGCGCTTCAGCTTGTAGGTGCCCGGAATGCCGTGCACCACCATCGAGTTCGGGCTGGCGCAGATCGAGCCCGGGAACCCGCGATAACCCTTGAAGGCCGGCTCGGCGCCCTGAGAGCGGACGAACCGCTCCGCGGCCTCGTCCAGCTCGGCGGTGGTGACGCCGGCGCGGGCCTTGGCCTTGAGCAGCGTGAGGCAGCGCGCGAGGATCGAGCCCGCAGCGGCGATGCGGTCGATCTCCTCCGGTGTCTTCTTGATGATCAGGAGTGATCCTCGACGTGGCCGGGGCCGCCGATTCGCGAGCGAAAACCAAGCAGACCAAGGACGCAGGGAGAGTTCATACGTGAAGCGTATGGACTCGACCGAGGACGCAGGGATGCGCCGGTTTGCAGCCGCGAAGCGGTGGTCTCGGTCGCGTCGGGGGTCACAAAGTTTCCTCGAGCTTCAGTGTCGCGAGCGTCGCACGGATGTGCCCGTTCACCTCTTCCGGTGCGCGCGTGCCGTCGAATCTTCGCAGCAGGCCGCGGCTCTCATACCACTCGATCAGCGGCGTGGTCTGGTCGTGGTAGACGCGCAGCCGGTGCTTGACGGTCTCGGGCTTGTCGTCGTCGCGCTGGATCAGAGGCGAGCCGTCCTGGTCGCAGAAGCCCTCGTGCTTGGGCGGATCGAAGTCGACGTGGTAGAGGTGCCCCTTCTTCGTGCAGATGCGGCGGCCGGATAGCCGGCGGACCGTCTCCTCGTCGGGCGCCTCGATCAGGAGCGTTGCGGTGAGGTGCCGCCCGCGCCGTTCGAGCGCCTCCTCGAGCACCTCGGCCTGGGGGATCGTGCGCGGGAAGCCGTCGAGCAGGAAGCCATCGGCGGCCTCAGGGCTGTCGACGCGCTCCATGATCACCTTGCAGATCAGCTCGTCGGGGACGAGGTCGCCCCTCTCCATGTACTCCTTTGCCTCCGTGCCGACGTCGGTCTCCTCCTTAACCGCGAGCCGGAGGATGTCCCCGGTCGCGTAGTAGGGCAGGCCGAAGTCGTCGACCAGCCGCTCGGCCTGGGTGCCCTTGCCCGCCCCCGGGGGCCCGAGAAGGATGAGGTTCTGCTCGCTCACGAGGAACGCGCAGGCTATCTACTACCGGAGGGCCTCGAACTCGTCGTCCGCCAGTTCGATCTCGGCGGCGGCCAGGTTCTCCCTCAGGTGATCGAGCGACAAGGTGCCGGGGATCGGCAGCGTCGCGGGGGACCGCCGCAACAGCCACGCGAGCGCGATCTGCTCGGAGGTCGCCCCGTGTAACGGGTAGTACGGAACGAACACGATCCCGTTGTCCGCGCAGAAATCGACGACGTCTTCGTGCGCGCGCTCGGAGAGGTTGTACTCGTTCTGCACCGCGGCGATGGGGACGACCTTCCTGGCCCTCTCGATCTGCTGAACGGACACGTTCGAGACCCCGACGTACCGGATCCTCCCGCGGTCCCTGTACTCCGCGATGACCCCGAGGCTCTCCTCGAGCGGCGTCTGCGGGTCGGGCCTGTGGAGGTAGTAGAGATCGATGCTGTCAGTCCGCAGCCGCCTCAGGCTCTCCTCGATCTGCGCGCTGAGGACCTCGGGCCGGCCGTTCCCGGCTCCGTAGCCGCCCTTCGTCGCAACCAGGCAGCCCTCGGGGTGCGACGAGAGCGCAGCGCCGATCGTTTCCTCGCTCTCCCCGCCGGTGTAGACGTGCGCCGTGTCGATCAGGCTGACGCCCGCAGCAGCGGCCTCGCGAATGAACTCGACGTTCTCACGGGTATGCGTGAGGCGATTAGTCCCGAGCCCGATCCGGGCAAGCGGCGTCTCACCGAGCGTGACCCTGGGCTGAACGCCTACTTCAAGAACCCCTCGTAGTTGCGCATCATCATCTGCGCCTCGAGCTGCTTCATCGTGTCGAGCGCGACGCCCACGACGATCAGGATCGAGGTCCCGCCGAAGTAGAAGTTCGCCGCTGTCTGGTTGATGAGAATCGTCGGCAGCGCGGCCACGGCGGCGAGGTACAGGGCGCCGGGGAACGTCAGCCGCGCCAGGATCCGGTCCAGATATTCGGCGGTCGGTCTGCCTGGCCTCACCCCAGGGATGAAGCCGCCGTACTTCTTCAGGTTGTCGGCCTGCTCGACCGGGTTGAACGTGACGGCCGTGTAGAAGTACGTGAACAGGATGATGAAGACGGACTCGCCGACCAGGTAGGCGGCTCCGTTAGGCGAGAAGAACGCCGAGAAGTCCCGCGCCCAGCCGGCCTGTGAGAGCTCGCCGATCGTCGGCGGGAATGCCATCAGCGATGCGGCGAAGATGACCGGGATGACGCCCGCCATGTTCACGCGCAGCGGCAGGTAGGTCGAGCCGCCGCCGGCCATCCGGCGGCCGACGACGCGTTTGGCGTACTGCACTGGTATTCGCCGCTGGCCCTCCTGCATGAACACGATCGCCGCGATGATCGCGAGCGCCATGAACGGCATCATCACCTTGAAGATCGGGTCCGGGTTCGTCCACCACGCGGAGATCCCGTTCGGCAGCCCGGCGACGATCGACGCGAAGATCATCAGCGAGATCCCGTTGCCGATCCCGCGCTGGGTGATCAGCTCGCCGAACCACATGATCATCACGCAGCCTGCCGTCAGGCAGACGACGATCAGGAACACCCGCCCGAACGTGAAGTTCTCGACCACCTCATCGCTGCCGGTGCTGAACGACCGGAAGAGGAAGACGTAGCCGACGGACTGGCCGAAGGCGAGCCCGACGGTGAGGTAGCGCGTGTACTGCGTGATCTTCTGCTGCCCGACCTCGCCCTCCTTGCGCAGCTTCTCGAGCGACGGCATCACGACCGTCATCAGCTGCAGGATGATCGAGGCCGTGATGTAGGGCATGATCCCGAGCGCGAAGATCGCGAAGCGCTGGAGCGAGCCGCCCGAGAACAGGTTCAGGAACCCGAGGACGTTCGAGCCGCTGAAGTTCTCCGAGATCGCCTCGACCGCGTCGATGTTGATGCCCGGCGCCGGGATGTAGGCGCCGATCCGGTACAGCAAGAGCATCGCCGCCGTGAAGGCCAGCTTCTTGCGGATCTCGGGAACGCGGAAGGAGTTCGCGAGAATCGCGAGCACGGCTACTCCTCCTCGGGGGGCTCGGCTTCGGCGGCCTCCGGCTCGGGAGCGGCCTCCTCCTCCTCAGGGGCGGCCTCCTGCTCCGGCTCGGGAGCGGGCCGCTGCTTCGGAGCCGGCTTCGCCTTCTTCTTCGGCTCGACGAGCAGCTCGACGGTGCCGCCGGCGCCCTCGATCTTCTCGCGTGCGGCCTGCGAGGCGTAGTGGACGCGCACGGTCAGCTTCTTGCCGAGGTCGCCTTGGGCGAGGATCTTCACGGGCACGTCCTTGCGCGTGGCGAGCCCTTTCTCGCGCAGCGACTCCGGCGTGACCTCGGCGCCTGAGTCGAACCGCGCATCCAGGTCCTTGAGGTTCACCGGCTGGGTCCGCGTCCGCCCGAACTGCTCGAACGGCATCGACTTCTTCATGTGCGGACCGCGCAGCTTCCGCAGCCGCATGTGGATCGGCATCTGGCCGCCCTCGAAGTTGACCTTCCGCTTCGCGCCCGAGCGCGCGCCCGCGCCGTTCTCGCCGCGGCCGGACGTCTTGCCGAGCCCGGACCCCTCGCCGCGGCCGACGCGCTTCTTGCGGTGGCGCGAGCCGTCCTTCGGCCTCAGGTTGTGCAGCCCGATCTCCTGCGCCATTACTCGACCTTCACCAGATGTCTCACTGCGTGGACGGCGCCCTTCACGGTCGGGTCGTCAGGCCGCTCGACCGTCTTGCCGATCTTCCCCAACCCCAATGTGCGGAGCGCGCCGCGCTGCTTCGGGTTCGCCCCGATAGAGGACTTCACCTGGGTGATCTTCATGAGGCGGGAGCTTCCTCGACGGCGGGCGCCTCTTCCGCGACCGGCTTCGCCTCGGCCGGGGCCATGCCGAGCACCTCGCGCACCGTCAGGCCGCGCAGCTCGGCGACCTCGTCGGGCGCGCGCAGCTGCTGGAGCGCCGTGACGGTCGCCTTGACGAGGTTGATCGGGTTCTGCGACCCGAGCGACTTCGACAGCACGTCGCGGATGCCCGCGAGCTCGAGGACGGCGCGCACGCCGCCGCCGGCAATTACGCCCGTACCCTCGGAGGCGGGCTTCAGGAAGACGCGCGCCGCGCCGTACACGCCGGTGCTCTGGTGCGTGATCGTGTTGCCGTGCATCGGGACGTCGAAGAGGTTCTTGCGAGCGCGCTCAACACCCTTCTGGATCGCGAGCGGGACCTCGTTGGCCTTGCCGTACCCGACGCCCACGCGCGAGCGCTCGTCGCCGACCACCACCAGCGCGGTGAACGAGAAGCGGCGTCCGCCCTTGACCACCTTCGCCACGCGGTTGATCTCGACGACCCGCTCCTGCAGGTCCTGACCGGGCTGGCCCCCTCTGTCTCTGCGGTCGCGACCCATGAAGCTCAGAACCTTAGACCGCCCTCGCGGGCGCCCTCCGCCAGTGCCTTGACGCGCCCGTGGTAGCGATAGCCGCCGCGGTCGAACACCACGTTCTCGATCCCGGCGGCCTTCGCGCGCTCCGCGATCAGCACACCGGCGCGCTTGGCCTGCTGCATCGACTGGAGCCCCTTGACGTCAGACTCGGTCCAGTTGACGGCGGCGAGCGTCTGGCCGGCGACGTCGTCGATCACCTGCGCGTTGACGCCGCGGTTCGAGCGGAAGACGGACAGCCGCGGGCGCTCCGCGGTGCCGCGCACCTTTGCGCGCACACGGCGACGCCGGCGCAACCTCTGCCTGGGCTTGGTCGCGACGGTCATGCGCGCTTGCCGACCTTCCGCTGGACATACTCGCCGGCGTAGCGGATGCCCTTGCCCTTGTAGGGCTCAGGCGGGCGCACTTTGCGGATCTGGGCTGCGATCTCGCCGACCGCCTGCTTCGAGCTGCCCTTGACGATGATCTGCGTGGGCTGCGGCACCTCGAACTCGACTCCGTCGGGTGCCTCGATCTGCACCGGGTGCGAGTAACCGACGGACAGCTCGATGTTCTTGCCCTTGAGCGCGGCGCGATAGCCAACGCCCTGGATCTCGAGGCGCTTCTCGAATCCGGAGGTGACGCCCTCGATCATGTTGGCGATCAGCGAGCGCGTCAGGCCGTGAAGCGCGCGATGCTCCTTGCGGTCGGTCGGTCGCGTGACCACCAGGTCGCTGTCCTGCTGCTCGACCACGATGTCGCGGCTCTTCCGCTCGGCTAGCTCGCCGCGGGGGCCGTTGACCCGGACGATCTCGGGCTCGATCTGCACCTGCACGCCGTCGGGGACGGCGATCGGCTGCTTGCCGATGCGGCTCACCAGACGTACGCCACGACTTCGCCACCCACGCCCTGCTGGCGCGCCTGGTGGCCCGTCATGACCCCCCTCGAAGTCGACACGATCACTGTGCCCATGCCGCCGAGCACCTTCGGCACCTCGCCGGAATGCGTGTACGTGCGGCGGCCTGGGCGTGAGACACGCTTCAGCCCCGAGATGACCGAGCGACGGTCCTCCGTGTACTTGATCTTCACGCGCAGGACCTCGCCCACCCGCGCCGGCTCGACGCTGTAGCCCTCGATGTAGCCCTGCTCGTCGAGGATGCGCGCGATCTCGGCCTTGAACTTCGAGGCCGGGATCTCGGCGTACTCGTGGTCCGCCGCGATCGCGTTGCGGATCCGGGTGAGCAGGTCGGCTATCGGGTCGGTCATCGACATCGGGGTGGTCCTGTTCCTACCAGCTCGACTTCGTCAGTCCGGGGACGTAGCCCTCGTGCGCGACCTCGCGCAGGCAGATCCGGCAGAGGCCGAACTTGCGGAAGTACGCGCGCGGACGGCCGCAGCGCTTGCAGCGGTTGTAGTTGCGGGTCTTGTACTTCGACTGGCGCCTCTGGCGCACGACTTGTGACGTCTTTGCCACTAGGACTCCTCCTCGGGAGCTTTGGTGCCTTCGCCCTCCGCACCCTCTTCGCCCTCCTCGGGCTCGGGCTCGGGCTTGGCGTAGGCCTCCGGGTTCTCTTCCTTCAGGGCCTCGAGCGCGGCCTGCTCGGCCTCGGCCTTCATCCGCGCTTCCTCCTTGCGCCGCTCCTCCTCGGCGTCTGCCTCCGCCTCGACGTCGCCCGAGCCGGGCCGGCCCTCGGCCTGGAACGGCATCCCGAAGGCGAGCAGGAGCGCGAACGCCTCCTCGTCGGTCTTCGCAGTGGTCGTGAAGGTGATGTCGAGGCCGCGGACCTGGTCGATCGAGTCGTAGTCGATCTCGGGAAAGATGATCTGCTCGCGCACGCCGAGCGAGTAGTTGCCGCGGCCGTCGAACGAGCGCGGGTTGAGGCCGCGGAAGTCGCGCACGCGCGGCAGGGCGATCGCCGTGAGGCGGTCGAGGAACTCGTACATGCGCGCGTCGCGCAGCGTCACCGATACCCCTACGGGCATCTGCTCGCGCAGCTTGAACGCCGCGATCGACTTGCGCGCGCGGCGGATGTTCGGCTGCTGGCCGGCGATCGTCGCGAGCTGCTCCTGGGCCGCCTCCATCATCTTCGTGTCCTGCTTGGCCTCTCCCACGCCCATGTTGAGCGTGATCTTCGTGAGGCGCGGAACCTCCATCGGGCTCGAGTACCTGAACTGCTTGATGAGCTGCGGCCCGATCTCCTCGACGTAGAGGGTCTTCAGGCGCGGTGTGACTGCGGCCTCGGCGACGGGAGCCATCAGATGGTTCCTTCCTGGCCCGCGTGCGGGGGTCGGGGAGGAGCCATCTACTAGTCGACCTCCTGCCCTGAGCGCTTTGCAATGCGGACGCGGCGGCCGCCCTCGCGCTTGATGCCGACACGGGTCGGATCGCCCGTCTTCGGGTCGAGCAGCATCACGTTCGAGATGTGGATCGGGCCCTCGCGCTCGATCACGCCGCCCTCGGTCGACTGCGTGCGCTGGGTGTCGCGCAGCATCATCGGGCGCTGGTGGCGCTTCTGGACGTTGAGCCCCTCGACGTAGACCTTCTCCTTCTTGATGTCGACGCGGAGGACCTTGCCGGTCTTGCCCCTGTCCTTGCCAGCGATGACCTTCACCAGGTCATCGCGGCGGATCTTCGCTCGGTGTGACATCACAACACCTCCGGCGCGAGCGAGACGATCTTCATGAAGTTCCGCTCGCGCAACTCGCGCGCGACGGGGCCGAAGATGCGCGTGCCGCGCGGGTTGTTCTGCGGGTCGATCAGCACCGCGGCGTTCTCGTCGAAGGCGATGTAGGTGCCGTCATCGCGCCCGAACTGCTTGCGCGTGCGGACGATGACCGCGGTGACGACCTCTCCCTTCTTCACCGCGCCCTGCGGAGTCGCCTGCTTGACGGTGCCGACGATGATGTCCCCGACCCCGGCATAGCGGCGCTTCGATCCGCCGCGCACGCGGATGCAGAGCAGCTCGCGCGCGCCGGTGTTGTCGGCCACGCGCAGACGTGTCTCGGCCTGGATCACGGTCGGTACCTACCGCGCCCTCTCCAGGATCTCGACGAGCCGCCAGCGCTTGGTGCGGCTGAGCGGCCGGCTTTCGACGATGCGCACGGTGTCTCCCGCATGCGCCTCATTGCGCTCGTCGTGAGCGTGCAGCATCGACGACTCGCGGACGATCTTCTTGTACATGCGGTGACGGCGGGTGACGTCGATCCGGACCGTGATCGTCTTGTCGGCTTTGTCGGAGACGACGAGGCCCTGCCGCACGCGGGCGCGGCCGGAGCCGTGCTCGCCCTTCGTGAGCGGCTCCGTCTTCGGGCGCGAGCGGCGGCGTTCGCGTGAGCGCTGGCGCCAGCGGCGCCGCTCGGCGGCCTTCTTCGCGCGCGCCTGCGCGCGCTCGGCAACGCGCTCCTCGGGCGAGCGCTGAGGACGCGGCTCGCCCTCATGCCGGGAGCGTTCGCGGCGGCGGCGCTCCTTCGGGCCGAGCGCCTCCTCGGGCTCGGCCTCCGCGGCGGGCGTGGCCTCCTCCTCCGCGGCGGGCGCAGCCTCCTCCTCCGCCGGGGCGGCCGGAGCCTCTTCCTCGGCGGGCGGCGTCTCCTCGGTGTCCTCGTTCTTCTCTTCCTCGATCACTCTGCTTCGTCCTTCTGGCGCTTGATCTCGAAATCGGGGTCGACACCACGCTGGAGCGCGACGGTCAGGCCGCGAGCCAGCTCCTTCTTCGCCGCCCTGAGCCGCGCCGTGTTCTCGAGCTGGCCCGTGGCGTGCTGGAAGCGCAGGTTGAAGAGCTCCTGTCGCGCGTCGGCGACGAACTCGACGAGCTGCGTGTCGTCCAGGTTATGCACCTCGACGGCCTTCACTGCTGGCCCGCTCCCTCGCGCATCACGAACTTGGTCTTGACCGGAAGCTTGTGCCCGGCCAGGCGCATCGCCTCGCGCGCGAGTGGCTCCGGCACACCGGCGAGCTCGAACATGACGCGGCCCGGCTTGACGACGGCGACCCAGCCCTCGGGGTTGCCCTTGCCCGACCCCATCCGGGTCTCGGCCGGCTTCTGCGTTGTCGGCTTGTCCGGGAAGATGTTGATCCAGACCTTGCCGCCCCGCTTGATCTTGCGCGTCATCGCGATTCGGGCTGCCTCGAGCTGGCGGTTGGTGATCCAGCCGCGCTCGAGCGTCTTCAGCCCGTACTCGCCGAACTGGACCGTCGTGCCGCCGCGGGACATCCCCGCACGCCGGCCGCGGTGCTGCTTGCGGTGCTTGACGCGCTTCGGCATCAGCATGGGTTGACGATGGCTCCTTCCTGGCAGACGTGCCCCTGGGGGCGCGAAAACCGAGTCGGCCAAGGACGCAGGGCGAAGCCCATGTCGTCAGCCATGGGCGAGCCCGAGGACGCAGGTCCGGCGAAGGTTTGCAGCGCCATCCAGAGGTGCGGATGTCGGGGAGGGGTCATCGCTAGGTCCTCCCCCTCTGCGGGCCCCCGCCACCGCGCTCGCCCTGCGCCACCTGCTGGCTGCGCCCGCCGCGTCCGCCGTCGCGCCCACCGCGACCGCCGCCGCGGCCGCCGGGCCCCCCGCCGCGGCCACCCGGGCCCCCGCCGCGTCCGCCGCCCGTCGCCTGCTGTGGCGCGTCGAGCTGCGTCAGGTCGGAGGCGAACCCCTTCGGCATGATCTCGCCCTTGTTGATCCAGACCTTGACGCCGATGCGGCCGAAGGTCGTGCGGGCCTCGTGGAAGCCGTAGTCGATGTCCGCGCGCATCGTGTGGAGCGGCACGCGGCCGTCCGAGTAGCCCTCGGTGCGGGCCATCTCCGCGCCGCCCAGGCGGCCCGACACCTGGACCTTCACGCCCTTCGCACCTGACCGCATCGCGGAGGTGAGCGAGCGCTTCATCGCGCGCCGGAACGCGACGCGGTTCTGGAGCTGCTCGGCGATCGACTGGGCGACCAGCTTGGCGTCGAGCTCGGGACGCTTGATCTCGAGGATGTTGACCTTGACGGCCTTGCTCGTGAGCTTGTGCAGGTCGCGCCGGAGAGCGTCCACCTCACTGCCGGACTTGCCGATCACGATGCCCGGGCGCGCGGTGTGGATGTTCACCTCGATCTCGTTCGCGTTCTTCCTGATCGTGATGTCCGACAGGCCGGCATGCGCGAGCTTCCCGACGATGTGCTCGCGGATGCGGATGTCCTCGAGCAGGTAGTCGTCGAAGTTGCGCTCGTTGAACCAACTCGACTTCCAGTCATGGATGTAGCCGACGCGGATGGACTCGGGGTGGACCTTCTGTCCCATGTGGTTAGGCGTCTTCCTTTGTCGTCAGCAGGATGGTCATGTGGCTGGTGCGCTTGCGGATCCTCGTCGCGCGCCCCTGGGCGCGCGGCTGGAACCGCTTCAGCGTCGGCCCCTCGTCCACGAAGACCTTCGCGACCTTCAGCTCGTCCGCGACGAGTTCGTGGTTGTTCTCCGCGTTGGCGACCGCGGAGTCGAGCAGCTTCAACACGTCGCGCGCGGCCATTCGCGGCGTTGCCCCCAGGATGGCACGCGCGTCGTCCACGGACCTCCCGCGGATGTGGTCGACGACGAGCCGCGCCTTGCGGGGAGCGCAGCGGACGTACTTCGCCTGCGCCCGGACGGCGACCCGGCCCTCGCTGTCGCGCGGGGCCACGACCGTCTCGCGCTTGGCCGTGGTCGTCGTTTCGGCAGAGCCGCGCCGTTTCTTCGACTCGGCCTCGTGCTCGGGCGTCTCCGCCTCGTTCTCGAGCGTCTCGTCCTTCTCGTCGCTCATCGCATCTTCGCCTTCTCACCGCCGGCGTGC
>Ga0299907_10002780_pt1 | contig 10985 bp, 8 predicted proteins | sample RVTome_16_FD_198680 | JGI IMG/M metagenome (GOLD analysis project Ga0299907, IMG submission 198680) | Soil microbial communities from uranium-contaminated site in the Upper Colorado River Basin, Wyoming, United States - RVT152D67 (version 2) ... | reverse complement strand
GGCCAGCGCCGCCTTGGGGAAGCCCCGGCCGAACGGGTGCATCCCGAGGAACTTCCACACCTGCGCCAGCGGCAGCAGGTTGGTGAAGATGATGCTCGACGACCAGGCGATGGCGGCGCCCGTCCCCCCGTAGCGGGGGATGAGGAGCAGGTTCAGGGCGATGTTCGACGACAGCGCCACCACCGTGTTGAACAGGTTCCAGGAGCTCTTGCCGCCCATGAGGAGGACCATGTCGACGGTCCCGACGGCGGTGGCCACCAGCATGGTCAGCCCCAGGACCTGGAGCGCTCCGGCCCCGCCGCCGAAGCCACGGCCGAAGAGGCTGAGGAGCGTCGGGGCGAAGACGGCGAACGTCAGGTAGAGAGGCCAGGTGGCGACCATGAGCCAGGAGGTCGTGGTCTGGTAGACACCCCTGGCCCGGTCCCAGTTGCGCTGGGCCATCAACTCGGACAGCTTGGGGCCGGCCACCTGCTGGACGGCCACGCCGACCATGAGCCCGGCGGTGATGTAGCGGGTGGCGGCGTTGAAGATCCCGGCCGACTTGGTGGAGTCGAGCCGCCCGACCAGCAGGGTGTTGAGCCACAGGACGGTGATCTGGAAGATCCCCGCCAGCCCCCGGGGGGCGGTGAAGCGCCAGAACTTGCTGGCCAGCAGCGTCGTCGGCCGGCTCCGGCGCCGCCCGTTGGTCCGCCGATCGCGCCGCTCGGTCTTGAGCAGCAGGCCCCAGAGCCACCACAGACCGACGGCGGCGCCGACGAGATACGGGACCGACCACGACAGGGCGATGAGGCTGTGATCGGCGTGGCCCTGGGCGGCGAACAGGATGATCACGAGGGCCAGCGCCAGTTGGGCGAAAGGCCGGCCGAGCTTGTCGACCACGACGCTGGGCATCATCGTGCCGAAGCCCCGGGTCCCCGACAGGATCACGCGGATGATGCCGGCGGCGGGCAGCATCGGGGCCATCCACCGGGCGAAGTCGGCGATCTGGTCGCGACCCTCGCCCTTGCCGAAGATGTCGGCCAATTGCGGCGCCCAGACCCACAGGGCCACCCCGAAGAGCGCGGACACCACCAGCGGTGGGAGGAGCGCGACGAAGACCGTCTTGCGGATGTCGCGCACCCGGTCGAGCGCCCGCAGCCGGGAGATCGACCGGACGAGGCCGGTGTCTGCACCGAGCTCCGCAGTGTTGGACAGGATCGTGAACAGCCCCATGGCCGAGACGAAGGCGCCGTAGCTGGCCGCCCCGAGGCCCCGCGTGAGGACGGTCACGAGGGCGAAGGTGAGCAGGCCCGTGCCGACGGCGCCGACGAGGTTGAGAAGGCCGCCGCGGGCCATGGCCGAGATGTCGGCGTTGGCCTTCCGTTCCTCTTCGGCCGCCGCCTCCGGGCCAGGGACGGTTTCCGGCTCGGTGGTGGCGATGGCCATCAGTCCATCCAGGTGAAGCGCGGCCCCAACAGCTTCTCCAGCCGGGCGTTGGAGTCGGCGAAGTGCTCCTCCAGGCGCTGGCGGGTCTCGGCCGCCATCGGCGTGCGCTTGTAGCCGTTGTGCTTCTTGTAGTCGCCGAGGCGCTGCGGCTTGAGCCCCAGGAACTCGAGGACCTTGGCGTACTCCTCGCCGGGGTCGGCGAAGAAGTCCTCCGCCCGGATGAAGTGCAGCTGCTCCCGGGGGAACAGCGAGAAGTACACGTCGACCTGCTCCGCATAGCGGCTGCGGGCCATGTACGAGTGGTGCTGGTGGGAGAGGCTCTTGTAGTCGGGGTCGGCGTTCATCTTCTCGACCTCGCCGGACAGCCGGCCGGGCTCGGCGTCGAGGGCGTCCTCGAAGCGGTCGAGGTGCTCGAAACCCCGGGACAGCTCGTGCTGCCACTGTGAGTACGTCCGCTCGATGGGGTCGCGCAGCATGGCGATGAGCTTCACGTTCGGCAGGTGCTGGTGCAGCCGGAACGGGACGTGGGGGTGGAAGAGGTAGTACGGGGCGGCCTCACCGGTGACGAGGTCGACGCCGTGGCGGGCCTTGAACATCGCCCGGAAGGCGGTGGTGGGGAAGTGGGCCCGGTACCAGGCCATGCCCCTGTCGTAGCGGGTGTCGAAGAAGTGGACGCCCTTGGTCTTGAGCGTCGCCGAGCGGAACTGGGGGTGCTCCGACAGGTACTTGTAGAGCGACGTCGTCCCGGTGCGCTGGGCGCCGATGATGAGGAACTCGGGCAAGGGGCGGAGCCGGCTGGTGGGGACGGTGTAGGTGCGCGCGGCCTGCTTGAGCCGGGACTTCCAGGTCGTCGGGCTCTCGGACCGCACGCTCGCAGCGGCCAAGGCCATGTCCTTGTCGGTCATCATTCCAGCGGTCTCCGGGGAGGATCAGGGGGGCGGTCAGGGGGTGCCGGATGGGACGGGACCGGTTAGGGCTTTCCGCCCGGTTCCGGTAGGAATACTCCGATTCCGGGCTGCGGGCGGCGGTTGATCCGGGAGAAGTTTCCTCCATAGATCACCATCCGTTGAGGTACGACCTCGACGTGGAAAACTCCTTCACTGGTGTCGAACTCGGGGTCCCAGTTCTGCGCAATGTTCCCGTTGAAGTCGAATGCGGCGCCGTGCTTGCGGCGCCAGGCGCCGCCGTCGACGAAGTCGTAGTGGCCGCCCCAGTAGCCGATGGTCTCGGACACGTCGACCGAAACGGCGTCACCGTCGAACAGGTGCGTCCAGACCGGGTCGTGGTACGTGATGCCGCCGGAACCGATCTGGGGGTCCCAACGGATGGCCCGGCCGCCGGCACCCCCGCCGGCGGCGAAGAGCAGGCCGGTGTTGGGGGCGACCTTGGCGTCGAAGATGGGGATGCCATTCGGCGCCTGCGGCTGCCAGGGGGTCATCTTGCCCCGGTCGGGGCCGTCGGCGTAGAGGGCCATGATCGTGTTCTTGTGTTTGTTGTCCATCTCCGAGAAGCTGCCTGAGGCGAACAGCTGCTTCTTGTCCGGTGAGAGCTGGATCGACAGGACGGCGCCGGTGCCGCAGGTGGTCGACCCCGACGACGAGCACGCTTTGCCGGTCTGCCCGACCAGCCCGGGCCCGGTGGAGGTGGGGCCCTGGAAGCCCGGGTCGACCACGCCGGTGCGGGCGTCGTAGGCCACGATCTTGGACCGCTTCCAGACGCAGCGGTTCTGCGGGGTGAGGACGGAGTCCTTGTGCTGGGGTGTCCCGCAGCTGGCGTCGTTGTCGGGCCGGCGCAGCCGATGGCCGGACGGGATCTGGATGGAATCGAAGTCCCCGCCGGCGTAGAGGAGGTTCAGGCTCGGCTCGTAGTGGACGACCCGTACCGTGCCCTGGGGTTCGCCGGGGTCGAAGTTGGGGTCGACCTCGCCGCCGGGCAGCAGCAGGGCGGCCAGGTTCTTCCGCACGACGCCGTTGACGTGGTCGAAGTTGCCGCCGATGTACAGGCGCGACCCGTCGGGGGCGACGGCGATGGACTGGACGACCGCCGGCTCCCCGGCCTTGGCGCCCTGCCCCAGGTTCTCGATCTTGGGGGCGAAGGGCAGGGCCGATCCGAATTTGGAGCCCGGCGTCAGGTCCAGGGCGCCGAGGAAGGTGCGGGGCGTGGCCCCGAGGTTGGAGAAGGTCCCGCCGGCGTAGACCAGCGCCCCCGACGCCGTCAGCGACGACACCGCCCCGGTGGCGTTCGGGTCCCAGGCGGTGAGGGCGCCCGTCCGGGCGTCGACGGCCGCCAGGTTGTTGCGGACCTCGTCCTTCACATGGTCGAACGTCCCGCCGAAGTACACCCGCGAGTTGTCCTCGGAGAGGGTGAGGGCCGAGACGACCGCGCCGCTGCCGGGGCCGGGGTTGAAGGCGGGATCGACCGAGCCGTCGGTGTGGACGGCGGCCAGCTTGTTGCGGGCCTGGCCTCCGATGCTGGTGAAGTCACCGGCGACCCACACCGTGGATCCGTCCCGGGCCATCACCAGTTGCTTGGCGCCGCCGCTGCCGGTCTGGGCCGTCCAGATCACCCCGCCGTTCCCGTCGACGGCGGACAGGCCATCCTTGCCGCCGGCGTAGATGCGACCATCGGGCGCCACGCCCAGCGCCGCCACCGCGCCGATCGGCGGCGACCAGGGCGAGAGACGGTTGCCGCTGCCGTCGCTCACGAATGCGGCCAGGCCGGGCCGGGGCTGGCCGGCGACCGTGCTGAAGTCACCGGCAAAGTAGACGGTGGTGCCGTCGGGTGAGACGGCGATGGAGCGCACCGGGTTGGGGGCGTTGTTGTTGCCGGTGTCGGGGTTCCAGTCGGCGTCCACCGTTCCCGTGGTGGCGCTGACCCGGGCGATGTGATTGCGCGGCTGCGCCTTGGTGTTGCCCCGGGCGCCGAACTTGGTGAACTCGCCGCCGACATACAGCCAGGAGCCGGACAGCGCCAGGGCCATGACGGTGAACGACTTCGATGGCTGGTTCTGCGGGCCGACGATGGTCGGCTGGAAGTTCGTGTCGATGCTGCCGTCGGCCAGGATGTGGGCCAGCCCGTTGACCTGGGTGTTGCTGAGGGTCGGGAAGCTCCCTCCGACGTACCAGCCGCCCTTGCCGTCGGGGGTGGTCACTTTGACTTCGCCGCTGTCGACCTTGGGGAACCCCGGCTGGGGTGCGCCGCTCTGGCCGTCGATGGCGCCGGCCAGTGCCGTGGTGGGCGCCAGGGAAGTGAACTCGCCGCCGACGTAGGCGACGTTCCCGTTGGTGGCCGTCGTCCAGACCCGGGCCGAGTACGGGCTCGGGCTGGGGAGGCGTTCCGTGCCGTAGGTCGGCGTGGGGTTCTTGGAGATCGGGATGTTGAGGACCTCGGCCAAGGCCGGGGCCGGCGTCACCATCTCGGCCAGAACACCCAGGGTTGTGAGCACTCCGATCACTCGGCCGTGCCGCATTCGGTCACCCCTCCATGTCACGGTCGAACATCTCGAGGATTCCCTCGTGGATCTTCGAAGGCCGTGCCAGCACCCCAGTCATGCGGGCTTCGTCGTAGCGGAGCAGGAGCTCCAGGCGGTACAGCAACCACAGCGCCGGCTCCGTTGCCGGTGGAACGTCGAGGGCGGACAGCAGGGCAGGTGTGCGCTCCGAGCAGATCTCGACGGCATCCGCCGGAGTCTGGTGGTCGAAGCGGCAGACGCTCTGGAAGAGGAAGTGCAAAAGGTCGAGACCGGCGGGGGCGGAGGCGGCGCGTTCCCAGTCCCACAGATACGTGGTGTCGCCGAGGCGGGCCATGTTCCACGGCGTGAAATCGCCGTGCCAGGCGCCGAAGGCGATGGTGTCGTGGCCGTGGTGGCGCTCGATCCAGTCGACGGCCCGTTCGACCAGCTCCGAACCCCCCTGGAAAGCCAGCCGCTCCCGGACGCCGGCCCAATAGGGGCTGTCGGCCAGGGGGGCGGTGCTGCGACCCCACAGCCCGGCGATCTCGGCGATGACCGCCATCGGCGGCTCGAAGACCTGGGCGGGATCGGGGCGGGCGGCGTTGGGCAGGGCGGAGGCGGCGATGAGCTCGAGGTCACCCCAGGGCCCGGCGGCCACGAAGGCCGGCGGCACGAAGCTGGCCGGCAACGCCGCGGCCAGGTCGGCCAGGACCCGGGCCTCGTTGCGGACGAGCCCGGCGGTGAGGTCGTTCCAGGCGGCCTTCACGTAGCCGACGACCGTGCCGTCGGAGGCCAGCACCTGGAGCACCGGCTTGCGGTTGAGGCGCGGCACGCCGAGGATCACCGCCATCTCGAGGTCGCGCCGTCCGAACATCTCCCGGAGGTGCTCGGTCAGGAGGTGCTGCGGCCGTTCGGCGGGGGACAGCGCCGGATCGACGAAGACGTCGACCCGATCGGCCACCCGCTGGGTCAGCCCGACCCTGAGTCCGGCGCCCAGGGCGGCCCGGGCCAGCCGGGCCTTCTTCGACGTGGCGTCGTGGTTGCGGGCCAGGGCAGTGGCCGCCGCCTGCGGCGACCCCAGCGGCACCAGCAACCGGGGATTGGCCGCCCGGGGGAGCGCCAGGTAGGCCTCTGCCCGCTCGAAGCCGACCGGCGCGGGCTCACCCCGCCGGCGGGCCGCGACACGGCCTCCGGATCCGAAGAGGAGTCGACAGGCCCAGTCGAGCCCGGCCGTCGGAGGCGTCACCTCCTCGACCACGGAGCTCTCCTGGGCTGTCGTCACGACCAGCCTTCTGGGGCGTCGCCGGCCCGACCCCAGGTGGTGAGATCGCTGCCGGACACCGAACCGTGCCCGTTGCCGTTGCCGTTGCCGTTCCCGTTGCCGTGGCCGTGGCCGCTGGCCCCCGCCATGGCCGGAACCCGCCCCTCCGTCAGCGATTCGGCCACCACGTAGGCCCGGGGCTTGGGTGCGGCCACCGACTGCGGGGGTTCGTCCGGGTCCACCATCTCCCGGGAGGCCAGGGCGAAGGCGATCAGGAAGACGTGCAGCTGCATGTGCAGCCAGCCGTAGAACGGCATGATGATGATGCCGACCAGCAGGGTGATGTGGCACCACAGCGCGGCGTTGGTCTTGGCCCGCCGGGTCCGCACCACGGCGTAGGCGACGAAGGAGACGAAGAAGAACGCACCGGGGAAGCCGTGAGAGAAGAAGACCAGCCAGAACTGGCCCTGGGTACCCACGGGCGGGAGGTTGGGGTTCCGCTGCGAGGCGCGGGGAGCGCCGTAGCCCATCATCGGTGACTTGGCCACCGAGTCCCTGGCCTCGTTGTAGAGGAGCGCCCGGCCGGCGTTCGAGTGGGCGACCTTCGCCCGGTCGGCGATCAGCTTGCCGGTCGGGCCGAAGTTGAACAGGAGGTAGCCGACGATGGCCACGGCGCAGATGGCCTGGAAGCTGCCCTTCCGGCCCCGGACGGCGAAGCGGGCCCCGCCATAGACCAGAATCACGATCAGGGCCAGCCACAGCGTCCGGTTGAGGGAGAAGACCACCGGCACCAGTGAGGCCACCGCCACCAGCCGGAGGATGCTCCGGCGGGTGAGCGTCCGCAGCTGCCCCCAGAAGGCGCAGACGAACGGGAGCAGCAGGGCGAAGTTCGCTCCCCAGTTGTTGGAGAAGTCGAAGGGGGCCTGGGGGCGGGGTACGTCATAGCCCAGGAACGTCTGGACCTCAGCGACCTTGGGGTGGATCAGGGTGTAGACGAGGTCGTTGTTCTGAAGGTTCCCCGGAATGACCTTCTCGGCCAGCGTGGAGAACTCCATGGTGGGGCTGGAGATGCCGAGCCACCCGCCGGCCACGACCACGATCCACATGAACGTCATGACCTTGAGGACCGTGCGGGTGGGGAGGAGCCGCTTGGGGGCGTTGTAGATGTAGAGGCACCACACCGCCGCCGAGTAGTACAGCCCGGCTCGGTACATGAAGCCGAAGATCCGGTCCATGCCGCTGCCCTGGAGCTGGATGATCGTCGCAGCCATCCAGATGAAGAACAGCATGAAGAGCCCGAAGCCCTTGGGGACCCTGACCTTCGACCGGGCCACCAGCGAGAACGTCATCGGGATGGCCAGGAAGAACCAGATGAGCGCGCCGAAGCCCAGCACGTACCAGAGCGGGAACAGGCCGAACACGGTGTAGAGCGGCCACCCGTAGGGCAGCCGGGCCGTTCTCGTCTGAACGCGGGTGATGGGCGGCTGGAGGGTGGCCCCGGTCGCGGACATCAAAACTCCTTCGTTCGGGACATGATCCTCGAAACTTGCGTACCGGTGCAATACCGGACCAACAGAGAGAACACGGGCTACAGGCCTTTCCCGGAGGCGTGGGCCAGCTTCTGGACCGTCTCAACCTTGACCAGGCGGGCGGCGACGGCCATGGCCACGTAGGCCCGGCGCTCCCTCCAGTTGAGCCGAATCGTCCGCCGGGCCCACCGGCGGGCCAGGGCCGGCTCGCCGGAGGCGGCGTGGGCCAGGGCGATCTGGCCGGTGATGCGGGCCAGGCCGGCCGGCTCCCGCTCGAACTCGGGGACCTTCTCCAGCAGATAGGTGAGGGCGTCGACGATCATCTTCCAACGGGCGGTGAAGAACGACGACTGGTGCCAGTGGACGTTCACCAGGGGCTCGCCGATGGCGAGGATCCCCGTCTCCCGGGCGCCCCGAAGGAGCCACTCGTAGTCCTCGGCGTAGGAGCCGGGGATGTACTCGTCGACGAAGCCGATCCGGTCGAAGGCCGTCCGGCTGACGATGACCGTCGAGGGGTGGGCCTCCATGACCCGGCTCTTGAGCAGGTCGGTGAGGGTGATCCGCTCGTTGGGGAAGACCCGGGAGATCGTCTTGTCCTCGTAGACCACCCAGATGCCGCTGGTGGCGATCTCGCAGTCGGGGTTGGCATGGAGGGCGACGATCTGACGGGCGAGCTTCTCCGGCAGCCACTCGTCGTCGTCGTCGCAGAAGGCGACGTAGGTGCCGGAGGTGGCCAGGACGCCGCTGTTGCGGGCGCCGGCCAGGCCGGGGTTGCGCTCGGTGTTGCGGATCACCGTGAGCGACCGGTTGGCGGGGACGTCGACTTCGATGGGGTGGGGCTCCGACTGGTCGAAGACGATCACCACCTCGATCTCGCCGGCGTAGGTCTGCTCCATCACCCGGCGGATGGCCCGGCGGAGGAGGACGGGCCGCTCGCGGGTGGCGATGACGACGCTGACCTTGGGCAGCTCAGACATGTGAGTTCCTCTGTGCTTTGCGGACGTGGGAGTAGCCGTAGCGGAGTTGGAGGGGCCAGGTGATGGCGGTGACGACCTTGCGGTCCCGTTCGGGGAGCTTCGAGGTCCACGCCTGGTCGAGGCGCAGGTCGAGGCGGCCCTGGTGGAAGCGCATGGGGTTCCCGGCCACGGTGTGGTCGACGCCGAGGTTTACGGAGCCCCCCTCTGCGTCAGAGCCGAGGAAGGCGAAGCTCTCGTCGGTGACCGGCTCGCCGGCATGGGCCAGGATCCGCTCGAGCCCCTGCCGGGGGTTCTCGAGCAGGGCCTCGTAGCGGAGGAGCATGGTTCGGTCGAGGACGCCGAGGGCGTCGAACAGCAGGTTGTAGGCCACCCACTGCCGCCCGGAGGAGGACGGGCTGTAGACGGGCATGAAGGCGTCGTCGCCCGTCACCTCGGGCTTGCGGACCTCCTTGGTCCACGAGTAGGCGACACCCCGGCTGTCACGGACCAGGTGGACGACCTTTAGGTCGACGTTGGGGACCTTCCGGAGCAGGAATGCGGTCGAGGCGTGCTTGGAGGCGTCGATCACGACCCGGGCGCCGGCCACCTCGCCGATGGCCCGGTAGAGCCTCGACAGGACCTCGGTGTACCGCTCGAAGTCGGCCTCCGCCTGCGGCCGGAGCCGGGGAGCGACCATCGAGGGGATGTAGCGGTTCCGGTCGATCCGCTTCTGGAGGGCCAGCATCTCGTGGGCGTCGATCTGGTCCCACCCGCCGAAGGCCGTCTTGCCGACCCGGGTCCAGAAGTCGCACTCCGGTACGGGGGTCCCACAGCCGCACAGCTGGCCGTCGATCAGGCCCCGCTGCCAGAGGAAGACGATCTCCCCGGCGGAGCAGAAGCCGGGCAGCTGGCCGAGGATGCGCTCGACCAGCGTGCTCCCGCTGCGGCCGAAGCCACCGATGTAGAGGACCGTCTGGTCGAGGCCGCTCACCGGCGGGCCCGCTTCCGGTGGAACAGCCCGTCCACCAGTTCTTCGAACTTCGCCACGGCGGCGGCGATCTCGGCGCCGTCCTGGGAGACGGCGAAGGCGCCGGGGTCGGCGATGGCCTTCTCGACCAGCTCGAACACTTCCTCTTGGCTCTTCGCCAGGTGGATCTCGCCCAGTTCGGCCATCCGCTTGGCGAAGCGCTGCTGGTGGTTGTCGACGTGCTCGCCCAGGTCGGCGGAGCGGGGGACGACGATCGGGACCCGGCCCAGGCGGCGGGCGTCCATGATCGTGGCCGGCCCGCCGTGGCAGACGACGGCCACGGCCCGGCTCATGTAGGAGCACATCTCGTCGTAGCCGATGTAGTCGCGGCACGGCGCGGCCGCCGGGGCCTGCGAGGTGCCCGACTGGACGAACCAGGGAATTTCGGGGTGGCGGGCCGCGGAGACCCAGGCGTCGGCCCAGGCGCAGAGGCGGTCGAAGGGGTGGTGGTCGGTGCCGACCGTGACGAAGACGAGGTCGCGCTCCATCTCTAGAACAGCCTCCCGATGACCTGACTCTTGGGGTAGAGCTTCTGCTGCTCGTCCCACTGGACGAGGAAGAGATCGGAGAACGGGTAACAGAGCTTGCTGGTCAGCGGCTTCGAGTCGATGCGGTCGTACACCTCGATGTAGACGGTCTTCATCCGCAGCGCCTTGGCCATGACGAAGAAGGGGAAGGCACACCCGGCGCCGGTGGAGACGACCACGTCCGGCCGGTACTGGCGCAGCACCTTCCAGGAGAGCTTGAGGTTGCGCAGCAGGTTGGGGATGTTCCGGGTGGTCGGCTGGTAGGCCCACTCGGTGTCTTCCCCGGCCAGAAGCGAGATCGCGTCGGGCTTCTCGAACGTCACCCACTTGCGGTCGTGACGCTCCCACCACGGCTTGAGCTGGTGCAACTGGGCGAGGTGACCGCCCGACGAGCCGACAAGAAGTGTTCTCATCGGGTTCATCATCGCTGGGTTCTCCTGGGGGGACGCGGCTTTCAGGGGGGTCAGGCGCGCGTTGGAACCTGTCCCGAGCGGCGGACGGCACCTGTTCGCCACTCGTTACGGGGTGTTCATTCGCCATCGGGCCCGATGAGCCCTTCCGCCGGCCGGCCCGCCGGGTGAGCATCCCCCACTTTCGCGCCCCGCTACGCCAACATCGGGCTCACGTGCCACACCGGTGATGAGGTTGGGGAGGGCCCGATGCAGATTCGTACGGATCGGGGCTGGATCAAGGCGGGGCTGACCGTCCTCGTGGCGGGGGTTCTGGGAGGCGGGCTGATGGCCGCCACCGGCATCGGCCCGCCGGGGCCGAAAAAGGTCACGGCCGACGGGGTGACGGACAAGGCCGCC
>Ga0299907_10002779_pt1 | contig 10986 bp, 7 predicted proteins | sample RVTome_16_FD_198680 | JGI IMG/M metagenome (GOLD analysis project Ga0299907, IMG submission 198680) | Soil microbial communities from uranium-contaminated site in the Upper Colorado River Basin, Wyoming, United States - RVT152D67 (version 2) ... | reverse complement strand
CTGGTGGGGGAGACCCTCGAGGCCGTCGGCCGGCGCGGGAAGTACCTGCGGTTCGAGCTCGGCGGGCCGAGGATCCTCGTCCACCTCTCTCAGGGCGGACGGATCGACGTCGAGCAGCCGCCGAAGTCGACCAGGCCCCGCGGCGCGGTCGTCCGGCTTCGGTTCGACAACCGCACCACCGTGCTCGCCAAGGAGTTCGGCCGCGAGCGGAAAGCCGGATGGTGGGTCCTCGCGGAGGGGGACGAGGGACCGCTCGCGAAGCTCGGGCCCGAGCCGGACTCCCCGGAGTTCGACCGCCTCGTGCTCTCGAGCGACGACGGGAGACGCGTCCACACGATCCTTCGGGATCAGCGCACGGTCGCGGGCATCGGCCGGGGCTACTCGGACGACATCCTCCACCGCGCGAAGCTGTCGCCGTACGCCTCGCTCGGCTCGCTCGAGGAGGCCCAGCGGCGAGCGCTCCTCGACGCCGTCCGCGGCGTGCTCGAGGAGGCCCTGAAGCAGGAGCGACGGCGGGCCGGCGGTCTGCCGACGAAGATCGGCGACCACTTCGCCGTGCACGGGCGCTACGGGGAGCCCTGCCCCCGTTGCGGGAACGACCTGCGACGGGTCTCCTACGAGTCGCACGAGATCGCGTACTGCCCGAACTGCCAGACCGAGGGGAAGGTCCTTGCGGACCGGCGGCTGTCGCGGCTGATCCGGTGAGCCGCGAACGGGACGTCCGGGCACTGCCGAAGGTCGACCTCCACGTCCACCTCGAGGGGTCGATGCGCCCGACGACCGTCGTCGAGCTCGCGCGTCGTTCGGGGGTGGAGCTCCCGGAAGGCCTCCGCGAGGGGCGGTACGAGTTCCGGGACTTCCGGCACTTCATCGACGAATGGCTCGCCGGGCTCGCGTGCCTTCGGGACGCCGGTGACTTCCGTCGCATCGCGCTCGAGCTGTGTGAGGACCAGGCGGCCCAGGGCGTCCGGTACCAGGAGGTTTCGATGTCGCTCCCGGATCACCGTGAGTGGTTCGAGGAGTGGGACGTTCCGCTCGCCGCCGCGCTCGACGGACTCGCGGAGGGCGAACGACGGTTCGGCATCGTGTCGCGGGTGTACGTGGACGTGGTTCGAGGGATCGAGATGGAGCTCTCGCGCCGGGCGATGGAGGTGGCCGCCGCCCGTGTCGGCGACGGCGTGATCGGGATCGGCCTCGGTGGGCAGGAGAGGTTTCCCCCGGAGCCGTACGCGGAGATCTTCGCCGAGGGCCGGACGCTCGGCCTGCACTCGATCCCGCACGCGGGCGAGACCGGGGGTCCGGCGTCGATCCGTGGGGCGATCGATGCGCTCGGCGCCGAGCGCATCGGCCACGGCATCCGGGTGATCGAGGACCGGGCGCTCGTCGAGGACGTGCGGGAGCGCGGCATCGCGTTCGACGTGTGCCCGACCTCGAACGTGATGACGCGGTCGGTGCCGACCATCGCCTCCCACCCCCTGCCGGCGATGCTCGACCTGGGGCTCGCATGCACGCTCGCCAGCGACGACCCGTCGATGTTCCACTCGTTCCTCGCGGACGAGTACGAGGTCTGCAGGCGCGCGTTGGGGATGGACGATGGGCGGCTGGCCGAGGTCGCCGGGAACGGCGTGCTCGCCTCGTTCGCCGACGAGCCGCTCAAGGCACGCCTCTTGGCTGGGATCTCGTCCTGGCTAATGGATGATGACGAATAACTGGTTATCACACCAGATACACGCTAACGCCACGCAGCTGATATAGCGTATCCCTGTGTCGTCCACCGCGCACTCGCTCGAGCTGGCGAACACCGTCCTGGGCAGCGGTCCAGCCCGGGTCGACGTGCTCCAGACGCCTGCGGACCTCGTCCGCTGGCTCGAGGGGGTCGAGCCGGTGATCGGCCCGGCGCCCGTGGAGACCGGCCTGCGGCTCGCCGACTTCCGGAGCCTCAGGGAGGCGATCCGATCGCTGTTCCAGGCCGTCGCGGTCGGGCATCCCGTGGCGCCCGAGGCGGTCGAGTCGGTCAACGCGGCGAGCGCCGCGGAGTCGTCGTACCCGTCGCTCGACGCGAGCGACCCCCGCCTCCCGGTCGCGGTCGAGGTCCCCTCGGCCGGCAGTCGGACCGCCGAGATCCTGGCACTGATCTCGCGCTCGGCCATCGGGCTTGTCGGGGGTCCGGATCGCGAACGCCTGCGGGCGTGCGGCGGCTCCGGATGCGGGCGGTTCTTCCTCGCGTCAAGGCCGCGACAGGTCTGGTGCAGTCCGGCGTGCGGGAACCGCGCGCGGGTCGCCCGCCACCACGCCCGTCGCCGAGCCGCGTCCTCGACCTGAAAGACTTCGGCGCGTGATCGCGATCATCGGCGGACTGGTCGCCGCCGCGATGTGGGGGGCCTCGACGCTCTGCACCAGCCGGTCGAGCCGGATGATCCCGCCGATCTCGATCCTCGCGTGGGTGCTGCTGATCGGCTCGGTGATCTCCGCGCCGTTCGCGCTCGCCGAGGGTGTGCCCGAGGGGTTCGGCGACGAGCACGCCGTGTTGCTCCTGCTGACGGCGGTGGGGAACACGACGGGCCTGCTCTGCGCCTACAGCTCGTTGAAGTTCGGCAAGGTCGGGGTCGTCGCCCCGATCACCTCGACCCAGGGCGCGGCCGCCGCGGTGATCGCCGTCCTGGCCGGAGAGCAGATCGGCTCCGGCGCCCGCCTGGCGCTCGCGGTCGTCGTCCTCGGCGTGGTGCTCTCGAGCATGGCGCGCTCGAGCGAGGTGGTGGACGGGCGGCGGGAGGGGCTCGCGGTGTCGTTCGCGCTCCTCGCGGCGCTCTTCTTCGGGGTCGGGCTGTTCGCGATGGGGCGACTCGCCGAGGACCTGCCGATCAGCTGGATCGTCTTCCCGTCGCGGACGCTCGCGGTCCTGCTCGTCACCCTCCCGCTCGCGCTCATCGGACGGCTCCGGATGACGCGGGAGGCCCTGCCGTTCGTCATCGCGTCCGGGTTCCTCGAGGTCGCGGGGCTCGTCGCCTACACGATCGGCGCCCGCCACGGGATCGCGATCGCCGCGATCCTCGGCTCCCAGTTCGCGGCCTTCGCCGCGGTGGCCGCGTACTTCGTGTTCCGCGAGCGGCTCGCGCGGGTCCAGGTGGCGGGCGTCGCCGTCACGGCGATCGGCGTCGCGGTGCTCACCGCCGTGCAGACCGCGTGAACATGCTCTGCTAGCCTCGCCCGCGATGTCCGATCCGTTCGCGTCGCTCCCCGAACCCGAGCTGGTGGACATCCGCGACGAGGACGTCTCGAGGCCCGCGCTCGACCGGTTCGGCAAGGCGCTCTGGGACGAGGCGCTGCGGTACCTGTACGAGGACGCCGCGGAACGGCCGCTGCGTCCCCTGCCGTACGCCGATCTCCGAGCGGCCTTCTACGGCCCGACGGGCGAGCCGGCGGCCGCACCCGAGGCCGCGGTCGCCTCCGAGGAGGTCCTGGCGGAATTCCGCCAGCGTGTGGCGCCCTACGTCTTCAACAGCCAGCACCCAGGGTCGTACAGCTACTTCACGCCGCCCCCGCTGCCGATGTCGGTCGGCGGCGAGCTCCTCGCGCAGTGGGTGAACCAGGGGGTGGACGTGTGGGCCGCCGGCCCGATCGGCGCGCTCGTCGAGGAGGAGGTCACGACCTGGCTCCGGACCCTGATCGGGTTCGGCGAGGGCTCCTGGGGCGTGCTCACCTCGGGCGGGGTCATGGCGAACGTGATGGCGCTCACCGTCGCTCGGGACATCCACCTCGCGCGGCTCCTCGGGCTCGGCGAGCCCCCGCGGGCCGGCGCGCTGCAGGGCACGCGCGTCTACGCGAGCGACCAGGCCCACTTCTCGATCGGCAGGGCACTCGACATCCTCGGCTTCCCGCCGGAGACGCTTCGGATCGTCCGCTCGGACGACCGGTTCCGCCTACACGCGGCGCCGGTCGCGGAGGCGATCGCGGATGATCGGGCGGCCGGCCTGGTTCCGTTCGCGATCGCGCCGGTCGCCGGCTCCACGAACACCGGCAGCGTCGACCTCCTCGAGGAGCTCGCGGACCTCGCCGAGCGCGAGCGTCTCTGGCTCCACGTCGACGCGGCGTACGGGGGCGCGGCGCGGTTCTCGCCTCGGGTGGCGCCGCGCGTCCCCTCGCTCGAGCGCGCCGACAGCGTCACGATCGACCCGCACAAGTGGTTCTTCCAGGCGTACGACATCGGGGCGCTCGTCGTGAAGCGGCGCGAGGACCTGCAGCGGACGTTCCACCGGATGCCCGAGTACTACCGGCACCCGAGCCCGTCGGACGCGCCGCTCAACTGGTTCGAGTACACGCTCGAGGGCACGCGCCGGTTCCGCGGGCTCAAGCTGTGGCTGTCGTGGAAGCACCTCGGGACCGGGGGGTTCGGGCGGCTGATCGAGCACAACGTGGAGCTCGCCGCCCACCTCGCGGAGCGATGTCGCGAGGCGCCCGACTTCGAGGTGATGCCCGAGGAGCCCGAGCTCTCGGTCGTCTGCTTCCGGCACGTGCCGAAGGGCATCGAAGGCGACGCACTCGACGCGTACCAGGACGCGCTGCAGCTCGCGCTCGAGGCGAGCGGCGAGGCGTGGGTCTCCACCACGAAGCTGCGCGGCCGGACGTACCTGCGCGCCGGCATCGTGAACTACCTGTCGACCGAGGCGGACGTCGACCGCATGCTCGAGGCGCTTCGCCACCTGTCGCCCGAGGTCGCCGCGAAGCGCTGAGGCCGTTCCCGACTCGACCGGTCCGCCGCGGCGCGAACGGCGCGCAGCGCGTCGTCCTCGTGGAGCTGCGGGATGCCGAACACGGCCATCACCGCGTCCCCGATGGACTTCTCGACCGAGCCCGCGTGGCGCTCGAGTGTGCCTCGCATCGCGTCGAAGTAGCGCGCCATGATCTTGCGCATCGACTCGGGGTCGAGCTGCTCCCCGAGCTCGGTCGAGCCGGTCACGTCGCAGAACACGATCGTGACGGTCTTTCGGATGTCGGCGGCCGGGGCCGCTACCTCCAGGCGGGTGCCGCAGACCGTGCAGAAGTTCGCCCACTCGGCGTTCTCCGAGTCACAGTTCGGACAGGCCGCAACGGCGGGAATCTAGGCCGCTCAACCCGCGGAGAGCCGACCGACTATCGTTCTCGTCGGCCCGGTCGGGCCTCGACCGTCTGACCGGTGTCAGGGGAGGGGGAAGCGTGTCCGAGGCGCGGCGTTCCCGGCGATGGGCGACCCCGCTCGTCGCCGGTCTGGTCATCGGCGCGATCGAGACCGTCGTCGCGGCCGCGCTGGCCGCCTTCGTGTTCGCCGGGTACCTCGCCGACTCCCTCCCGGACGGCGTCATGCTCTACCTCGGAGCCGCGGCGGTGACGCTTGCGGTCTTCGCCTGGCGAGCCGGTTCCCGCGGCGTGGTGGGCGGCCTTCAGGAGCCCGTTGCCGTCGTGATCGCGATTGTCGCGACCGGCACGGCCCTGACCTCATTCGGAGGCCCTGAGCGGGGGTTCCTTGGCGCCGTCGCCGCGACGCTCGTCGTGACGATCCTCGTCGGCGTCGCGTTCCTGCTGCTCGGGCGGTCGAGGCGCGCCAACCTGATCCGGTTCGTGCCGTACCCCGTCGTCGGCGGCTTCCTCGCCGGGGTGGGGTGGCTGCTCCTGAAGGGCGGGATCCTCGTGGCGGGGGGCGTGGCGCCCGCGCTCGACGCGATCGGCGACCTCGCGGGGTGGTTCGCGCTGCAGCGATGGCTGCCCGCCCTCGCGTTCGGTGTGCTGATGCTCCTCGCGGTGCGGATCGTCAAGCGGCCGCTCGTGATCCCCGTGATGCTCCTGATCGGGTTCGTGGCGTTCGGGATCGGCGTGGTCGTCACGGGGTCGACGATCGACCTCGCGCGAGGCGGCGGTTGGTTGCTGTACGGGCCGTTCGACGACCCCACCACGTGGGAGCCGTGGCCGCTGCGGGCGCTCACCGGGGCGGACTGGTCGGCGGTGGCCGGCCAGTGGGCCTCGATCCTGGCCGCGGTGTTCGTGGCCGTGCTCGCGATCCTGTTCAACGTCTCGGGCAGCGAGCTCGTGCTGCGCCGGGACCTCGACACGAACGGGGAGCTCCGCGACGCGGGCCTGGCGAACCTGCTCTCGGGTTCGATCGGCGGGATCCCGGGGTACCACGCGCTCAGCCTCACCGCCCTCGCGGACGGGATGAACGTGAACGCGAGGATCGCCGGCCTGATCGCCGCGGCCGTGCCGCTCGCGGGCGTCGTCGTCGGCGTCTCGGTGATCGAGCTGATCCCCCGCATGATCGTGGGCGGCGTGCTGGTGTTCATCGGGTTCTCGTTCATCGTGGAGTGGGTCTGGGACCGTCGGCGCTCGCTCCAGCCGGTCGAGTACGGGGTCATGCTCTTGATCCTGCTCACCGTCGTCGCGAGGGGGTTCCTGCCCGGAGTAGTGGTCGGCCTCGTGCTCGCGGTCGTGCTGTTCGCCGTGAGCTACGGCCGGGTCGAGCTCGTCCGCGAGGTGCCGTTCGGCGACACCTACCGCTCGAACGTGGATCGGCCCGCAGCCCAGCGGGCCGCGCTCCGGACGATGGGCGAGCGTGTGCAGATCCTGCGCGTGAATGGATTCGTGTTCTTCGGTTCGGCGAACGGCCTGCTCGAGCGCATCCGCCGGCGCGTCGAGGCGGGCGGGATGCGGTTCCTGGTGATCGACCTCCGTCGCGTCACCGGGGTTGATTCATCGGCCGTGGTGTCCTTCGTCAAGGTGATCCACCTCGCCGAGGCGCACGGGTTCGAGCTCGTGTTCACGGGGGCCCGCGAGCAGGTGCGGCGGCAGCTCGCCCGTGGGGGGGTCGAGGAGACCGAGGGCATCGTGTGGTTCGAACCGGACCTCGACCGCGGTCTGCAGCGGTGCGAGGAGGGCCTGCTCGCGGACGCCGCGGCCACGGCCGCGCCGGTGGGCTCGCCCGGCGATCCGGACAGCCATGGCGCGATGCCGCCGGGACTGGCTCCCTACCTCGAACGGATCGAGCTCGAGGAGGGCCGCGTGCTGATACGGCAAGACGATGCGCCCGACGACCTGTTCGTCCTGGAGTCCGGGCGGCTGCGGGTCGAGACGGAGACGGCCGACGGTACGCGGCTCCGTCTCAGCACGCTTCGGCCCGGGGTGGTGGTGGGAGAGGTCGCCCTCTACACCGGGGTGCCGCGCACCGCTGACGTCGTCACGGAGACCCACTGCGCCGTCCGGCGCCTGAGCGGGGCGGCGATCGCCCGGATCGAGGCCGAGGACCCGGCGCTTGCCGCCGCCCTGCACCGGTGGCTCGCGAGCGTCATCTCCGAACGGCTGACCGACACGATGCGCGGGTTCGACGCGCTGATGAGCTGATGGCGACGACGACGCCGACCGAGCGACGACGACGAGCGGGTCCGCTGGCGACGGCCGCCGCGGGCGTGATCATCGGCGCGGTCGAGACGGTCCTCGCGGTCGCGTTCGCCGCGTTCGTGTTCGGCGGCTACCTATTCTCTCGCCTCGCCGACGGCATCGGCCTGTACCTGGCCGCCGCCGCGGTCACCCTCGCGATCCTGGCGATCCGGGCCGGTCGCCGGGGTGTCGTCGGCAGCGTGCAGGACGCGGCGGTGGCCGTGCTCGCCGGCGCCGCCGGGGCGGCCGCGACGAAGGCCGTGACCCTCGAGCGCCAGGCCCGCGCGTCCGGCGCCCTCGACTACGAGGCGCCCGACATCTTCCTCACCGTGGTCGCGGCGACGCTGGTCGTGACGCTCCTGTGCGGTGTCGTCTTCCTGGCGCTCGGCACGTTCAAGCTCGGCAACCTCGTCCGGTTCGTCCCGTACCCGGTCGTGGGCGGGTTCCTCGCCGGCACCGGATGGCTCCTGTTCAAGGGCGGGATCTTCGTCGCCTCGGGCATCTCGATTCCCACGATCGAACAGCTCGTGAAAGAACCCAAGCTCTTCAGCACGCTCGAACAGCTCGTGCGAGAACACCAGTTGGTCAGGTGGGTCCCGGCGTTGCTGTTCGGCGCGGTGATGCTCCTCGCCGTCCGCGCGATCAAACGGCCGCTCGTGATCCCGATCGTGCTCGGCATCGGGGTCGTGGTGTTCGCGCTCGGCATGGTCCTCACCGGCTCGTCGCTCGACGAGGCCCGGGAGGGCCGGTGGCTGCTCGGTCCGTTCGACGCGGTCCGCTTGTGGCAGCCGTGGACGCTCCGATCGCTCTCCGGCGCCGACTGGTCCACGGTGCTCGCGGAGTGGGCGGAGATCCTCCCGGCCGTGTTCGTGGCGTCGCTCGCGATCCTCTTCAACATCAGCGGGTCGGAGCTCGTGCTGCGTCGGGACCTCGACACGAACGAGGAGCTGCGCGACGCGGGCTTCGTGAACCTCATCACGGGCGGGATCGGCGGTCCCCCCGCGTACCACGCGCTCAGCCTGTCGGCGCTCGCGGATCGGATGAGCGTGGACGCCCGGTTCGCCGGGCTCGTCGCGGCGCTCGTCCCGCTCGCCGGCGTGATCTTCGGGGCGTCGGTGATCGAGCTCATCCCGCGGATCATCGTGGGCGGCGTCCTCGTGTTCCTCGGCCTCGCGTTCCTCGTGGAGTGGGTCTGGGACATGCGGAAGAAGCTCCCGCCGCTCGAGTACGGGGTCGTGCTCGTGATCCTGGCGACGATCATCGCCACGGCGTTCCTGGAGGGCGTCGTGCTCGGCCTGGTGCTCGCGGTCGTGCTGTTCGCGGTGAGCTACGGCCGGGGTGAGCTCGTCCGCGAGGTCGCGTTGGGCGACACCTACCACTCGAACGTCGACCGCCCGGCCGCCGAACGCGCGGCGCTCCGGGACACGGGCGAGCTCGTCCAGATCCTGCGCGTGAACGGGTTCATGTTCTTCGGTTCGGCCAACGGCCTGCTCGAGCGGATCAGGAAGCGGTTGGAGCGCGGGCCGCTGCGGTTCCTCGTGATCGATCTCCGGCGCGCGACCGGCGTGGACTCCTCGGCGACCGAGTCGTTCGTCAAGGTGATCCACCTCGCCGGGTCGAGCGGGTTCGAGCTCGTGTTCGCGGGCGCCTCCGAGGCGGTGCGCGAACAGCTGGCCCGGAGCGGCGTCGCGGCGATCGAAGGCCTCGTCTGGTTCGAGCCGGACCTCGACCGCAGCCTGCAGCGCTGCGAGGACGGCCTGCTCGCGGAGGCCACGCCCATAGCGTCGGCCGACTCGGGTGCGGGAGCGATCCCCTACGGCATCGGCGACGGCCGCGCACGGATGCCGGACGGTCTCGCGCCGCACCTCGAGCGTGTCGAGCTCGACGCCGGCACGGTGTTGCTGCGCCAGGACGAGCCGCCGGGCGACGTGTTCGTGCTCGAGTCCGGCCTGTTGGAGGCCGAGACCGAGACGGCGGACGGCACGCGGATGCGCCTGCGGACGATGCAGCCGGGCGTGGTCGTGGGCGAGATCGCCCTCTACACGGGCGTGGCGCGAACGGCCGACGTCGTGGCCGCCACGCCGAGCGTGGTCCTGCGGCTGAGCCGGTCCTCGATCGAACGGATCGAGGCCGAGGATCCCGAGCTCGCGGCCGCGCTCCATCGGTGGCTCGCCTGGACGGTCGCGAACCGGCTCGGGGACACGATGCGCACGTTCGACGCCTTGCTCGACTAGGCCTCGGCGACCCCGGAGACTCCAGGTGGGGTGCCTCGCCGCGAGACACCCCGCCGGAGCCGTCGGTCAGGACGGGACCGTCGCCGGGACGTGGATCAGCAACAGTTGCCCGCCTTCGCGTTTGAACGTGTAGTCCGGGTCGGTGTTCGCGTCGACGAAGGTGTCCGGGCCGGGTTCGGAGTCCACCCAGAGCGTGTGGGCCTGGACGTCGATGAGGAACCAACCCTCGCCGAACGCCGCCGAGGCGTCGACGATCCCGCTCGACTCCCACGCACCGAGGCTGCCCGGACTGAGCGCGAACGAACCGCCGACGAACGGCGGATTGTCTGGCGGATCGACGTCGTAGCCGACGACCTCGTCGAGCGACTGGTTGACCTCGGCCACCACGGCTGGCGTCCCTGCCGCTTCCGGGTCGGTGTCGTCGAACGGCACGAACCACAACCGGGCGGTGGTGGCGTTCGGATCCGCGGATCCGAAGGGGAACTGCTGGCTCGAACCCGGGTCCTCGGTCACGAGGAGCCCAGCCTCGGTGGACTCGAGGTTGTCGGGCTGGTGGATCTCCGTGAGGGTCTGGACCGGGAAGTCATCGCCTTCCACGAAGATCCTCATCGAGTCCACCTGCGTCGGGTCGTCCTGATCGAGCTCCATCCTCCAGATCCGTCCGTTCGTGGAACGGCCGGGTTGTGAATCGCCCGCGGTGCCGCGGCCGGAGTCGATGACGTACACGACGTTCTCCATGCCCGGTCGCTTGTCGTAGGCGATGTCCTCGACTCGGACGAAGTTGAAGACGTCGTTCACCTGGCTCCAGTACTCGAGCACCCACTGCGGCCCGTCGAGGCCCGTCGTCGGCGGTTGTGTGCGGATGTCGCGCTGCCAGCTCCCGTCATTCGGCGGCGGTGGGAAGGGCCCCCCCTGTGCCGCAGGCACGTCGGCCGCCCTGATCTCCGAGCCATCCGGGTTGAGGCCCGTCGCGATGTTCCTCGGGACCTCGATGAACTCGCCCTGGATGTCCACGGTCGAGCCGGGGGTGAAGTCGTAGTAGTCGTCGAAGCCAGGCGTGGTGGAGCGGAACCCCCAGAGAACGCCTTCGTCGTCCAGCACCGAGTCGGTATCGGCAGCGATGTACGAGAACAGCTGCGACTGCGCCGGTGCGAGCAGCGTCGGTGGCGTCGTGGGAGGGATCACGCGGGGATCGGTGAGCGGGCCGCTCGTGAAGGTATCGTCGCCCGACAGCACCACGAGGTCCTCGAAGCCGGGGATCGCCACTGCGTTCTCGTGGTTGTGCCGCCCCATCCCGGGGATCGCGAAGTACTTGCCGGTCTTGACGTCGAGCGCCACCACGAGACCGGAC